>Ga0265313_10002351_pt1 | contig 16510 bp, 15 predicted proteins | sample 4123metaG_FD_203122 | JGI IMG/M metagenome (GOLD analysis project Ga0265313, IMG submission 203122) | Rhizosphere microbial communities from Carex aquatilis grown in University of Washington, Seatle, WA, United States - 4-1-23 metaG | ecosystem: Host-associated > Plants > Roots > Rhizosphere >...
TCCCTTTCCCCAAAGATTGTTGTTTGTTTTTGTTGTTATTCGTGAGGGCCTTCCGCGTTCCCGCGCAAGGCCCGACCCAGCGGGAGAATTATGACGCGTAGACCCGCTTCGTCTGTGCAACTGGGGTCTTACGCCTAAAGTATAAGCCGTGGCGAAAAGCCATTGATAAGAAGCGTTTCGCGCGCAGCGCAATCAGCTGCTGGAAATGAGCTTTTCCAGAACATCGATGAGCCAGGCCGCCGCCTGCAGCACGGCGAGCCGCTGCGCGAGCGAGGACTTGCGGAAGGTGTCGTTGAGCAGCTTGAGCGCGTGGCGATAGCCGGCCTGGCGGCGCGCCTTCTCGCCGAGCGCGGTGAGGCGTTCGACCAGCGCCGTACGACGCTGCTCGAGGTCGTCATAGCGCTGACGGAAATTCGCGCGCGGGCGGGGCGCAGATTTATCGGAAGCTGGTGGCCGGCGGTTTGGCAAGGCGATTAACTTTAACGTCGAACGGACACGTTGAGCAAATTAACGCGCGCCGATTGCGGCAGTTTCGCAGCGGAACAGACAGCGCCACGATTAATGTTACCTCACGATCGCGCGGGTCAAGCTAAAGCCTTCGTATAAAATGCACTCTAGATTTTACCGGAGCTGCATTGGATGCGCGCCTTGTTCGCCGCTGCGATTCTCGTCTTCGGCATCGCCGCGACGGCACCTGCCGCCGGCGCCGATCTCGTCGACGATCCCGATGCGGCGAGTGGCTATGCCGGCGGCATTCACGGCGTGCGGTCCGGTTCGCTGATCGTCTACGACTATGAGCCGGGCGTCATCACGCGCGCGTGGTTCCTGCCGCCGTGGCACCACCATCACTACGTTCCGGTCACCGGTCACAAGCCGCGCGTCGGCCGCGCGGAAAATCTCTCGGTCCACATTCCGGTGAAGCCGGCGCAGAGTTTCTATCGCGTGTGGTCCACCACCGAGCTCGTTCTTCCGGGTCCAATTGTCGACCGCGCGCCCTTGCATGCGCGGGCCCGCGCGCTCGACGACGAAGGCGTGCCGCAGCGCCGCCCGGCCGCGCCGGCGAATCCGTAGCGCACGCCCATGACCCTCACGGCCCGCACCGCAATTATTCTCACTTTGCTCGCCGCCGCCGCAAGCAGCGCGCAGGCGCAGACTTATGGCGCGGCTTACGGCCAGCAGCCGCCGCTTTACCCCTACGCGGTGCAGCAGCCTTACGCCGTCGAGGTCGCGCCGAACACCTACGTCATCCAGCGTCCGGCGGCGCGCAGCAATCCGTCCATCACTTGCATCAATTGCAGCCGTAATTCGGGTTATGTGCCGGCGCCCGAGTCCGCCGCGCCGAAGAGCGATCGTCCGCACAAGCCGGCCGATCGTGGCCTCATCGAGGAGCTGCGCAAGAACAGTCCCGCCAAAGACGTCCAGGAAACCGTCATCAACACGAAGAAGGTCGTGCGTGAGAAGCCGGTGGTCCGGGAGACGGTGCGCGTGGTCAACGATCCGCCGCGCGTGATCGAGCGCCGCCATATCGTCGAGGATTTGCCGCCGCTGCCGCCGCGGCGTCACGCCGAAGCGTCGGCCGACGTCGTCGGCGACACCGGCAAGACCGTGCATGGCGACGGCAAGCCGCCGCGCGTCATCCGCGCCGAAGCCGAAATCACCATCCTCGGGCCGGACCGCATGACCATCCGCCTGTTCCGCAAGGGCGGCGAGCCGCAAGCCAAGGCGCAGCCGGATGAATGAGTTTTTTCCTGCTTGATGAGTAGCAAAGGGCTAGCGGGAGCGAACGGCGGGTCTGGGGGCCCGCCGTTTTGCTTTTAACGCGCCTTGAGACGCTGGCTCACGACGTAGAGCGAGACCGCGGCGGCGTTCGACACATTGAGACTCTTGAGCGTACCCGGCAGGTCGATGCGCGCGACGTAGTCGCAGGTCTCCTTGGTGAGCTGGCGAAGCCCCTTGCCCTCGGCGCCGAGCACCAGCGCGATTGGCGCGCGCAGCGGCAACTCGGCAAGGCTGGATTCGCCGCTGCCGTCGAGGCCGACCACGAGGAATCCAGCCGCTTTCAGCGCGGCAAGTCCGCGCGCGAGATTCTGTACGCTGACCAGCGGAACATCCTCCAGCGCGCCTGAGGCGGCCTTGGCAAGCGCGCCGGTCGCCTCCGGCGAGTGCCGTTGCGTGGTGACGATCGCGGTTGCGGCAAAGGCCGCGGCTGAGCGGAAGATGGCGCCGACGTTGTGCGGGTCGGTGATCTGGTCGAGCACCAGCACCACGCCCTGGCGCGGGATGTCCTCGACGGCCGGTGAGGGCAGCGAATCGGCCTCGAGATAAAGTCCTTGGTGCACGGCGTCGGGGGTGAGCCGCTCGGCGATCGCCGAGGGCCGCACGATCTCTGGCGCGATCTGCGGCTCGATGCCTTCTTCGGTGAGGCGGCGTGCCGCGTTTTCGGTGGCGAGCAGCTTGCGCAGCCGCCGGGCCGGGTTGCGCAGCGCCGCGGTGACGGTGTGCCAGCCATAGATCGCGGCCGGCGCTTCGGGCTCGCGCAGGCTGTCGCGTCGGGCGCGCTCGAAACGCTCGCGCCGTTCGACCTGCTGACGGGTTGCGCCGGGCTTGGCCCCGGGGCGGGAACGAGTTGCCATACCCGTGCCTTAACTGATCGCCAATGAGCCGGGTAGTCTCCATTGACTTGAAGGTGGGGGCTCCCCATAAACCGCGAATTCCGGCGCATGATCAATGTCGTGCGGCGGCCTTGGGGGAGAGTGTCCCGAGCGGCAAAGGGGGCGGACTGTAAATCCGCTGGCTATGCCTTCGTAGGTTCGAGTCCTACCTCTCCCACCAGCCTTCGCTCGCTTCGCGAGCTACGGCTTGGCAAGCCAGTCTGCGCGAAGGCTGCCGCGCCGGAGTTGCGAAGCAACGGAGGCGGGCTTTATTCGCGGGTGTAGCTCAATGGTAGAGCAACAGCCTTCCAAGCTGATGACGACGGTTCGATTCCGTTCACCCGCTCCAACCTTCGCGCCTGCGGCGCTTCGGTTGGCAAGCCAGCCTTGATCGCGAAGGTTGCCCGCCGAAGCCTTGGCGAAGGCGGGCTGTATCGCGCCTACGCTTCATTAATAACCGTGCCGGTAGCCTTGCACCGCTGATTCGCCCGGCGGTGCGCGCCTATGGACTGCTTCTACATCAATCTCGACACGGCCGAAGACCGCAAGCTTCGGCTCGAGAACAACTTCGCTGCTTACAAGAAGCCGGGCTGGACGCTGACCCGCTTTCCGGCGATCGACAAGAATTACGTCGCGAGCCACGGCATCGAAGGCACAACCAAGCCGGCGGAGAAGGGCTGCTTCCTCAGCCACCAGCTGCTGATGGAAAGCCAGCTCGGCGACGATGAGACCTACCTCATCATGGAGGACGACGCGCTGTTCGGCGTGCGCACCTGCACGCTGGTCGACATGGTGCTCAAGCGCAACGAGCACCTCGACTGGGACATTCTTTACACCGACGTCTGCATCCCGAACGTCGTCAACATGTTCGAGTTGCTGAAGTACCGGCGCGACCTGCGCAAGAAGAAGATCGAAGTCGCCTTCATGGATTTGTGCGGCGTCGGCTTCGCCGGCACGACATCCTACATCGTCAACGGCCGCACGAAGCGCAAAGTGCACGACGCGCTCGCGTCATATCGTCCGATCGACCTGCCTTACGATTTGTTTCTGCGTCAGCAGTCGCACGGCGGCGCTCTGAAGATCTTTTCGCTGTTTCCGTTCGTCACGACGCTGTCGGACTTCTCCGATGACTCGCAGATCAAGACGGCGGCTGACGCCGCGCCCATCGACACGGCCTGGAACATGTTCCGCAAGATGATCTGGATCGAGCGCAACCTCGGCCGCTGCAAGTCGGCTCTGGACTTCATGAAGAGCACGCTGTCCGCCGAGGACAATCTCATCGACAGCGCCGAGTCCGACGAGGAGCTGAAGGCGTTCAAGATCCTGTTTTCGTCGATGGCCTCGATGAACGCCTGAGCCTGCGTCTCAGCCTTCGCGTTCCATCTGGATCGAGAGCGCGCGGTCGAAGCTTTCCTGCGCCTCATCGAGACGGCCGAGCTCGTTGAGCGTCGTGCCGCGATTTTGATGCGCCTCGGCGTAATCAGGCCGCAGTGCCAGCGCGCGGTCGAAGCTCGCCAACGCCTCGTCGAACCGGCCCATCGCCAGCAGCGTGTTGCCGCGGTTGTTGTGAGCCTCGGCGAAATCCGGCCGCAGCGCCAGCGCGCGGTCGAAGTCGGCCAGCGCGTCGTCGAATTGGCCGAGTTCGTGCAGCGTATTGCCGCGGTTGCTGAACGCCTCGGCATAGTCTGGCCGCAGCGTCAGCGCGCGGTTGAAGGTATCGAGCGCCGCGTCGAACTGTGTCAGATCGTGCAGCGCGCTGCCGCGGCTGTTGATCGCTTCGACGAGATCGGGCCGTAGCGAAAGCGCGCGGTCGTAGCTCGCCAGCGCCTCGTCGGGTTGGCCGAGTTCCTTGAGCGCGTTGCCGCGGTTGTAGTGCACCTCGGCGTCGTTCGGCTGCAGCGCGATCGCCGCGTCGAACGCCTTGAGCGCCTCGCCGAAGCGGCGCAGTTCGACCAGCGTGCCGCCGATGTTGTTGAGCGCGTCGGGATTCATCGGCCGCAGCGTCAGTGCCCGCTCGTAGCTTGCGAGCGCCTCATCGAAGCGTCCGAGCGTCGCCAGGACCATGCCGCGGTTGTTGAGCGCGTTGACGTAATCGGGCCGCAGGCTGAGCGCGCGCTCGAAGCTCTTGAGCGCCTCGTCGTGACGGCCGAGCCGGCGCAGCGAGTTGCCGAGATTGTAGTGCGCCTCGGCATTGTTCGGCGCGATGGCGATCGCCTTGCGGGAACTCTCAAGGCCTTCCTCGTCGCGGCCAAGCGTGGCCAGGATCGCAGCGCGGTTGATGTGGGCGTCGCAAAACTTCGCCTTCATCTTGATCGCGGAATCGAAGCTCGCGAGCGCCTCCTCGTGTCGTTGCAGGGCGCTCAGCACCAGGCCCTGGTTGAGCAGGATTTGGGGCGAGGGCTTTTTCGCCCGCATGGCGTTGGCGATGAGCTGCAACGCCTCTTGCGGCTGACCCTGCGCCAGCTTGACGACGCCAAGCATATGCAAAGCGTCGAAATGGTCCGGCCGCGCGGCGAGGATCGTGCCATAGAGCCCGGCCGCCTCGTTCAGGCGGCCTTGCTGATGCAGGGCGATCGCCTGCGCCAGCGTTTGCGGGATATTGAGCGGCTTGGCGTCTTGCCGGAGCGGCAGCGGCATGGGTACCCTCCGGTTCGAGAGGTAAAAGAGCCGCCCTGAGTCGTCTAGCGCGCAAAGCCGCGGTTTGGCGGAAAAGCCGGCCAAAATCGCCCGTTAGTGCCCTTGCAATCGCGCCGTGTATAATGCATGTAAGCGGCCGCGGCGGACCTTTTATATGGTCCGCCGCTTCCGCTTCCGGAGGAGTGTAGCTCAATGGCTAGAGCACCGGTCTCCAAAACCGGGGGTTGCAGGTTCGAGTCCTGCCACTCCTGCCAGGGATCGGCGGTTGGATTTTTGTGAGGCCCGCGCGGGCAAAGTCCGCCGGCCATGACTAGATAGGACCGGAGAGCATCCGGGGCTCGTTAGATGGCAACATCGCCGTTCAAGTTTCTGCAGGAGGTGCGCGAGGAGACCAACAAGGTCACCTGGCCCTCGCGCAAGGAAACGTTGATCACCACCGCCATGGTGTTCTTCATGGTGGCGATCGCGTCGATATTCTTTTTGCTGGCGGATCAGGTCATCCGCATCGCGGTGACTTTCGTGCTCGGGATAGCAGGCTGAAACAGATGAGCGATACGGCCACGACAACGTCGACCAAGCCCAAGCGCTGGTACATCGTCCACGCTTATTCGAACTTCGAGAAGAAGGTCGCGGAGTCGATCCGCGATCAGGCGAAGCAGCGCGGGCTGGAAGATCACTTCGAGCAGGTCATGGTGCCGACCGAGAAGGTCGTCGAGGTGCGCCGCGGCCGCAAGGTCGATGCCGAGCGCAAGTTCTTTCCCGGCTACGTGCTGGTGAAGATGGACCTGACCGACGAAGTCTATCATCTGATCAAGAATACGCCGAAGGTCACCGGCTTCCTCGGCACCGACAAGAAGCCGATGCCGATTTCGGAGGCCGAAGCCGATCGCATCCTGCACCAGGTGCAGGAAGGCATCGAACGGCCGAAGCCCTCGGTGTCGTTCGAAGTCGGCGAGCAGGTGCGCGTGTCCGACGGGCCGTTCGCGTCGTTCAACGGCACGGTGGAAGAGGTGGACGAAGACCGTTCGCGCGTAAAGGTGGCGGTGTCGATCTTCGGCCGCGCCACCCCGGTCGAACTGGAGTTTGCGCAGGTCGAGAAGCTATAGCGTAGGGTTTCAACAAGACGTGGGAGGTGAGGCGGTCGCCAACCGTCAATATCCGCACCACTAACGGAGTGAGAAATGGCAAAGAAAGTCACTGGATTCCTTAAATTGCAGGTGCCCGCGGGCGCCGCCAACCCGTCGCCGCCCATCGGGCCGGCGCTGGGCCAGCGCGGACTCAACATCATGGAGTTCTGCAAGGCGTTCAACGCGCAGACCCAGAAGATGGAAAAGGGCATTCCGATCCCGGTCGTCATCACGACCTATCAGGATCGCTCCTTCACCTTCGAGATGAAGACGCCGCCGGTGTCTTACTTCCTGAAGAAGGCGGCCAAGCTCGAAAGCGGCTCGAAGACTCCTGGCCGCGATCCGGTTGGGCAGGTGACCAAGGCGCAGGTCAAGGAGATCGCCGAGCAGAAGATGAAGGATCTCAACTGTGACACGATCGAAGCGGCGATGAAGATGATCGAAGGCTCGGCCCGTTCGATGGGCCTCACGGTGCAGGAGTAACGGTCATGGCAATCGGAAAACGTACCAAGACCATCCGTGAGGGTGTCGATCCGGCGAAGTCCTATTCGCTCGCCGAAGCGGTCAAGATGGTGAAGGAGCGCGCCAAGGCGAAATTCGATGAGACCATCGAAATCGCGATGAATCTCGGCGTCGACCCGACGCACGCGGACCAGATGGTGCGCGGCGTGGTCACGCTGCCGAACGGCTCCGGCCGCACCTTGCGCGTCGGCGTGTTTGCCCGCGGCGCCAAGGCCGAAGAGGCAAAGGCCGCCGGTGCCGATGTCGTCGGCGCCGAAGATCTGGTCGAGAAGGTCAACAAGGGCGAGATCGACTTCGACCGCTGCATCGCCACGCCCGACATGATGCCGCTGGTCGGCCGCCTCGGTAAGGTGCTCGGTCCGCGCGGCATTATGCCGAACCCCAAGGTCGGCACCGTCACGATGGATGTCACCACTGCGGTCAAGGGCGCCAAGGGCGGCTCGGTCGAGTTCCGCGTCGAGAAGGCCGGCATCATCCAGGCCGGCGTCGGCAAGGCCTCGTTCTCGGAAGACAAGCTGGTCGAGAACATCAAGGCGTTCGCCGATGCGGTGCAGAAGGCGAAGCCCCCGGGGGCCAAGGGCCATTACATCAACCGGGTCGCGATCTCATCGACCATGGGGCCGGGCGTGAAGGTGGAGCCGTCGACGCTTTTCGCAGCGCAAGGCTGACCTCGCATCCATAAAATAACGAAAGCCCGGCCGCGTTTGGCCGGGCTTTTTCGTTACGCCTTTCTCGCCATCATTGGTGACGCCTCACGCAGCGGCGCGCGGCTGAGCTCGTTGCCGGCCGTGATCGCCTTGGTGAGCAGCCGCATCAACTCCTTCGACTCGCTGGCGGTCAGGCCACGCAGCATGACCCGCTGGGCTGCCTCGACCGCCGGCTCGATGCCGCGAAGGGTTCGCCGTCCAGCGCTCGTGATCTGGAGTTCGTGCGCCCGCCGGTCCACGCTGCTGGCCTGGCGCAGCAGCAGGGCTTTCTGCACCAGACGGTCGACAACGCCGGTGATCGTTGTGCGATCGTAGGCGATCAGTCCGGCGAGCGTCGCCTGATCGATTGCCGGATGCATGGCGACGGCGGAGAGGGCGGCGTATTGGACCGGCGTCAGGTCGTACCCGGCATCCTCGACCTCGGAATGAAACACGGCGGCGGCAATCTGCTGGAACCGTCGCGCCAGGTGGCCCGGTTTGCTCTCAAAGCTTTTCACCCGCGTTCTCCAAGGAGTTGTCGCGTCAGTTTGACACGTATACTGATAATCAGCATACTGAGCAAATCTTAAGCGCTGGTCTGTTCCGGTGGATCAACGCGGATCGCGCCGAGTGAGTAACACCAAGGGTCGAAAGGGCCCGGGAGGTCGCGTGCAGTTCCATCTCAACGGTTTCGAGCCGGGCGATCCGGAAATCTTCGATCCAGCCGAGCGTCATCCCGCGCCCGGCGCGTCAGGGCCGTTGCCGGCGGAAGTCGACGTTCTCATCGTCGGCTGCGGGCCGGCCGGCCTGACGCTCGCGGCCCAGCTCGCCGCCTTTCCCGACATCAAGACCTGCATCGTCGAACAGAAGCCCGGTCCGTTGCTCCGCGGTCAGGCCGACGGCATCGCCTGCCGCACGGTGGAGATGTTCGAGGCCTTCGGCTTCAGCGAGCGCGTGCTGAAGGAAGCCTGCTGGATCAACGAGACCACGTTCTGGAAGCCCGACGATAGGCAGCCGGACAACATCGTTCGCAGCGGCTGGGTGCAGGATGTCGAAGACGGGCTGTCGGAATTTCCGCACGTCGTCCTCAATCAGGCGCGGGTGCACGATTTCTATCTCGACGTCATGCGCAGGTCGCCCGCCAAACTGGAGCCGCACTACGCGCGCCGTCTCAATGATCTTCAGATCAGCGAGGCAGGCTCCGGCGCCAATGCCGATCCGTATCGCGTCACCGCGCGCCTCGAACGGGTCGATCCCGAACATGAAGGCGAGATCGAGACGGTGAAGGCGCGCTACGTCGTGGGTTGCGACGGCGCGCGCAGCGCCGTGCGCAAGTCGCTCGGCTACGCCCTGCACGGCGACTCGGCCAACCACGCCTGGGGCGTGATGGACATCCTGGCGCTGACCGACTTCCCCGACGTTCGCTGCAAATCGCTGATTCAATCCGCGCACGACGGTAGCATCATCATCATTCCGCGGGAAGGCGGCTATCTGTTCCGCGTCTACGTCGAGCTGGACAAGCTCGGCATCGACGAGCGGGTGTCAAACCGGAGCATCACGGCCGACGATCTGATCGCCAAGGCGCGGCACATTCTCAACCCGTACACGCTCGACGTGAAGGAGATCGCCTGGTGGTCGGTCTACGAGATCGGCCAGAGGTTGTGCGACAGGTTCGATGATGTCACAGGGGGTGGCCCTGATCGCTTGCCCTGCGTCTTCATCGCGGGGGATGCCTGCCATACGCACAGCCCGAAAGCCGGGCAGGGCATGAACGTCTCCATGCAGGACGGCTTCAATCTCGGCTGGAAGCTGGCCTCCGTGCTGCGAAAGCGCTTCGCTCCGCGCCTCCTTCATTCTTATTCGGCGGAGCGGCAGGTGATTGCCAAGGAACTGATCGATTTCGATCGCGAGTGGGCGCAGGTCCTGAGTTCGGCCCCTAAATCGGTGGTTCCAGGAAACGGCAAAGCGTTCGATCCGGAAGAGACCCAGCGCTACTTCGTTCAGCACGGCCGTTACACCGCCGGGACCGCGACCCGTTATCGTTCGTCGGCGATCACCGGCGAGGCGAAGCACCAGCAATTAGCGGCCGGGTTCACGATCGGCATGCGTTTTCATTCGGCGCCGGTCATCCGTGTGGCTGACGCCAAGCCCTTGCAACTCGGTCACGCGGTGAAGGCGGATGGCCGCTGGCGCATCTTCGCCTTTGCGCCAGCCGAAGATCCTTCCGCGCCCGGCTCGGCAATTCGGAAGCTGTGCGATTTCCTCGCCGACGCGCCGCAATCACCCGTCAGGAAGTACACGCCGGTGGGCGAGGACATTGATTCGGTGATCGACGTGCGGGCGATCTGTCAGCAATCGCATCGCGAATTGGCGATCCCGGCCATGCCGATATTGCTGCGGCCGCGGAAGGGTCGTCTCGGCCTGCAGGATTACGAAAAGGTGTTCAGTGTGGACCTCAAGGGCAAGCGCGACATTTTCGAGATGCGCGGCATCGACCGCGAAAAAGGCTGCATGGTCGTCGTGCGGCCCGACCAGTTCGTCGCCCATGTCCTTCCGCTCGATGGTTTCGCCGAGCTTGCCGCCTTCTTTGACGGCTTCATGATGTCGGGCAACTAGCTGCCGCGCGCCGTGCCGAGCCTGAGCGCTCGTTCAGCCGGCGCGGACGGAGATAACCTTTTCGTCCGAGCTCGCGATGGTCTTGCGGCCAGCGGTCGCACTTCTGAACGCTTCCTCGCAACCGGGCACGATGCGCTCGTGCAGCTCGGCGATGACGACGCGCGCTAAATTGAGCCACGGTGGCGGCTGATGGAACAGCTCGTACTCGCCGCCCTCGATGTCGAGCTTGAGCAGATCGATCCCGTCGCTGCCGTATTCCTTGAGCAGCGCCGGGATGGTCCTCACTTCGACGTCGTGCAGCGCCTCCGGCGATTTGCAGTCTTGCGGGTTCTGCACGATCGAGTAGCCCCATTCGCCGGTGCCGCGATTGCGGAGCTGCATCGTTCGCTCGTTGCCGCCGAGCGCTTTGTTGATAGCGATGATGTTCGGAAAACGGGCCGCATTCTTCCGCAGCACCGCGAAATTGTCCTGCGACGGCTCGAGCGAGAGAATACGCGCCGCTGGGAAAGCCTTGGCAAGCATCATGGCCGCCGTGCCGATGTAGCGGCCCGCGTCGATGATCAGTCCATAGCGGAGGGGCTTTGCCGCCTCGATGGCGGCGTCGAATTCCCCGCCAAAGCAGTCTCTGGCGATGAGGAAGTCGCCGGTGCAGCAACGGATGGTCGCCACCTGCGAGTTGATCCGCACCTCGACTGGCCGCCGGACCCAGGCCAGCGACAGGAAAAAGACGTAGACCGCCTTGGCGTAATTGCCTTCGATCCACAGGTTTCTTGCCTGGCCAAAGGACAGGGCGATACGGCGTCGAATCCTGCCAATCATCGATTGTAGGCCTGGGCCAAGTTTTTCGGGTTCCATCCTATACAAACGGGCTTGGCAAACCGTTTCGAAAGCTTTAAGTATGGTTCATCGGGCGTGCCGGCCTGTTTGTCGGCGCGCCTTTGCGCGTCCTTAAAATCATAAGGTGATCAAGGGCTTATCCTTTTAGACATCCCGGCGGGACATCTGAAAGGGAGGCCAAGGTCGCCTTCGAGAATAAGGCACGCAAAACCGGTTCGGCGTCTTTCGCAAGAAAGATTTGAGCCGGTCGACCTGTCCGAGACTGCAGGCGCTGAGGGTGCAAGCCCAACGCTTAATCCCGAGATGAACGGGGCCAGCATAGACGGGGATTGAGACCCGAGTTTGCGCGGCTTCACCGCCGCGCCAAGTCTGGTTCGAACCTCGGATACCCGTTCGCGGCTTGCCCGTGACGGGGGGCAGGATTTCTGGAGCGTCGTCCTGCCTGGTTTGCTTCGCGTGAAGTGATCGAGCGGGACGGCTGGTTGCAACCCGGCGGTTTCCGCAAAACGCGCGGCAAACCGCCATACCGGAAAGAGCTTGCACGTGGATCGAGCGGCAAAAGCAGAGTCCATCGACGAGTTGAGCGGCTTGTTCAAGGCCGCTCAGGTCGTAGTGGTGGCTCACTATTCCGGCCTCTCCGTCGCCCAGATGCAAAATCTGCGTAAGCAGATGAAAGGCGCTGGCGCGGAGGTGAAGGTCGCGAAGAACCGTCTCGCCAAGATTGCTCTCAAGGATACCGACGCCGCCGTGATCGCGCCCCTGCTGAAGGGGCCGACCGTGATCGCCTACTCCGGCGATCCCGTGGCGGCGCCTAAGGTGGCCGTCGACTTTGCCAAGGCGAACGAGAAGTTCGTCATCCTTGGCGGGTCGTTTGGCAAGTCTGCTCTGGACCTCAACGGCGTGAAGCAACTCGCTTCGCTGCCGTCGCTGGATGAACTGCGCAGCAAGATCGTCGGCCTCCTGGTGGCGCCGGCGACCAAGCTCGCTCAGCTCGCCAACGCCCCGGCCGCCAAGCTGGCGCGCGTGGTCCAGGCTTACGCGTCAAAGGCACCTTCAGAGAGCGCTGCGGCGTGATGGCTCTTTAAGCAAGCAATCTCGATTGGTTCGAACCCTTAAGGAACTGAAAAATGGCTGACCTGCAAAAGATCGTCGATGAATTGTCGAGCCTGACCGTCATGGAAGCGGCGGATCTGGCAAAGCTCCTCGAAGAGAAGTGGGGCGTTTCTGCTGCTGCTGCGGTTGCGGTTGCGGCTGGTCCTGCTGGCGGTGCTGCGGCTGCTGTCGAGGAAAAGACTGAGTTTACTGTTGTTCTTGCTGCTGCCGGCGACAAAAAGATCGAGGTGATCAAAGAAGTCCGTGCGCTCACCGGCCTCGGCCTCAAGGAGGCCAAGGATCTGGTCGAGGGCGCGCCGAAGAACGTCAAGGAAGGTGTCAACAAGGAAGAGGCGGCCAAGATCAAGGCCACCCTCGAAAAAGTCGGCGCCAAGGTTGAGCTTAAGTAAGCGACGCTTATTTAAGCCCGATGAGACACCGATCCCCGGGCGCGTTGCCCGGGGATTGCGAGCCTAAAAAGAGTGCAGCGGCCGGCTACGGCCGCGGTGGAGGCGAGCCCTGAACGGTGCGGTCCGTTCACGGGATTTGTGATGAGTGCGGCGGTTCGGACGCGGTCCGAATCACATAGAAACGGGAAACTCCGACGCCTGTCCTGATGGCCGCGATGGATTGCGGCTGTTCGGAGAGGCGCCCGCGTTGGCCCGCCAACTCGAATCGAGAGAAAACGATGGCGCAGACGTTTACCGGTCGCAAGCGCGTAAGAAAGTTTTTCGGAACAATCAAAGAAGTGGCAGAGATGCCGAACCTCATCGAGGTTCAGAAGGCATCCTATGACCAGTTTCTGCTGGTGAAGGAGCCGGAAGGCGGCCGCCCGGACGAGGGATTGCAGGCGGTGTTTCGCTCTGTGTTCCCGATTTCCGATTTTTCCAATTCGTCGATGCTCGAGTTCGTCAAATACGAATTCGAAGCGCCGAAGTACGACGTCGATGAGTGCCGCCAGCGCGGCATGACCTTCGCTGCGCCGCTCAAGGTGACGCTGCGCCTCATCGTGTTCGATGTGGACGAGGAAACGGGCGCCAAGTCGGTCAAGGACATCAAGGAGCAGGATGTCTACATGGGCGACATCCCGTTGATGACGAACAACGGCACGTTCATCGTGAACGGCACCGAGCGCGTCATCGTGTCGCAGATGCACCGTTCGCCCGGCGTGTTCTTCGATCACGACAAGGGCAAGACGCATTCGTCGGGCAAGCTGCTGTTTGCCGCCCGCATCATCCCGTATCGCGGCTCCTGGCTCGACATCGAGTTCGACGCCAAGGACATCGTCTATGCGCGCATCGACCGCCGCCGCAAGATTCCGGTGACGTCGCTGCTGTACGCGCTCGGCCTCGACGGCGAGGAAATCCTCCGCACATTCTACAAGCACGTCACTTACAAGCGTCAGAAGGAAGGTTGGCGCGTGCCCTTCGATGCCAACCGCTTGAAGGGCTACAAGGCCATCAACAACCTGGTCGACGCCGACACCGGCCGCACGGTGGTGGAAGCAGGCCAGAAGATCAGCGTGCGTCAGGCCCGCCAGCTCCAGGAGAAGGGGCTCAAGGCGTTGCGCATGACCGACGACGAGCTCATCGGCCATTACGTCGCCGAGGACCTCGCCAACGGCCGCACCGGCGAAATCTATCTCGAAGCCGGCGAAGAGATCACCGAGAAGAACCTCAAGGTTCTCATCGAGGCCGGCTACAAAGAACTGCCGCTGCTCGACATCGACCATGTCAATGTCGGCGCCTATATCCGCAACACGCTTTCGGTCGACAAGAACATGACGCGTGAAGACGCGCTGTTCGACATCTACCGCGTCATGCGTCCGGGCGAGCCGCCGACCGTCGACACCGCCGAGGCGATGTTCCGTTCGCTGTTCTTCGACAGCGAGCGCTACGACCTCTCGGCCGTCGGCCGCGTTAAGATGAACATGCGTCTCGACCTCGATGCGCCCGACACCATGCGCGTGCTGCGCAAGGACGACATCATCTCGGTCATCCGCACGCTGGTCGACCTGCGCGACGGCAAGGGCGAGATCGACGACATCGACCATCTCGGCAACCGCCGGGTGCGCTCGGTCGGCGAGCTCATGGAGAACCAGTACCGCATCGGCCTCTTGCGCATGGAGCGCGCGATCAAGGAGCGCATGTCGAGCGTCGATATCGACACCGTCATGCCGCAGGATCTGATCAACGCCAAACCCGCGGCTGCCGCGGTGCGCGAGTTCTTCGGCTCCTCGCAGCTCTCGCAGTTCATGGACCAGACCAACCCGCTGTCCGAGATCACGCACAAGCGGCGTCTCTCGGCGCTCGGGCCTGGCGGTCTGACGCGCGAGCGCGCCGGCTTCGAGGTGCGTGACGTGCACCCGACGCACTACGGTCGCATCTGCCCGATCGAGACGCCGGAAGGCCCGAACATCGGCCTCATCAACTCGCTCGCGACCTACGCACGCGTCAACAAGTACGGCTTCGTCGAAACGCCGTACCGCAAGGTCAAGGAAGGCCGCGTCACCGACGAGGTGATCTACCTCTCGGCGATGGAAGAGGGCCGCTACACCGTCGCGCAGGCGAATGCCGCCACCGACGCACGCGGCCGCTTCGTCGAAGACCTGATCGTCTGCCGGCACGCCGGCGACGTGCAGCTCTATCCGCGCGAGAAGGTCGACTTCATGGACGTGTCGCCGAAGCAGCTCGTTTCGGTGGCCGCGGCGCTCATCCCGTTCCTCGAAAACGACGACGCCAACCGCGCGCTGATGGGCTCGAACATGCAGCGCCAGGCGGTGCCGCTGGTTCGCGCCGAGGCGCCGTTCGTCGGCACCGGCATGGAAGGCGTGGTGGCGCGCGATTCAGGCGCGTCGATCTCGGCCCGCCGCACCGGCGTCGTCGATCAGGTTGACGCGACCCGTATCGTCGTCCGCGCGACCGGCGAAACCGACCCGACCAAGCCCGGCGTCGATATCTACCGGCTGATGAAGTATCAGCGCTCGAACCAGAACACCTGCATCAACCAGCGCCCGCTGGTGAAGGTGGGCGACATGGTCGAGAGAGCCGACATCATCGCCGACGGTCCCTCGACCGATCTCGGCGAGCTCGCGCTCGGCCGCAACGTGCTGGTCGCGTTCATGCCGTGGAACGGCTACAACTTCGAGGACTCGATCCTGCTCTCCGAGCGGATCGTGAAGGACGACGTGTTCACCTCCATCCACATCGAGGAATTCGAGGTGATGGCGCGTGACACCAAGCTCGGCCCCGAGGAAATCACCCGCGACATCCCGAACGTCTCGGAAGAGGCGCTGAAGAACCTCGACGAAGCGGGCATCGTCTACATCGGCGCCGAGGTGCACGCCGGCGACATCCTGGTCGGCAAGATTACGCCGAAGGGCGAGAGCCCGATGACGCCGGAAGAAAAGCTGCTGCGCGCCATCTTCGGCGAGAAGGCTTCCGACGTCCGCGACACCAGCTTGCGCGTCCCGCCGGGCGTGCAGGGCACCGTCGTCGAAGTGCGCGTGTTCAACCGGCACGGCGTCGAGAAGGACGAGCGCGCGCTCGCGATCGAACGTGAAGAGATCGAGCGGCTCGCCAAGGACCGCGACGACGAGCAGGCGATCCTCGACCGCAACGTTTACGGCCGTCTGGCGGAGCTGCTGGAGGGCCGGCAGGGCATTGCCGGTCCGAAGGGCTTCAAGAAGGACGCCAAGATCACCAAGGCGGTGCTGGATGAGTATCCGCGCTCGCAGTGGTGGCAGTTCGCCTCGCCCAACGACAAGCTGATGGGTGAGATCGAGGCGATCCGCAAGCAGTACGACGAGTCGAAGAAGCTGCTCGAGCAGCGCTTCCTCGACAAGGTCGAGAAGCTGCAGCGCGGCGACGAATTGCCGCCTGGCGTGATGAAGATGGTCAAGGTCTTCGTCGCGGTGAAGCGCAAGATCCAGCCCGGCGACAAGATGGCCGGCCGTCACGGCAACAAGGGCGTGGTGTCGAAGATCGTGCCGGCGGAGGACATGCCGTTCCTCGCCGACGGTCAGCCTGTCGACATCGTGCTCAACCCGCTCGGCGTGCCGAGCCGCATGAACGTCGGGCAGATCCTGGAGACGCATCTCGGCTGGGCCTGCGCCGGCCTCGGCCTCAAGATCGGGCAGGCGGTCGATCTCTACAACAGCAAGCACGACACGCGCCCGCTCAAGGACATCCTCAAGAAGGTCTATGGCGACGACGAGACCATCAAGTCGCTCTCCGAGGACGAGCTGGTCGAGTTGAGCGGCAACCTGCGTCACGGCGTGCCGATCGCGACGCCGGTGTTCGACGGCGCCAAGGAAAAGGACATCGAGCAGATGCTCGATCTC
>Ga0265313_10002352_pt1 | contig 16502 bp, 14 predicted proteins | sample 4123metaG_FD_203122 | JGI IMG/M metagenome (GOLD analysis project Ga0265313, IMG submission 203122) | Rhizosphere microbial communities from Carex aquatilis grown in University of Washington, Seatle, WA, United States - 4-1-23 metaG | ecosystem: Host-associated > Plants > Roots > Rhizosphere >...
GGCGCGAAGGCGCTGGAGATCTGGACGGGCGTCCCGGCCCCCCGAACGGCGCCCGTGATGCGGGCGGCGGCAGCAAAGGCTCTTGGCTACTGACCAATCCGCGGCAGACTGCACCCCATGACCCGCGCCCTTGCCGATGTGGCAGCCCTGCAGCCGTGGTTCTTTCCGACCGTGGCGTTTGTCTTCGGGGCGTGCATCGGGAGCTTCCTGAACGTGGTGATCTACCGCGTGCCCGCCGGCCGCTCGATTGTGAGGCCGGGCTCTACCTGCGCCTGCGGGGCCCCGATCGCATGGTACGACAACATCCCCATCCTCTCGTGGCTCCTCCTGCGGGGCCGGGCTCGCTGCTGCGGCCGCGCATTCTCTGCGCGGTATCCGTTCGTCGAACTCCTGACCGGGGCCCTATTCCTCGCCTGCTGGCTGCGCCTGCCGCCGGCCGCCGCCGTCTGCGGCTGGGTGTTCCTCGGCTCGCTCATCTGCGGGACGTTCATCGACCTCGACCACATGATCATACCCGACGCCTTCTCGATCGGCCTTGCCGCCGAGGGCCTGCTCCTGTCGGCGCTCGTCCCGTCGCTGCACGGCCAGCACGGCGACTTCTACCTGGTGGACAGCCTGCGGTCAGGCTCCATCGCGCTGGTCGGCCTGGTGGCGGGCTCGGGGGTTGTGCTCTGGATCGCCCTCATCGCCGAGGCCGTGCTCAAGAAGGAGGCCATGGGCTTCGGCGACGTGAAATTCGTCGGGGCCATCGGCGCGTTCTGCGGCTGGCACGGCGCCCTCTTCTCGATCTTCGGGGGCGCGGCCGTGGGGACCGTGTGGATAGGGGCGGCGCTGCTCTGGCAGAAGGTCGGCGGAAAGCCGGGCTCCGGGACGCCGCGGGCCGAGACACCGGACGGGCAGCCCGCGGACATCGGCCTCGGCGTGCATGTCCCCTTCGGCCCGATGCTCGCGGTCGCCGGGGCCCTCTACTTCCTCTTCCTGCGGGGCCGCGTCGACGCGTGGTTCGAGCAGCTCAGCGCCCTTTTGTGACGAGTGCGGCGCCGTCGCCCGTGCGCGCGTGGATGACCTCCACCCGCGAGCCGAACTTGGCGAGATAGGCGTCCGAAATCCGCTTCACGCCCGGGTCCCCGAAGGCGTCGCTGGCGAGCGCCATCACGGCGCCCCCGAAGCCGCCGCCCGTCAGGCGGGCGCCGTAGACGCCCTTCTCCGACTCGAGGCCCTCGACCAGGAAGTCCAGCTCCGGCGTGCTGTTCTCGAACCACGTCCGCGAGCTGCGGTGCGACGCCACCAGCAGCTTGCCGACGGCGGCGAGGTCCCCGGCCCGCAGCGCCGTGACCGCCTGCTCGACGCGCGCGATCTCATCGATCACGTGGCGCGCCCGCTTGAAGGCGGTGCGGGACAGCTTGGTCTCGGCCGCGGCGAGCATGGCGGGCGTCGCGTCGACAAGGCTCGGCACCCCGATGACGCGGGCCGCCTCCATGCACTCCTCGTGCCGGGCCGCGTACAGCCCGTCGATGAGCGCGTGCTTCGAGTGCGTGTTGAAGATCCAGAAGTTCGACCCCGCAGGCAGCGGAACCGTGTCAAACCGGGGGCCCCGGCAGTCGATGTAGACAAGGCTGTCGACGCGGCCGTAGCCCGACACGCCCTGGTCCAGGATCCCGCAGGGAACCCCCACGAACTCGTTCTCTGCCTTGCGGCCGAGGGCGACAAGCTTGTCGCGGGGAACGCTGGTGCCCGCCGCCTCGAGAAACGCGAGGCACGAGGACAGCTCGATCGCCGCGCTGCTGCTCAGGCCGGCGCCCGAGGGGACGTTCGAGGCCACCATGTAGTCGAATCCCCCGGGGGTCGCGATGCCCGAGGCGCGCATCGCGGCCAGAACGCCGAGCGGATAGTTGACCCAGGAGTTCGCGCCCACGAGCCGGTCCATCGCGGTCGCCGGCAGCTCCACGACGCCCGGATGCGTCTCGCTGGCGAACCGGCGGAGCCCGTCCGGGCGGCGCGCGATGGCGACCCACACGCTCCGGTCGATCGCGGCCCCAAGCACCGATCCCCCGTTGTAGTCGGTGTGGTTGCCGATGAACTCGATCCGGCCCGGGGCGCGGGCGATGAACTCGGGCTCGCGCGAAAAGGCGGCCCGGAACCGGCTGGTCAGCGTCTCAGTCATCGCTCAGCGCAGCACCCGAAGACTCGAGCCCGCCTTGAAGCGAACGAGCTTCATCGAGGGGATCTTCATCGGCTGGCGAGTGTGCGGGTTGAACCCCTTGCGGGCCGACCGCTGCGCGATGGAAAACGTGCCGAAGCCGACGAGATGCACCTCGCCGTCGCGCTTGAGCCCCCGCCTTATCGCCTGGAGCACCATGTCCGAAGCGCGCTCGGCGGCGGCCCTCGAGGTGCCGTCACCAAGCAGTCTGTGCACCTCGTTAACCAGTTCGGCCTTGTTCATGGGTTCGCAGCCTTGCGAGGCAAGGCATTCGAATCGCTGCGGTCAAACGCAATCACGCGCGGCCGTCCGTCCGCCCGCGCTCCGGGACCAGTTCAACGTCCGGAGGGGAGCCCGGATTCGCGGCGAGCGATCCCCCCGCAGCGGCGGCTCCCACCGAGACAAGCGCCAGGCCGACGTAGCCGCCCGCAAGCTCGGCGGCCGAGCGCAGCTCGCCCTCCCTCCTGTCGCCGCGCCACAGGCCCGCGGGAAGCGCGGGGGGGCGGCCGGAGCCCCTCACCCTCACCAGCGTCCGCCTCACCCGGCCCGTGGCCCTTATGCGCGCCATCACCTCCTGCCCAGTGTAGCACCCTTTTGAATACGATATCGCCTGCGCATCCAGCCCGCCCTCGTTCGGGAGGTCCGCCGGCCCGATGTCGGCCGGAACGGAGGGGATTGCGGACTCGATCCGCAGGACCTCGATCTCGCCAGGCCCCATGACGCGGGCGCCCGAGAGGGCCTCCGCCACCAGGGCCGAGTCGGCCTCGCGCGAGAGCCATTCCCAGTTCTCGCAGGACGACCTGCGGCCCGGGAAGAGGATTCCGGGCCGCGGCGCTCCGGCCAGCCAGGCGCCGACCCCTGCGCCGATCAGCGAGACGCCCCGCCAGCCGGCCGTCTCGTCCTCGACCTGAACGTCGTCGGCGACGATGTGCTCGCCGAGGTGGCGGGCGACGACCTGCGCGGACGACGAGAGGCTCGCGATCCAGAACCCCCCTCCGCTCGGTGCCTCGACCACGTGGCTGTCGGCGATGACGCGTCCCTTTCGGTCCAGCCAGAGCCCGTACACGGCGCCACCGGTCCTCATATTACGTAAGTCGTTGGTAAACTGGCCTTGAAGAAATACCCCGGCATCGGCTCCGTTAACCCGGAGCAGGCATGCCGGGCGGTAGTGGAAAACTGCCGTTGAATCGGAAATTATCATTAGGTATAAAAGATTAACCATAAATTGCTTAGGAAGCAAACGAAGTATTTCTTGGCGCCGTTCCTTGACGATTACGGCAATGCGATTAGGTATTGGAGCAGACAAATTTCCACTTCTCCCGCCTAGCGGGAGTTTTGGGGTAAACAAGAAAGCAAAGGCGGGCCGTCTAGGGGTAGGCGGCCCGCCACTTTTTTTGCCCAAATTTGCGGGCCGCCGGGAACCCCGGCGCCAAAATCCCTTGCGGCAAGCCCCAATGCGGGCCAGTTCACGGGGCCCCATGCAACGCACGTCGGACATCAATGTCGTCGAGACACGCCGGCTTCCCTCGCCCACGGAGCTCCTGGCGTCGTCGCCCAAGAGCGAGGCCCAGGCCGAGTTCGTCACGCGCGCGCGCCAGGACCTCCACAAGCTCATCTTCACGGACGACCGGCGCCTTCTGATGATCGTCGGGCCGTGCTCGATTCACGATGTGGACGCGGGGCGCGAGTACGCCCGGCGCCTGTCGGCGCTCGCGCGCGAGGTCGCCGACCGGGTCATGGTCGTCATGCGGGTGTACTTCGAGAAGCCGAGGACCACGGTCGGCTGGAAGGGGCTCATCATGGACCCGAGGCTTGACGGGACCAACGACATCGCCTCCGGGCTCCGGATCGCGCGCGGGTTCCTGCGCGACGTCCTCGACCTGGGCCTTCCGACGGCGACCGAGCTCCTGGACCCGATCACTCCGCAGTACATCGCCGACCTCGTGTGCTGGTCGGCCATTGGGGCGCGAACCGCCGAGTCCCAGACGCACCGCCAGATGGCCTCGGGGCTGTCCATGCCCATGGGTTTCAAGAACGGGACGGACGGCTCGGTGCAGACCGCGATCAACGCCATCCGCGCCGCCTCCCAGCCGCAGACGTTCCTCGGCATCAACCTGGACGGAGCCGCGTCAGCCGTGGTGACCGCCGGGAACCCCAACTGCCACATCGTCCTGCGGGGCGGGTCGGCCGGGCCCAACTATTCGCCTGAGCACATCGCGAAGACCGAGCGGCTGCTTGAGAAGGCGGGGCTGATCAAGTCGATCCTGGTCGACTGCTCCCATGACAACTCGGAAAAGAAGCCGGAGCGCCAGCCCGAGGTGATGCGCGCGCTCCTCGCCCAGATCAAGGCGGGCAACACCTCGATCATGGGCGCCATGGTCGAGAGCAACCTGCTGGCCGGCAGCCAGCCGTTTCCCCAGCCCGTCGAGAAGCTCACGCGCGGCGTCTCGATCACCGACGGATGCATCGGCTGGCCGACGACCGAGTCCCTCATCCGGGAGGTCCATGCGGCCCTTTCGGCGCGCTTCGCGCGCTAACGGCCAGGGGTCGGTCGGGCCCTGAGCGGAAAGTAACGAGGCCCGCCGTCGTCCGCGGCTGCAAGAGGCGGGCGGCTGGCGCCACCGCCATTTGTCGGATCAGGGCCAAGCAGAGGTGTGCCTCATTCCTGCGCCCCTAATGACGACAAAAGACAGGCAGCTGCAATAGTTGGGCCGGACCGCGGCGCCGTACACAGATTTACTTCGTGCGCTCGATGCCAAAACCTCTACATTTGCTTCTCCCATGAAATCACCCATACGCGTGGCCGTAACCGGCGCAGCTGGTCAGATCGGCTACTCCCTCCTCTTCAGGATCGCCTCTGGATCGATGTTTGGGGCCGACCAGCCCGTCATCCTCCACTTGATCGAGATCGAGCCGGCGCTGCCCGCGCTTGGCGGCGTGGTCATGGAGCTTCAGGATTGCGCCTTTCCCCTGCTCAAGGGGGTGACGCCGACCGCGTCGCTTGACGAGGGGTTCAAAGGCGTCGACTGGGCGCTTCTCGTGGGGTCCGTTCCCCGCAAGGCCGGTATGGAGCGCAAGGACCTCCTGGGGATAAACGGCAAGATCTTCACAGGCCAGGGCCGCGCGATCGCCAAGAACGCGTCGCCGGGGGTCAGGATCCTCGTGGTCGGCAACCCGTGCAACACCAACTGCCTGATCGCCATGAACAACGCGCCCTCGGTCCCCAGGAACCGCTGGTTCGCGATGACGATGCTCGACCAGAACCGCGCGATGGCCCAGCTCGCCCAGAAGTCCGGCAAGGAGACCACCGATGTCTCGAATCTCGCCATCTGGGGCAACCACAGCTCGACGATGTACCCCGACTTCTACAATGCGAAGATCGGCGGGCGCCCCGCGGTCGACGTGATCAAGGACGAGGCCTGGTTCAAGGACACCTTCCTGCCGACGGTGCAGCAGCGCGGCGCCGCCATCATCAAGGCCCGCGGATTGAGTTCGGCCGCCTCCGCGGCCAACGCCGTCGTCGACACCGTCCGCAACCTCACAAACCCGACCCGCGCGGGCGACTGGTTCAGCGTCGCCGTGTGCTCCGACGGCTCGTACGGCATCGAGAGCGGGCTCATGTTCTCCTACCCGATCCGCAGCGACGGCGCGAAGTGGCAGATCGTGCAGGGGGTCAGCCTGGCTGATTTCTCAAAGTCCAAGATTGCCGCGACCGAGACGGAGCTGAAGGAGGAGAAGGTCCTCGTCGCCGAGCTGCTCCCAAAGTAGGCGGGGCCGCGCGCGCTCAGGGAAGCTTCGCGCGGAGGACCTTGCGGGTCTGGGCCGACCGGTAGGCCTTGAGCGCCCGGGACACCCGGGCGTTTCCGTGGGCGATGATCGCCGCGGCGAACAGGGCCGCGTTGACCGCCCCGGGCTTGCCGATCGCAAAGGTCGCGACGGGGATCCCCCCGGGCATCTGGACGATCGAGAACAGCGAGTCCAGGCCCTTGAGCGACTGGCTCTCGATGGGCACCCCCAGCACGGGCACGGTGGTCAGGGCGGCCGTCATGCCCGCCACGTGCGCCGCGCCGCCCGCTCCGAGGATAAGCGCCCTGAATCCGCGCCTCTCGGCGCGGCCGGCGAACTCGATCATGAGCTTCGGCGTGCGGTGGGCGCTGATGACGCGCTTCTCGTAGGGGATGCCCAGCGCCTCAAGCGTATCGGCGGCATGGCGCATGGTTTCCCAGTCTGAGGTGCTGCCCATGAGCACCCCCACGAGCGGGGTGGGTCGGGAACGGGCTTTTTCGGGGGCGTTGCGGCGGGAGGTCATCGGGTGTGCCCGCAACCTTGCAACGCCCCGCGGGGGAAGTTCAACCGCGTTTTTTGACATCCTCCCGGCCTAAGCTTCGCATTGGCCGGGTTTGCGCGCCGCTTGCGATCAAACGAGCGAAATTCCCTTGGGCAGGCGCACGACCACCGTCCCGGCGATCTTGTCGTGCCAGGCCTTCTTCTCCGCGTCGAACGCGATCCAGATGAAGCCGAGCCCGATGCAGAACATCGAAAGGAAGCAGGCGAGCGCCCGGACGATCACGGTCACCCACTCCAACGGCTCGCCGTCCACGCGGACGACCTTCAGGCTGAAGATGATGCCGCCGATGGTGGACCCCCGGAGCTTCCAGAGGATCGCGCCGTAGACCGCAAGGACCGGAAGGAACAGACCGGTCATCCTCGTGAAGATCCCAATCAGGATGACGTCGATAAGGAGCGCGACCATCCGGATCCAGAATCCGGCCTTCGGGAGGGCCGCTTCCGACACCTTGGCGGCCGACGCTGCCACGACCGGCGGGATGGGCGGGAGCGCCTCGGCGGCCGGCGGTTGCGCGAAGGCCGTTGAGGCCTCCTGCGGCGCCAGGGCGAGCGCTGCTCCCGGAGCAGGGGCTACCGGCGGGACCGCCGCCAAGGGGACGACCACCGGCGGGACCGGCGCCGGCGCGGGCTTGGAAGAGGCGAAGAGCGCCGTCAGGGCACAGGAGAATCCCACGAAGGCCACGAGCATCCACAAGGCGAGGCCAAGGAACGGGATCAGGTAGAGGACGAGGGCCACCGCTGAGCCGAGGAGGACCGCAAGCGACGGGTGCATCTGCTTGCCGCCGATCGCCTGGCCGACGAAGGCGTACAGCGCCGCCTTGCCGAAGATCACGCTTGCAAGGATCCCGAGCGGCAGGACCACCAGCGCAACCGGTATGCCGACAATCGTGACGCAGAGCAGGATGAAGAGCACGGGCAGCCCGACCATGACCAGGAACCCGGTGAGGAACGTGATTCCCGGGCGCTGCGCGAGCGTGTCGCCGCACTTCTTGATGCCGCCGGGAAAGAGCAGGGCCAGGACCGCGTAGAGCGCGATCAGGCAGATGTTGAAGAGCCACAGGAAGTGCAGGTGCGGGCCGAAGGCAAGGGGCCGGCCCAGCTTGAGGCCGTGGTGCCACCACGACGAGGCCTCGGAGTTCTCGCCTATGTCCACGCCGGTGGCCTGTTGCACCGTGTTCCCGCCGACGATGGCCCCCGGCTCCTTGATGACCCGACCTGCAACGGCGACGACATTGCCGTCGACCTTCGAGTTCGGCCCGAGCCTCATGATCCCCACGACGACGACCGCGTTGCCGTGCACGGTGCCGTTGATCGTGTGCGAGCCGAGGATCGAGACCGAGTTGCCGTTGACCGTGCCGTCCACCGTGACGGGCCCCATGATGGCGACCGCGTTGCCCTGGACCGTCTCCTTGGGCCCGACATAGGTTGTGCCGTTGACGCTGACCCGGTTGTTCTGGTCATCCTCGAAGTCGTTTCGGATGAATGCCTTGGCTGCCGGAGCCTCGGTGGGCGCGGCGGGGGCCGCGGACGCGGCAGGCGCCCCGGGCGTGGCGGGAGCAACCGGCGCCGCGGTCGGGCTCGCGCCGATCTCATGGAGCGCGGGCTCCGGCGTCGGCGCCCCGTTGTCCTGGGGCTTGACGGGATCAGCGGCGAAAGCGGCCGGAGCAAGGGTGGTGAGCGAGGCCAGTAGACAGCCTGCAATTAGCGCCCGGTATGTGGGGTTCATGGAATTCATGGGGTTCAGCGGGTTTGGCGCGCGAAGGCAAGGGCCCGGTACGTGGCCGCGCCGATCGCCGCCAGCGCGGCGTAGGAGGCGGCCACCGTGGCGATGATGCCATAGAGCCAGAAGGGCGGGATCGCGGATATCAGCGCCCGCACCCGGTCGTTGAAGGTCGCCATCATGTCGCGGGCGAAGACGAGCCAGGCGATCGAGTTCGAGACGCCGCCGGCGAGCTCGTGCGCGCCGCGGCTCTGCATGACATAGACCAGGCCGCTCACCGCGAGCCCCGCGGCGATCGCCGATCCGGCGAAGAAAACGATGCGGACCGCCGAGGGCCAGTAGGCGAACGACTTCCTCCACCACGGGAGCGCGGCGCGCCGGCTCAGCTCGGCGAGGACGCGCCCCTCAAGGCCCGCGGGCGCCTTCCGGTCGGGAAGGCTGCGCAGGACACGGTGGATCGCGGCCTCGAGCTTATCGGATTCGTTGGTGTTCATGGGGGGTGTTCAGCTTGCGAGGGCTTCCAGGGATTGGCCGTGGGAGAGGATCTTCGCGAGGGCCGCCCTCGCGCGCAGGATGTCGGTCTTCACCTTGGCGAGCGACACGCCGAGGCGCTTGGCGATCTCGTCGTAGGGGACGTCCTCAAAATGGTAGAGGACGAGCGGGACGCGCTGGTGATCGGGCAGCTTTGCGAGCGCCTCCTCGACGACAGCGCGCCGCTCGTCAGAATCGATGGTCTCGAAGAAGGTCTCCGGGGCGGCAAACTCGACCGCGGGCTGGTCGTCGGCCTCCTCGCCGGACCCGCCGCCGAATTCCGAGAAGAACTTCCAGCGCTTGCGGTAGCGCTGGAGGTGGTTGATCGAGAGGTTCGTGGCCACCGTCTTGAGCCAGCCGCCCGCGGACGGGCTCGTGGAGAGCATCTCGAAGTGCTCATAGGCCTTGATGAAGACCTCCTGCGCAATGTCCTCCGCCTGGGCGTCGTTCCTGACGAGCCGCGCCGAGGTGGAGAAGACCATGTCTTGGTATTTGCGCATGAAGGTCGTGAAGTCTTCCGGCGTGGTTAGCCCCGAGGGTTGGGATTGCACTGGAGGTTCATCGTTCATTTCCAAAACACCCTTCGGGGACCAAAAGTCGCACAAATCCGCGTGACAAAAAAGCCCGCACTTGCGTGCGGGCCTGTTTATCAGCGCCTGGAATTCCTAAAGTACATAACCTTCTTCACCGTGCTCGGTTACGTCAAGGCCCTGCCGCTCGACCTCCGTGGTCGGCCGCAGGCCCAAGACCGCCTTGATCGCGAAGCCGATGAGGGTGGTGGCCACCAGGGCGAGGACCAGGGTCAGCCCGATGGCGATGAGCTGCTCGCGCCACTGGGCGCCCCGGGCGACCATGTCGGCCAGCCCGTTCGCCCGGGCCGCCGGGTTCCCGGAGGCCAGGTTCGGGTTCACCGAGGCCGTCGCGAAGATGCCCGTAAGGAGCGCCCCGATCGTGCCTCCCACGGCGTGGACGCCGAAGGTGTCGAGCGCGTCGTCGTAGCCGAAGACCTTCTTCAGCTTGACACAGAAGATGAAGGGGATGACGCCGGCGCACAGCCCGATGATGACGGCCCCCGTCGCGTTGACGAAGCCCGTGGCGGGCGTGATGACGACGAGCCCCGCCACGGCGCCCGAGCAGAATCCGAGGACCGACGCCTGCTTCTTGGTGATGTATTCCAGGGCGCCCCACGTGAACGACCCGACCGCCGTGGCCAGCGTCGTCGTCATGAAGGCGTTGGCCGCGATTGAATCGGCACCGACGGCCGAGCCCGCGTTGAACCCGTACCACCCCACCCAGAGCATCCCCGTGCCCACCATGCACAGGACGGTGCTGTGCGGCTGCATCATCTCGCGCCCGAAGCCTATCCGGGGCCCGAGGATGAGGCACAGGACAAGCGCCGACCAGCCCGAGGACATGTGGACCACGGTGCCGCCGGCGAAGTCGATCGCGCCGACGCGGGCCGCGGCGTTGCCGGTCCCGTTCATCAGGCCGTCGACGCCCCAGACCATGTGGGCCAGCGGGAAATACACCAGGAACATCCAGGCGGTCACGAAGAGGAGCACCGAGGTGAACTTGATGCGCTCGGCGATCGCCCCCACGATGAGCGCCGGGGTGATGATCGCGAACATGAGCTGGTACATCGCGAAGACGTTGTGCGACACCCAGGCCCCGTAGTCCAAGTTGGGGGCGGAATCGACGCCCCGAAGGAAGGCGTACTTCAGCCCGCCGATGTAGGGCGTGCCCGGGGCGAAGACCAGGCTGTAGCCCACCATCCACCACAGGATCGACACGAGCCCGGCGATGCCGAGGCACTGTGCGAGCACCGAGAGCACGTTTTTGCGCCGCACGAGGCCGCCGTAGAAGAGCGCGAGCCCGGGAAGCGTCATGAAAAGAACGAGCGCCGAGCTGGTCATCATCCATGCGTTGTGCCCCGGGCCGGGGCCGGCCACCTTGGACGCCACGTCCGGCGTGCGCGGCCCGTTGTTCACGTAGGCTTCGAGGTCCGCTACCCGCTGCTCCAGCGTGGGTTCAGCCGGCTTGGGGTCGGCGGCGAAGATGCGCGGCGTTTCCGCGATACAGGTGAGGGCAAGGGCCGCCAGCGAGACGCGCAGCCAAGTGGGTCGTGGGATACGGTGGGTCATTGGGTGTTTGTGGGCGAGCCGGGGCGAGCGTCTGGTCAACGCTAACCCGAGGGATTAGCACTCGTTCAATCACTCTCATGAATCGCGGTTCCCTTGCAAACTCATAGCGCACGGCAGACAATTTTTGGCGGCCGACAACGACCCTCCAAGCCCCATGACAACAGAACCCCAATTCCTTAAGCCAGATCCGGCGATCGAGGCCTCCGTCCGTTCGATAGGCGAGGCGCTGTTCCGGTCCATGGACGCCCATCCGGCGCCCGGGATCTTCTCAAAGAAGGGCGCCTACGCGCGGATCATGGAATGGTCGATGAAGGACCCGGTGTTCAAGACGCAGCTCTTCCGCTTTGTCGACGTGCTGCCGTCGCTCACCTCCTCCGCCGACATTGTCCGCCATCTTCAGGAGTACCTGGGGGACAAGGCCGTGGAGCTCAATCCCGCCCTGAAGGCGGGCCTTGCCGCCTCCTCCTTCGCCCCCGCGCTCGTCGCGGGCCCGGTCAAGGCGCAGATCGTGGACATGGCCGGGCAGTTCGTCACGGGCAAGGACACCGCCGACCTGATCAAGCAGATCCGCAAGAACGCTAAACAGGGCCTCGCGGTCACGATAGACCTCCTGGGTGAGGCCGTGGTCAGCGAGGGGGAGGCGGACGTATTCCTCAGCCGCAACCGCGAGGTGCTGGACGATGTCTCGGCCTTCTTCGAGAAGGAGAAGGAGCCCGCGGCGAGCGACCTGGGGCCGAAGGGGCCTCTGCCCAGGCTCAACCTGTCGGTCAAGATCTCGGCGCTCACGCCGGAGGTTCACCCGGCCGACCCGGACCTGTCCGTCGAGGCCCTGAAACAGCGCCTGCGCCCGATCCTGCGCAGGGCCGCGGAGGTCGGGGCCCTGATCAACTTCGACATGGAGAGTTACAAGCTGAAGGACCTCACCCTTGCGCTCTTCAAGTCGATCCTGGAGGAGCCGGAGTTCCGCAGGGGCCCCGAGATCGGCATCGCGCTCCAGGCGTACCTGCGCGACTGCGAGCGGGACCTGGTGGATCTCGTTGCCTGGGCCAAGGCGCAGGGGCGCCACCTGAACGTGCGGCTGGTCAAGGGAGCCTACTGGGACTACGAGACCGCGGCCGCGCAGCAGCGCGAGTGGCCGGTTCCCGTCTGGTCGCGCAAGCCCGAGTCCGATGCCAACTACGAGAAGCTCACGGTGTTCCTCCTCGACAACATCGGCACGGTGACGCCGAACTTCGCCTCGCACAACGTCCGCTCGGTCGCCCACGCGATCGCCCAGGCCGAGAAGCGGGGCATCGAGCGGAAGGCCTACGAGTTCCAGGCCCTGTACGGAATGGCGGATGACCTGAAGGCGGCGCTCCTGCAGGGCGGGCACCGGGTGCGCGAGTACTGCACCATCGGCGAACTGCTCCCGGGCATGGCCTATCTGGTGCGCCGCCTGCTCGAAAACACGTCCAACGAGGGGTTCCTGAGGATCAAGAACACCGGCGAGGCTTCCCTTGAGGAGCTGCTGCGCAATCCGACCGAGCTCATCGCCTCGGCCCCCGAGCCCATGGCCCGGAAGCCCCGCTCGAGCGCCTTTGTCAACGCCGCGAATCTCGACTTCACGCTCGCCGCGAACCGCGAGAGGCAGCGCGCGGCCCTCCAGGCCTTCGAATCCGGCAGCCTGGGCAGGAAATACCCGATCGTGATCAACGGCAGGAAGATATCCGACCGCCCCTTCCTGCCGTCCGTCAACCCCGCGCGCCCCGCCCAGGTCGTGGGCTACTGGGCCAAGGGAACGATTGCCGACGCCGAGGCGGCGGTGGCGGCGAGCGTCGCGTTCTTCCCAAAGTGGCGCGCGACCCCGGTCGACGAGCGGTGCGGGATGCTCGAGCGGGCGGCCGACCTCATGGAGTCGCGCCGGCTCGAGCTCAACGCGCTCCTCATCCTCGAGGCCGGCAAGCCGTGGATGGAGGCCGACGCGGACATCTCGGAAGCGGTCGATTTCTGCCGATTCTACGCCCAGGAAATGCGCCGGCTCGGCCGTCCGGTCGTCACCCAGTCCGTGCCAGGCGAGGCCTGTTACCAGGTCTGGACCCCCCGGGGCGTGGGCGTCTCCGTGGCGCCATGGAACTTCCCGATGGCGATCCTCACCGGACTCACGGTCGCGCCTCTGGTCGCGGGCAACTGCATGATCATCAAGCCGGCCCGCCAGACCTCGATCATCGGGGCCTTCCTGATGGAGATCCTCACCGAGGCCGGGGTCCCGGCCGGGGCGATCCACTACCTGCCGTGCTCCGGAGCGGACGCCGGCGCCCATCTTGTCGCCCATCCGAAGGTCGACTTCATCGCCTTCACGGGCTCCCGGCAGGTGGGCTGCGGCATATGGGAGGAGGCCGGAAAGTCCCGCCAGGGGCAGCTCAACTTGAAGAAGGTGGTGTGCGAGATGGGCGGCAAGAACGCCCTCATCATCGACGTCGACGCGGACCTGGACGAGGCGATCCCGGCCGCCCTCTACAGCGCCTTCGGCTACGCGGGCCAGAAGTGCTCCGCCCTTTCCCGGCTGATCGTGCTGGACGGCGTCTATGACCGGTTCGTCGAGCGCTTCCTCTCGGCCTGCCCGGCCTTCACCGTAGGGGACCCCTCGCGGCCGGGCACGCTGGTCAACCCGGTCATCGATGCCGACGCCCAGAAGAGCATTCTGGGCTACATCGAGAAGGGCCGACTGGAGGCCCGCCTCGCCTGGCAGGCCACCTTGTCGCCCGAGCTCATCGGGAGCGGAGGCTACTACGTCCCGCCGACCGTGTTTGTGGACTGCAAGCCCGAGCACACGATCGTCCGCGAGGAGATCTTCGGACCGGTCCTGTCGATCCTCAAGGCCCGCGACCTGGACGAGGCGTTCGCGATGGTTAACGCCGCTGACTACGCGCTGACGGGCGGCATCTTCTCACGGAGCCCCCGGGCAATCGAGCGGGCCAAGGCGGAGGTCCTCGTGGGCAACCTCTACATCAACCGCGGCATCACCGGCGCCGTCGTCGAGCGCCATCCCTTCGGCGGCTTCAAGATGAGCGGTGGCGGCACCAAGGCCGGCGGCAGGGAATACCTCGAGAACTTCCTCTTCCCCCGCGCCGTCGCGGAGAACGTCATGCGCCGGGGCTTCACCCCGCCTGCCGAGCAGCCCGAGGCGCCGGCCTAAAGGGCCGTGTACAGGCGGTAGAGCACCTGCGTCCCAAACTCCTCCCAGCCGTTCCCCGCGACGCGGTCGTAGAGCATCCGCGCGCAGTCGAGGCCGGGAAGCTCGAGGCCCATCTCCTCGGCCGACTCGATCGCTATCCCGATGTCCTTCCTGATGTGCTTCACGTAGAAGCCCGGGGCGAAGTCGCCGGCGAGGGCGCGCGGGCCGAGATGGGTCATGGCCCAGCTGCCGGCCGCCCCGCCGCTGATGCTCCCGTGGACCCTCGCGGGGTCGAGCCCCGCGCGCTTGGCGTAGGCGAGCGCCTCGCACCAGGCCACCATCCCCACGGCGCACGCGATCTGGTTCGCCATCTTGCAGTGCTGGCCCGAGCCCGCGGGCCCGTGCAGCGCAAGGTTCTTGCCCAAGAGGGACAGGACGGGCCGCGCCCTTTCGAAGGCCACCGCGTCCCCGCCCGCCATGATCACGAGCCTCGCCTCGCGCGCCCCCACGTCGCCGCCCGACACCGGCGCGTCCAGCGCGTGAAGCGCCTTCGCCGAGGCCGCCTCGAAGATCCTCTTCGCAAGCGGCGGGCTCGACGTCGTCATGTCGATCAGGAGCGTCCCCGCCCTCGCCCTCTCGACGAGGCCGTCCGCCGCGAGGTACGTCTGCTCGACGTCGTACGGGAACCCCAGCATCGTGATGACGATGTCGGCCTGCTCCGCGGCCCTCGCCGCGGAGGAATGCCAGTGTGCGCCCGCGTCCAGAAGCGCCTTGGCCTTGTCCTTTGTCCGGTTGAAGACGTGGAGCGGGTGCCCGGCGGCCATGATGTGCCCGGCCATGCTCCGGCCCATGACCCCGGTCCCGACGAATGCGACTGGCGGCTTGTCGGACATGGCGCCCCCTACCGCTCCCAGCCGTCCGAGGCGTCCCTGATCAGCTGCCCGAGGACCGGGAAGCGCAGCTCCCCATAGTTCAGGGCGTACCGCAGCTTACCGTCCCGGAACACCCAGGTCGTCGGGATCCACGAGATCGGAAGCCCGAGGAGTTCCGACACCTTATCGCCCCCCGCGCGCGAGCCGTTCGGGTGGACCAGCATCTGGAAGTTTGCCTCAGCACCCACCCCGGCCTTCTCGAGGATGTCGCGGCCGTCGGCGGCGCTCCAGATCGTCACGAAGACGAAGTTCACGTTGGGGTTCGCGGCGATGAAGCCGCTCCATCCCCCGTTTGCGAGCTCGGCCCTGCAGTTGGGGCACCACGGCGCCCAGAAGTGGACGATGGTGACCCTGTCGGAACGGGTCGTTTCGGCGATCCGCCGCTCCAGCGCGGCCGCGGGATCGTCGGCCGCTCGGGCCGCGCACGTGAGGAGGGCGGCCGCAGCCAGGATGTGGATTCCCCTGATCATCCCGCCATCATGGCACAATTTTCGGGCAATTGCCACGCCTAGCCGATCCCCAGCCACGCGAGCCCGGCGCGTATCCAGAACGGGCTTGTGAAGAGGCCCACCGCCGTCGTCGAGAGGACGACCTGGACGGCCGTCAGGGGCTGGCCCCCGTAGTACTGCGCGAGGAGGATCGGCAGGACGGCGGCCGGCATCGCGGCCTCGACCACGAGGACCCGCTTGAGCTCGACCGGGCAGGGCAGCCACTTCGCGAAGCAGAGCATGAGCACCGGCATGATCCCGAGGCGCACCGCGCACGACGCGATCGCGACGTTGCGGTGCAGGAGCTTGAGCGGATCGTTGAGGAAGTCGGCGATGTTGACCCCGGTCATCACGATGCCGAGCGGGACGGCGCACACGCCGAGCGAATGCGCGAGGCCGCGCACGAGCCCCGGGACGTAGGGCGCCAGGCCGAGCACGTTGATCCCGATCGCCACCACGAGGATGACCAGCATCGGCGTGACGAGCCTGCGCCATCCGCTCCTCGCCGAGGCGCCCGTCAGCACAAGGAGCCCCACCGACCAGATCGCCACGTCCACGCCCATGTTGTGGACGAGGACGACGCCCTGCGCCCGCTCGCCCCAGATGCCCCCGACGATCGGCAGCGGAAGGTAGCTGTAGTTGCAGACGCCCGCGGAGATCGCGAACGTCCGCAGGCCCGTGCCCTTGTGCAGGCCGATCAGGCGGGCGACCCCGTACGCCACCGCGAAGCCGGCGGCGGTCGCCGCGAATCCGGCGATCGGGGGCAGAAAGAGGTTGCCCGGCTCGCGCAGGGACGGGTTTCCGATTATCGCGTCGAACGCCAGGCACGGCATGCACACGTACATGGCGAAGCGGATCATGCTCGTCTCCGCCTCGCCCTCGATCCAGTGGAAGCGCCTCAGGGCCACGCCGACCGCGATCAGCGCGAAGACCGGAAGGATAAGTATGAAGAGCGCCCCGATCGTCATTCCGCGCGTCCGAGGGATGAC
>Ga0265313_10002354_pt1 | contig 16492 bp, 11 predicted proteins | sample 4123metaG_FD_203122 | JGI IMG/M metagenome (GOLD analysis project Ga0265313, IMG submission 203122) | Rhizosphere microbial communities from Carex aquatilis grown in University of Washington, Seatle, WA, United States - 4-1-23 metaG | ecosystem: Host-associated > Plants > Roots > Rhizosphere >...
GCCATAGCCACCTGGACCTGGCCCAGCTATTGGAGTCCGGAGGCCCGCATGAAGGGCATCCGCCTTAACATCTCCACCTGGAAGCGCCCGCATCCCGAATCGGCGCCCACCGCCTCCAAGGCCGCCGGCCTTTATATGATCTGCACCATCAGCAAGCATGCGGCTGAAAAGGACGGATATGAAGATTCTCTGATGCTCGATTGGCGTGGCCAAGTTGCCGAGGCCACCGGCGCAAACATCTTCTTTGTCTTCGGCAATGAACTGCACACGCCGACTCCTGATTGCTTCCTTAATGGGATCACTCGCCAGACGGTGATCGGGATCGCCAAGAAGCGCGGCATCAAGGTTGTGGAGCGGGCGATTCTGCCTGAAGAGCTGGCCAATGCCAGCGAATGCTTCCTGACCGGAACCGCCGCCGAGGTGACCCCCGTGCGTGAGATCGGCCCCTACGCCTTCACCCCTGGTGCGATGACCCGCACCCTGATTGACGACTACGAGTCCTTGGTGCGGCTCTAAGGTAGGTGCGGCGCAACACAAAGGAATTATCCATTCGTTTACGAACTACCGGTATTTTCTTTTTAGGTAGTTCGTAATAGTCTCCTTGTAGGGGACTGCTGGGGGTGGCGGCCGGAATCGACCGGCCGTCAAGCCGGATGGAGCTTTTGTGTCGCACGCTTGGCAAAACCTGCGGCTTTCGAGCCGCTTCATGGTCATCGTCGGCTTCGGTGTCATCGCCCTGATTGCAAGCGTGGTGGTGACCATTGCCCGCTTCGAGCGGGCGGAAATGGAGCGTCAGCTCCAGCAGCTTTCGGCCAACGAAATGACTTCGCTGCATGCGTTGATTCTCAACGTCATGGCCAAGCGGCCGGAGGATGGCGACAACATCGGCATCTCGGTCTTCAACAGCTGGTTCGATTCACGCAACATTCATTATCCGGGCAAGGTCTGGAGCGTTTGGGGGCCGAAGGTCACCACCTATATGAAGGATGTCGATCCAGACCGGGTGCCCAAGCTGCCCAAGGACGACGTTGATCGCGAGGCCTTGGAGGGCAAGGCCGTGGTGGCGCGCTTCACCGAAGGCTATTATCGCTATTCGCTGCCCATCGTGCTCGGCGTGACCGACGGGGCGACCCAGGAGGTCTGTCATACCTGTCACGGCGGCATGGGCATGCAGGACGGCGAGGTGATCGCCGTTCTGTCCTCGTCGTTGTCCACGACCGAATCCGAGACCCGGTTGCAGCAGGTGCTGACCTGGCTGGTGCTGGGCGGCATCACCGCCACCGTACTGGCGGTGATGGGGGTGCGCTGGATTCTCAACGGCATCATCGCCAATCCCATCGGGGACATGACCCGGCGGATGAACCTGCTGGCGGAAGGCGACGTCTCGGTTGAGATCCCGGCGCTGGACCGCAAGGATGAGGTCGGCGACATCGCCCGCGCCGTCGAGGTGTTTAAGAACAACGCCCTGGCCAAGCAAAAAATGGAAGCCGAGGCCCGGGCCGCCGCGTCCAGCCGCGAGGCGCGGATGCAGCGGTTGGAGAAGCTGATCGGCGTCTTCGACCGGGCGGTGACCGCGGTGCTTGATTCTGTCGGGGCCTCGGCACAGCAGATGACCCAGACCGCGCGCTCCATGGTCAGTTCCGCCGATCAGGCGCTGGACCGGGCCAATTCCGCCGCCGCCCAGGCGCGGGAAGCCAACCAGAATGTCACCACCGTCGCCGCCGCCGCCGAGGAGCTGTCATCCTCCATCGCCGAGATCGCCCAGCAGGTCGGGCGCTCTAACGAGGTTGCTGCCGGTGCGACCAAGGAAGCCACCGACGTCAATGGCCGTGTACAGGGGCTGGCTGGCGCCGCCGAGAAGATCGGCGAGATCATCGAACTGATCACCGGCATCGCCGAACAGACCAACCTGTTGGCACTCAACGCTACGGTCGAGGCGGCCCGCGCCGGCGAGGCGGGCAAGGGCTTCGCCGTTGTGGCCAGCGAAGTCAAAAATCTGGCGCGCCAGACGGTCGGCGCCACCGAGGACATCTCCGGTCAGGTCTCCACCATTCAGAAAGAGACAGACAAGACGGTGCGGGCCATTCGCGGTATCGGCAACACTATCAAGACCATCGACGGCATCAGCACCACCATAGCCGCCGCCATCGAGGAGCAGGGCACCGCCACCAAGGAGATCGCCCGCAATATCGACAACGCCGCCTCGGGAACCCGCTATGTCTACGACAACATCGCCGAAGTGTCGCAGACCATCCAGGAAACCGACCGCGCAGCCAAGGATGTGCTGACGGCGGTGGAAGACCTGCAACGTCAGGCGGCCACCCTGCGCGGTGAAGTGGACCGCTTCCTCAGCGGGATCAGGGAGGCCTGAGTCCGGCTGAGCCGGCGGGCCGGTCGCGGCCCTGGTTTTCCTCTTCTTGACGTTAACCTGTCGTTATTGCGTTCCTGCTATTGGTTGAGGCGGTCTATCCTCGCCAGTGTCAGGTTCGGGACCCGCCGTGTCGTCACCCATTTCGTTTCTCAGCACCGCGCAGATCGGGAGCCTGTCCACCACCGTGGTTCAGGGGCTGTCGTCCAATGGTATCGCCGGGTTGACCTCGGCCCAGGTCGCCGCCTTCACTGTCACCGAGATCGGCGCCCTCAGCGCCACCCAGCTGGGGCAGTTTTCCACCACTCAGACCGCGGCGTTCACCACAACCCAGATCGCGGCGTTGACGCCCGGCCAGATCGGCTTCAGCCCCAATCAGATGGCGGTTCTGAGCGCTGCTCAGCTTGATTCATTCGGGGTGGCCGAGATCGCGGTGATGTCCACCCAGCAAATCCGGGGCCTGACCACAACCGAGGTCACCGAACTGACCACCACCCAGGTCGGCGCCCTGGCCCTGACCCAGTTGGCGGCCCTGACCCCCGGCCAGTTGAACGCCCTGACCCCCGCACAGATGGCGACGCTGACCACCACCCAGATCGGCGCTTTCGGGACCGGCCAGATCACGGGGATTTCCCTCACGCAGCTGGCGACCCTGACCTCCACCGAATTGGCGGCGCTGACCACCACCCAGATGACCGCCCTGACCACCGCCCAACTGGGGGTGCTGGCCACCAGCCAACTGGCAGGCCTGACTCCGCCCCAGTTGGCGGCCCTCTCGGTCCTCCAGATCAAGGCCTTGACCACCGCCGATCTGGCGGCGCTGACCACCACTCAGCTGGGCGCCCTGACCAGCGGCCAGATCAGTGCTCTGACCACCACCCAGATCGCCGGCCTGACCACCACCGCGTTGCAGGCGCTGACCACGACCCAGGTGGCCGGCCTTGTCGCCACCCAGATCGCGGCCATGGCCACCACCGAGATTGCGGCCCTGACCGCCACCGAGGTCGGGGCGCTGTCCACCACCCAGATGGCGGCGCTCACCGCCTCCGATGTGGGGGCGCTCACCGCCACTCAGATGGCGGCGCTCAGCGCCACCGAGCTGGGAGCCTTCTCCATCAAGGGGCTGGCCGGCCTGACCCCGACCGATATCGGCGGTCTTACCGTCGCGCAATTGGCGGGGTTGACCGCCACCGAGATCAGCGTTCTCACTCTCACCCAGCTTAACGGTCTGACCCCTACCCAGTTCATAACGCTCGCCCCCACCCAGATCGGAGGATTGACCCCCGCCCAACTGGGACACATGTCCCTGCTCGGTGGTGCCCTGCTCACCAGCCCTCAACTGGTGGCGCTTAAGTCCTCCCAGGTCGGGGCGCTAAGCCTGGGGGCGCTTGCGGGTCTGTCCTCCACCGACATCGCCGCATTCACCACGACCCAGGTCCAAGGCTTCACAACTACCCAGATATCGGCACTCACTTCGACCTGGGTGGCGGCGGTGACCCCGACCCAGATCGGTGCCCTGCTCGGCAGCCAGCTTCGCGGCCTCACCACCACCATCCTGCCGGCTCTCTCCCCGGCCCAGATGAACGGCCTGACCAGCAGCCAGCTCGGCCAGCTCACGACAACCCAGCTCGCCAGCCTGACCTCCACCCAGATGGCGGCGCTGTCGATTCCGCAGATTGCCGGGCTGACCACCGTTCAGTTGGCCGGTTTTACCGCCACCGAGGCCGGCGCTCTCACCACCATCGAGATCGGCGCCCTGTCGGCCGGGCAGGTGGGGGGAATGAGTCTGGCCGCCCTGGCCGCCCTGAGCGTCACCCAATTGGGAATCCTGGCGGCCACCCAGGTCGCGGGACTGACGCCGACCCAACTGGCCCACCTCTCGTCCACCACTCTGGCGGCATTGACCACGACCCAGCTTGGCGGGCTGAGCAGCAGCCAGATCGGCAGCCTCACTTCCACGTCCCTGACCGGTCTGACCACCACGGAAATCGGCGCCCTGACCACGACCCAGCTCGGCGGGTTGAGCTCCATCGGTCTGGCTGCGCTGAGCACCACCCAGATCGGTGCCCTGGCCAGCACACAGTTGGGCGCGCTGACCACCAGCCAGTTAGCGGGTCTCTCCACCACCGACATAGCCCAGCTCACCTCTACCCAGGTGCAGGGGCTGAGCGCGACCCAGATCGGGGCGCTGTCCACCACCGCCCTGAGGGCGCTGTCCTCCACCAATCTCGGCGCGCTCAGCACCACCCAGGTCGCGGGTCTGGGCTCCACCCAGGTGGCGGCCATGACCACCACCCAACTGGCCGGCTTCGCCGTCACCGCCATGGCTGCCCTGTCCGTGCGGGCGGTCGCCGTTCTGACATCCACCCAGGTGGCGTCCCTGGCTCCCACCCAGATCGGCGCCCTTTCCACCGCCCAGGTTTCCGTCCTGACTGCCGGCGAGGCTGCGGCGCTGACCGCCGCAGACATCGCCGGATTGGCCGTGACCCAGATGGCTGCGCTGTCCGCCACCGCGTTGGCTGCGCTTTCGGTTACCCAACTGGGCAGCGTGGCCCCGACCCAATGGGCCGCCCTGACCACCGCCCAGTTGGGCGGCCTTGTCAGCACCCAGGTTGCCAGCCTGACCGTCCCCCAGGTCGCAGGTCTCGCCGCCACCCAGATCGCCGCCCTTGCCACCCGGCAAGTCCCTCAGCTCAGCACCACCGTCATCGGCCAGCTCACCACCACCCAGATCGCCGGCATGACCAGCAGCCAGATGGCGGTCCTGACCACTGCTCAGGTCGCGGTCCTGACCCCCGCCCAGGTTGCCGCAGTCACCACCGGGGCAGTCACGGGCCTGAGCACCACCGCCATCGCCGCGCTGACCTTGCCCCAGATAGCGGCGGTGACTTCGACCCAAATCGCCGCCCTGACCGTCTCGCAGCTGAGGGGCGTCACCACTACCGGCCTGACCGCGCTGACCACCACCCAGCTTGGCGGCCTGAGCCGCACCCAGATCGCGGCCTTGACCGTGACCCAGACTGCCGGCCTCACCGCCACCGGACTGGCGTCCCTCACCACCACCCAGGTGGCCGGACTGACAGCCACCTCCGTGGGCGGCCTGTCCACCACCCAGCTGACAGCCCTCACCACCACTTCGGTGGCTGCCTTGTCCAAGACCCAGGTCGTCGCCCTGACCGCGACGGAGCTGGCGGCGTTGACCGGTCCGCAACTGGCGGCGGTGACCGCCGGCCAGATCGCGATGATGACCACCTCGCAGATCAGCAGCCTGAGCACCACCACCCTGGCTGCGCTATCCACGATCCAGGTTGGTGCCTTTGGGCCCCTCCAGGTCGCGGCAATGGCCACCAGCCAATTGGGCGCCCTGGCGGTGACCCAGGTGGCGGCGCTGTCCGGCCCCGGCGTGAGTGGACTGTCCGCCGCCGACATCACCGCCCTGGCCCCCACCCAGTTGGCCGCGCTCAGCGCCACTCAGCTCGGGCAAGTCACCACCGGCGCCCTGGCCGGCCTTACTCTTGCCGAGGTTCCGGCTATCACCACCACCCAGCTGGCCGGGCTCAGCCTGACCCAGATGGCGGGCCTAGCCGCCACCCAGGCAGCGGTGCTGACCACCACCCAGATCGGTGCGCTGTCGACCACCCAGATCAGTGGGCTGTCCGTCGCCGCGTTGGCGGGGCTATCCTCGACTCAATTGGCCAGCGTGACCGGCTCCCAGATGGCCGGCCTGACTCTGCTTCAGATCAAAGCCATCGGCGCCACCACCCTGGCGACGCTCTCGATCCCCCAGTTGGGCGGATTATCCGCCGTTCAGATGGCCGGCCTTTCCGCCGCCGCCATTTCCGGACTGACCCCGGCGCAGGAGGCCGCCCTGACCACCACGCAGGTGGCCGGATTGGCTGCGGTCACGGTGGGGGCGCTGAACACCACCCAGGTGGGAGGGTTGGCAGCCACCCAGGTCGCGGCGCTCACCACCAGCCAGCTCGGCGCTCTGGGAATCCCCCAGGTGGCCATCCTGGCCGCCACTCAGGCCGGCGCCTTGACGACCGCCCAGGTTTCGGCCCTGACGACCACCCAGGTGGGCGCCCTGAGCGCTACCGCGGTCGCCGCGCTGTCCACCACCCAAGTCGCTCGCCTGAAGGCGACTCAGGTGGCTGCGCTGTCTACTTCGGCCATCGCCCAGTTGACCCCGGCCACCATCCTGGCCATGAGCTCCACCCAGGTGATGGGGCTGACCTCGCCGCAGACCCTCGCCATGTCGCCGGCTCAGATCGACGCCATGCTGGCGGTGCTGTAACTCCACTCACGATCTCTCCCTGAGAGTTATTCGCCGGGGCGTGGCTGGCCGCGAAAGTTCCCCTTGGAGCACGACTAGACCGTGATGCCCAAACTGTGCATCACGGTCTAGCCTTTATCATTTTCCCTCGCCGGGCGGCCGCATCCGCGGCCTTGGCCGCGCCCTCAATGGGCGCAAGAGCAGCGCACCTCATATTTAAGGCTCGCTGCTCTATCGCCATAGGTATAGGGCCGCGCGGCCTTGAACCCGGTGGGGGCGGCCAGTATCTTTAGAAATGAACCAATTTGTGTCAGGATGGAGAAACCCGTGACAGTGCTCCGTTACCGAGCCGCGGTTTTCCTGAAAAATTGAAACGGACACTCTATGACAGCGGGCCGCGACGAAACCATGCCGGCGGGACGGCCGAGAATCGAACGCCGCCGTCGATCCCGGCGTCCGGGCTTCAGCCTTCAGATCAATATCCTTTCCGCCTTCGCCACCTTGCTGCTGGTCATCATCGTCACGCTGGTGGCCTTCGCCTACAACAAGAACTCCGCCTCGGTGCTGGAACTGACCGGGCGCTTCATCAGCCGGGTGGGCGAAGCCTCGGTCACCAACACCATGTCCATGTTCAACCCGGTGGCCGCCAATGTGCAGGCCACCGCCCGACTGGCGGCCATTGACCCGGCTCGCGGCCGCGATGGCTCGCTGTTTCCTTATTTCAAGAGCGTCCTTGATACATCGCCCCAACTACAAAGCATTTACCTCGCCTTTCAGGCGGACGGCCGCTTCCTTCAGGCCTTCGCCATCCCGGCCGGGGCCGAGCGCTTTGGGGTCAAGGACGCCAAGCCGCCGGAGGGCGCCCGTTACGCCTTCAGAACCGTCGAGCGCCATGGCGGCACCGTGTCGGATTCATGGATATTCGTTGCCGGCGACGGGGTGACCCAGGTGGGGAGCGAGCGCACCGATGAACTGAACTACGATCCGCGCAAGCGCGATTGGTACCAGGCCACCATCGCCGGCAAGGGGCTCTATTGGAGCGATCTGGTGGTCTATACCAGTTCGCGCCAGCCCGGAATCGCCGCCGCCTATCCCATCATCGCCGCCGACGGAACGGTGATCGGTGCCGCCGCCGCCAATGTGACCCTGCGGCAATTGTCGGACTTCATGGGCCGTCTCGATCTCGGGCAGTCGGGGGTGGCGCTGATCAGCGACGAGGCTGGCCAGCTCATCGCCTATCCCGATGCCAGCCGCACCGTGCAGGTCGACGGGCTCAAGGCGCAACTGGTCAAGGCCGAGGTGATCGGCGACGTCCGGGTTTCCGAGGCCTTCGCCGCTCATCGTGTCAAGCCGGAGCGCATGGTCCGTTTTAAGGCCGAGGGCCACAACTACCTCGCCTTCTTCATGGATTTCCCCGGGTCTTTCGGCAAGAAGTGGCTGATGACGGTAATTGTGCTGGAAAATGATTTCGTCGGGACCCTGAAGGAGAATAACCGCGATATCGTGGCCGTCTCGGTTGCCCTGGCGGCCCTGGGGCTGGTCGGGGTGTTCATCCTGGCCGGCTGGATCACCCGGCCTATCCGCATCCTCGGCGAGGAAATCCGGAAAATTCAGAGGTTTGATCTGGCCGGCCCCATCGACCTGCATGCCATGGTCGCCGAGGTCAACGGCCTGATCCACTCGCTCAACATGATGAAGCGGGCGCTGCGCACGTTCGGCATGTTCGTGCCGCGCGATCTGGTCCGCGAACTGGTGGCCAGCGGCCGGCCCATCGAACTGGGCGGGCAGGACCGGGTGCTGACGGTGATGTTCACCGACATCGCCGACTTCACCGGCCTGTCGGAGCGCATGGCGGCTGGCGACCTTCTGGTTCACGTCTCGCGTCATCTTGCCGCCATTTCCCAATGCGTTGCCGAGCAGGAAGGGACCGTCGATAAATATATCGGCGACGCGGTGATGGCCTTCTGGGGGGCTCCCACTCCTCGCGACGACCATGCCCTGCGTGCCTGCACCGCCGCCCTCTCCGCCAAGCGGATGCAGGGGCTGCTGAACCGGGAATGGAGTCACGCCGGCCTGCCCACCCTGTTCGTGCGCATCGGTCTTCACACCGCCAATGTCATCGTCGGCAATATCGGCTCGGACTGGCGCATGAGCTACACCGCGGTGGGTGACGGGGTTAACGTCGCCTCGCGCCTCGAAGGGGTGAACAAGGTCTACGGCTCGCAGATATGTATCAGCGAGGCGGTGGTCCAGGCCGCCGGGGAGACCGTGGTGGTCCGCCCGTTGGACGTGGTGGCGGTCAAGGGCCGCAAGACCGGGGAGAAAGTCTATGAGCTGCTGGCCCTCAGCCATGGTCCGGCCGAGCTGTTGGCCACGCCGGCCCAGTTGGAATGGTGTCGCCGGACCGAGGCGGCCTTCGCCGCCTATCAGGCCCAGCGTTGGGAAGAGGCCATGGCCTTGTACCAGGATGTGGCTGTCCTGGAGCCCGACGACGGCTTGCCGGCGATCTTCATCCAGCGTTGCCGCCATTACCTCGCAGAGCCGCCAGAGGCGTGGAACGGCATCTATGAGATGAAGGTGAAGTAGGGCGGGCGGTAGCGCTCGCCGGTATCAGAACGTCTCCGAATTGGTGACTTCCACCGCCTGCCAGACGATGGCCAGGGCACGGTCGATATCCTCGACCGTGGCGTCGTCGGCCACGTCGGGCAGCTCCATGTCGATGCCCTCGTCCTCCAGCAACTGGCGGGCGCGGTTGAAATAGAAGTCGCGGTATTCCATGGTGGTGCGGAACCGGGCGTTGAAGGCCTTATCGGCGGCCTGACGTAGCTCGATCACCTTGTGGCGCTCGGCGTCGGTGAGGCGGCCGTCATGGTTCAGCAATTCCGCCAGCCCGGCTTCGGCCGCCTCCAGCTTGCTCTGCCAATCGGGGTCATGGCCCGGCATCAGCCGTGTGGTCGTGCCCATGCATCTTCCCCTGGGTTCACTCGGTGGATGACCATGATAGGCCCAGACGAGGTCCGCTTCAAATCGCCTTCCCCTTCCAGGGGAAGAAGGCGGGGACGCTTTGGCGGTATTGGACATAGGCGTCGCCATAGCGGGCGAGCAGGCGCCGCTCCTCGCAGGCGGTGCCGAGCAGAAGATAGAGGCTGCCCCACAGTGCGGTGTCCAGCCCCAGCGGCGTCAGCGCCGCGCCCCACAGGATCAGGAATGCACCGCCATACAACGGATGGCGCACCCAGGCATGGGGGCCGTCAGTCCGCAGGGCTTCGTCGGTGGGACGATCGGGATGGCGCAGTTGGGTCAGGCCGCCCAGCCGGCCGAGATCGTAGAAGCGGGCGGCGAAGAGCAGGATCACCCAGCCGGCCAGATGGGTGGCGCCCAGCCCCCAGGCCGCCCAGACCGGCAGGGCGAAGCCGGGTTCGCCTCCCAGGGCTGCCGCGCCTACCGCCGCCACGGCGGCGAAGCTGGCCAGGGCGATACCGTTATAGATCAGCCGTGACCAGCGCCCGGCCAGATTGCGCCCCGCCAGGCCGCTATGGCCGAGACCGAAGGCAATCCAGGCCAGGGCGTAGGCGAGGTGGCCGCTCACGTTTCATCATCCGGCTCGGCCCCGCCCCGGCGGACCACCGCCAGCAGGCGGCCCGCTCCCAGCCGGTTGCCGCCGTCCAGTTCCACGACCTTGGACAGCGCTGCCTCGGCCTCGGCGATACGCCCCAGCCGCGCCAGCACGTAACCGGTGGCGCTGAGCGTCTGCATCAGCAGCTTGGGCAGCGGCGCCAGGGTCACTGCGGTCCCGAAAAAGGCGGCGTCGGCGGGGGTGACCCTGCGCCAGTCGGGTCCCAGCCCCAGGGCCGTCAGGGCGAAATCCACGCAGGACAGGGCGTGGGGAAGGGCTTCGTCCATGCGGTGGCGGTAGAAGTAGAATTTGTAGGCGCCGATTCGGGTTGCCAGGGCGTCGGGGGCCAGGGCGAGGGCCTCCAGAACCTTGGCCTCGGTGCCGGCCTCGTCGTGCCAGGACTGGCCCGCCTGCTTCAGCAGCTCCTGGACATCATCGGGCAGGTCCAGCGGCAACCCGTCTGTGTCTTCCAGCATAGCCCGACCTCCTAGAGCGGCGCGATATCGCCTTGGGCTTCCATGGCCGCCGCCGCCGCCGCGAAGTCCTGGACACCGCCAGCGGCGATGGCGGTCCGCAATCCGGCCATCAGGCTCTGGTAGGCCTGGATATTGTGCCATGTCAGCAGCATGGGGCCGAGGATTTCCTCGGAGCGGATCAGGTGATGGAGATAGGCGCGCGAATGGTCGCGGCAGGCCGGACAGGGACAACCCTCCTCCAGAGGCCGGGGGTCGTCCTGGTGGCGAGCATTGCGCAGATTGACGGTACCGCGCCGGGTGAAGGCCTGGGCGGTGCGGCCGGAGCGGGTGGGCATGACGCAATCGAACATGTCGATGCCGCGCAGCACCGCGCCGATGATATCCGACGGCCGGCCGACTCCCATGAGATAGCGGGGCTTGTCTTCCGGCAGCAGCGGGGTGGTGAAGTCAAGGGTGGCCAGCATGGCCTCCTGGCCCTCGCCCACCGCCAGCCCACCCACGGCATAGCCGTCGAAGCCGATCTCCAGCAGGGCACGCGCCGATTCCTCCCGCAGCTCGGGATAGATGCTGCCCTGGACAATGCCGAACAGGCCATAGCCCTCGCGCCGGACGAAGGCATGGCGCGAGCGGGCCGCCCAACGCATGGACAGCCGCATGGACTCGGCCGCCTGCTCCGGCGTGGCGGGAAAGGGGGTGCATTCGTCGAAAGCCATGGTGATGTCGGCGTCCAGCAGACGCTGAATCTCCATGGAGCTTTCTGGGGTCAGGTGATGCCTGGAGCCGTCATGGTGCGACTGAAAGGTGACGCCGTCCTCGGTCATCTTGCGCAGCTTGGCCAGGCTCATGACCTGGAACCCGCCGGAATCGGTGAGGATCGGCCCCGGCCAGTTCATGAATTTATGCAGCCCGCCCAGCCGCGCCACCCGCTCGGCACCGGGGCGCAGCATCAGGTGATAGGTGTTGCCCAGCACGATCTGGGCGCCGGTGCTGGCGACGCTGGCCGGCAGCATGGCCTTGACCGTGCCGGCGGTCCCCACCGGCATGAAAGCGGGGGTGTCGATGGCGCCATGGGCGGTATGGACCCGCCCGACCCGGGCGGCACCGTCGCGGGCGAGAAGGTCGAAGGAGAATAAGGTCATTTCATATGGTCCCTCAATCGCCGGGCGCCGCCTCCGGCGGCCTGGCTTACCTTCGCTGCGGTTCCCTCGCTTGCGCTCGGGGCCGCTCCGGGGCGCTCAGCGCGCCGACGCTCGGCTAGACCGTGATGCCCAAAATGTGCATCACGGTCTAGCCTTTATCATTTTCCCTCGCCGGGCGGCCGCATCCGCGGCCTTGGCCGCGCCCTCAATGGGCGCAAGAGCAGCGCGCCTCATATTTAAGGCTCGATGCTTTAAAGCCTCGCTGATGACGCGGCTATGCATTTCGCTCCAGCAGGCAGCAGTCACCATAGGAATAGAACCGATAGCCCGCCGCTTTGGCGTGGTCATAGGCCGCTCGCATGCGTTCCAGGCCGGAAAAGGCCGAGACCAGCATGAACAGGGTCGAGCGCGGCAGATGGAAGTTGGTCAGCAGCACATCCACCAGCCGGAACCTGTAGCCCGGAGTGATGAAGATATCCGTGGGCCGGTCGAAGGGGCCGAGCGTGCCCAGGGAATCGCTGGCGCTTTCCAGCAGGCGGAGCGCGGTGGTGCCCACCGCCACCACCCGGCCGCCCCTGGCCCTTGCCGCGTTGACGGTGGCAGCCGCTTCGGCGGAGACGATGCCGATCTCCTCGTGCATGCGATGGTCGTCGGTGTCGTCCACCTTGACCGGCAGGAAGGTGCCGGCGCCTACATGCAGGGTCACCGTTACCCGCTGGACGCCCCGGGCGTCGATGGCGGCCAGTAATTCCGGGGTGAAGTGCAGCCCGGCGGTGGGGGCGGCGACGGCACCCTTGCTGGCGGCGAACACGGTCTGGTAGTCGGCGCGGTCCCGGTCGTCGGCCTCGCCCTTGCGGATATAGGGCGGCAGTGGCATGCGGCCATGGCGCTCGATGGCGGCCAGCAGTGCCTCGCCGGTCTGGTTGAAGCGCAGCGTCACCTCGCCGGCTTCGCCCTTCTCCACCACCTGTGCCGAGAGGTCGGAGGCGAAATGGACGCAATCGCCGGGGCGCAGCTTCTTGGCCGGGCGGGCGAAGACCTTCCAGGTATCGGGAAGGGTGCGCTGGTGCAGCGTCACCTCGATGCCGGCCTCGCCGCGCTTGCCGACCAGCCGGGCGGGAATGACGCTGGTATCGTTGAACACCATGACGTCGCCAGCCCGCAGCAGGCCAGGCAGGTCGCGCACACCGAGATCGGCCAGAGGGCCGGCGCCGAGATGCAGCATCCGGGCGCTGTCGCGGGGCTGGGCCGGGCGCTCGGCGATGAAGTCGCGCGGCAGGTCAAAGTCGAAGTCGTCCACTTTCATGGCGGCGGTTTAACCCGGATTTCTCACCCTGTCACCAGCCTATCACCCGTGCCATAGTTGACGGCTTTTTTAGACGATGAGGATACATGGACCTGTTCGAACCGTTCGAGCCTCACGCTCAGGGCATGCTGCCGGTGGGGAATGGCCACGAGCTGTACTGGGAGGTGTCGGGCAATCCCGACGGGCCGGTGGCGCTGTTCGTGCACGGTGGACCGGGCGCCGGTTGCTCGCCGGCCTACCGCCGCTTCTTCGATCCCGCCTTCTGGCGCATCGTGCTGTTCGATCAGCGGGGCTGTGGCCGGTCGCGCCCCCACGCCTCCACCGAGGCCAATACGACCCGCCATCTGGTTGCCGACATGGAGCTGTTGCGCAGGCATCTGGGGGTGGAGTGCTGGATGCTGTTCGGAGGCTCGTGGGGCAGCACCCTGGCCTTGGCCTATGGCGAGGCCCATCCCCGGCGCTGCACCGGCTTCGTGCTGCGCGGTGTCTTCCTGTTCCGGCCCCATGAGGTGGAATGGTTTCTATCCGGCATGGGGCATTTCTTCCCCGAGGCCTGGCGGCGGTTCATGGGGTTCCTGCCGCCGGCCGAGCGGGCCTTACCGCTGAAGGCCTACGCGGCGCGCCTGAACGATCCCGACCCCAAGGTCCATAAGCCCGCCGCCAAGGCATGGAGTGCCTACGAGGAGTCCTGCGCCCGACTGATTCCCCAGGACGGCTGGGGCGAGGCCGGTGGGGCGGCGGCCTTGGCCATCGCCCGGATCGAGGCTCATTACATGATCCATCAGGGCTTTCTGGTCCCGAACCAGCTGCTGGACGGGCTGGGTGCCATTTCCCACCTGCCGCTGTCGGTGGTACAGGGGCGCTACGATGTCATCTGCCCACCGGCTACCGCCCAGGAACTGGTGCTAGCCTGGCCGGGCGCCCGGATGGACATCGTCGCCGATGCCGGCCATGCCGCCATGGAGCCGGGGACCCGCTCCGGTCTGGTCATGGCCACCGAGCGCATGAAGACGCTGGTGGCATGAGCGCGGTTCATCTGCCGACGCTGCGCCAGTTGCGCTATCTGGTGGCCCTGGCCGAGCATCGTCATTTCGGCCGCGCCGCCGAGGCCTGCTTCGCCACCCAGAGCACTCTGTCGGCCGGTTTGCAGGAATTGGAGGCTCTGCTGGGCGTCACCCTGGTGGAACGGACCAAGCGCCGGGTGCTGATGACGCCGCTGGGCGAGTTGGTGGCCGAGCGGGCGCGGGGGCTGCTGCGCGGTGCCGAGGATATCGCCGATCTCGCCCGCGCCCATCAGCCGCCGCTTACAGGGTTGCTGCGCCTCGGCATCATTCCCACCATTGCGCCCTTCCTGCTGCCGCGGGTGCTGCCGCAGCTGCACCGGACCTATCCCGATCTGCGGCTGATGCTGCGCGAGGATCTGACGGCACGGCTGCTGGAGCGGCTGGGCAATGGCGAGCTGGACGTGGCGCTGCTGGCCTTGCCTTATGAGGCGCCGGAAATGGAGATGCTGAGTCTGGCCACGGATTCCTTTGTGCTGGCCTGCCCGCCAGACCACCCCCTGGCAGCCAAGGCGGAGGTCACCGGAGGTGATCTGGCCGGGGCGGAGTTGCTGCTGCTGGAGGAAGGGCACTGCCTGCGCGACCATGCCCTGGCCGCCTGCTCGCTGCCGGCGCCTGCGCGGGGCGAGGGCATGCTGGGCACCAGTCTCGGGACTCTGGTGCAGATGGTGGCTTGTGGCATGGGCGTCACTCTGCTGCCGCAACTGGCGGTCTCGGCGGGCATTCTGGCTGGAACCGATCTGGTCACCCGCCCACTGGCCGGCGGCGGGGCCGGGCGTGAATTGGGGCTGGCCTGGCGCCGCTCATCGGCCCGTGGGCCGGAATTCACTCTGTTGGGCCGGACGCTGTTCGCGTCATAAGAAGAAGGCCCGGACGGCTTCCCGCCCGGGCCGGCTTTTCCGGCATCGGGGGATGCTCAGGGGATCATCCAGGTGAAGACATAGGCCTGGAGCGTGGTGATGACGCCGATGATCGCCACGAAGAACAGGCTGTGCTTCAAGGTGAAGCGGAACAGTCCGGATTCGTGACCGACCAGCCCCACCGCGGCACAGGCCACGGCGATGGATTGCGGGCTGATCATCTTGCCGGTGACGCCGCCGGTGGTGTTGGTGGCGACCATCAGGATATCGCTGATGCCCAGTTGCCGGGCCGTGGTGGCCTGCAAGGCGCAGAACAGGGCATTGGACGAAGTATCCGAGCCGGTCAGGAATACCCCGAGCCAGCCCAGGACGGGCGAGAAGAAGGGATAGGTGTCGCCAGCGCCGGTCAGCAGCAGGGCCAGGGTGGTGGACAGGCCCGAGGCGTTGGCCACGAAGGCGAAGGCCAGAACTGTGCCGATGGTGTAGATGGGGCGCTTCAGTTCGGTCAGGGTCTCGCCGAAGCTCTTGAGCCCTTCCGAAGCCTTCATGTTCAGCATGACAATGCTGATGATGGCTGCGATCAGGATGGCGGTGCCGGTGGCCGAGAGCAGGTTCAGGGTATAGACCGCCGGGATCGCCTTGGCGGCGGCGGCGATGGGCGGCACCTTGGCCACCAGATTGTGGAGGGCAGGAACCTCCCAGTTGATGTTGGTGAAGGCCAGAGCCCCATCCTTGGCGAACAGCGCCTTGAATGGCTTCAGGCTCCAGACGGTGACCACGGCGGTCAGGATCAGGAACGGTGCCCAGGCCCGGGCAACCTGTCCGGCGGTATAGTCGTGGGAATGCTTTTCCTCCTTCCCCTCGGCCTTGAAGCGGAAGATGGCCTTGGGCTTCCAGAACTTGAGGAAGATGGTGATGCAGACCAGACTGAACAGGGCGGAGGTGATGTCGGGCAGCTCCGGGCCGATAAAGTTGGAGGTGAAGAAGACCCCCACGGCGAAGCTGACGCCCGCCACCAGGATCGCCGGCCAAGTCTCGCGGATGCCCTTGAACCCGTCCATGATGAAGATGATCCAGAACGGCACGAATACGGCGAGCAGCGGCAGCTGACGGCCGGCCATGGCGCCGATCTTGAACGGATCCAGGCCGGAGACCTGCCCCGCGACGATGATGGGAATGCCCATGGCGCCGAAGGCCACCGGGGCGGTATTGGCGATCAGGCACAGGCCGGCGGCATAAAGCGGATTGAAGCCCAATCCCACCAGCAGGGCGGCGGTGATGGCCACCGGGGCGCCGAAGCCGGCGGCGCCCTCCAGGAAGGCACCGAAGGAAAATCCGATCATCAGCATCTGCAGCCGCTGGTCGGCGGTGATGGCCACCACCGAGGAACGGA
>Ga0265313_10002359_pt1 | contig 16469 bp, 15 predicted proteins | sample 4123metaG_FD_203122 | JGI IMG/M metagenome (GOLD analysis project Ga0265313, IMG submission 203122) | Rhizosphere microbial communities from Carex aquatilis grown in University of Washington, Seatle, WA, United States - 4-1-23 metaG | ecosystem: Host-associated > Plants > Roots > Rhizosphere >...
GCGCCATCTATTTCTGCCAGGACGAGGCGGACGTACGCGCCATCCTGGCCTTTCCCGCGACCATGATCGGCTCGGACGGGCTTCCGGGCCTCGGCATTCCCCATCCGCGCCTTTGGGGCACGTTTCCGCGCGTGCTCGGTCGCTCGGTGCGCGAACTCAAGCTGATGTCCCTGGAAAGCGCCGTGCACAAGATGACCGCGCTCACGGCCGAACGCTTCGGCCTCGCGGACCGCGGGCTGCTGCGGGCGGGCATGGCGGCCGACGTCACCGTCTTCGATCCGGCGACCGTCATCGACCGCGCGAGCTACGAGGAGCCCGACGCCGTTTCGGAAGGAATATGCCATGTGCTGGTGAACGGCGTGGCCGTGTGGCGCGACGGGCGCCCGACGGGCGAGAGGCCTGGAAGACCGTTGCGGCGGGGCCGGCGGTCAGGCTGGGCGGCCGAGAAGAAGGCGTGGCGGTCGGCGTAGATCAGATCCCGATCGCGCCTGACCGGTAGCTCAAAGGGCGTTGCCGCTCGACCCGTTCTGAAGATCGAAAGGGTGGAAAATCATAGCATGGGGCAGATGGTGTTGGCATTGGACCAGCCACTCGATCGCCACATCGACCACCAGGAATTTGTGCCAGATATCTCGTTGACTGGCGCTTATCAAAGAGTTCATTCCAATATGAACGGTCAGCCTGCGAGGGGGGGACAATGAGCAACGGCAGGGTGAACGACAGCGACCGCAAGGGTTATGTCGCGAAGAGCGCTCATGCTTTCGTTCATCGGCAAATCGGCAGGCGCGAGTTCCTCCGCCGCCTGGCCATTGGCGGTGTCGGCCTCTCCAGCTTCGCGACCGCCATGCTCGGGGGGAACCGGCGGCTCGCGACAGGCTTTGCAACGCCGGCGCTGGCCGATGCTTCACCGGAGATTACGAAATGGCTCCAGGCCGTAGGAAGAAAGCACTCGGGGTCGAAAATCCGCTTCGTCTCCGAGCGCACGCCGCCCACGGTGGTAGCGAAGCTGCTGGTCAAAGACGAGTTCACCGCCAGGACCGGCATCGACGTGGAGTTCGAAATCCTGCCGCTCGAGCAAGTGCTGCAAAAGGTGACGGTTGACGTCAAGGACCAGGGCGGCGCGTACGATCTCTACTATCTCGACCAATCCTGGACCGCGCTGTTCATCAACGACACCGTCGATCCTCGCGCCTACTACGATCACAAAAACGACCTGGCGCTGCCAGGATTCGACTGGAACGACTTCCCGAAGCCTCTGCTGCAGGGCATATCGACCGACAACGAGAGGCTGATCGGCATTCCGTTCGATATCCCCATCTTCATTCTGATGTATCGCAAGGACTTGTTCGAAAAGCATGGTCTGAACGTGCCCGTGACCATGACCGAGTACATGAATGCCGTGAAGGTGCTGGACGAGGCGGAACGCGGCAACGGCATCCGTGGCACGACCGGCCAGCTTAAGGCGGGGCACTATTCCCTCAATTGCGACTGGACGGCCTGGCTATGGGCCCATGGCGGCTCGGTGTTCGGCAAAGATGGCTTCTTCTCCGGGGGAGACGAGGCGGGCATGCGTGGCCTCGATTACATGCTGGAGCTGGTCAAGCACATGCCGCCCGAGGCCACAACCTGGACCTGGGACGGCGAAGCGCAATCGATCAGCCAGGGAAAAGCCGCGATGGCGATTTCCTGGGGCGAGTTCTTTCCCGGATTTGACGGCAAGGATTCCAAGGTGGTGGGCCTGATGGAAGCCGCTCGGCCGCCGATCGAGGACCAGCTGCGTTCGCCCGAAGAGGCCGGCTTCTCGGAGATTCCGCATATCGGGCATCAGGGTGGTTCTTCAATCTGCCTTTCCAGATATTCGAAGAATCAGGAAGCTGCCTGGATCTTCATGCAGTGGGTTTGCTCGAAGGATGTCGCGGCCCGTTCCGCCACTCTCGGCAGCGGCAGCGCCGCGGTGCGCAACTCGACCTACCGGGACGCCCGGGTGCTCGGCGCGGCCAAAGTCGGGCCAGGCACCACGCGTCATTTCCCCGCCACCGAATGGACCATCAACAATGCGATGGGATCCGAACCCAAACTGCCAACCTGGGTCGAGATGTCGAACGAGATCATCCCGGTTGAGCTGGGCAAGCTGCTCTCCGGGCAATACAGTGATCCGAGCCAGTGCATGGCAACCATCAAGGAACGGGTGGACAAGGCCGCCGCACCCTTCCGTAGAGGATGAGGTCGGGAATATGGTCGGCGCCGAGATGACCGACAACGAAAAGAATCTCTTGGTCACGCTGGCTTGCATGGCCGCGTAGTACCTTGAGCGGCGGGACGGCACGCTGGATCACAAGTTCATGTACACCGGTGAGAAAGCCATTGGAGTATCGGCGTCCTATGGCTTGGCAGAGATCCGCCCAAACCCGCGCGCGGCGCGGTGGTCGGAAGCCGGCAAGAGCGTAAAAAATTCAAACTGAGACAGGGCCAGTCTCAGCACCACTGGACGTTGTCGAAATACCCGTTAGCATCGTCGTCCGAATTCGACGCCTGCCCTCCAACCGGACGGACAAAACCCATGAAAACCAGAAACTTCATCACCAAGGCCGGCGTGAAGCTGCGTTTGAGCGAGATCGGCCTCGGCACCGCGCCGCTGGGCAATCTGTTCGCGAAGCTGGACGAGGGCGAAGCGGTGGGCACGGTGGCGGCGGCTTACAAGGCCGGCGTTCGCCTATTCGACACCTCGCCTCACTACGGCAACGGCTTGGCCGAGCTCAGGCTGGGCGCCGCGCTGCGCCACCATCCCAGGGACAGTTTCGTATTTTCGACCAAGGTGGGGCGCTGGATGAATCCTCTCGAGCCGGTGGCGCCCAAGGACCCTAAGGTCTTCTCGCCCGGCTTCGCCGGCCCGCTCTCCCATCGCGCTGCCTTCGACTATTCCTATGACGGCACCATGCGCTCGGTGGAGCAGTCGCTGCTGCGCACGGGCTTCGACCGGCTCGACATCCTGCTGATCCATGACGTTGACGTATGGACCCATGGCGCCGATTACGAAACGCGATTCCGGGAAGCCATGGAGGGTGCCTACAAGGCGCTGGACAAGCTGCGCGCGTCGGGCGCCGTGGCTGCGATCGGTATGGGGCTGAACGAGGCGGATGTGGCCGAGCGTTTCGCGCGAGCCGGGGATTTCGACGTCATGCTGCTGGCCGGGCGCTATACGCTGCTGGAGCAGCCGGCGGCGGAGTCCTTCCTGCCGCTGGCGGTCGAGAAGAAGATCGGGATCATGATGGGAGGCGTGTACAATTCGGGCATCCTCGCGACCGGCGCGGTCAGGGGCGCCAAATACAATTATGGCCCGGCGCCGGCCGAGATCATGGCCCGGGTGCGCAAGATCGAGGCCGTATGCAAACGGCATCGCGTGCCGTTGCGCCGGGCGGCGCTTGCCTTCGCGCTCGCCCATCCGGCCGTGATTTCCGCGGTGCTGGGTGCGGTGAAGCCCGCGGAGGTGAAAGCCAACCTGGCAGACCTGGCCCGGCCCGTGCCCGCGGCGCTCTGGCACGACCTCAAGGCGGAGGGCATGTTGTCTGCGGCTTCCGTGACTCCGAGGCAGCGGCGGAAGTAACCTCGGCAGGGTGAGCTCACTCGAGCGCGAGGTAGCAAGATGGATCATGTGAAATTCGGCCGCACCGGCTTGCCTGTGTCGCGGCTCTGCCTGGGCACGATGACGTTCGGGCTTCAATGCGACGAGACCCGGAGCCGGGCCATTCTCGATGCGGCCGCCGAGGGCGGCATCGACTTTCTCGACACGGCCGATGTCTATCCGCTCGGCGGCGACCTCAGCACTGTCGGCCGGACGGAGGAGATCCTGGGCGGCTGGCTCGCCGGCAAGCGCCAGAACTTCATCGTGGCGACGAAATGCTTCGGCCGGATGGGGCCGCTGCCGTGGGATCAGGGGATGTCGCGCAAGCACATCCTCGACGCGATCGATGGGTCGCTACGCCGGCTTCGAACCGACTACATTGATCTCTACCAGTTGCACGGCTGCGATGCGGAAGCGCCGCTCGACGAGGCGCTCGAGGCACTGGACAGGGTCGTCCAATCGGGCAAGGCACGCTATGTGGGCGTCTCGAACTGGCCCGCATATAAGGTCGCCCGGGCCGTTGGTCGGGCGGAAATCAAGAAACTTACCCGGCTCGCCTCCGTTCAGCCGCGCTACAACCTGCTGTTCCGGACATTCGAGAGAGACCTGCTGCCGCTATGCCGGGAGGAGGGGATCGCGGTCATCTCTTACAATCCGCTCGCTGGCGGCCTTCTCACCGGCAAGCATGCCAAGGCGAACACGCCCGCGGAGGGGACGCGCTTTACCCTGGGTGGCGCAGGCTCGATGTACCAGGCGCGCTATTGGCACGACCGGCAATTCGCGACCGTCGAGGCCTTGCGCAAGATCGCGAACGAGGCAGGAATGAGCCTGGCGACGCTCGCCGTGGCCTGGGTAATCGCCAACCCCGCCATCACATGTCCGATCATCGGGGCGAGCCGGCCGGAGCAGCTGGTGGACAGCCTGGCGGCGGTATCCAAGCCGATTTCAGCCGACCTGAAGTCGCGGCTGGACGAGCTCACAACGGAATGGCGTGCCGTCGATGCCGAGCGCTGACGAGAACGTGTTTCGATTCAATTGAATCGGAACCTGCTCCGGATTCTCCGGGTTGGTCGAACTCTATGTGCCGAGCCGGTGCAGGCCTCGGCGGAAGATGCTTTACAGGCCGTGATGGGGATGACGCTTGTCGCCCCGCTGGTTGCGCTTGCGCACATAGGTGATCATGGCCTCGGGATATTGGGCCTTGGCCTTCAACGCCGCAATGAGAGCATCTTCGGCCTTGATGGAGAGAGTGTCCGAGCGTCCGTCGCGGCGAAGTCCCACGGTGTATTCGGTCACCATCTGCCTTTTCTCCCGGAGCGGCTGCTCCTTAGAGGATAAGTCCTACCAGGCCCCTGTGCTCGCCATGCTTTTCCACGGTTCCTTGGGCTCCTGCGCCTTGCCCTTCTGGAGCAATTCGATGGAGATGCCGTCGGGCGAACGCACGAAGGCCATCTGGCCGTCCCGGGGCGGTCGGTTGATGGTGACCCCGGCGTCGGCGAGGCGCTTGCAGACGGCATAGATGTCGTCCACTGCGAAAGCCAGATGGCCGAAATTCCGTCCACCCGGATAGGGCGCGGGATCCCAATTATGGGTGAGCTCTATCAGCGGCGCCCGGTCGTTCTTGGCGCTGGCGAGGTCGTCGGGAGCGGCGAGGAAGATGAGCGTGTAGCGGCCTGCTTCGCTGGTATAGCGCTCGACTTCTTTCAGGCCGAGCTTGTTGCAGAAGAAATCGAGGGACTGATCCACGTCGGTGATCCGGATCATGGAGTGGAGAAATTTCACCTTGGGATCCTCCTGGCGAACCTGAGCCGACAATCTCGCAGTAAGACACCATCGGGCAGATGCCCGTCAAGATCACGCAATCTTAGAGGAAGGATCGTGATCGCTGTCGAAGACGGCCAGCTAGGGCAGCGGCATGAAGCTCGCGATGGCGGTTCCGACCCCGATGACCACCAGGCCAATCACAAAATACGTCGCGAAACGGGATTGCCCTTCCTGTACCTGGCTCGAGGGCACCGCACGAGCGCGCTCAGCACGCGCCCCGTCTCTTGCGTTGGCACGCAAATCCGTCGACATGAAAACACTCCCTACCGCCGCGTCGCCCGCGGCATTCGCTTTTTTTGGCCTGACGACGGCCGAGAGGATGACTCCGCTCCCGGGCCGCCAGGCATGGCATTTTTGTGGTCCGGCTATGCGTTCCGGCTCAGGCTCGCACTTCCTGGCGCTGAAAGACCACGTAGGTGATCACGAACAAGAGGATGGCGCCGGCTACCAGGCCGGTCACCTGGGGCCATATGAGCAGCAGGCTCTGAATGAAGGGCAGCGGCGCACCCAGGATCGCGTTCTGCAGCTGATCCAGGAACACTGGTCCCAGCGCCCGGGTGGCCGGATGAAGTATCCCCTGCAAGGCCTCGCCGAACAGGGTGTCGGGCGAGAGCCGCGCCAGGCCCTGCTGGACCTCGATCTGCTGCAAGCTCTGCCCGCCCATCAGGGCCGCGGACTGAGACGCGAAAAGGGCCTCAGTCAGGAATCGGGTCAACATCGGCCAGAGCACGCTCATCAGCAGCCAGAGGCCGAGCCCCGAAAGGGCCGACGTCGCGGGCGAGCGGAACACTACAGAGAACAGGAGCGAGGCGGCCAGCCAGACCCCGCCATAGGCGATGGCGACGACGAGAAAGGCAAGTCCGCGCAGAACCTCCTCTCCCGTGGGCGGCACCCCCAGCGTCACCAACCCCAGGCCCATGACGAGCAGCCAGAGGGCGAGGAGCGCGACGGCAAGCGTCGAAAGCCCGGCCAGGAACTTGCCGAGCAACAGGGCATCGCGATAGATCGGCTGGGCCAGAATGCGGCTCATGGTCCGCCGGTTGAACTCGCCGTTGATGCTGTCGAAGGCGAGCCCGATGGCGACCAGCGGAATGAGGAATCCCAGGATCCCGGTGAAAGAGGGAAGCGATTCCTGGCTGTCTGCGAAGGCATGGCTCTGGGTGAAGAGGCGCAGGAACAAGAACGGATCCTGGCTGGTGGTCTGGCGCAGGTCCTGGATCGCGGTATAGACCGCGCCGACACCGGTCAGCAGCATCAGCCATTCCAGGATCATCATCCTGGCTCCGCCCAGATGGTCGGCGAATTCCTTCAGGAAGATGGCGCTGAGCCCCGTCCAGGGCGAACCTCTACGCCTCGCCATGCGGACCCTCACCAGGCTGGCGTTCGAAATAGTCGCGGTAGATGGAATCGAGGCTGGGCTCGAGCGCGTCGAATTTCAGCAGGGTGGCACCGCCGGCGATGAGCGAGCGGGCAACAGCGGCGCGCACGTCGCGATCAGCGACGACGCGGTATTCGCCGTCGCCATCGTCGATCACGCGCGTCAGGCCAGGAATGCCGTTGAGAAGCCGCGCAGGATCGGCGTTGCGGATTTTGATCGCCAAGTTGAAGCCAGCCCCCAGCACCGCGGCCGAAAGCTCCAGCACGGTTCCCTGAAGCGCTATCTTGCCCTTGTGGAACAGGGCGACCCGGTCGCAGACCGCCTGGACGCGATCCAGCAGATGGGAGGACAGCAGCACGGTCAGTCCCTGGGCCTTGAGGCCGCGGATCAAATCCAGGAACTCGAAGGTCGCCTGGGGATCGAGGCCGGAAGTCGGCTCGTCCAGGATCGCGATCTCCGCCTTTTTCATCAGCACCTCCGCCAAGCCCAGGCGCTGGCGCATGCCGCGGGAGAACGCGCCGGTCTTCTGCTTTGCCACGGCGTCGAGGCCGACCTGGGAAAGAGCCTCCTCGATGCGCTCGCCGATTTCATCCCGGGGGATGCCGGCGAGACGGGCCGTGTAGCGCAGGTTCTGCTCAGCCGTGAGATAATCATAGAAGCCGACGGAATCGGGCAAATATCCGACATGGCGCTTCACCTCAAGAGGCTCGCGCACGGGATCGAAGCCGTGGACCTTGAGCCGGCCCGCGGTCACCTCGGTCAGGCCCATGAGCATCAAGATCGTCGTCGTCTTGCCGGCACCGTTGGGACCCAGGAGGCCGAAGATCTCGCCCCGCCGCACGGAAAGGTCGATCCCGTCCACGGCGGCGAACTCGCCATAGCGCTTCTTCAGGCGCGTGGCCTCGATGACGACCTCGTTCATCGGCTTCCTGGTATCGATGAACGCCTCGATCATCGCCGGCCAAAACGGGCCACGGCGCCCACGGCGATCAGGAGTGCGATCGCGATGATGCCGATGCCAACGATGCCCCAGAGGGTCGAGGTAGCGACCGTGACCCGGTAGTCGGTGGAGGCAGAATCAGCGTTGTCCGAGGCGGTGAAGGTCAGCATGTAGTCGCCGGCCAGCGCCTTGGACGAAGGCGTCAGGGTTGCCAGCACGGTTTTCTTCTCGCCGGGCCCGAGCTGGTCGATTTTCTTCTCGTCGAAGGAGACCGTCCAGTCCGAGGGCGGTGCTGCGGATATGTCGATATCCTGGGCGGGGGCGCTGCCATCATTGCTGACGGAAAGGCTGACCTGCGTCGGCTTGCCGGCCTCGGCCTGAACGCTGATCCGGCCCTCATCGGCGCCGGTGAGGGAGAGCTTCGGCTGGCCGGTGATCTCGACCGTCATGGCTGTGTTGGCGGCGACGCCGGCGGACGAAGCTTCCACGGTCACCGGGTAATCGGCCGCCGGGGCCTGACCCGGGGGCTGAACCTTCAGCTTCAGGTCCTTGCTCTGGCCCGCCTCGATGGGGATCGAGCTGATCTCCTGGGAACCGTATTCCTCGGTGAAGCTGGTCTCGAATCCCTGGGGCGATTCGGCCGCCAGGCGGACCAGCTGATCCTTGTCACCTTCGTTCTTGATCGTGAAGGCGTATTCGAAGCTGCTGCGGCTGGTGCCTCGAAGCGACGGCAGGCTCGTCTTGATGGTGAGCTTCGCGGGCTGCACCTCACCGACGGTCACGTCGAGCGGCAGATCGGCTGTGAGGTCAGGGCCAACAGCGTGGATGACCAGCCTATGGCTGCCAGTGGCCGCGCCATCGGGGATATCCAGGCGGAGCTGCAGGGTCACGCTCTCGTTGGTCGCCGCCATCGCGGCGCCAACGGGCGATCCACCCCCCAGCAGCACGGCCTTCCAGCCCGGCGGCACGTCGGATACCGAAAGCGCGACGCTCTCCGGCGCCACGCCTGCGTTCTGCAGCTGCAGCTTGACCGAAGTGCTTTCCCCGGCGCGCGCGGTGATCGCCGGATAGTCAGTCACCAGCCAAAGACCTTTGAGGTCGCTCGCATCGGCCGCCAGGCTGGGCGAGGCCAGGAGCAGGGCGAAGGAAGCAAGCATCCAAAATGCCAGTCGCATGTTGGTCATTTCCTCAATCTCGTTCCGAAGAGCTGCGCCGGAAGGGAAACCGGCGCGGCAATGTCTCACAGTCGGGCAGCGGTTGTCAGGCTAGAGTATAGAATGCCGAGTTTGCCATTGAAATTAAAGCAAATTAATGATTTTTCGAAGATGGTCGCGGTGGTTTCCTTCTCGACAGCGACCCCGAGCCTGTGGTTCTTCATCAGGCCTCGGATTCGGGGTGGCGACGGCGGAAATCCTTTCATGGCGGACTTCGACTACATCGTCATCGGTGCCGGTATGGCGGGCGCTTCGGCGGCCTATGAGCTGGCCGCGTTCGGCTCGGTCCTGGTGCTGGAGCAGGAGGAGAGGCCGGGCTATCACTCGACCGGCCGGTCGGCAGCGCTCTACACCGAGACCTATGGCAACCGGACGGTCCGGGCGCTCACGACCGCGGGCAAGGGTTTCTATCTCCAGCCGCCGTCAGGCTTCGCCGAGCACCCGTTGCTTGCGCCGCGCGGCGTAATGCTGATCGCGCGGGCCGACCAGAAGGCCGCATTGGACGGCTTCATGGCTGAGATGAAGAGCCTTGCCGGCCGCGTCAGCCGGCTCGATGGTACAACGGCCCGGGCCAGGGTGCCCGCGCTCCGCGCGGACTACGTGGCCGAGGCGGCCTTTGACCCGGATGCCATGGACATCGATGTGCACGCGCTCCACGGCGGCTATCTGCGCGGCCTGAAGGCCCGCGGCGGCCAGGTGATCGTCGACGCTGGCGTCAACGCGCTCACGCGCGAGCGAGGCGCCTGGCAGGTGGAAAGCAAAGCCGGCCAATTCCGGGGCTTGGTGATCGTCGATGCCGCCGGCGCCTGGGCCGATGAGGTCGCGGGTCTTGCCGGCGTAAAGCCCGTCGGACTCGTGCCCAAGCGGCGTACGGCGATTCTTTTCCAACCTCCGGCGAACGTCGATGTGCGCGGCTGGCCCTCGGTCATCGACGTGGAGGAGCAGTTCTACTTCCGGCCCGACGCCGGGCGACTCATGGCCTCGCCCGCCGATGAGACGCCCATGCCCCCTTGCGACGTGCAGCCCGACGAGCTTGATATCGCCATCCTGATCGACCGCATGGAGAAAGCCGCCGACCTGCCGGTGAAACGGGTCGAGCATCGCTGGGCGGGATTGCGAACCTTCGCCAAGGACAAGACGCCGGTCGTCGGCTACGACCCCAGGGTCGAGAATTTCTTCTGGCTGGCGGGGCAGGGCGGCTATGGCATCCAGACCGCGCCGGGCATTTCACGCCTGGTCGCGGCCCTCGCCCGGCACCAGCCGATACCGGCCGATCTCGCCGCTCTCGGGGTGGCCGCGGCCGATCTATCGCCTGAACGCTTCGCCTAGAGAAGGACCGCCTCAATGTCCGAACCGATCGACGCCATCGACGACATCCTGCTGGACGGTCTGGTGAAGGGATTCCCGGGCGGCCATGCGCCGGTAAGGGTGGGCGATGTCGGCAAGCAGGGTTGGAACCTGTTGCGCGAGGACCTGCCGCTGCCGCTCGCCGTTCTGAAACGCGACACGCTCGATGCCAACGGGCGGTGGATGGCGCGCTTTTTGAAGGCGACGGGCTGCGTCATCGCTCCGCATGGCAAGACCACCATGAGCCCGCAGCTTTTCAAGCGACAGCTCGCTGACGGCGCCTGGGCGATCACGGTTGCAACGGTGGGGCAGCTGCAAGTCTGCCGGCACTTCGGCATCAGGCGGCTATTGCTCGCCAACCAGCTCGTCGGAAAGCAGGCCATACGGGAGGTGGTGAGCGAACTGCGTGGCGACGCCAAATTCGAGTTCTATGCCCTTGTCGATTCCATCGAGGGTGTCGCCATGCTGGCGGCCGAGGCGAAGCGCCAAGGCCTGACTCGACCGATCAATCTGTTGCTTGAAGGCGGCATCGAGGGGGCCAGGGCCGGATGCCGCAACCGGGAACAGGCGCTCGCCGTGGCCCGGGCCATCAAGGCCGCAAACCCCCATCTTGCCCTCGTCGGCGTCGAAGGCTTCGAGGGCTTGATCCGTGGCGACACAGCCGACAGCGAGGCACGGGTCACGACCTTCCTGGACTTCCTCGCGGCGATCGCTGCCGACTGCCAGCGCGAGGGCTTGTTCGCGCCTGGTCGCGTGATCCTGTCGGCCGGCGGCTCGGCATACTACGACCTGGCGGCCGAGCGCTTGGCCGCAGCTGGAATCGCCGATGCCATGGTGGTCCTGCGCAGCGGCTGCTACTTGACCCAGGATTCGACAGCCTATCGCAAGGCCTTCGAGCGCTTGCGGACCCGCTCGGCAGTCGTCGCCGGGCTAGAAGGAGGGCTCGCGCCCGCCCTGGAACTATGGACCTATGTCCAGTCGCGCCCCGAGCCGGGCCGTCTCATCCTGACCGCCGGGAAGCGCGACGTCTCTTACGATCTCGACCTGCCGGTTCCGCTCGCCTGGTATCGGCCCGGCACGAACCGCGCGCCGTCGCCGCTCGCAGCCGGCCATGAGGTGGTGCAGCTCAACGACCAGCATGCCCATGTGAAGGTGCCGCAGGAGAGCCCGCTCAAGCCCGGCGACATGGTGTCGCTCGGCATCTCCCACCCGTGCACGACATTCGACAAGTGGCAGGCGCTATTCCTCGTCGACGACGCCTACGACATCGTCGGAGCGATAAGGACGTTCTTCTAGAACTCCGTCTGCCCGCCCAGCTCCACCACCCGGTTGCTGGGGACGCGAAAGAATTCGACCGGGCTCAAGGATAGGCGCGAGAGCATCACGAAAAGCTCTTTGCGCCAACGGGCAAGCGGCAGTTTGTTCGATACCACCAGCTTCTCCCGGCCGACGAAGACGGACGTATCCATCAGGTCGAATTGCAGCTCCTTCGAGCGGCATTGGGCGAGCGCGCGCCAGATGTCCGGCTCTTCGGAGAAGCCGTAGCGCACCACGACCGTATGGACCTCATGGGCGAAATGCTTGATCTCCAGGCGGTTCTCCTCGGTGACCCGAGGTATGTCCAGGGTGCGGACGCTCATCAGCACGAGGCGCTCGTGGAGGACCTTGTTGTGCTTCAGGTTGTGCAGCAGGGAGGCCGGCACCTTGTCCAGATCGGAGGTGAGGAACACGGCGGTTCCCCTGACCCGCTGTGGATGGCCCGGCCGGATGCCGGCGAGGAACATATCGAGCGGCAGGCTGTCCTCGCTCCGCCGGGCGATGAGGGCCTTGCGGCCTCTGGTCCAGGTGGACATGACGAGGAAGGTGACGGCGCCGATCAGCAAGGGCGCCCAGCCGCCATCGCTGACCTTCAGCATATTTGCGCTGAAGAAGGCAAGGTCGACGGTGAGGAAGACCGCGAACAGCGCCAATGTCGCTGTCCGGTTCCAGCCGCGCACCCGCACGAGGTAGGTCGCCGCCAATATGGTGGTGAGCGTCATTGTGCCGGTGACCGCAATGCCATAGGCCGATCCCAAGGCGGCGGAGGACTTGAATCCCAGGACCAGGGTGACGACGCAGATCAGCAGCAGAAGATTGATCTTGGGCACGAAGATCTGGCCCTGTTGATGGGCCGAGGTGTGCCTTATGAGGAGCCGCGGCAGGTAGCCCAGCTGCACGGCCTGGCTGGTCATCGAGAAGGCGCCCGATATGACCGCCTGTGAAGCAATGATTGTTGCGAGCGAGGCGAGGACCACCATGGGAACCAGCGCCCAGGCTGGATAGACCCGATAGAAGGGGTTGTCCACCATCTGGGGGTTGCTCAACAGAAGCGAGCCCTGGCCGAAATAGTTCAACAGCAGGCAGGGGAAAACGAAATAGAGCCAGGCGAGATTGATGGGCTTGCGCCCGAAATGGCCCATGTCGGCGTACAGCGCCTCCGCCCCGGTGACCGCCAGCACGACCGAACCCAGGAGCACGAAGCCGCGCCAGGGGTGGCGGAACAGGAGCCTTGCCCCCCATTCGGGATCGATGGCCAGGAGAAGGTCGGGGTGATTCACGAGCTGGAACAGCCCGCCGGCGGCGAGCGCCAGGAACCACAGCAACATGATCGGACCGAAGTAGTTTCCAACCGCCTGGGTCCCGCGCTGCTGCACGGCGAAGAGGCAAATCAGGAGAAGGACCGTCAAGGGAAGCACGAAGGGCTCCAGCCCCGGCGCTATGACCTTGAGGCCTTCGACTGCCGACAGAACCGAAATCGCCGGCGTGATGACGCCGTCGCCGTAGAACAGGGCAGCACCGGCCATACCCGCCGCGAGCACCAGGGCGACCAGCCGGCCACTGTTCGGCACGCCCCTCAGCGCGAGCGCGGTCAGCGCCAGAATGCCTCCTTCCCCGCGATTGTCGGCGCGCATGACCACGAGGACGTATTTCACGGTCACGATGAGAATGAGTGTCCAGACGATGAGCGACAGCACGCCCATCACGCCATGGCGGGTGATGTCCCTCGTTTCGCCGAAGCAGAGCTGCATGGTGTAGAGGGGTGAGGTGCCGATGTCGCCGTAGACGACGCCCAATGCCCCCAGCATGAGCCCGCGGAGCCGGCGGGCCTCTCCCGCCCCAAGTGCTCCATGGGTCGTCGGCGCAGTCGCGCTCATGAACCGGGTGTCTCCAGAAGACCAGGCACCGCGCTGGCGTTTAGCGTGGGATTCGAACCGTGGCGGGCAGAGGGGAGATACTGAATGTCGCCTCCCGCTTCAAGCTCCACCCGAGAGAACGGGAAGGGGCCACGGAACGAAAGTTGCCGGCCGGGCCTAGGGATGGTTCCAATCTGGCGTGAATCGGGAAGCGGCCAGCAATGGCGCACCTGGTGACGAATCATCGCAGGAGCATTGCATGGGCCGCGGATCAGTTTCGCTATATGTCCCCCTCTCGTGGTGTTCTGCGGGAGGGGATCAATGACCGCAAATTTCAAACTTGCCCTTCCAACACCTGGCGCAAGCGATCCTCGAGGTCGTTCATGCGGTAGGGCTTCATCAGCAGCTGGAGTTTTTCGATCTTCGGCGCCTCAGCGGCGGCCGCTTCGCTTGCGTAACCCGTGGTCAGCAGAATGGGCAGATTCGGCCGACGCTGGCGCGCTTGCTTGGCCAGATCGTAGCCCGTCATGCCACCCGGCATCATGACGTCGGAGAACAGGAGGGCAATCTCGGAATTGCCATCCAGCGTCTTGAGCGCGGCACTTCCGGAATCCGCTTCCAGGACCCGGTAGCCCAAACCCGTGAGCTGCTTGGCCGTGACCGCCCGCATGCCTTCGTTGTCCTCCACGACCAGGATGAGTTCGCCGCCGGCCGCCGCTCCGCGGGGCTGCGCATCCCGCCCGGCTTCGTCGGCGACCGTGGCCGCGGCACGCGGCAGGTGAATGACGACCGATGTGCCCTGGCCGACTTCGCTGTTGATCTTGATATGTCCGCGCGACTGCTTGACGAAACCGTAGACCATGCTGAGACCGAGGCCGGTTCCCTTGCCCGTTCCCTTGGTGGTGAAGAACGGCTCGAACACCCGCTCGAGCACGGCGGGGGGAATGCCGGCGCCGGTGTCTTTCACAGTCAGGCGCACATAGTCCCCGGCGCGCAGCTCGAGATGGCGGGAGGCAAAGGCGCTGTCGAGATGAATATTCGCGGTCTCGATCGTCAACACGCCGCCCTGGGGCATCGCGTCGCGAGAGTTGACTGCGAGATTGAGCAGGGCCGTATCCGTCTGGGACGAGTCCACCTGCACCGACCAAAGATCGGGGGCGGCCTGAAGCTGGATGCTGATCGGGTCGCCCAGCGTCCGGCGCAGCATGGGCACGATCTGCTGCAGCCGGTCGTTGAGGTTGATGCGCATGGGTTGCACCGGCTGACGGCGCGAGAAGGCGAGCAGGCGCTGGGTCACCTCGGCGCCGCGCAAGGCTCCGTCGAGTGCCGCCTGGGCGATTTCCTTGAGCGTTTTGTCGCCTTTCACGGCGTCGAGCACGAGGTCGAGGTTGCCGATGATGATGCCGAGCAGGTTGTTGAAATCGTGGGCCACGCCGCCGGTCAGCTGCCCCACCGCCTCCATTTTCAGAGCATGGCGGAGTTGCTGCTCGATCTCGCGGCGCTCGCTGATGTCGACCGAGAAGCCCACGAGATAGCGCATGGCACCGGTCTGGTCGGGAACGGCGACCTCGGTCGTATGGAGCAGCTTGGTGCCCCGGATGCGAGTGGTGATCGTTTCTTCCGGCGTCACCAGGGCCTGGTTGGAGACCAACACATCGCGGTCGCGGGCCACGAACCGGTCGGCCTGCTCCTTGGGGAAGATGTCATAGTCGGTCTTGCCGATCACGTCGCGCCGGTCATAGCCGAGCAAATCCTCCCCGAACCTGTTCAGCAGCACAAAGCGCCGGCTTTCGGCGTCCTTGACGAAGATCATGGCCGGGACGTTCTCGATCACCGCATCGAGGAATGCGCTCGTGCTCTGCAGACGGCCTTCCGCCCGCCGGCGCTCGGCCACCTCGCGGCGCAGCTCGGTGGTCCGGGTGGTGACCCGTTGCTCGAGGGCGGCGTTGAGATTTTGCAGCGTCTCCTCGGTGTGGCGCCGCCGGCCGATTTCGCGGCTCATCAGCAGGAATGTGACGCCGATGATCAGCACGCTCAGCAGGCTGCCGACGATTTCGATTTCCCCCATGACCAAGGCCTGATGCTTCGCGGCCTCGTCCCGGTCGTGGAACAGACGGTTCTCGGCGTCGGTCATCTGGCCGGCGAGGGAATTGATCTCCGCCATCTGGGTTCCGGTCTGCCGGAGGGAATCCGGATCGACGGGCGCGCGGCTCGACGACTCGCGGGCCTGGATCGTCTGGCCGAGCAAGTTCATGGTTTGCGCGATCAGCGGCTCCAGCGCGTTCAGTCGACGCAGCTGGTCCGCGTCGTCGCCGATGAGGGTTCGAATGGCCATGACCGTGTCGGACACGGATTTCGTGTCGGTGTCGTAGGATTCCACAAACCCCGGATCGCCGGTAAGCAGATAGCCGCGCTGCTGGCTGGTCGCGTCCTTGAGCACCGAGGTCAGCCGTTCGATCTGGTAGAGGGTCTGATAGCTGTGCTCCAGCCTCCGGCTGGCGTCGGTCAGCAGGGTAAAGCTCCTGTTGGTGATGACGCCGACCCCGGTGATGATCGTCAGGGACATGAAGAGCCCGACCACCCACCGCTTATCGGGCCAAGCCCCGCTCGGACGGGCCACGGGGTCGGACGGGGCTGTCATCGCAATACTTGGTCCAAATCCGGCTCGCGCAGCACGGCCTCGCGGCGGCCGAGGCCGGACAGCGGCAGGCGATCACGGGCCGAACGCCCGCAGGCCTCGCAAAAGGCTGGGTATACTGACGATCCCACTCTCAATCCCCTAGCGACCAATGCCAGTATATAGCCATTCCGGGGTCCGGGGCAGACGCTGGAAAAGGGCTGCTAAACCCCTGTCATCGGCATGGTCACTTGGGCAGGACCGCGAGCACGATGGGCATGGCCACGGTGCCGTAGGGCCAGGCGAGTAGGCGGGCGGCGTCGCCCTCGGCCTGGAGCTCCCATTTGCCATAGA
>Ga0265313_10002362_pt1 | contig 16443 bp, 13 predicted proteins | sample 4123metaG_FD_203122 | JGI IMG/M metagenome (GOLD analysis project Ga0265313, IMG submission 203122) | Rhizosphere microbial communities from Carex aquatilis grown in University of Washington, Seatle, WA, United States - 4-1-23 metaG | ecosystem: Host-associated > Plants > Roots > Rhizosphere >...
GACGTCGATCCGTCCCTGCCCAAGGAACCGATCCTGGTCTATGGCCCGGCCCCGAACCACGGTACCCGCGACGCCTATGTCGAGCTGGTCCTCGACCCGGCCTGCGAGAAGCAGCCCGAGATCAAGGCGTTGGACAAGGACAGCATCAAGAAGGCTTGCCGCACCGTTCGTGAGGATGGCGCCTGGGTCGAGGTCTCCGAGAACTACACCGTGATCCAGCAGAAGATCACCGCCAATCCCGCCGCCCTCGGCATCATCACCTTCAGCTACCTCGACCAGAACCGCGACAAGGTCAAGGCCGCTCCGGTCGATGGCATCGTCGCCACCTACGACAACATCGCCACCAACAAGTACCCGGTCTCGCGTCCGCTGTTCTTCTACGTGAAGAAGCAGCATGTGGCCATGATCCCCGGCATGAAGGAATACATCGCTGAATTCACCAGCGATAAGGCCTGGGGCAAGGAAGGCTATCTCGCCGATAAGGGCCTGATCGCCTCCCCCGACGCCCAGCGCAAGGAACAGGCCGCCAACGCCAAGAATCTCGGCGACCTGAAGATGTAATCCGGTAGGGGGGCCGGTTCCACCGGCCCCCTCTCCTTCCCTTGTCCGTCGTTTTCCGGCGAGAAAGACGCACCCTCCATGCAGACCTTCGTGTTGGCCGCCGCGCTGCTGCTGATGATGTCCTTCGCCTTCCGTCTCGGGCGCGGTCGCGCCCTTGCCGTGGTTGGAGGCGAGCCGCGTTCCCTTCATTCTCTCCCCAGCTATTACGGCTGGTGGGTCGCCCTGTGGTGCGGTCTGCCCGCCTTCGGCGTCGTCGCCGCCTGGCTGATCTTCGAGCCCAGTGTCATCCGTGCCCTGGTGGTCGCTGCGCTGCCGCCCGAGCTTCAGATGCTGTCCGAGGACAAAGTGGCGGTGCTGATCAACGAGGTCCATAACGCCGCGCTGGGACACCCCACCACCAATGCCGACGTGGTCACCGCCGCCGAGCAGTATACCAGGCTGCGCCAGATCGGCTTTGCCGCCGTGACCGTGCTCTCCATCGCACTGGCCATGATCGGCACCGGCTTCGCCCATCGCCGCATCACCGCCACCCTGCGGGCCCGCCCCCGGGTCGAGGCCACCCTCAAGATATTCCTGGTCGCCAGCTCCACGGTCGCGGTCTTCACCACCGTCGGCATCGTGCTGTCGCTGCTGTTCGAGGCCCTGCGCTTCTTCCACATGGTCTCCATCACCGACTTCCTGTTCGGGCTGAACTGGAGCCCGCAGATGTCCATGCGGGCGGACCAGACCGGCAGTTCGGGAGCTTTCGGCGCGGTGCCACTGCTTGCCGGCACATTGCTGATCAGCACTATCTCCATGGTGGTGGCCCTGCCGCTGGGCCTGTTCTCGGCCATCTACATGTCCGAATACGCCGCGCCCGGCTTCCGCTCCTGGGCCAAGCCGGCTCTGGAAATCCTCGCCGGCATTCCCACGGTGGTCTACGGCTTCTTCGCCGTCATCACCATTGCCCCGATGATCCGCTCCGCCGGTGCCGTGTTCGGCCTGGACGTGGCGGCGGAAAGCGCCCTGGCCGCCGGCTTCGTCCTGGGCATCACCCTGATCCCACTGATCTCGTCGCTGTCGGACGATGTGATCACCGCCGTGCCGCAATCGCTCCGCGAAGGCGCATTCGGCCTGGGAGCCACCCGCTCCGAATGCATCCGCCAAGTCGTGTTGCCCGCAGCCTTGCCCGGCATCGTCGGCGGCGTGCTGCTGGCGGTATCGCGCGCCATCGGCGAAACCATGATCGTGGTGATGGCCGCCGGCCTGTCGGCCAAGCTCACCTTCAATCCGATCGAGGCAGTGACCACCGTGACGGTGCAGATCGTTACTCTGCTGATCGGCGATACCGAATTCGACAGCCCAAAGACACTGGCGGCTTTCGCCCTTGGTCTGATGTTGTTCATCATCACCCTCGGATTGAATGTCGTCGCCCTTCATATCGTCCAGAAATACCGGGAAAAGTATGACTGAGATGGCTCAAAGTACCACTGCCTCCCGCCGCTCCGCGCAAGTCGTCGCCGCCCGCCTGGGCCGCCGATATTCCGCCGAGCGTACCTTCCGCCTGCTTGGACTGGCCGCCGTGGTCATTTCCATCGGCTTCCTGGGGATGCTGCTGGTCAGCATCGTCGGCAAGGGCGCGACCGCGTTCCTGCAGACCCAGGTGGCCTTGGAGATCAATTTCGATCCGGCTGTCATCGACCCCCAAGGCACCCGCGATCCGGCCGCCCTGGACACGGCTGATTATCAGCAGCTGATCCGGACCGCCATGATCACGCGGCTAGCCCCCGATGCTGATCGCACCACCCGGCGGGACCTCACCGCCATGATCAGCGCCGGAGCAGCCAACCAGCTGCGGAGCATGGTCGTCGCCAATCCGGCCCTGATTGGGACCAGTCACGCGGTTTGGCTAATCGCCAAGGACTCCGTGGACATGGTGATGAAAGGGCAGGCCTCGCGCCAGGCCGGCGTCGGCGGCAACACGCTGAACGAACGTCAACAGGGATGGCTGAGCGACCTGGAGAGCTCGGAACAGATCCGCAAGGCCTTCAACACCACCTTCTTTTCGGTGGGTGACTCGCGTGATCCCGAACTGGCCGGCATCTGGGGAGCGGTGGCGGGCTCGTTCTTCTCGCTGCTGGTGACCTTGGTCGTCAGTTTCCCGTTGGGCGTGGCCGCCGCGGTATACCTGGAGGAATTCGCCCCCATCAACCGCTGGACCGACGTCATCGAGGTCAACATCAACAATCTGGCGGCGGTGCCGTCGGTGGTGTTCGGCCTTCTGGGTCTGGCGGTGTTCCTCAACGTCTTCCATCTGCCGCGCTCCGCACCGCTGGTGGGGGGGCTGGTGCTGGCGCTGATCTGCCTGCCCACCATCATCATCGCCGGTCGCGCCGCCCTGAAATCGGTGCCGCCCTCCATCCGCCAGGCAGCCGCCGGCCTGGGTGCGTCGCCGCTGCAGATCGTCGCCCACCATGTGCTGCCGCTGGCCATGCCCGGCATGCTCACCGGCACCATCCTCGGCATGGCCCGCGCCTTGGGCGAGACCGCGCCGCTGCTGATGATCGGCATGGTCGCCTTCATCGTCGACATCCCCAAGGGGCCGCTTGACCCCTCGGCGGTGCTTCCGGTGCAGGTCTATCTGTGGGCGGGCAGCTCGGAGCGTGCCTTCGTCGAGAAAACCTCGGCCGCGATCCTGGTGCTGTTGCTCTTCCTGGTGGCCATGAACATGGTGGCCATCGTCATGCGCAAGAAATTCGAACGTCGGTGGTAGATCAATCATGACCGCAAGCCTGAATGCCATGCTGCCTCTGGGAACGTCCAAAGTCGTCGCCAAGGACCTCAACGTCTATTACGGCGACAAGCACGCGCTCCATACCGTCGATCTCGACATCCGGGCCGGTGAAGTCACCGCGCTGATCGGTCCGTCGGGTTGTGGCAAGTCCACCTTCCTGCGCTGCATCAACCGCATGAACGATCTGGTGGACGGCGCCCGGGTGACCGGTGCATTGACCCTGGACGGCGACGACATCTATGACCGCTCCATCGACGTGGTTCAGTTGCGGGCTCGGGTCGGGATGGTCTTCCAAAAGCCAAACCCCTTCCCAAAGTCCATCTACGACAACGTCGCCTACGGCCCACGCATCCACGGCCACGCCAAGGATCAGACCGAGCTGGACGAGATCGTCATGACCAGCCTGGAAAAGGCCGGTCTGCTGGGCGAGGTCGAGGACCGGCTGCAGGAATCGGGCACCAGCCTGTCCGGTGGTCAGCAACAGCGCCTGTGCATCGCCCGCGCCATCGCGGTCCAGCCCGAGGTGATCCTCATGGACGAGCCCTGTTCGGCGCTCGATCCCATCGCCACCGCCAAGGTTGAGGAGCTGATCGATGAGCTGCGGGAGAACTTCACCATCGTCATCGTCACTCATTCCATGCAGCAGGCGGCTCGCGTCTCGCAGCGCACCGCCTTCTTTCACCTGGGCAAGCTGATCGAGGTCGGCGATACCGAACAGATCTTTACCAATCCGCAGCAGCCCCTGACCCAGGGCTACATCACCGGCCGCTTCGGCTAAGGACCCCCGCATGAGCGAGCACACCGTAAAGTCCTACGACGAGGAGCTGGCCCACCTTACCAGCATCATCGCACGCATGGGCGGCATGGCCGAGGCGCAATTGGCCGCGGCGCTACAAGCCCTGGCCAAGCGCGACGACGATCTCGCCCAGCGCGTCATCGACGGTGACGTCCGCATCGACGAACTGGACCAGGAGGTCCAGAGCTTTGCCGTCCGCCTTCTGGCGTTGCGGCAACCCATGGCCAGTGATCTGCGCCAGATCGTCGGTGCGTTGAACATCTCCGGTGAGATCGAGCGTGTCGCCGATTACGCCGCCAATCTGGCCAAGCGTACCCTGGTGCTCAACCATCTTCCGGTTGCGGCCTCCTTCACCGGAGTCATCCGTCTGGCCGATCTTGTCCGCAGCATGCTGAAGGACATCCTGGATGCCTATCTCGACCGTGACATCGGCAAAGCCATCGAGGTCTGGAATCGTGATGACGAGGTCGACGGCATGTATAACGGAGTCCTCAAGGACCTCATCGACCAGATGACCGAGGATTCGGGAACCATCACCGCCTCGACACATCTGCTGTTCATCGCCAAGAATATCGAACGCATCGGGGACCACGCGACCAACATCGCCGAAGCCCTACATTTCCAGATCCTCGGCACTCAGCCCAAGGGTATGAGGCCGAAGGGCAACACCGTCGGAGCCCCCGCATGAACGCCCGAGAACCCGGCGCTTCCGCCTTTGGCAAACCGTTGATCCTGGTGGTCGAGGACGAAGCCTCCCTGGTCACCATGCTGCACTACAACCTGGAGAAGGAAGGCTATCGCGTCTGCGAGGCCGGCGACGGCGAGGAAGCGCTCACCGTGGTATCCGAGCGCAAGCCCGACCTGATCCTGCTGGACTGGATGCTGCCGTCGCTGTCCGGAATCGAGGTCTGCCGCCAGTTACGCCGCAAGCCCGCCACCCGCGAACTGCCTATCATCATGCTCACCGCGCGCGGTGAGGAGGGTGACAAGATCAGGGGCCTCAACACCGGGGCCGACGATTACCTGACCAAGCCCTTTTCGCTGCCGGAACTGATGGCCCGGGTCAAGGCGCTGCTCCGCCGCGCTCAGCCGGTGCCGCAACGGGGCCAACTGGCCTGGGGCGATATCAGCATGGATCTGGCCGCCCACCGTGTTACCCGTGGCGGCCGAGCCATCCACCTGGGCCCCACCGAGTTCCGCCTGCTGCAGTTCTTCATGCAACATCCCGGCACCGTGTTCTCGCGCGAGGAATTGCTCGACGCGGTGTGGGGACCGGACATCTATGTGGAGCCGCGTACCGTCGATGTCCATATTCGCCGCCTGCGCAAGGCGCTGAACTGCGACACCGAAACCGACATCATCCGCACCGTGCGGGCGGCCGGCTACGCTTTGGATACCGAGGACGCGGCCTAACCCCGCGCTCACAAGGCTACAGTTGCCCAAACGGCCCGAACGTGGTGGACTACGGCCGGGCAGTTTGGGGGCTGCAGCCGGTGATCAAAGACATTCGAAAAGCAATGGCGGGGCTCGGTCTGGGGTTGGCACTTCTGGCGCCGGCTTCGGATTTGGCTTGCGCCGAGACCTGGACGGCGTCCTATCAGTTCCAGGCGGGAGATCCCCGCGACGAAGCCATGCGCGGTATTGCACGCGGGGTGGCCGAAGCCGGCCTGGACATCCGGCTGTTCTCCGCCGGATCGCTGCTGCGTCCCAATGACCAGTGGGCCGCCCTGTTGAGCGGCAGCGTCGATCTGATCTTTCTTCCCACCGACTACCTGCTGGACCGCTTTCCTCAACTGGCCGTGCTGTCGCTGCCCGGAGTGGTCCGAACCCCGGCCCAAGCCGAGCGGGTGGCGATGTCGCCGGCCATGCGCGACCTCAAGCACCAGATCGAGGCGGCCGGAGTTGTCATCCTGGCCGATTCCTGGGTCCCCGGCGCCTTTGCCAGCCGCAAGCGCTGCGTCGTCCATCCCAAGGATGCCAAGGGATTGCGGGCGCGCACCATCGGAGACTTCATGTCCGAGTTCTGGACTGCGGCCGGAGCCGTCTCCGTCCCCGCGACCACCTCCGAAACCATGCCAACCTTGGTCAGCAGCGGGCTGATCGACATCGCCAACACTTCGGCTCTGACCTTGCTGGCGCTCAGAATGGAGAGCCGTTTCGCCTGCCTGACCCTCCCAGGAACCTCCGGCGCCCTCTGGTATCTCTACGAGCCCATCCTGGTATCCCGGCACCGCTTCGATGCCCTGGATGAGCCCCAGCGCCTAGCCCTGCTCGCCGCCGCCGCCAAGGCGCAGGCCAGCCTGGCCGCCGGCGCCTCGCAGTATGAGCGCCGGCTGGCCGGTAACTACGTGGCCGCTGGCGTCGAGGTCGTAGCCCTGGACGCGGAGGCGCTGGCGGAATGGTACCGCTTGGCCAAACGCACCGCCTGGAAGCTATTCCGCCAACAGGTCCCCGGCGGGAGCGAGTTGCTCGATCACCTGCAAGCCGTGGAGTAAGGAGCCGGCCATGAAGGAAACCGCCAAGGGCCTGAGCCGCCGCCTCCACACCCCCGGCTTCGCCACCCGCTATTTCGCCGGCCAGGGCCTGGACATCGGCGGCGAGACCGATCCCCTCGGACAGTTCCAGGAACTGTTCCCGCTGATCAAGAGCATGCGGATCTGGGGCGTGGGCGATGGAGCGGCGCAATACCTGACCGGCCTGGGCGACAACAGTTTCGATTTCGTCCACGCTTCGCTGCAACTGCAATGTATGCCCGACCCAGGAGAAGCCATCCGCCACTGGTTCAGGGTCGTCCGGCCGGGCGGGCACCTGATCCTCACCGTTCCCGACGAAGACATGTATGAGCAGGGCGTCTGGCCCAGCCGTGCCAATCACGATAACCGCTGGACCTTCACCCTGTTCAAGACCAAGTCGTGGAGCCCCGTATCACTCAACCTCCTCGACCTGCTCCAGCGACTGGGTGCCGGAGCCGATATCCGGCGCCTGGAAGTGGTGGACGAGGGCTATCGCTTTGCCCTGCCCCGATTCAACCAGACCCTGACCCCCGTCGCGGAGGCAGCCATCGAGATCGTCGTGCGCAAGCGGCCCCAGTCCGAGGCGGTAGCCGGCGGGCGCCTGGGCCGCGACGCCCCGCTCAGCCCCCGGGATGTCTTCATCCTCACCGGGATCAGGACGGAACCGCAGAAGTAAATCCCAGGAAGTCGTCCAGAACCGCGAACTGGGCAGCCACATTCAGCGCCGGGGCATGGCCGCAGCCAGCCACTGTTACCAGCCGCGCCAGGGGGCCACGCCGGGTCATTTCTTCCGCGACTTCGGGTTGCAGCACATCCGAATTCTCCCCCCGCAGCACCAGGACCGGACAGGTGACGCGCTCCCATTCCCGCCACAGATGCCCGTCGTCGGGATGGGCAGCGAACACCCGCATCACCTCGGGATCGTAGTGCAGGGTCCAGCGACCGTCGTCACCGCGCCGGGCCGAAGTCTCGGCCAGATGCCGCCATTCCTCGTCGCCCAATCGACCGAACGGGGCATAAACCTGCCGCAGGAAGGCTTCCAGCTCCACCATGGTGTCGAAACTGGGCCGTGCCGCAACGTAGGCGCGGATGCGCGTAATGGACTCGGGATTGATCCGAGGGCCGATATCGTTAAGCACCAATCGGGTGATGCGACCCCGAAGCGAACCGGCCGCGGCGATGATCCCGATCAACCCGCCCATGGAAGTGCCGATCCACTGGCACTCCCCCACTCCCAGTTGGTCGAGCAATTGAACCGCTTGGCCGGCATAGCTGGCCAAGCTGTAATCCCGGTCGGGCTGGCGCGACCAACTGGAGCGCCCTCGGCCGATGGTGTCGGGACAGAGCACGCGATAGCGCCCGGCATAGCGCCGAGCCAGGACGTCAAAATCCCTTCCGGTGCGGGCCAGGCCGTGCCACATCACCAGCACCGGCCACCCGGCCTCGCCCCATTCGGTGACGTGAATTTCGTGGCCGCCGATGGCGAGATACATTGAGCGAGGCGAGGTCATGGCGGCCCTTTTGCGTTACGGGGCCAAGGAGTATAGCTTGAGGCACCCTCGTTTTCCCGGATGAATGCCATGCCGAGCCTCACCGATTCTTCCTTGTTCCGCACCCAGGCCTTTGTGGATGGCCTCTGGGCCGATGCCGAGAGTGGCGCCACTTTCCCGGTGACCAACCCCGCAGATGGCAGCCTGCTGGCCCAGGTCCCGGCCATGGGCGCCGCCGAGGCCCGCCGCGCCATCGACGCCGCCGAGGCCGCCTGGCCGGCATGGCGGGCCAGGACCGCCAAGGATCGGGCCGGCGTGCTGCGGCGCTGGTTCGATCTGGTCATGGCTGCCCAGGAGGATCTGGCCCGGCTGCTGACCGCCGAGCAGGGCAAGCCGCTGGCCGAGGCCAAGGGCGAGATCGCCTACGGCGCCTCCTTCATCGAATGGTTCGCCGAGGAAGCCAAGCGCGCCTATGGCGACGTCATCCCCGAACATGCCCCCGGCAAGCGCATCATCGTCACCAAAGAGCCGGTCGGAGTGGTGGCAGCCATCACGCCGTGGAACTTCCCCATGGCCATGATCACCCGGAAATGCGCCCCCGCCCTGGCGGCCGGTTGTACCGTGGTGGTCAAGCCGGCCGAGGATACGCCGCTATCGGCCCTGGCCCTGGCTGAACTGGCGGCGCGCGCCGGCATCCCCCGTGGCGTGTTCAATGTCATCACCGCTGGCGACCCGGTGGCCGTGGGTGGCGAGCTGACCGCCAATCCCAAGGTGCGCAAGCTGTCCTTCACCGGCTCCACCGAAATCGGCAAGCTGCTGATGCGCCAATGCGCCGACACGGTGAAGAAGCTTTCCCTGGAACTGGGTGGAAACGCCCCCTTCATCGTGTTCGACGATGCCGATCTCGATGCGGCGGTGGCCGGCGCCATGGCGTCCAAATACCGCAATGCGGGCCAGACCTGCGTTTGCGCCAACCGCCTGCTGATCCAGGACGGGGTTTACGACCGCTTCGCCGCCAAACTGGCCGATGCGGTGGCCGAGCTCAGGGTCGGCCCCGGCCTGGAAAGCGACAGCACTCAGGGCCCGCTGATCAACGAGGAGGCGGTGGCCAAGGTGGAGCGGCACATCGCCGATGCCGTGGCCAAGGGGGCGCGGGTGATTACCGGCGGCAAACGTCACGCCCTGGGCGGAACCTTCTTCGAGCCCACCATCCTGGTGGATGTCACCCCCGACATGGCGCCGGCCCGCGAGGAGACCTTCGGCCCGGTGGCACCGCTGTTCCGTTTCAAGACCGAGGAGGAAGCGGTACGCATGGCCAATGACACCGAATTCGGCCTCGCCGCCTATTTCTACTCCCGCGATGTCGGTCGGGTGTGGCGGGTGTCGCGGGCGCTGGAATACGGCATCGTCGGCATCAACGAGGGCATCATCTCCACCGAAGCCGCCCCCTTCGGCGGCATGAAGGAATCCGGCCTCGGCCGCGAAGGCTCCAAGTACGGCCTCGACGAGTTCCTGGAGGTGAAATATCTCTGCATGGGAGGGCTGTAGCGCTTCCCTACTCCGCCACCGGCAGGGCCACATGGAAGTTGGAGCCCTCGCCGGGAACGGAATCCACCCAGATGCGCCCGCCCTGATGCTCGACGATTTTCTTGCAGATGGCCAGCCCAATACCGGTACCCTCGAATTTATCGCGGGTATGCAGACGCTGAAAGATGCCGAAGATCCGTTCGGTATAATCGGCCTCGATGCCGATACCGTTATCCATGACGCTGACCACGATTTCGTTGCCTTCGCGCAGGCAGATGATCCTGACCATGGAGGATCGGGCGGGATGGCGGTATTTGATGGCATTGCCGATCAGGTTCTGGAACAGACGCATCAGATCGTCGCGCGCGGCGCGAACAAAGGGCATATCGCTGGCCCGCTGCACCGAAGCCCCCGCTTCGATGATACGCGCTCCCAGCAGCTCGACCGCCTGATCGATGATCTCGCCGAGATCGATCTTCTCCACCGGCAGGGCGCTATGGCCGATCCGCGAAAATTCGAGCAGGTCGATGATCAGATGATCCATGCGCTTGGCGCCGTCGCGGGCATAGCGGATGAACTCGCGGCCGTCCTCGTCCAGTGCCTGGCCGTAACGGCGTTCCAGCAGGCTGACATAGCTTGAGACCTGCCGCAGCGGCTCGCGCAGATCGTGGGAGGCCACATAGGCGAACTGCTCGAGGTCGGCGTTGGACCGCGCCAGCTCGCTGGCCTGGGCCAGGAGGGCGCGCTCGGATTCCTGGCGTTCGCTGACGTCGCGAAAAACCAGCACGGCTCCGGTAACCCTCCCGTCCTCAATCACGCCGGTGACCACGAATTCCACCGGGAAATGGGTACCGTTTGCCCGCCAGAATACCTCGTCCTGAACTTCCCGGGTCAGGCCATCGCGCAAGGTCATCACAACCGGACAATCGTCCTCGGCATAAGGCGTGCCGTCCTTGTGGCGGTGATGGCTGGCGCCGTGCAGGTCGCGCCCCACCGGATCGGACCCGGCCCATCCCAGCATGCCCTTGGCCGCCGGGTTGATGAAGCCGATGCGCCCCGTTGCGTCGAGACCGCAGATACCCTCGCCAGCCGCGCTGAGGATCAGTCGAGCATCGCGATGGGCGCGCTCGGTTTCTCGCACCGCCCGCTCTTCCGCCTTCATGGCACGATATAGGCCGGTCCCCAGGAACAGGCTGCCCAGGGTGACCACAATTCCCACGATGGTCAGGGTCATGGTGGTCTGCCACCATGGCGCCAGCAGATCGTCCAGACCGGCGGTCACCACCACCACCAGGGGATAATCCCTGAGATGGGCAAAGGAGACCAGACGAGGTTGGCCGTCGGTCACCCGGCTGTCGCTGAGGAAGACACCGCGCTCGGCCAGGGAGATATGATCGCTCCAGGACGCCGAGGCGACGATGGACCGGCCTACCAGCCGGTCGTCCATGGGGGTGCGGAACAGAAAGGTACCGTCGGAGCGATAGATGACGATGGTACCGGTCGGCTTGATCCGCTCGGCGTCGAACACGGCGGCGATACGATCCAGTTCGATGGCGGCGAACAGAACCGCGATCTTGCTCCCGACGGTGTCGATGGGGATGGACACGGGAATACCCCATTTGCCGGTCACCCGGCTGACCACCGGATCGGCGATGAAGAACCCCCTTGTGTCCATGCCGAACTGGGCGCGGAAATAATCCCGGTCGGAGACATCGGCCAGCGGTGCCGCGCTGCGCCTGGGGATGTATTCCAGGCCTCCGGTCCTGGAAACCATGCGGATGTCGAGCAATCCATCGGATAGCCTCCGCAGCCGTTCGACCAGCTCGATGAAGGCTCTGGACTCGCCGGGATCCTCGGACGGATGGTCGGTCATCCAGCGGCTGGAGACCACCAACGAGGTCTCGGCCTGCTTGAACAGCCGCAACGTCTGCTCCTCTGTGGCCGAGGTCAGCTGCTCCAGAATGGCCCGGTTGGAGGCCAGAGTGCTGGTCCGCTGAGACCAGGACCAGAACCCGATAAACGTCCACATGGCAAGCAGCAACGCGCTCACCAGCAGCATGACCACCCGTCGATTCGCGACCTTGGCTGCTATTGCGGGCACTCCTGGAAGCGCACCGGAGCCCCGGAGGGCGCTCCAAGAAGCTGACCGTCAAGCATCACCGGGCGGCCGCGCACGATAGTGGCCTTGGGCCAGCCGGTGACGGCGCGGCCGTCGAACGGGGTCCAGCCGCTGCGGCTTTGAATCCAGTCATTCGTGATGATTTCGTGCGCCTTCATATCCACCACCGTGAAATCCGCGTCATAGCCCACGGCGATGCGACCCTTGCCGGCGATGCCGTAAATGCGGGCCGGGCCGGCGCTGGTGAGATCAACAAAGCGCTGCAGGCTGAGGCGGCCGGCATTGACGTGATCGAGCATGATCGGCACCAGGGTCTGTACCCCTGTCATGCCGGACGGACTTTGCGGATAGGGCTTGTCCTTTTCCTCGCGCGTATGCGGCGCGTGGTCCGAGCCGAGCACATCCACCACACCGTTGGCGATGGCCGCCCACAGCGCGTCGCGGTGATGAACACCCCGGATGGGCGGGTTCATCTGGGCATAGGTGCCCAAGCGCTCATAACATTCCGGCGCAGCCAGGGTCAGGTGCTGCGGCGTGGTCTCCACCGTGGCCAAATCCTTGTGCCCGCCGAGGAACGCCATCTCCTCGGCGGTAGTGACGTGGAGGACATGGACGCGGCGCCGTGCCTTCTCCGCCAGGGCGATCAGGCGCCGGCTGGCCATCAGCGCCGTCTCCACGTCGCGCCAATGGTCATGTGCCCGGGGATGGCCGGCTTCGTCGGCCAGATGCTTGCGCTCGATCAGACGGCCCTCGTCCTCGCAATGGACGGCAACGCGACGGGTGCCCTGGGCCAGGACGGCAGCCAGGGTCTCGTCATCGGCCACCAGCAGCGATCCGGTGGATGAGCCCATGAATATCTTGACCCCGGCACAGCCCGGCAACCGCTCCCACTCTGCGAGATGGGCGATGTTGTCGGCGGCGGCGCCGATGAAAAAGGCGTGATCCACCCAGGCGCGGCCCTTGGCCCGCTCCACCTTGTCGAGGATGGCGTCGGCCGTGGTGGTGGATGGCTTGGTATTGGGCATTTCGAAGATGGCAACCACCCCACCCATGGCGGCTCCGGCGGTGCCGGTAGCGAGATCTTCCTTGTGCTCCAGCCCCGGTTCGCGGAAATGGACCTGAGTATCGATGACGCCGGGCAGCACGGTCAGCCCGCGCAGGTCCATCTCCTCGGCGGAGGAACCGGCGCGCAAATCGCCGATCACCGCGATCCGGCCGTCGCGCACCCCGATATCGGCGCGTTCCGTCCCATTGGGCGTGACCAGGATACCGTGACGCAGAATCAGATCGAAGGTCTCGGGCATGCTGTCATCTCCGCGCCAATCAACTACTTATACCCTAGTCAACCAATGCGGAAAAGGCATCCCCCTCCGACTGGGCTCCCACAATGTGGCGCTGGTGCCACAGGGCGTAAAACAGGAGGGTCCAGCAGGCGAAGCCGGTATCCTTGCCGCAGGATCGGAATAACTCGACCACCCGACCGGGGTGGCAGATTTCGGCGATGCCTGGCTGGGCGGCGACCAGGGTGCCGATCTCGGGGCGCCGGGCAATCCAGTCGGCTACCGGCACGGTGAAGCCGCGCTTCTTGTCGAAGGGCCGCGCTGCCGGAAGAGCTGTCTCCAACCATTTACGCAACAGCCACTTACCCAGCCCTTTCCTCACTTTGAGGTGATCCGGCAGGCTGAAGGCAAAGGCGCCCACCACCGGGTCGAGGAAGGGGACCCGGCCCTCGATGCCGTTGGCCATCAGGCAGCGATCAGCCTTGGTCAACAGGTCGTTGGGCAGCCAGTCGGCGCAATCCACCGCCTGGGCCTGTTGCAGCCGCGTGCGCCCGGAGCCCGCCTCGACCCGCTCGGCGGCGGCGATACCGTCGCGCCAGCCGTCGGTGATCCCATCGCGCAGCACGTCAAGTCCATCAAAGGTTCCCCGCCGCCGCATGGGCTTGGCGAAAGGCCAGGGCCGCATGGCGTGACGATAGCGGCCGTAGCCGCCGAACAGCTCGTCGCCGCCCTCGCCCGACAGGATGACCTTGACCTCGCGCCGGGCCTCCCGCGCCAGCTTGAAGGTGGGCAGGCAGGCGTAATCGGCGGCCGGATCGTCCATGGCGGCGGCCACCTGGGGCAGCAGGTCCCAGAAGTCGGCCTCGGTGAACTCCACCTCCACATGCCGCGCCCCGGTGATGCGGGCCAGCTCGCGGGCATGCTGGCGCTCGTCGTGCGCCGAGGTGCCCGGAAAGCCGGCGGTGAAGGCCAGAACCCCCCTGGGATTGAGCCGGGCCATCAGGGCCAGCAGCACCGAGGAATCGATGCCGCCCGACAGGAACATGCCGTAAGGCACGTCGGCGCGCTGATGCAGATCCACCGATTCGGTCAGCACCCCGTCGAGCCGATCGAGTCTTCCGTCGAGGCTGTCGCCATCGGGTCCCCCGGCGGGAAGGGCGTCGATGCGGCGATGCGCGCTCAGGCGCCCATCCTCGAACACCGCCGTCTCGCCTGCCGCCAGCCGGCGGATGCCCTTGAAGATGGTCCGGGTGCCAGTGGTGAATTGCAGTTGCAGCAGTTCGGCGCGGACGCCGGGATCGATTTCTGGCCGCACCAGCCCGGCGGCGATCAGCGCCTGGGCTTCCGAGGCGAAGCCCAGGCCCGCCTCGCCCTCGCAGAGATAGAGCGGCTTGATGCCGAAGGGATCGCGCGACAGCACCAGCCGCCCGTTGCGGGCATCATGGATGGCGATGGCGTACATGCCGCGCAGGGAGCGGGCGAAAGCCACCCCCTGATGAGCATAAAGGTGCAGCGGCGGCTCGCAATCGGACCCGGTGACGAATACCTGCCCGGCCATGTCAGCCTTGAGTTCCAGGTAGTTATAGACCTCGCCATTGGCGACGATGGCGTTGCCGGCGGCATCGAGAATGGGCTGGCGCCCGCCTTCCAGGTCGATGATGGACAACCGGTTCTGCACCATCCCCACATTGGCGGCGACGTGACGACCACGCCCGTCGGGGCCGCGATGGGCGAGGGCCTCGGCCAGCCGGTCGAGCACCCCCGGATCGGGAGGAGAGCCCGGGGTCATCACTCCGGCGATGCCGCACATCAGCGCTTCACCCTGTCGAAGAACTCCAGGTAACGGGCGACCACGGCGGCTTCGGTGAAGCGCTGCTCATAGGCTTGCCGCCCGGCGGCGGCCAGGGCGGCGGCGGTCCCCGGCGCGGACAGCAGATGGCCCATGGCGGCGGCCAGGGCGGCCGCGTCATCGATCGGGCACAGCAGACCGTTGACGCCGCTCTCGATCAATTGCGACGGACCTTGCGATGCACAGGCGACCACCGGCTTGGCCGCCGCCCAGGCCTCGATCACCACATTGCCCAGCGGCTCGTGGCGCGACGGGCAGACGAAGAGGTCCCCGCTGGCGTAAAGGGCGGCCACATCGTCCCGCCAGCCGAGGAAGCGCACCCGGCCGGCAATGCCCAGTTGGACGGCCAGGGCTTCAAGCTCGCCCCGCAATGGCCCCTCGCCGGCCAGCCACAGATGAGCTTCAGGGACCTGGGCCAAGGCCCGCAGCAGCACGTCGAAGGCCTTGTTGGCATGCAGCCGCCCCATGGCCACGATCAGCGGCACCCCGGCTGGAAGGTCGCGGGCCAGCGGTTCGGCCTGGGGCTCCGCGACGAAATTGGGAACGTAATGGGCCCTCTCCGCCGGCCAGCCCTGCTGGATGATCCAGTCGCGGATGTCCGGAGTGTTGCCGATCAGGTGGTCGCAAGCCCTGTAGTACTTAAGGTCGTAATAGCCGCCCAGCCGCCCGACGCGGACGAAATCGCCCTTGGGGAGGAAGCGGCTGGCCCGGTTCATCCAGCTCAGCACGATATCCGGCTTGAATTGTTTGACCTCGCGGGCAAAGGCCCAGCGCGTGATCACATCCAGCGGGCCGCCGAAGGGCATCTGTGCCACCCCGACCCCCGCCGCCCGCAGCAGCGCCGCCCGCTTGGCATTGCTGCGGATCAGCACTCGCTGTGCCACTCCCGCCCGCTGCAAGGCCGGCGCCAGCCGCTCGAAGAAGGCCTCGGCTCCGCCATGGGGAGCACCGGCCATGGCCTGAACCAGCCGAATCATGCGATCCAGCCTTCCAGGGTGGTAGCAGCTGCCTCCCAATTGCGCCCAAGGAAACGGGCACGGGCCTCGGCGCCCATGGTCCGGCGCACGCTCTCGTCATTGAGCAGCAGGGCGGTAAGATTAGCGAAGGCGGCATCGTCAGGGGCGACATAGCCGGACACGCCATCGGCCACCCGCTCGGGCGCCGCCCCCAACGGCCGGATTACCGCCGGACAGCCGGAAGCCTGACTCTCCATCAGGGTATAGGCGCCCATGTCATCGGCATGGCCGGGAAACAGATGCACCGCCGCCTCGCCATAGGCCGAGGCCATGAGGTAATCACCTTGGGGCCGGCAGATGACCACGCCATGCTCACGCGCTGCCAGGGCCTTGTCGGCCAGGGGCTTCATCTCTGCCTCAACCTCTTTGCCCTCCACCGCCTTGGACAGCATCATGGAATGGAGATGCAGTTCGGCGGTGGGAGCCTGGGGCCGGATGGCCGACATCCACAGGTCCAGCAGCCAATCCAGGCCATGGGCGGGATGGGTGGTGACCACCGCGCGGGGCGGCGTAAGGGGG
>Ga0265313_10002363_pt1 | contig 16429 bp, 11 predicted proteins | sample 4123metaG_FD_203122 | JGI IMG/M metagenome (GOLD analysis project Ga0265313, IMG submission 203122) | Rhizosphere microbial communities from Carex aquatilis grown in University of Washington, Seatle, WA, United States - 4-1-23 metaG | ecosystem: Host-associated > Plants > Roots > Rhizosphere >...
CGAATTTGTTGTGCTCCACGCTCAGTTAGAATGCCAGAATCTAATAGAGCTATTAGGATCGATTCCAAATGCTGTGGATAAGTATTTCGCCACGCATCGATCATATCATCTCCGTGCATGTATTTCTTTCTAGCCCTGACTTCTGGATGCGCGGGCTCAGCCAATAGAATATCCTCTAAGGGATGCGGAGCATCAAATAGCAATAGACCGCGTTCAAGCGTCCTCCCGAAGGATTCTTCTTCGGCGCGAATGACGCGACGGATGATGTCTTGTTGACGGACAAGTTCGGGGAAAACGCCGCCGAGCGATTCGACGACGGGGGCGACGAGTTGTTCGAAGAAGCCGGTGGCGAGGCCGAGTTTTTTGCCGTAGAGGATGCCGCGGCGGAGGATGCGGCGGATGACGTAGTTGCGGCCTTCATTGGCGGGGAGAATGCCGTCGGCGATCGCGCAGCTCACGCAGCGGGCGTGGTCGGCGAGGACGCGGAAGGCGATGTCGGTGTTCTCCTGTTCGGTCAGGCCTTCGCGTTTCGTGGGGACGGTGCCGGCGTAGGTTTTGCCGGAGAGCGCGGCGATTTTCGCGAAGAGCGGGGCGAAGATGTCGGCGTTGTAGTTCGAGGGCTCGCGGGTGAAATCCTTGAAGCCGCCGGTTGTCGCGTGGATGCCGGCGACGCGCTCGAAGCCGAGGCCGGTGTCCACGTGCTTGGCGGCGAGCGGGGAGAAGGTGCCGTCGGCGTTCGCGTTGAACTGGATGAAGACGTGGTTCCAGATTTCGATGCAGCGGGGATGGCCGGCGTTGACGAGGGCGCGGCCGGCGGACTCGTCGTCGGAAGGCTGAAGGTTGAAATGGATTTCGGAGCACGGGCCGCAGGGGCCGGTGTCGCCCATCATCCAGAAGTTGTCTTTTTTATTGCCGCGGACGATGTGGACGGCGGGGTCGAGGCCGGCGGCGGTGAAAATTTTCGCCCAGATGTCGTAGGCTTCCTGGTCGAAATCGGACGGATCGTTTTTCGATTTGTCGGGCGAATAAACGGTGGCGAAGAGGCGGCGCGGCGGGATGCCCCAGACCTTGGTGATGAGTTCCCAGCCCCACTCGAGCGACTCGCGCTTGAAGTAGTCGCCGAAGGACCAGTTGCCGAGCATCTCGAAGAACGTGTGGTGGTAGGTGTCGAAGCCGACGTCCTCGAGGTCGTTGTGCTTGCCGCCGGCGCGGATGCATTTCTGGGTGTCGGCGGCACGAGTGTCCTTGGCCGGCGTGATAACGCGGTCGCCCCAGCGGGAGACGTCGGGCGGGCGTTCGCCGAGGAAGATCGGGACGAACTGGTTCATGCCGGCGTTGGTGAAGAGCAGGCCGGGCGACTCCGGGAGGAGCGGCGACGATTTGACGATCGTGTGGCCGCGCGCGGCGAAGAAATCGAGGAAGCTCTGGCGAATCTCGGCGGAGGTCATGGCGAAGGGCGAGGGACGAGCAAAAGGCAGGGCGCGGGCGCCGCAAAGCTTTTTCCGGGGCGCTCCGCGCGAAAGCGTTTCGGCCAGAGCCGAGCGCTGCCGATATATTCTCGCAAGCGCGACCTCTCCCGGCTAGCCGTCAGTCCTGCCTTCGGACCGGCTGAAGGCCGCCCTTCAGCGTCATGCGCACCCACGCGAGTTTCCCGATCCAGTTGGAACGAGACGAGGATGTTGGTGCCTGCTGGAACGGAAGGCAGTTCGGCGGGCGCGGGACGGCGCGAGATTAACGATGCAGACAGCGTATCTCCACATCATCGTGATGCTGCACGCGGCGTTCGCGGCGGTGTTTTTTTTCCTGAACCGGCAAAGCCCGAGCCGGTTCGCGCGGCTGTTTGCGACGTGCTGGGCGATCGAGGGTATCCGGGCGGCGATTCTGCTGCCGGATCTGCGCGCGGCGGTGGGCGGTTCGCAAGAGCACTGGTTCGCGGCGGGGGACGTGCTGTGCTTCGTGGCGAACTGGTGCCTGCTGGCGGGGTGCGCGGATCTGGCGGGGGTGCGGCTGCCGCGCTGGCTGGCGCCGGCGTATTTCTGGTCGGGAATTCCGGTGGTGCTGTTCGATCGCTACGGGTTGCCGGGCGTGTTGGCGGCGTGGCCGGGATGGCCGCGCGAGAGCGGGCGGTTCTACGGCATCTTCGCGAACCTGTGGATCATGTTCGTGCCGGTGACGGCGGCGCGCGCGGCGGTGGTGGTGTGGCTGTTTCGCCTGTGGAAAAAAACGCGGCTGCCCGGCGCGCTGGTGGTGTGCGGGTTCGGCGTGCCGTATGCCGCGGTGGCGCTGGCGGTGCCGTTTCAGTTCTACTACGATTATTCGCCGGACTGGATTTCGCTGCTCTGGTGCGCGCGGGTGCTGGGATTTTCGATCGGCCTCGTGATGCTGATCCTCGACTTGCAGCGGCTGGCGGCGGCGAAGAGCGAGGCGAGTCTCGCGGCGGCGCAGACGCTCGCGAAAATCGGCAGCTGGGAATACGACGCGACGACGGGGCACGCGACGTGGTCGGCGGAGATGTTCCGTTTGTATGGACGGGACCCGGCGGCGGGCCCGATGACTTACGCCGAGTTCACGGGGTTGATGCCGGCGGCGGAGCGCGAGAAGTTCCGGCGGGAGGAAACGCAGGCGCTGGCGGCGCGGAGGAGTTATGCGCACGAGTTTCGCGTCGCGCACCCGGACGGGACGCCGCGCTGGATCAGCGGCCGCAACACGCCGTTTTTCAATTCGGCCGGCGAACTGGTCCGGCTGATCGGGGTGGAACAGGACATCACGGAGCGGAAACGGGCGGAGTCGCGCGTCGAGCTGCAGCATGCCGTGACGCGCGCGCTCGCCGACGCCGAGCCGCTGGAGCCGACGATGAACAAAATTCTCGAGATCATCGCGCGAGGCCTGGCGGCGGATTATGCGGGGTTCTGGACCTTCGAGCGGACGACACAAATTCTGCGCTGCGCGCAGTTGTGGCAGTCGCCGGGAAAGCCGCTCGCGGAGTTCACGGACCTGACCCGAACGTCGGCGTTTGCGCCGGGTGTGGGACTGCCGGGCCGGTTGCTGGCGGAACGGCGGGCGATTTTTGTCGAGGAAGTGGAATTGATGCAGAGTGAAAATTATCCGCGCCGGCATGCGGCCGAGCGGGCGGGGTTGAAGGGTGGATGCGGCTTTCCGATTTTGCTGCGCGCGGAGATTTTTGGCGTAGTGGAATTTTGGATGGAGGAAACGCAGAAACCGGACGCCGGGCTCCTCGAGGTTTTCGGCGCGTTGGGCACGCAGATCGGCCAGTTCATCGAGCGGCAGCGACTCGAGGAACAATACTGGCAGTCGCAGAAAATGGAGGCGGTCGGCACGCTGGCCGGTGGGATCGCGCACGATTTCAACAACATTCTCACCGCGATCAACGGCTATTGCGAACTCGCGCGGCTCGACGCGCCGAACACCACCGTGCGGGCGTATTTGGAGGCGGCGCAGCAGGCCGCGAATCGCGCCGCAGACCTCGTGCGGCAAATCATGGCGTTCAGCCGGCAAGGGGAGCAGCGGCGGGTTCCGCTGGCGTTGCGCGCGGTGGTGACCGAGGCGCTCGGGCTTTTGCGCGCGACGATTCCCGCGACGGTCGAAATCAAGGCAGTCGAAGACGACCAGCTGCCACTCGTGCTCGCGGACGCGACCGCGATCCATCAGGTCGTCGTGAATCTCGGAGCCAACGCCAGCCAGGCCATGAAAGGCCGGCCGGGGCGGTTGGAGGTCGGCTTGAAGGCGATCGCGGTCGACGCCGATTTCGTGGCGACACACCCGGGGTTGCGGCCGGGCCGTTATGTCCGGCTGTCGGTGCGCGACACGGGGGCGGGAATGGACAAGGCGACGCTGGCGCGAATTTTCGAACCGTTCTTCACCACGAAAGGGCCGGGCGAGGGCACCGGACTCGGTCTCGCCGTGGTGCATGGAATCGTGCAGAGCCACGACGGTGCAATTTTCGTTTACAGTGAACCGGGAGTCGGGACGCAATTTCAGATCTATTTTCCCGCGCACGCCGGCGAAGCGGGTTCCGAGCGGAAAGTGGCGGCGCCGGCCGTGTCGCGCGGCCAGGGCGAGCGGATCCTGTTCATCGACGACGAGCCGATGCTGGCGCGCATGGGCAAGAAAATTCTCGAGCGACTGGGCTACGTCGTGGAGGTTTACGAAGACGGCGCGAATGCGCTGGCGGCGCTGCGGTTGCGGCCGGGCGATTTCGAGCTGGTGATCACCGACCTGACCATGCCCGGCATGACGGGGTTGGAGGTTGCCGAGGAGGCGCTGCGGATACGGCCCGATCTGCCCATCATCCTGACGAGCGGCTACACGGCGACGTTGACGACCGAGCGGTTTCGCGAGATCGGAATTCGCGAATTCCTGATGAAACCCCATTCGTTCGATTCGCTCGGCGCGGCGGCACACCGGGCGCTGGCGGCGAAGGATCAAAATTGAGCGAAGGGCAGGACGTCGGCGCTTGAGGTGACCGCGGCGAACGGGCGTCTGGCGATCGCGGCGTTTCTCGAGCGGCGCGATGCGGTGCGCCTGGGGTAGTCGTCCGACGACAATTTCCGCGCGGACAGGAGGGCCAAAAAAACAAGAAATGCGCAAAAGTCGGCCTTAAACGGTGCGCGGAAGAGCGCCGGGATTCGGTAAGCTGGGTGCAGTTCGTTGCCCATGATCTCGTCCCATGCTCATTCCTCTTACATTGTGTTCGGGGTTTGTCGCGACGGCATGCGGTGCCGGCCGGGCGTGAGCGGCGGCGGTTTCGCGCAGTCCATACCGTGAAAGCCGACGCCGGCCGCTCCGCCTTGCAGACGACGCTGGTTTACACGGTCGTGGCGGCGCTGTGGATTACGTTTTCCGATTGGGTGCTGATGAAGTTCGTGTCCGACCGGGCGCTGGTGGGCGAACTCGCGATGTTCAAGGGCTGGGCGTTTGTCGTCGTCACGGCAGCGCTGCTCTATGGAATTATCCTGCGGTGTTTGCGGCGGGTCGAGATCGAGGCGGCGGCGCGGGTGGAGACCGAAGCGGAGTTGCGGCGGTGGGCCGATGCGTTCGAGCATTGCGCGCACGGCATCGCCCTCGGAAATCCAGCGACCCAGCGAATCATTGCGTGCAACCCGGCATTTGCCCGGATGCACGGATATACGGTCGGCGAGATGGTCGGATGCCCTGGCTCGGCCATGTATGATCAGGCGGATCACGAATTGTTGAAACGCAACCTCGCCCGATCAGACGAGACCGGGCACGCGCAATACGAAATCAGGGTGCGGCGCAAAGACGGGCGGCATTTCGACGCGCTGGTGGACGTGGTGAGCGTCCGCGACGACGGCGGCAAACTGCTCTATCACGTCGTCACCAAGCAGGACGTGACGCATCGCAAGCATGCGGCGGCGGCGCTGCGCGAAAGCGACGAGGTGCTGCGCAAGGTGATCGACCTGGTGCCGCACTTCATCTTCGCAAAAGACGAAGCCGGCCGGCTCCTGTTCGTGAACAACGCGTTCGCCGAGGCGCATGGCATGAAGCCCGAGCAAATGATCGGCCTGACCGACCGCGACTTCGTGCGCGACAAAACCGAGGCCGGGGCCTTCATCCGCGACGATCAGGAAGTCATCTCAAGCGGACGCACGAAATTCGTGCCGGAGGAGAAGCTGCGGGGCGCGGACGGGCGCCTGCGCCTCCTGCAAACGATAAAAATGCAGTTCATGCTACCGCTGACGGGCAGGCCCGCCCTCATGGGCGTCGCGGTGGACATCACGGAGGCGAAGCGGGTCGAGGCGGCGCTGCGCGAGAGCGAGGAACGCTTCCGCGCGGTCGTCGAGAACATCCACGAGATTTTCTGGATGGTCGCCGCGGACAAGAGCCGGTTGCTCTACGTCAGTCCGAGTTACGCCGAGATTTGGGGCCGGAGTTGCGAGAGCCTTTATGCCGCGCCGGAATCGTGGCTGGAGTCGGTGCACACCGAAGATCGCGAGCGGGTGCGCTCGGCGGCGAAGACGAAGATCCTGAATGGGGACTACGACGAGCAGTATCGGGTGGTGCAGGCGAACGGCTCGGAGCGCTGGGTGCGCGACCGGGGATTTCCAATCCGCGGAAAAACCGGCGAGATCGAGCGCATCGTCGGCGTGGCGGAGGACATCACCGAGCGGAAGCGGCTCGAAGCGCAATTCCTGCGGGCGCAACGCATGGAGGCGATCGGGATGCTGGCCGGCGGCGTGGCGCACGATTTGAACAACATCCTCGCGCCGATGCTGATGGCGGCGAGCCTGCTCAAGGAAAACGTCACCGATCCCCACGATCGCGAGATGCTGACGATGGTCGAAAGCAGCGCCCGCCGCGGCGCAGAGATCATCCGGCAACTGTTGACGTTCAGCCGCGGCGCCGACGGGGCGCGCTTGCCGGTGCAAATCCGGCACCTGTTGAAGGAAATGGGCGCCATCGTCCGCGAGACGTTTCCCCGCGAGATCAAACTGGTCGAAGAGAATCCGCGCGAGGTCTGGCCGGTCATCGCCGACGCCACGCAACTCCACCAAGTGCTGGTGAACCTTTGCGTCAACGCCCGCGATGCGATGCCGGACGGCGGCACGCTGACGCTGCGAACCGAGAACGTGACGCTGTCCGAGGCGGAGGCGCGCGCGCGACCCGAGGCGAAGCCCGGCGTTTATGTGGCGCTCACCGTGTCGGACACCGGTTCGGGCATGACGCCGGAGATTATCGAAAGGATTTTCGATCCGTTTTTCACCACGAAGGAGCCCGGCAAGGGCACAGGCCTGGGTTTGCCCACGGTGCTCACCATTGTGCGCGGCCACCACGGGTTCATGACCGTGACGAGCGCGCCGGGTCGCGGGAGCGCCTTCAAGATTTTCCTGCCGGCGGCGCCGGGCGAAGCCGAGACGGAAGAAGCCGAAACGAACCGGCCGTTTCCCGCGGGCGCGGGCGAGCTGATCCTCGTCGTCGATGACGAGGCGCCAATTCGCGCGTCGATCCAGCAGGCGCTGCAAAAATACAACTTTCGCGTGCTGACCGCCGCCAATGGCAAGGAGGCGATCACGAAGTTCCTCAACAATCGCGAGCGCGTGCGGCTCGTGCTGACGGACGCCATGATGCCGGAAATGGGCGGGGCGGCGCTCGTGCGCGCGCTGCGGCTGCTCGACCCGCAGTTGAAATTTATCGTGACCAGCGGACTCGGGTCGGAAAGCAACGACGGCGAATTCGCGACGCTCGGCGTGAAGGAGATTCTGCCGAAGCCCTGCGGGCCGAAAGCGCTGCTCGAGGCGGTGCGGCGCGCCCTGGGGTAGAAGCGTTCGCCAGCGCGGTGGCGGCCGGCGGACCAAGAAAGATCCTGCGCGGGCGCTTGCGCTGCGCGTGGGATGTGCGCAAATGCTCTTCCTCTCAACCATGTCGCCCGTCGCTGCACTGCGTTTCCGCGTCCCCACGGGGCTGCGCGCACTGCGGCTTTTTCTCGGGGGCTGGACGGCGGCGGTATTCGTGTTTCTTTACGCACCGATCGTCGTGCTCGTCGCATATTCGTTCAACGCCTCGCGGCTGAACGTTCTCTGGCAGGGCTTCACACTCGAGTGGTATCGCCGCGTGTGGGAGAACGCCCCGCTGCTCCGGGCGGCGCAGAACAGCCTCGTGATCGCGTGCATCTCGACCGTGTTGTCCGTCGTGCTGGGCACGGTGGGCGCGTGGCTGCTGCACCGCTACCAATTCCGCGGAACCCGCGGCATCCAGACGCTGGCGGCGATCCCGATGGTAATGCCCGAGATCCTGATGGGCATCAGTCTGCTGATTTTTTTCGCGGCGGCGGGGCTGCGGCTCGGGTTCTCGACGGTCATCATCGGTCACGTCACGTTTAGTTTTCCGTTCGTGCTCGTCGCGGTGCAGGCGCGACTGCGGGGACTCGATCCGGCGCTCGAGGAAGCGGCGCTCGACCTCGGCGCGACGCCGGCGCGCGCGTTCTGGCTCGTGATCGTGCCGTGCCTGCGGCCGGCGATCGTCGCGGGTGCGCTGATGGCGTTTTCGCTCTCGTGGGACGAATTGATCGTGACGTTTTTTACGACAAGCGCGGCGTCGGCGACGCTGCCGATCCGGGTTTTCGGCATGGCCAAGGTTGGCCTCAATCCCATGCTCAACGCATTGTCCGCGATGTTTGTCGTTGCGACCGCAGTGATCGTGCTCTTCTCCGCTTATGTGAGAAAGCTTTCCCGCTGAGATTTGCCCGCCCCAATTTTTCTCAACACCATGAAACTGCTCCTCCGTTTCTTCGCCGCGCTCCTCGCGGCCGCCGTGACTTTCGCCGCTCGCGCCGCGAACGAACTCAATCTGTTCGGCTGGTCCGAATACGTTCCGCAGGCCGTGATCGACGGCTTCACCGAAGAAACCGGCATCAAGGTCAACTTCGAAACCTATGCCTCGAACGAGGAACTCATTTCGAAGCTCGTCGCCGGCGGCGGCAACTACGACCTGATCCAGCCGTCCGACTACGCGGCCGAGGCGATGATCCGCCAGAATCTGCTCGCGCCGCTCGATCTCAAGCGGCTGCACAACCTGAAGAACATCGATCCGGAGTTTCTGCACCGGCCGCACGATCCGGACGGTCGGTTCACCGTGCCTTACATGAGCGGCACGGTCGGCATCGTCGTGAACACGGGGAAAGTGAAGACGCCGATCAAGGGCTATCGCGACGTGTTTCAACCGGCGTTCAAGGACCGCATCGTCGTGCTCAACGACAATCGCGAGATCGTCTCGTGGGCGCTCGACACGCTCGGCCTGCCAATCAACACGATCACGCCCGAGAATCTCGCGAAGGTGCGGCCCGTGATCGCCGAATGGGTGAAGCTCGTGAAAGTCTTCGATTCCGACAGCCCGAAAACCGCGCTGCTGAACGGCGACGTCGATCTCGGTGTCGTGTGGAGCGGCGAGGCCGCGATTCTCTGGCACCAGGACAAACGATTCCAATACGTGATTCCCGCGGAGGGTGCGCACCAGTTCCTCGATTTGCTCGCGATCCCGGCGACGGCGAAAAACAAGGACGCGGCGCACGATTTCATCGACTACATTTTGCGACCGGAGGTTTCGAAGCTCATTTCGGACGCGTTTCCCTACACGAACCCGAACCGCGAGGCGCACCGGCTGCTTTCCACCGAGGCGCTCGACAATCCCGCGAGCTATCCGCACGGCGACGGCGGCAAGCTCGAATCGTTTCGTGACATCGGCAAAGCCGCGGCGGACATCGACCGGCTGATGACCGACCTGAAGAGCGCGCGCTAGGTGGACACGCTCGCAACTCCCGCAGCGACGAGCCTGGCCGCGGCCCCCGCCATCGATCGCCGGACACCGCGCTGGCGCGCGTGGCTGCTGCTGACGCCGATGATCGTGTGGCTCGTGGCGTTCGTCGTCGCGCCGACGGCGATCCTGTTCGTCTATAGTTTTTGCGAGCGCGACGAGCTGGGCCGCGTGGTGTTCAGCTTCACGCTGGAAAATTACCAACGCGTGTCCGATCCGATTTATCTGCGGATTTTTTTGCGATCGATCGGCTATGCTGGCCTCACGACGGCGATCTGCGTCGTCGTCGGCTACCCGGTCGCGTATTGCATCGGTCGCGCGAGCGAAGTCTGGCGGCAGCGGCTGCTGCTGCTCGTGATGGTGCCGTTCTGGACGAGTTTTCTCATCCGCACTTATGCGTGGATCACGATTTTGAAACAGGAAGGGCTGCTCAACGGCGCGTTGCAGGCGATGGCGCTCGTCGCCTCGCCGCTCGATCTGCTTTACACGCCGTTCGCGGTCGTGATCGGACTCGTGTATGCCTACCTGCCGTTCATGATGCTGCCGATTTATGGCAGCGTGGAAAAGCTCGACGGCTCGCTCATCGAGGCGGCGCACGATCTCGGCGCGGGGCCGTTGCGGGCGTTTTCGTCGGTGATCATTCCGCTCACGATGCCGGGGATCGCGGCGGGGACGCTGCTCGTGTTCGTGCCGGCGATCGGGATGTTTGCGATCACCGATCTGCTCGGCGGCGCGCGCGTGCCGCTGATCGGCAACGTCATTCAAAACCAGTTCATGCAGGCGCGCGACTGGCCGTTCGGCGCGGCGCTGGGGATGGTTTTCATGGGCCTGTTCGCGGTGAGCTACTGGCTCCTGCAATTGCGCGGTGGCGCTTCCGATGAGCTTCATGGTTGAACTAAGGAAGGTGACGAAGCGGTTCGGCTCGTTCGTCGCCGTCGACGACGTGAGCCTCGAGATCCGCGCGGGCGAATTTCTCACGCTGCTCGGGCCGTCCGGCTGCGGGAAGACGACGCTGCTGCGCATGATCGCCGGCTTTGAAACGCCCGACGCCGGCACCGTGCTGCTCGATGGCGAGGATGTGACGCAGCTCCCGCCCTATCGGCGCAACGTCAACCAGGTGTTTCAAAGCTACGCGCTATTCCCACACCTGACCGTGCGCGAGAACATCGGATTCGGCCTGCGCATGCAAAAAATGCCGGCGGCGGAGATCGACGTGCGGGTGGCGGAGTCGGTCGCGCTGGTTTCGCTCGAAGGCTTCGAGGATCGGCGTCCGCACCAGCTTTCGGGCGGACAGCGTCAGCGCGTGGCGCTGGCGCGGGCACTCGCGCCGCGTCCGTCGGTGCTGCTGCTCGACGAGCCATTGTCGGCGCTCGATGCGAAGCTCCGCGTGGCGATGCAGCTCGAGTTGAAACGGATTCAACGCCAGCTCGGCGTCACGTTTGTCTTCGTCACGCACGATCAGGAAGAGGCGCTGACGATGAGCGACCGGATCGCGCTCGTGAATTGCGGACGAATCGAACAGCTCGGCGACGGACCCGAAATTTATCATCGGCCGGCGACGCCGTTCGCGGCGGATTTTATTGGCGAGGCGAATCTGCTCGAGGCGGATTTTCTCGGCGTCAACGGTGGCGCGACGGTGCGGGTGCGCGTGGCGAGCGGACTGGAGTTGGTGCTGCCGGCCGAAGTCTGGCCGGCGGACGTGAAGCATGCGCTCATCTCGATTCGCCCGGAGAAGCTGCATATTTCGAAATCGCCGGTGGCGTGCGAAAATTCGTTCGAAGCGCGTGTCGATGAGGAAGTTTTCAAGGGCGCATTGGATCACCTGCAGCTCGCCACCACGGCGGGCACGCGGCTCAACGCGGTCGTCGCGAACGAGAGCGCGATGTTCGAGGCGATTCACCGTGGCGACCGGGTGTTTTGCGGACTGCACGCGAGCGACGTCGTGGTGGTGCAGTCGAAGTAACACGGCGTTCGGCGTCGCCGAGGACGAAGAAGGGCGGGCCGGAGCCCGCCCTTCGTTTTCTACTACTCACTACCAAATATCGATGTGCCGCTCAGGGCATCGTGCGCGGAGGATCGCTTCCGCCGATGTCGACGGCGTGCCGTCACAGTGACGATTACGTGAAACCCGGCGCGGGACGACCACAGTCCCGGCAGCGCGGTCAGGAATCCTTCGAAAGCTCGGCGGCCCGTGCCTGGGCGGCGAGAATCGTCTCGCGGATGATGCCGCGGAAATTGCCCGCTTCCATGCGGCGGAGGCCGGCGAGGGTCGTGCCGTTGGGCGAGGTGACCTGGTTCCGCAATGTCTCCGGATCGACTTGGCGCCGTGCGAGCAGCCGCGCGGCGCCGAGCACCGTCTCGACGGACAGTCGCGCGGAAATTTCGACGGGCAGATTCGCGGCGACGCCGGCGTCGCGGAGCGCGGCGACAAATTCAAAGAGAAAGGCCGGACCGCCGCCGCTGAGCGCCGTGACGGCGTCCATGTGCTCTTCGCCCAATTCGAGGTGTTGGCCGCACGCGCCGAGAAGCGTTTCGACGACAGAGCGGTCGGCGGCGGCCAGCGGCTGGAGCGAGCAGAACGGCGTGATCGCGGCGCCGATGGCGGCGGGGGTGTTGGGCATCGCGCGGATAAGGTTGCGCGCGCGCGGAAAAACTTTGGCGAGGGTCGCGAGGCGTTTGCCCGCGAGGATCGAGAGCACGAGCTTGTTTGCGGTGAGTTCGGCCAGCCGGGAATCGGCGGCGGCGAGGTGCTGTGGTTTGAAAGCCACGACGAGAAGATCCACGCCGGCGAGCAGTTCATCGAGCGACGCGGCGCGGGCGATGCCGGTGCGCGCGGCGAGCGCGGCGGCGGTCTGGCCCGAGCCGCCGAAACAAACGAGGTTTGCGCGCGCGGCGGGATTTTGCGCGAGCAGTCCGTCAACGATCGCGGCGGCCATGTTGCCGGCGCCGAGAAAGGCGATCTTACTCATCCGTGGGGCGGCGGCGGCGGGCTTCGAGCGGATGAACGAGGATCGCGCTGGCGCCGCCGCCCTCGCGATCGACGACGCTGGCCTCGCCGCCGAGATTGCGCAGCGCGTGCCGCGCGACGGTCAGGCCCATGCCGACGCCGACAGTGTGCTTCGAGCTGATGAACGGCTCGAAAATGTGGTCGCGGATTTCCTCGTCGATGCCATGGCCCTGGTCATCGACGCGGATTTCGAGCAATTTGCCCTCCTCGGGTTTTTCGACGATGCGGGTGTGAACCGAAATCGGGCGCGGCTCGGTCGGGCGGTTGTCGTAGGCTTCCCAGGCGTTGATGAGAATTTTGGAAAGCACTTCCTCGAAGACTTCGTAGTTGGTTTCGAAAACCAATTCGCCGAGCGGATTGTCGATCGTGACGGGCGCGCTGACTTTGTTTTCGGAACGGAAACGGACGACGCTGCCTTCGAGGAGCCGCTGAAGATTGCCTTTCGAAAGCGGCGGCCGTGTCTTCACGACGAGCGAGCTGAGTTGCTTGATGATCGAGACGATACGGTGAACGGCCTCCTCGACGTGCAGCGCGTTTTTTTTCACCTGCTCGGGTTTGTCGTAGTAGGCCTTGATGAGGTCGAGGTAGCCGATGACGACGCCGAGGAGATTGTTGAGATTGTGCGCGATACCCTGCGTGACGGCACCGATCGTCGCCGCGCGGCGGGCTTCCACGAGGCGGCGCTGAAGATCGATCATCTCGCGGTTGATCGTGACGAACCGGAGCTGCGTCTGGACGCGGGCGAGGGTTTCGTCGAGGTCGATCGGCTTCGTGATGTAATCGACGGCGCCAACGCTGAGGCCTTCGATTTTCCCCTCCTTCGAAGTGCGCGCGGTGATGAAGATGACCGGGATCGAGCGCGTCTGCTCGTCGGATTGCAGGCGCTGGCAAACCTCGATGCCGTCCATGTCGGGCATCATCACGTCGAGGAGGATGAGGTCGGGCTTTTCCTTTTTGATAAGGTCGAGCGCCTCGAGACCGTTGTAGGCGGCGGTCACGCGGATGCCCTCGCGCTCGAGTTTGCGCTTCAACAACTGGACGTTGATCGGCTGATCATCGACGACGAGAATGGAGGGCGCAGGCATTCAGCGAGGAAAAAGATTTGTCGAGCGAGACGCAAGCTAGTGCGCCGCGGCGAGCCGAAAGGCCTTCAATGTATTTTTCATCAACATCGCCACGGTCATCGGGCCGACGCCGCCGGGGACGGGCGTAATCTGGCTCGCGAGTGGCGCGACCGAGAGGAAATGCACGTCGCCGGTGAGACGGTAGCCGGTTTTTTTCGAGGGATCGGCGACGCGATTGATGCCGACATCGATCACGACGACGCCGGGTTTGACCATGTCGGCGGTGACGAACTCGGCGCGGCCGATCGCGGCGATAAGCACGTCGGCTTGGCGCGTGATCGCGGGCAGATCGGCGGTGGCGGAGTGGCAGATCGTGACGGTGCCGTTGGCGCCGGCTTTTTTTTGAAGGGCGAGGAGCGCGACGGGTTTGCCGACGATGAGCGAGCGGCCGAGCACGACGACGTGTTTGCCCTTCAAATCGACGCCGCTGCGCGCGAGCAGTTCCATGATGCCGGCGGGCGTGCAGGAGACGAAAGCGGTCGGGTCTTCCTGCGCGACCTTGCCGAGATTGAGGGTGTTAAAACCGTCCACGTCCTTCGCGGCGGAAACGCGGCGGAAGGTGGCGACCTCGTCGATGTGTTTTGGGAGCGGCGACTGGACGAGGATGCCATCGACCGTCGCATCGGCGTTGAGGTCGTCGATGAGGGCGAAGAGTTCGGGCTGGGAAATCGTGATCGGCGGAAGGATGACGCGGCTGGTGATACCGATTTCGGCGGCGGTCTTCTCCTTTTTTTTCACGTAGGAAACCGAAGCGGGATCCTCGCCGACGCGGACGAGCGCGATGCACGGCTTGCGGCCGGCGATGGCGGCGATTTCGGTTTTCAGCTCCGCCACGATGGTGGAGGCAATTTGGTTTCCGTCGATCAGGGTCATGAAAAGTAGCGAGTAGCCAGTAGCGGGTAGCGAGCATGATACAAGGCAACACGCCGAGCGTGATGCCGGTTGTTCGCCACGGACGACGCGCTACTTCAGTTGCAGGCTCTCGACTTCGATCACGAGGTCCTTGCCGTCGGGGCTCTGTTTCGCGGCGCCGAAGACGACGACGGTGTGGTCAACATAGCTTTCGATTTGTTCGGTCAGGAGCAGCCGGCTGAGGTCGAGAAAGGCGAAGCGTTTGCCAGCGTCGTCATCGAGCGCCCAGTCGAACGGGCGGCGGGGATGGAACGGGCTGCGCGTGGAAACGAGTTTGCCGGCGAAAAGGCGTGCGAGGCCGGGGCCACCGAGGTTGACGACGGGCGCGGGCTGGCCGGCGGGCGCGACGCCGTAGCCGGTGGCGGCGACGGGCGCGGGCGAGAGCGGAACGGGCGCGGGCGCGGCAACGGCGGGTTTGGTGGCGACGGGCGGGAGATAGCCGGGGGCGTTGCCGATGCGAATGTAGCCGGTCAGTTTTTTGTCGAGGCGGATTTGCGTCCACTTGCCGTGCAGGCCGGTGATCTCGGATTTGTCGGCGGCTTCGAACGTCGCGAAAACGCCGGCATCCGTCTTCGGGGCAAGCTGGACCGGAGCGCCGAGGCGCACGTCGAGGTTTTTCAGGATGTCCTTGTTGAGGACGTAGCCTTCGAACGGGCCGGGCAGTTCGACGGCGAGCCAGCCGGCGGGCGTCGTGGCGACGGCTTCGGCGGCGGCGGTCGGCTCGGTGCCGGCTTTCAGGATCGTGATGACGGGCGAGGCATCGTCGGGCCTCGTGTGCGCGGCGGTCGTCGCGGTGAGCGGCGCGGCGGCGAGCGCGGCGGCGGAGGCGAGAAAGGCGGCGAGGATTTTAGTTTTCATGGAATGAATCGGCGGGCTCGGCGGCGGTGGCCTGAAGGGTGGCGCGGGGCGTTTGCGGCGTGTGAAAGAGCATTTCGATTTCGCCGGGCGTCAGCTTTTTCATGGCGCGAAGCGGGATGCCTTTCAAGCGGAAGCCGCCGATCTGGTAGCGGCGGAGGCGCTTCACGTCGTAGCCGAGGGTGGTGAAGAGCTGGCGGATTTCGCGCTTTTTGCCGTGGTGCATGTGAACATCGAGCGCGCTCGAATCGCTGGCGGGGCCGGGGTTGACGAGCGCGGCGCGCTCGACCTTGAGGCGCTCGCCCTCGACGACGACACCCTTGACGAGCAGCGCGAGCCGTTTTGCAGGGAAGGGCTTCTCGAGGATGACGTGATAACGTTTCACGACGACGCTCGACGGGTGCATGAGCCGGTGGGCGAGGTCGCCGTCGGTCGTGAGAATGACGAGGCCTTCGCTGTCCTTGTCGAGGCGGCCGGCGCAGAAGAAACGGAGTTTCGCGAATTCGTGCGGGAGGACGGTGAAGATGGTTTCGGGGTTGTGCGGATCGTCGTTGGAGCAGACGAGGCCGCGCGGCTTGTGGACGGCGAGTGTGATGCGCGGCTGGGCGGTGGAGCGGACGGATTTGCCGCCGGTCGTGACGCGATCGACGCCCGGCGTGATTTTTTGGCCGAGGGTGGCGGCGGCGCCGTTGACCCAGACTTCACCCTGCGCAATAAGGGCTTCGGCGGCGCGGCGGGAGCAGATGCCGGCGTCGGCGAGATATTTCTGGAGGCGGATGGGTTCGGCGGAGGGCATTAACAAAACGAGTGGGCGGGATTTCGCCGGCTGCTGCAAGCCTGCGCGGCGCGGATGCGGCTTGCAGCAGCGGCGCCGTATTTCTTGATTAGATCGACCATGTCCGCCACCGCCGAGGTTTCAATTTACTCCAAGGATCATCCGTTTCCCGCGCTCGTGACCGAGAGCCGCCTGCTGACCAAGCCGGGCTCGGGCAAGGAAACGCGGCATTTCGTCGTCAGCCTGGCGGGAAGCGGGCTGCACTACAAGGCGGGCGACTCGCTCGGGATTTTTCCGAGCAACCGGCCGGCGGACGTCGAGGAAATTTTGAGGCGGCTGGGTGCGACAGGCGATGAACTCGTTTCGCCGGCGATGCTGCGGCTGCCGGCGCCGATCGCGCTGCGCGAGGCGTTGACGGAGCGGCTGGCGCTCGCGGGGCCGACGGCGAAATTCATCGGCACGCTCGCG
>Ga0265313_10002364_pt1 | contig 16427 bp, 14 predicted proteins | sample 4123metaG_FD_203122 | JGI IMG/M metagenome (GOLD analysis project Ga0265313, IMG submission 203122) | Rhizosphere microbial communities from Carex aquatilis grown in University of Washington, Seatle, WA, United States - 4-1-23 metaG | ecosystem: Host-associated > Plants > Roots > Rhizosphere >...
TGCTCTGTTCCACTCGTTGCACCTGCCAGCCGAAGGCGGCGAACCGAGCCATGCGATCCTCGGTGAATGTCAGCTCTGTGCATCCCTCGATGGTGATGTGGTTATCTGCGTAAAGAACGATGAGTTTTCCAAGATGCTGGTGGCCTGCGATCGATCCAGACTCCGATGAGATGCCTTCCTCAAGATCGCCATCGCTGACAAGGACATACGTGTAATGGTCCACGATCTGGTGCCCGGGCCGATTGAATCGCGCCGCCAGCGCAACTTCGGCAATGGCCATGCCCACTCCGTTCGCGAGGCCTTGGCCCAAGGGCCCTGTGGTCGCTTCGACGCCTGGAGTCTTTCCATACTCCGGATGACCGGGAGTGCGACTACCCCACTGGCGAAACATCTTCAACTCTTCAAGGGGCAGATCGAATCCGGTCACGTGCAGAAGAGCATAGAGCAAAGCGCACCCATGGCCGGCCGACAGAATGAAACGGTCGCGGTCTGGCCAGTGAGGATCGCGTGGGTTGAACTTGAGCGACCTGTCCCAAAGGGCGTACGCCATGGCCGCCGATCCCATCGGCAGCCCAGGGTGGCCTGAGTTTGCCTTCTGCACCATGTCGACTGCCAGAAAACGCAGCGTGTTGATACACAACTCATCCAATGTGGGTGGAGCAGCGATTGTTGCAAGAGCTGCAGAAGGTGCCATGGCGCTTTTTACCTTTCATGGTTGCAATGGGTGAATATCGCACTTTAATTTTTGACTCACTTCCGAGCGAGGTCCCGCCAAGCTACATCTTGAGTCCTATGTCGCTGCATTCTGGATGCTTGCATTGGCACGGTGTCTTTGGACTCTTCTTTTCATCTGCACATTCGGGACTGCAATGCTTCTTGCCGATTGCGGGCTGACAATTGCAGCCAGAATGTTCACATTTTGCTGTGGTGGTCATAATCGCTCCTCTTAACCGAACATGTCCTCACTGTTTGAGGGTTCTGTTGTTTAGAACATGCTGCGCATTCTCATTCCGAGCAACGCTCTGGTATATCGGTAACGTCCTCATCGCGATTCTCCACTGGTCCGGTTGCTCCTTAGCTTTTGACCGTATTGCGAATGATTGCCACAGAGCATCCGGCTCGACGAGCAACCGACTCAGCTACGCTGCCCAGTAAGAAGTCATGAATGCTTCTTTGTCCATGCGAACCGACCGCTATCAGATCGGCGCCCCATTCCGTCGCTTGGCCGAGAATTGTGTCTGTTGCGTCTCCAATCCGTACGCCAGTTTGTGCCGCGAATCCAGCTCCCCGCAGTTCGTCTGCAATCCGCTCAACCAGTGCACGAGCAGGCTGCTTCTCATCTTCCAACTCGGGAGCATAACCCTGCGCCATTTCCGGCGGAGGGACAGTGTCAACCGGTTGCAAAACGTGCAAAACTAGGACTTCTGTATTTTCATGCCGTATCCCGACGACCACAGCGCGGACCAGATCTTCAGCAAACCCCGAATCGTCAACTGCCAACAGGACTCTCATGACTCCTCCTTTTTTACGCGCAATGAGTTGCACAACGATTCGCCATTGCACGACGTTTGCAGTGTCTTGTGCGGAATTGTCTGCCGAAGGGACGCCTTTTCAGACCACGACAAATGTTCTAGCGTAGCGTCGTAAGTATCGAACGGCCCACCACAGCAATGTCGGTCACAATTGCTCACGAGGCAGGTCCGTTATATCCGTGCCGGAATTCCGAACAGATCAGCAGAGCGTTCATCGGCCACCTCTTTAGGAAGAAGGGCGCATGGCGAGCATCGCAATCCGCACGCGGGTTCGGCGCTGGGTCTCGGCACATAGGAAGCTGGCGCCGCGCACGGCTTCGACATCAGTTTCTTCTTGCCGGCCGATAGAAAGCTGTGCAAAAGAAACCACTTCTACAGGATCACGCCTCCAATCGCCCAATGACGTCGAAGGGCGAGCAAAACTGACCAGAAGCTGATGGGGTTACGGTTCATCCTGATGAGAGGGAGAGCAACCATGCCGGAACAATTTGAGAATCCCGAAGTTATAAAGCTCGAAGACGAAACAGTCTCGGACGCAGCAGCACAGAAGCGGATAGAGCGTGTTGCCGAAAAGGCAGCGGAGAGGCCCTCGCGTACAGAGCATGAATTCGACCAGGATCACCAGATCATTTCCAAATAGAAAAGACCAAGGACCGTTGATTTTCAACTGAACCACAGGTCTGAGCGAGAGGCCTCGACCCCAACGTCTAAAACCGTCGATCCGATTCAGCATTGGGCATTATGTTCAGGCGGGTATTCCAGTCCGATGCACTTCTCATCGATCAAAGGCTTCTTCCCTAGAGTTGGAGACCTGAATTGAGGCTACTGTGGCAGTCGGGCTTCAGAATAAGGCGGATCTTCCGAACTTCGGATCGATCGTTTCGGTGCGCGGCGGCGTTGTCGATGTGAGGTTTGATGGCCGCCTACCGCCAATCTTCTCCGTCCTTCACGCTGGAGCAGAGGGTAAGATCATCGTCGAAGTCATGGCCCAACTCGACGCTACCCGGGTCCGGGGCATCGCGTTGACGCCGACAGAGGGTCTGGCCAGAGGAATGCAGGTTGAAGATTCCGGCAAACCGCTCGAGGTCCCGGTTGGCCAAGGGATCATGTCGCGAATGTTCGATGTGTTCGGCTCTGCTATCGATCGCAAACCGGCGCCGCAGAATGTCGAATGGCGGACAATCCATCGAACTCCTCCGCCGCTCTCGGAGCGTTCGACAAAGTCCGAGATCTTCGAGACGGGTATCAAGGCGATCGACGTGCTCGTGCCACTGGAGCGCGGAGGCAAGGCTGGATTGTTCGGTGGCGCCGGTGTCGGCAAGACGGTGCTTCTGACCGAGATGATCCACAATATGATCGGCCATCAGCACGGTATGAGCATTTTTTGCGGAATCGGCGAGCGTTGCCGTGAAGGCGAAGAACTCTATCGCGGAATGAAAGACGCCGGAGTTTTGGACAACATGGTGATGGTCTATGGCCAGATGAACGAGCCGCCGGGCAGCCGGTATCGTGTCGGCGCCGCGGCCCTGACCATGGCAGAGTATTTCCGCGATGATGAGCATCGCGATGTCCTTCTGCTGGTCGATAACATCTTCCGCTTTATTCAAGCCGGGATGGAAGTCTCAGGCCTCCTGGGTGAAATGCCTTCAAGACTTGGCTACCAGTCAACTATGGGTACCGATCTATCGGGTCTCGAGGAGCGCATTGCGAATACTCACGCCGGTGCTATCACTTCGATCCAGGCTGTCTACGTGCCGGCAGACGATCTGACCGACCCTGCCGCCGTGCATGTCTTCTCTCACCTTTCAGCATCCATTGTCTTGTCGCGCAAGCGAGCAAGCGAAGGGCTCTATCCCGCGATAGATCTGCTCCAGTCCAGCTCGAAAATGGCTACGCCCGGGATCGTTGGCGACCGGCATTACAACCTCGCGCAGGAGATTCGACGAACGCTGGCGCAGTACGAATCCCTTAAGGACATTGTGGCCATGCTCGGCATGGAGCAGCTTTCTCTGGAAGATCGGAACGCGGTTGCACGGGCTCGGAGGCTGGAGCGCTTCCTGACGCAACCCTTCTTCACTACGGAACAGTTCAGCGGAATGAAGGGCAAGCTTGTGAGCCTGAAAGACTCCCTGGATGGCTGCGAACGCATTCTCCGCGACGAGTTCAAGGATTATCCGGAGAGCGCACTCTATATGATCGGCGCGATTGGCGAGGCCAAGAAACCGGATCAGCCAGAAGCGAAGAAGCCTGAAGCGAAGCTGCCCGAGGCTAAGAGGCCTGCGACCAAGAACCCGAGCGAAAGCAAACCGGAAAATCAGAAGACCAATTCACATCAACAGGCTGCGTCCGCGAGTTCCCATGAATCTTAAAATCCTTCTTCCTTTTGGGGTGTTTGCCGAGAAAGCCGATGTGTTGCGCGTCGTCGCCGACACGACCGATGGATCTTACGGTCTCCTCCCTCACCGACTCGACTGCGTTGCCGCCCTGGTTCCCGGAGTTCTCACATACGAAACCAAAGACGGTGGCGCTGTCTATGTCGGGATTGATCAAGGTGTCTTGGTAAAGGCGGGCGATCAGGTGACCGTTTCCGTGCGTCGCGCCGTTGGCGGAACGGATTTGGGACAACTCAAAGACGCTGTCGCGCGCGACTTCCTGAAACTGGACGAACAGGAGCGCAATGTTCGCATGGCAGTCGCGAAGATGGAGAGCGGTTTGATGGGACGTCTGGCGGAGTTTGAATATGACCGATGAAAGAGCGGATAAGACCTTTCTCGCGGATAGAGACTTTGTCCGCCAGGTTACCGCAAAAGCTGCCCGCAAGCTCCGCGCGCAGAAGAATGGTGAACAGACTGTCTGGTCCGGCCTTGGCATGTCAGGACTGGTCGGATGGTCGGTGGCAGTGCCAACGGTTGTAGGCGCCATGGCGGGCCTCTGGTGGGACAACCATCATCCTGGAACCCATTCATGGACACTCATGTTGCTGACCATCGGCCTTTGCGTAGGTTGCGCAAATGCATGGCATTGGGTGGCTCAAGAAAACAAGGCGATCGAAGAAGGGCAGGAAGACAAGCATGAATGAATCGATGATTCTGGCTGGAGACCTGTTCGCCGGTGTTCTGCTTGGGGCATTCTTCTTTGGCGGACTTTGGTGGACTATTCAGATCCGCCCCCCATCAGAATGGTCTGGTCTCTTGTTCGCAGGGAGTCTTCTAGTCCGAATGTCCGTTGCCCTTACCGGGTTCTACCTCCTGTCTCACGGCGACTGGCGGAAGCTTGTAGCTTGCCTAGCAGGCTTCTTACTTGCGCGCATTGCGGTAACGCGGCTAATTCACCTCCCGCTCCGGAAAAACTCCCGTACCCTGCAAGAAGGTGCGCAATGATCATTCCCAGTGTGCATATCACCTCCGATCAGCAGATCTTCTGGCAACACGGCTTTATAAAGCTTAACGGAACCATCGTGACGACCTGGGCCATGATGATCACGATGACATTGGGTTCCATGCTGATCACCCGAAAGCTCGCTACCGAGCGAACCATTTCACGCTGGCAGAGCGCACTTGAGATGATTGTCACCGGCATTGAGGGGCAAATCAAAGAGGTTGGCCTTGCCGAGCCAAGGAAGTATCTCGCATTCCTGGGCACGCTGTTTCTGTTCATTGGAACCTGCAGCGTGTGCATCGTCATTCCAAGTTTCACGCCGCCGACAGGTTCACTCTCAACGACGGCGGCCCTTGCTCTCTGCGTATTCATTGCAGTCCCGCTGTTCGGCATCCGTGAGCAAGGGATCGCCGGCTATCTCAAGACATACATCAAGCCAACCCCGATCATGCTGCCGTTCAATATCATCAGCGAGCTCTCGCGCACGCTCGCGCTGGCAATCCGTCTTTTCGGCAACATGATGAGCGGAGTCATGATCGTGGGCATTCTTCTTACCATCACGCCCTTTATCTTTCCCATCGTCATGACGATGCTTGGCCTGCTGACCGGTTCAGTACAGGCCTATATCTTCAGCATTCTCGCGGCAGTCTACATTGCCGCCGCCACAAGTGCAACCAAACCTAAGCCTGACGCAGAGGCGCAGCCGGAGCCAAGTTCCGCATAGCGACTCCAACAACAAGAAGGATCTCAAATGGATAGCGCCACCATCGTCGCAGTAGTTTCCATCGCCACCGCAGGCATCACCACAGGTTTCGGCTGTATGGGGCCGGCTCTCGGAGAAGGCCGTTCTGTGGCCTCCGCCATGACCTCTCTGGCGCAGCAACCGGATGCCGCACCCACAATCACGCGCACACTGTTTGTAGGCCTCGCAATGATCGAGTCCACTGCGATTTACACCTTCGTCGTCTCCATGATTCTCATCTTCGCCAATCCCTTCTGGAACCACTTTTTGTCGCAAGCCGGAGGGAAGTGAGCCATGCTCATCGACTGGTTCACTGTCGGAGCTCAGATTGTCAACTTCCTCATCCTGGTGTGGTTGTTGCAGCACTTTCTGTATAAACCCATCCTCAATGCGATCGATGCACGCGAAAAGCGAATAGCCGCTGAACTCGCAGACGCCGATAAGAAGAAGGCTGAGGCCCAAAAGGAGCGTACGGATTTCGAAGATAAAAATAAGGCATTCGATGAACAGCGGACCGCCTTGCTCGCGAAAGCCACGGATGAAGCGAAAGCCGAGCGCGGGCGCCTTATCAACCAAGCTAAACAAGATGAGGTAAGCTTGCGGGCAACTCTAGCAGAAGCGCTGCGCGGGGACCAAAGCCGGCTGGGGAATGAGATCGCCCTTCTGGCCGAGAAAGAGGTCTTCGCAATTGCGCGAAAGGCACTCACCGACCTCGCAAACGTGAGCCTTGAAGAGCGGGTTGGGGAGGTATTCACGCGTCGGTTGCGCGACTTGGATCCTAAGGAAAAAGATCTATTGGGCGCTGCTCTCAAGAACTCATCGCAACCGGCTCTGCTTCGCAGTGCCTTCAATCTGCCTGCCGACCAGAAAGCTGCAATTCAAAACGCCCTGAACGAGACGTTCTCAGCGGCAATCCGGATCAAATTCGAGGATTCGCAGGACGCAATCTGCGGTATCGAACTGACCGCCGATGGTCAGAAACTTGCGTGGAGCATTTCAAGCTATCTCGCAGGGTTGAGCACCAAGATCAGAGACCTCGTAGACACACAATCCCCTCCTGCCATCGAAAACATGAATAACCCAGAGACGGTAGCCTCACCAGAGCCGGACACTGCGAAAGCGCCCGAGCCCCCCGTTCTCGTCGGGGCCAAATGACTGCGGCGGCTGGAATTTTGCAACCCGCGATTGAGCGGGCCTTTGCGCGGCTGCATCAGGGTCGCGAAGAGTTCAGAGCGGAACTGACTCCCCATGAAGTGGGCATAGTCACAAAGGTCTCCACTGGGATAGCGACATTCTCAGGCCTTCGCAACGTTGGTTATGAGGAGATCGTGACCTTCCCTGGGGGTCTGCTTGGCATTGCATTCAACCTGGATGAAGACGAGGTCGGTGTCATCCTGCTTGGGGACTACCAGAATCTGCACGCGGGCGACGAGGTGCGCCGGACTGGCCGCGTGATGGACGTGCCCGTGGGCGAGGGTCTGCTGGGACGCGTGATCGACCCCTTGGGCAATCCGCTGGATGGCAAGGGTTCGGTAACTGCCGAGAAACGCCTACCCGTTGAACGCCCTGCTGCCCCCATCATGGATCGCGCGGCGGTCAGTGTGCCATTGCAGACCGGCCTGAAGGCGGTCGACGCACTCGTCCCGATCGGTCGTGGGCAGCGCGAATTGATTCTCGGCGATCGGCAGACCGGCAAGACCGCCATCGCCATCGACACCATCCTCAACCAGCGCGGACAGAATGTGGTGTGCGTCTACTGTGCGATTGGCCAACGCGCGGCCGCTGTGGCAAAAGTCGTGGCCAACCTCGACAAGCAGGGCGCGATGGACTACACCGTTGTAGTTGTCGTAGAAGACAACAACGCGCCCGGCCTTGTCTACATCACGCCTTATGCGGCGACCAGCATTGCAGAATATTTCATGGAAAAAGGGCGCGATGTCCTGATTGTCTATGACGATCTTACCCACCATGCCCGCGCCTATCGCGAACTTTCGCTTCTGCTGCGGCGTCCTCCGGGACGTGAAGCCTTCCCCGGCGACATTTTCTATATTCATTCGCGGATGCTGGAACGTTCGACTCATCTCAGCAAGGAACGCGGTGGCGGATCTCTGACGGCGCTGCCCATCATCGAAACCGAAGCGCAGGACATATCCGCTTACATCCCGACAAACCTGATTTCCATCACCGACGGCCAGGTCTACCTTTCTCCCACTTTGTTTCAACTTGGAATCCTCCCGGCCGTCGACGTTGGCAAGTCAGTTTCACGAGTCGGCGGAGCGGCGCAAAGGGCTGCATATCGCGCAGTCGCAGGCAGCCTCAAGCTCGCATATTCGCAGTTCGAGGAGCTGGAAGCCTTCGCGAAATTCGGAACCCGCCTCGACGAAGCGACTCAAAAGACAATTGACCACGGGCAGCGCATTCGCGCCTGCCTCAAGCAGTCTGAGTCTCACCCCGTTTCCATGGTTGAACAGATCATTGTCCTCTTGGCTTTAACTGCGGGACTCCTCGACCCCTTGCCGATCGACAAAATGAATGACGCCGAGCAAGCGCTGCAGAAAGCTATCGCCAATATTCCAAAGGATGTGGCAGAGCGGCTCGCCTCGTCTGACAAATTCAGCGACGACGATCGAAGGGCTATCCTCGAGGTTGCTAAACATGCGTTAACTTCGCTCCAGCCTGTTCCGGTTATCACACCCGCCACGAAGCCTGCACCATGAGTGGAACCATCGAAAGCCTGACGCGGAAAATCTCCGGAGCGGCCGATCTGGAAGCCGTCGTTCGTTCCATGAAGGCTCTTGCCGCATCGAGTATTGGACAGTATCAAAAAGCAGTCCACTCGCTCGATGAATATGCAACCGCTGTGAAACTCGCTTTGACCGCCTGCCTTCGCCAGGCAGGACTTGGCTACGACACGGCGGAAGCAGGCTTACAGAAGAAGCACGGCATTGGAGCGATTGTCTTTGGCTCGGACCAGGGTCTGGTTGGAAGGTTTAACGAGGCGGTCGTGGAGTATGCGGTCGGCACGCTCAAAGCCCTACCCGGCACGATCACTAAGGTATGGCCCCTGGGAGAGCGCATCCATGCCTTGTTGGCCGATGCCGGGATGACGACGGCTGGGATATTGCCCGTGCCAGCCTCGGTCAACGCCATTGCCGGACTTGTCGGACATATTCTGATCGATGTCGAAGCGACTCGGGAAAACGGCGATGTAGGAGAGGTATATCTATTCCACAATCACCCCAAATCGGGATCGGTCTACGAACCCGTCAGCACGCGACTTCTGCCTCTGGACCTCGCCTGGCAGAAACAGCTTGCCGCCGCTCCGTGGCCAACAAAACTGCCTCCTGAGGTCATCGGGGGAACCAAGTCGCCGTTGCGCGCATTCATACGCGAATACCTGTTTGTCCTGCTGTTTCAGGCCTGCGCCGAGTCGCTTGCCAGCGAAAACGCCAGCCGGCTTGCCGCGATGCAACGGGCAGAGAAAAACATCGACGGGATTCTGGCAGACTTGAACCTCAAGCTGCATCGCATTCGCCAGGAGTCGATTGACGAGGAACTCTTTGATGTCATATCGGGCTACGAGGCCCTGACCGCGGCCTGCAGACCGCGCTGATCCAGGGAGCGATACGGATCGAACCCGATCCATTCGCGCTTTCCAACAGGCACCTGGTGAGCGAGATGTAGCAATTTCATCACGGCTCTTCCTTCACCACGCCTTGAGCACAACTGCTCAGATTCCTGATCGCTCCAAGTCGATACTGGTTCGGAGTGTTCCAGGTACTGGTCCGACTCTTTGCCCCGCCGCCATATCTGGTGGACCGTCTGCATCCAATCAGATCTAAAGGGGTAAGCGAAAACAATGACGATCAATTCGAAAACCTATCACGTTCCGCCACACAAGAAGCTCAATCTGAGCGAATGGCCCACGGTTGCACCGGCACTGACCAAATCGAAAAAGCACTATCAAAAGCTGCTCGAAGAGCACGTGAGCGAGCTCAGCGCATTACAGGAACTTCACTACGCATCCAACCGGCATGCGCTTCTAATTATCTTCCAGGGCATGGACGGAGCCGGGAAAGATGGTGCCATAAGGCATGTCATGTCAGGGATCAATCCGCAGGGATGCGAAGTCTTCAGTTTCAAGCAGCCCAGCGCCGAAGAACTGGAACATGATTTCCTCTGGCGCACCGCGTGCCGCCTTCCCGAGCGCGGCCGCATCGGCATCTTCAATCGTTCATACTACGAGGAAGTACTGGTCGTCCGCGTCCATCCGGAAGAGCTTCGAAACGAAGGGCTCTCAAAGCAGCTTGAGGATGATGAGTCGAAATGGGACGATCGGTATAAATCGATTGTGGACTTCGAGAAGCACCTTGACCGAAACAGCACGCGTGTCGTCAAGGTGTTCCTGCACATCTCGAAGGACGAACAGCGAAAGCGGTTTCTTGCGCGCATCGATGATCCGGACAAGAACTGGAAGTTGAGTCTGGCAGATATCCACGAAAGAAAGTTCTGGAAGGACTACGTGAAGGCCTACGAAGAGTGCCTCGGCGCGACGAGCACGCATCATGCTCCCTGGTGTGTCGTTCCCGCAGACAATAAGGACGACGCCCGCCTGATCGTCTCGCAGATCGTTCTTGATGCGCTGAGGGGGCTTAAACCGTCCTATCCCGCAACAACCCAGAAGCATCGAGCCGAATTGAAATCAATCCGCAAGATGCTTGCCAAATGACACGCGACATGGCTAAGCCGTGCTCATATCACGGTCGAAGCGAAACAGTCTGAAGTCTGAAAGCCGCTGCCAGGATGAGAGCAGTTGCGGAGAACCAGAGAGGATACGCTACGATGGCCACCACCGAACTCCCTATAAAAGTTGAAAAGGACGACACGCCTCAGCCCTTTAGCAAGAACTTCGATCAGTTTGGCAATTCGTCCGGTTTTATCTTCAACGTAAGTCTGTCGACCGCGGTTGCAGCCGACGGCAAGACTGAAGAAAGAGCGCCGAAGCCCAAGGGACCACTCTCGCCTGAAATGCTGGACAAGATGAATCGCTACTGGCGCGCGGCGAACTATCTTTGCATCGGCCAGATCTACCTGTTTGATAATCCCCTTCTTCGCTCGCCGCTCAAGGCAGAGCAGATTAAGCCAAGGCTGCTCGGTCACTGGGGAACCTCGCCTGGCCAGAACTTCATCTACATCCATCTGAACCGGCTCATCAAAGAGCACGATGCGGACATCATCTACATCTCTGGTCCGGGACATGGAGGACCTTCGCTCAATGCCTGCTCCTATCTCGAAGGCTCCTACACCGAGGTTCACCCCGAAATTACACACGATGAAGACGGCCTGCGTCTTATGTTCCGCAAGTTCTCGACTCCAGGTGGCGTACCCAGCCACTGCGGGCCGCACGTCCCAAATTCCATGCACGAGGGTGGAGAGCTTGGCTACTCTTTGGTTCACGCGTTCGGCGCTGCTTTCGACAATCCCAACCTGATCGTGGCCTGCGTTGTCGGAGATGGCGAGTCCGAAACCTGTCCACTCGAAGGAAGCTGGAAGTCGGTCAATTTCGTCAACCCAGTGCGAGATGGAGCTGTTCTACCGATCCTTCATCTCAATGGGTACAAGATCTCCGGACCGACCGCCCAAGGACGCACCAGCGATGCCGACTTGAAGGCCCTCTATGTCGGTCGCGGATACAAGCCATACTTTGTAGAGGGCGACGACCCAGATGTCGTGCATCAACTGCTCGCCCAAGCGCTTGAGGATTGTTACTCAGAGATTCGTGGAATCCAGCAGGAGGCTCGCAAGAACGGCTTCAAAATGCAACCCGTCTGGCCCATGATCATTTTCCGTACGCCCAAAGGATGGACTTGCCCCAAAGAAGTGGATGGTATCCCGATTGAGGGCACATTCCGTGCACACCAGGTCCCGTTGGCAACGGTCCGAGAGAATCCCGAGCATCTCAAGATTCTTGAAGCCTGGATGAAGAGTTACAAAGCAGAGGAACTATTCGACGCGAACGGGAAGTTCATCGACGAGTTAGCGACTCTCTCGCCCGTTGGCAACCGCCGCATGGGCGGAAATCCACACGTAAATGGAGGTCGCGAGCTGATCACTCTTGCGCTTCCTGACTTTACGGACTATGCGCTTGAGATCCCCGGCCCAGGTCAGGTTCTGGCCGAGGCGCCACGCAAACTCGGAGATTTCTTTCGAGACATATTCAGAATGAACCTGACAAACTTCCGCATGTTCTGCCCTGATGAATCGAATTCAAATCGCCTGAACTCCATATTCGAAGCAACAAAACGTTGCTCGATGGCGGAGATCGTGTCAATAGACGATGAACTGGGCCCCGACGGCCGCGTCATGGAAGTGCTAAGCGAGCACCTCTGCCAAGGATGGCTTGAGGGGTATCTGCTCACGGGCCGCCATGGCATGTGGTCCTCCTATGAAGCCTTCGCGCAAGTGGTCGATTCGATGACAACGCAACATGCCAAGTGGCTCGAGCAATGCCGCGAGTACCCATGGCGCAGACCGCTCGCGTCTCTCAATGTTCTTCTCACGAGTCATGCATGGCGCAACGACCACAATGGCTTCAGTCACCAGGCGACCGGGTATGTGGACAATGCGCTGGCGCGCAGAAGCGAAGTGATCCGCGTGTACTATCCGCCTGACTCCAACTGCTTGCTCAGCGTCTTCGATCATTGCCTGCGCAGCCGCAATTACGTGAATGTTGTCACCTGCGGCAAGCAGCCGCAGCTTCAGTGGCTCAACATGGACGAAGCTCTCGAGCATTGCTCCCGTGGCGCATCTACATGGAAATTCGCAACCAATGATGAAGGAGGGGAGCCCGATGTCGTGTTGGCCTGCGCCGGAGATGTACCGACAATCGAGACGTGCGCGGCCTCGTGGCTGCTACAGAAACATGTACCGGGCATCAAGGTACGCGTTGTCAACGTTGTCGACTTGATGACCCTGATGTTTCCAGATAAACACACGCACGGCATGGACGAAATGTCGTTCAATGCGCTCTTCACTGAGAAGGCGCCGGTTGTATTCGCGTTCCACAACAACCGCTGGCTGATTCATACCCTTGTGCACGGGCGCTCCGATGAGGGCCGTTTCCATGTGCACGGCTACATGGATAAGGGGACGACCACAACTCCATTCGACATGGTGGTTCTCAATGAAATGAGCCGCTTCCACCTGGCGCTCGATGCACTGAAGCATATTCCCCGCCTCCGGCTGCAGGCCGAGAATGCCATCAACTTCTTCAACCAGGAATTGCAGCGCCACCACGACTATATCCGCGAGCATCTCGAGGATATGCCTGAGATCAGAAACTGGCAGTGGACGAAGGATTTTAGTGATGCCACCGCTCCAGCTCCGCTTGCCAAAGGGCACCCGCAGAAGGCGATGTTCACCGATAGTTAGGCCCCATCGGGCCGAACTCAAAGCGGAGGCCGCCATTGCTGGGAATTTCTATTGCGGCCTCCGCTTCTTGGACGTTGCACCGAGGGGGAGCTATTGAACGATCCGAAGGCGCCATCTGATTGGTTTAAGGTGGATGGAGTTGATGCGCTCGTCGAGTTGGCGCTCAATCTTCACTGGTCCTGGAACCATGCTGCGGACGAGGTGTGGGAAGCGCTCGACAGGGACCTCTGGGTAAGCACGCAAAACCCATGGGTCATCCTGCGCACGGTCTCTCGCGAGAAAATCAAGGCTGCATTAGGCGCACCGGAGTTCCGTAAGAAGCTCGACAGTCTGCTCCAGCAGAACCGGGACTCCTATCGGGCCGAAGCCTGGTTTCAGCATAAGCATCCCACCGCCGTACTCACGACCGTCGCCTACTTCAGCATGGAGTTCATGCTGACCGAAGCGCTGCCTATCTACTCGGGCGGGCTTGGCAACGTAGCAGGCGACCAGATGAAGGCGGCGAGCGATCTGGGAGTTCCGGTTGTTGGAGTCGGCCTTCTTTACGGGCAGGGATATTTCCGGCAGGACTTCGATTCAGAAGGCCGGCAGCAGGCGCTCTATCCAGTCAACGACCCGGGGCAGTTACCCATTCGGCCTCTGCGACAGCCAAACGGTGAATGGTTGCGGCTGCAAATTCAACTTCCTGGATCAAGAATCTGGCTGCGCTGCTGGGAGGTGTCGGTAGGAAGAGCTAAGTTGTATCTTCTCGATACCAACGACTTTGCCAATACTGCGGCTCATCGCGGAATTACCAGCGAGCTTTATGGCGGCGACGCAGAGATGCGTTTGAAGCAGGAGATCGTGCTCGGCATTGGGGGATGGCGCTTGTTACGAGCCCTGGGTCTCACGCCTGAGGTCTGTCACCTCAACGAAGGACATGCGGCATTTGCCGTACTCGAACGCGCCCGCTCCTACATGGAGGATCACAAGAAGCCATTCGATCTTGCGATGAATATCACACGAGCCGGAAATGTTTTCACTACGCATACAGCCGTGAGTGCCGGCTTCGATCGCTTCGATCCAGCGCTCATTCGCACGTATCTGAACCACTATGCAGTGGATGAACTCGCCATCTCAGTGGACGATCTGCTCGCCATGGGAAGGCAGAATTCGGAAGACACTTCAGAACCCTTCAACATGGCATATCTTGCGGTCCGCGGCAGCGGGCAAATCAACGGCGTCAGCAAGCTCCATGGAAAAGTGAGCGGGCAAATATTTCAGTCCTTGTTTCCCCGCTGGCCAAGGGAGGAAGTCCCGATAGGGTCCGTAACGAACGGTATTCATGTGCCCACTTGGGATTCGGCCGAAGCCGACGCGCTATGGACCTCCGCTTGCGGAGTGAAGCGCTGGCGCGGAGATCGTCCGGACGAAGATGACATCCGCCAAGTCCCAAATCAGCAGCTCTGGCAAATGCGCACGGCAGGGCGAAGAGGACTGATCGAGCGGATGCGTAATCGATATCAATCGCAACTCGCCGCAGAAGGCGCAGATCCATCCAACGCCACCGGCATCTTTGATGAGAATGTACTCACCTTGGGATTTGCGCGCCGTTTCGCCACCTATAAGCGCCCCAATCTTCTATTGCATGATACCGAGCGGCTCGTGCGGCTGCTTTCCAACCCACGATGCCCAGTTCAATTAATTCTCGCGGGAAAGGCTCATCCTCAGGATCTTCCTGGACAAGACTTGATCAAAGAGTGGAAGGACTTCATCAAGCGGCAGGAGGTTAAAGGGCGTGTGGTCTTCCTTAATGACTACGACATGATGCTGGCCCAGGAGTTGGTCCAGGGGATCGACCTCTGGATTAACACGCCTCGGCGCCCCTGGGAAGCCTGCGGAACAAGTGGCATGAAGGTCCTCGTCAATGGTGGCCTAAACCTCTCCGAGTTAGACGGCTGGTGGGCAGAGGCCTACTCGCCAGAGGTTGGCTGGGCAATTGGGGATGGCCAGGAACATGGCGAAGATCCGGCATGGGATGCCAGGGAAGCGCATCATCTTTATGACCTGTTGGAAGGTGAAGTGATTCCGGAGTTTTACGACCGTGATCAATCCGGCATTCCAATTAAATGGCTGGGGCGGGTCCGTGAGAGTATGGCACGACTAACGCCTGAGTTCTCTGCGACGCGTGCCATCCGCGAATACACTGAGAGTCATTACCTGCCTGCGGCGTCGCGCTATCGCGATCGAGCAGCGGAAAATGGTGCTGTCGGCTCTAGTCTGCTCCAATGGAAGCAGGACCTCAAGCGGCATTGGAGCACGGTGCATTTTGTTCAAGTGCGGATCAACACCCACGATGGGCAACACTTCTTTCAAGCCGACGTTGCTCCCGGTTCCCTCACGTCGGATCACTTGAGAGTCGAACTCTACGCAGACTCGGCTGATGGGAAGTCAGCTTGTTTCGAAATCATGAATCCGTCCGGACCAAGTCCAGATACTCCCGGCTCATACGCTTATTCAACTGAGGTATCCGCAACGCGCCCCGCGAGCGACTACACCGCCCGAATCATCCCCTACCATCCGAATGCGCTCGTGCCGCTCGAAGAGTGCCAAATTGTTTGGCAACGCTAGACCTACACCGTTGCCTCTGGCGCGTCGGCGACAGCTCCTGCAAGTATTTGTTCAGGCAAATCAAGTCGCGCTACTCCAATTCGATTGTCCGCCATCCCGTAGTAGACGTCGAGGCGATCCGGTTTGCCAAGATCGTCACGCCGATCGATGCCCGTAGGGAAAACGACATTGGCGACGGTTCCATCTCGCTCCTCGGGAAGCATCGGCGTCAGAACCGGCTGAACAGAGCGATAGCGAATCAGTCGGGGATGCTGCTTTGAGAGCACCATCAATCCGGCCGAGTAGCACAGAGGATGACCACCACCAGCAACCGGTAATTCGCTCACCCCGTGGTAGACAATCAACCACCCATGTTTCGTCAGGATGGGTGGGGTCCCTGCGCCGATCTTAAGCCGCTCCCATGGCGACACGGGAGTCGCCAACCGATGATGAGAAGTAAACTGACCCAGACGATCCGGGGCGCGACTCTTCAGGGCCACCGGGCAGTATGAAATCCAAATGCTCTCTCGGTCAAGATCCACGTCGCGTTTTCCACGGTGGCGCGCGGTCTCCTTCGGCCTCGTGCCTGCAAAAAGAGGACGATGGAGCATGCCCAGCTCGAGTTTCCGGGTCGAGTCAGGAATCGCGACAGGAAAGAAGCCCGCGTCCTTATCGTCCACATCACCTAATTCGATGCCGTGCCAATGAGCATACGTTGCGAGTCCCAGCCGCTTCCAGTGGATGAGATCCCCGGA
>Ga0265313_10002365_pt1 | contig 16419 bp, 15 predicted proteins | sample 4123metaG_FD_203122 | JGI IMG/M metagenome (GOLD analysis project Ga0265313, IMG submission 203122) | Rhizosphere microbial communities from Carex aquatilis grown in University of Washington, Seatle, WA, United States - 4-1-23 metaG | ecosystem: Host-associated > Plants > Roots > Rhizosphere >...
GGTGCAAGTGGCGCAGGGACACTCGTCGCGCAGGTAGCCCAGCTCGTAGTCGCTATGATGGCCGTCTTTCCAATCGATCTTGATGCCCTTCGATTTGGAAATGGCGATGTGCTCGGGTTCAGGTGCGTTCATTCACTCGTTCGATGTCGCGGACGCCGGAGATGCGGCGGATGGCGGAAACCACCCGTTCGAGTTGCCGTTTGTCCTTGACTTCCAAGGTCATGTCTATGGTGGCGCCGCCGTCGGTTTCGCCGCCGTGCGTTTCCAGGCTCAGGATGTTGGTCTGTTCCGTGAACAGACCGGTGGTGATCTGGCTCAGCATGCCCGGCCGGTCCTCGGTGCGGACCATAAGCTTGACCGGGAAGGTGTGGCTCACAGCGCGGGCCCATTCGACCTCGATCTTGCGCTCCGCGTCGTACATAAGATTCTGGACATTGCTGCAATTGACCGAATGCACCGCGATGCCCTTCCCGCGCGTCACGTAACCCACGATGGGCTCGCCGCGAATCGGATTGCAGCACTTGGCGCGGTAGGTCATCAGATCGTCGATGCCCTTGACCTGGACCACCAGATCCTGATCGTCGCCGGGACGGTGGGCCGCGGGGCGTTCGAGAGCCGGCGCGGCGGGTTCTGGAATTTCCGCGGGCACCAGCTCCGGCGCAAGTTTCTGCAGCACCTGACGTGCGGAGTATTTCCCGTAGCCCAGCGCGGCGTGCAGATCTTCCATCTTGGAACAGCCGTAATCGGCCGCCACAGCTTCCAGCTGGGCCCTGGATACGCGTCCGAGCTGGACGCCCAGGCGGCGAGCCTCTCGCTCGAGGTATTTCTGGCCGATTTCGATGGCCTTGGCGCGCTCGGTGGTGTTGATGACGTGCCGAATCTTGTTGCGCGCACGGGCCGTTTTCACCACGCCCAGCCAATCTTTGCTAGGCAGGTGGCCGGTCTGGGTCAGGATCTCGACCACGTCGCCATTACCGAGAGGATGCTTGAGCTGCACAATGCGCCCGTTGACCTTGGCGCCCACGCAGGTGTTGCCGACGTCGGAGTGAATGGCGTACGCGAAATCGATGGGCGTCGCGCCGCGCGGCAGAGCGATCACGCGGCCCTTGGGCGTGAAGCAGTAAACCTCTTCCGGATACAGATCCACTTTAAGGGTGGACATGAACTCGCCGGAATCGCGCATATCGCGCTGCCATTCGACTAGCTGGCGAAGCCAGGAGATGCGCTGATCGTCATCGGCCGGGCCGCGGCGGCCTTCTTTGTATTTCCAGTGCGCCGCGATGCCCTCCTCGGCGATCCGGTGCATCTCATCGGTGCGGATCTGGACTTCGAAATGGCGGCCTTCAGGCCCCATGACGGACGTGTGCAGGGACTGGTATAAATTCGGCCGCGGGATGGCGATAAAATCCTTGATCCGGCCGGGGATGGGATGCCACTCATTGTGAATGACACCGAGAGCCGCGTAACAGTTCTTGACGGAATCCGTGATGATGCGCACAGCGAGAAGATCGTAGACCTGGTCCAGGACGATTTTCTGGCGCTTGAGTTTTTGGAACACGGAATAAGCCCGCTTCACGCGAGTTTCGACGCGTGCGGGAATTCCTTCGCGGGCCAGGTTGAGCTCGACGATGTGCTTGACCTGGTTCAGAAACGCCTCGTTGCCGGGACGGGCCGCTTCAAATTCGCGCAGCAGGCCTTCGGACGCTTCGGGCTCCAGATACCGGAACGCCAGGTCCTCCAGCTCGCTGCGGATTTTTCCCATGCCCAGGCGGTGGGCGATGGGCGCGTAGATATCCATGGTTTCCTGGGCGATGCGCAGCCGCTTTTCCTCCGGCAGCGAACCCAGCGTGCGCATGTTATGCAGGCGGTCGGCTAGCTTGACCAGGATCACGCGAATATCGTTGACCATGGCCAGCAGCATCTTGCGGACGCTCTCGGCCTGGCGTTCCTCGCGCGAAGCCAGGTCGAGCTTGCTCAGCTTGGTGACCCCGTCGACGCAGCGGGCCACCTCGTCGCCGAACTCCTTGCGGACCTCTTCGAGGGTCGCGGAGGTGTCTTCGACCACATCATGCAGGAGCCCGGTCTGAAGGCAGACCATGTCCATGTTCATGTCGGCGAGCTGGCGCGTAACCAGCAGGGGATGGGTCATGTAGGGTTCGCCGGACACTCTCATCTGCCCAAGGTGCCTTTGTGACGCGAAGCGATAGGCGCGTTCCAGGGGCGCCAGATCCTCTTTGGGGCGGGTTTCCCGCAGGTGCGCTTCGAGGCCCCGGTAAAGGGTCTCGACGGACGCGAGAGGCGTGGCTAGGGGCGCTACAGCTAGCGGGGCCGGCGGCGGAACGGTATCAGTGGATTCCGGTGGCATCCAGTGATACCAGTGTATCGCCGCTTGCCGGGAGGTTAGTTTTCCGCGTGGATGCCGGTCGGTTGCTTGGCGGCGCGAGCAGTCTTGATCTTTTTGGTATCCAAGGCTTTCTGCAGCCAAGCGTCCGCGACGTCCATCTCTTTCTTGTATTCTTCCGGGCTGTCCAGGAGGTCGGCGCGCTCGCGCATCAGCAGTTCGAGGTACACCATGGAGTCGTCGTATTCGGGATCGATCTCCAGAGCTTTGTTGAGGTTCTGCATTCCTTCATCCACCACGGCGCCGTATTGCGCTTGCAATTCCGCCTTCACCTTTTTGTCCTTGAGCGGACCAGGATCCTCAGGTCTCATCCTTAGATCAGAGCGAGCGACCATCAACCCCGGGTGGGTCTTTTGATAGGCGATGACGCCCAGGGTGTAGTAGGCTTCCTTTTCCTTGGGATCCACTTCCAGGCGGCGGTGCTGCCACTTGGCCGCTTCGTCGAACATCTTCAGCTTCTCGTCGAGCGGGAGCGATAGGGCCTGATTGAAGGCCAGCGTCGCCAGGTACGCCAGGGCGGTCTTCTCATTAGGGTCCTTGTCCAGAACCTTCAGGAACTCTTCCTTGGCCTTCCGTGCATACTCCAGATTCTCGGGGGATTCAGCGCCGGGGATCCATTGGACCATGTAGGCGGTAGCCAGGTACATCCGCGGCGTCGGATTGTTCGGATCAAGCTGGATGGCCTTCTCGAAATGATCCACGGCGTCGCCGTACTTGGCGTTCTTATAGGATGCGATTCCCTGATTGATGTGGTCGCGGGACTTCAGATAATTGCAGCCGGTCCCCGCCAGGATCATTGCCACGGCGAGCAGAGCCGCGCTCAGGGTCGGTATTCTGCGCATAGAACTTCTTCTCCTCGTCATTACTAACCGATTATTCCCGATTGCTCCCGATGAATTACTCGCCTGCCTCGATCTTGGGCGTCATCAAGCCGATTTTGTCGATGCCGGCTCCGCGGGCGATATCGATGGCTCGCGCTACGGTCTGATAATCCAGGTCCGGATCGCCCTTGACGAATACCACGCGTTCGGCGCGGGTCTTGAACACCTGTTCCAGCCGGGGACCCAGCTTGTCGAAATCAGTGTCTTCCTCGTTGATTTTCATCGACCGGTCTTTCGCAATCTGGATGACCACGGTGCGCTCATCCTGCTTGGTAGGCTGATCCTTCTTGGGCGGTTGCGGCGCGATGGCCTCCAGCCCGTACGGCGTCAGCGGCGTGATCACCATGAAGATGATCAGCAGCACCAGCAAAACGTCGATGAGCGGGGTGACATTGATGTTCGCCGATACCCGGCCTCCACCGCCTACGTTCATTGCCATAAGAAAATCTCCTTAACCCGACCGAAATCTATTGAACCGGAGTTGCAGCAGCAGCTTGCCCGGCGCCCTGAGGAGTCTCGGTGATCAAGCCGAGCTGATCGACGCCGGCGGCGCGCAAATTATCCACCACGTCTTCCACGGCCTGGTACTTAGCGCGAGCATCCGCCCGGATGTATACGGTTTTATCCAGCTTATTGGTCAACAGATCCTGAACCTTGGTGGGAAGCTCGTCCACCGTGACCTGCTTGTTGCCGGGACTCAGGAAGGACCGCCCATCGCGCGTCACGGAGATCAAAATCGCATCTTCCTTGTCGGCATTCTGCATGGCGATCGGATTCTTGGCTTTCACATATTCCACGGTCTGGCCCTTGGTCAGCAAGGGCGTAATCACGATGAAAATGATCAGCAGCACGAGCATCACGTCCACCATCGGCGTAACGTTGATCTCCGAGACGACCACTGGCGCTACAGGCTTCTTCATAATCGTTACTCCCGATCTACTCCCGATCTACTCCCGTTGTTTCACTTCAGACGGAGGCGCCGCTTGGCGGCAGCGCCCCGTCCGTCCACACTCGCAAAGAACCTCGATACTCGCAAGAGACCGGAGAATCTACTTCCCTGCGCTGGCCCGCTGGGTCCGCTTCAGGAAGTAGTCGATCAGTTCCGAGCTGGAGTTGCCCATCTCGACGTCGAACGCTTCCACGCGGTTGCTGAAGTAGTTATACATCCAGACCGCGGGGATGGCGACGAACAGGCCGGCGGCGGTGGTAACCAGCGCTTCGGAAATACCTCCGGCCACCGCGCTCAGACCGCTGGATTTCTCGGTCGCGATTCCCTTAAACGCATTGATGATGCCGACTACCGTTCCCAGCAATCCCACGAAGGGGGATGAGGACGCGATGGTCGCCAGGGTCGAGACGCCCCGCTTCAACTCGGCGTGCACGATGGCCTGTGCGCGTTCGAGAGCCCGCTTGGAAGCCTCGATCTCTTCACCCGAAATGTCCGAGCTCATCTGGTGCGCCCGGAATTCCTGCAAACCGGCCACCACGACTTTGGCCAGGTGGCTCTTGCCGTAGCGGTCGGCGATCTTGATCGCTTCATCCAGCTTGCCCTCGCGCAGCGCTCCGGCCACGGCCGGGGCGAAGGCACGGGACTGCTTGCGTGCTCCGTTGAAGGCGATCCAGCGATCGATCATGACGCCAATGGACCACGCCGACATAATGATCAGCGTGATCACGATGCTGCGGGCCGGCCACTGCATAGTGCCCCACATCGCCAAGATGTCAAAGCTAACCGCCCGTTCCTGAAGGAGCAAGAATGCCTGGGCTTGCAACTGTAAAACCATAATTTAGTCTCCTGCGAGTTGATTTTTAGACCACGGACGTTTCTCGACGCCGCGGCCGCTACTAATTCAATACAAAATTCACCGTAATCTCTGTGATGACATCCACCGGCTCGTTGTTCAGCATGTAAGGCCGGTATTCCCACTCCGAAACCGTCTTCATAACCTCGGGAGTCGCCAGCATGGCCGGACCGGAAACGTACTTCAGATCCCGGATCTTGCCATCTTTCCCGATCACTGCCGAATAGCGAACCGCACCCTGCACGCGCGCGAGTTTAGCGACCCTCGGATATTCCGGCGACGGGGCTTTGATCCTGCTCCCTTCGAATACTTTTCCGCCCACTACCACCGGCTTGTCCTGCTTGGGAGGAGGCGGAGGCGGCGGCGGGGGAGGCGGCGGCGCGAGACCCGCAAGCCCGCCGATGGTTCCGCTCGGAACACCGCCGGGAACGCCGACCACCACCGCGACGTTTGAAACCGAAGGCGGAAGCTCCGCCTCGACGATGGTCGCAACCTGTTTCGGAATTTCCTTGGGTGCCATCAGCTTCCCGGCATCAAACTGCCGGGGCGGAACCTTGATCACTTTGACAGGGGTAGGAGGGGGCGGCGGCGGAGGGGGCGGGGGCGGAGCCGGCGCTTGCAGCAAACTAACCAACTGCGCCTTCGGCAGCACATCCGTGAAGATCAGAGGGAGAATGACCAATAATCCGATGATCCCCAACTGGAGGACGAAGGACAGCGTCACCGTCCAGCTCTTGTTTGTCTTCCCAACTCCGTCTACGAAGGTCTGTTCAAACATCTCCCCGTTCTCCTATCTCCCACCAGCAGCCTACACTACCCTCGCATGGCCTTGCGCGGGCCCGCCGTTTCGCGAGGCGCCGGCGCAGCCGCGACGGGCTTCCCCGTCCCGCGGAAGTTCTGCCAGAATACCAAAATTGGACTCGCTACAAACACCGAAGAATACGTCCCCACGATAATACCCATCACCAACGCGAAGGAAAACCCGTTCAACACATCTCCGCCGAACAGCCACAGCGCCAAAGCCGTCAGCAGCGTGAGGCCGCTGCTCATCACGGTCCGGCTCAAGGTTTGATTGACACTGATGTTGATGACGTTTTCCAGCGACTCGCGGCGCACGATCTTCAAGTTCTCCCGGATCCGGTCGAAGACCACGATAGTGTCATTCATCGAATAACCGACCAGGGTCAGCAGCGCGGCTACCACGGTCAGCGAAATCGGCTTGTTGAACAGCGAGAACAGGCCGATGGTGATGAGCGTGTCGTGGAATACCGCCACTACCGCGGCGACGCCATAAATCCATTCAAAGCGGAAGGCGATATACACCAGCATTCCGGCCAGCGCATACAGCACGGCTTCGACGGCCTTCAGCTCCAGCTCCGCGCCGATCTTGGGACCCACTACGTCGGTCGACAAGATTGTGAACGGCCCCATGACCACGTTGGCTTTCAGAACCTCAATGACCTTTGGCGTCACGCCTTTCACTCCGGAAAGCTCGTCGGCGGAGTGCAGGATACCGCCATGATCGGCCCGATAGGTGTCGATCGCCGTACACAGGTCCTGCAAATCCTGCTCGGAGAGAGCCACGCCGGCCTGCTGCAGCGGCCCGCGCAGCCGGTCGGCCAGTTCCGTGGCGGAGGAGTTATTTACGTCGATCATTCCGTTGGCGGAGCTGCTGAACATCCCGCGCAAAGTCGCGTCAATCAACTGCCGGTTGGCGTTCAACTCCTTCTCATCCTTGATCTCAGTGCCGATCAAAACTTCCGGTTTTCCGCTGACCTGCTGGACCACGATCTCGCCCGGCAGCTTGCTCTCGAGCGCCGAACGAATCTGCTGAACAGGCGGCTCCTGGGCAAAGCGCAGCGACATTTGGACGCCTCCCTTGAAGTCGATCCCGTAGCGCATTCCCCTGGTGGCGATACTGATCCATCCCGCTGCCGTCAGCATGAGCGATAAGATGATGAAAGGCCACTTCTTACCTAGGAAGTCGAAGTTGGTGTTCTTAAATAATTCCATTGAGCCCGTTACTGCCGGCTTAGAGTGTCAGACACCGGCTTGCATACAAAAGTTCCCGCCGATCCCAATCCCGAACAGCCTGAATCTGCAAAACGATTTAGGCTACCACAAACCAGAACCTTGGAACACATCAAGCAACCCATTTAAATGCTGAGCGTTACTGCCCGCTTCTGCCCCGCCAGCTCCCAATTGAAGATGGTTCGGGAGACAAACACCGCCGTGAACACATTAGCGAACAACCCGATGACCAGAGTCACCGCGAATCCTTTGACGGCGACGGTCCCGAACAGGAACAGAAAACAGCAGGAAACAATAGTGGTTACGTGCGTGTCGACAATCGTGAGGAAGGCTTTCCCAAATCCTGCTTCCACAGCCGCGACGACCGCCTTACCGGCCCGCAGCTCTTCACGAATACGTTCAAAAATCAGCACATTCGAGTCCACCGCCATGCCGATGGTGAGGATGATGCCGGCGATACCGGGCAGCGTCAGGACCGCCTCGAAGTAGCTCAACGCGGCGATCAGAATCAGCGCGTTCAGGATCAAAGCCAGGGTCGCGTTTATGCCGCTGCGCTTGTAATAAATCAGCATGAGGGCGACCACCGCGATCACGCCGGCAATACCGCTAACCAGGCCGGCGCGGATGGAATCGGCGCCCAGCGATGGGCCCACCGATCGCTCTTCAATACTTAGCAGGCTGGCCGGAAGCGACCCGGCCCGCAGATTCAGCGCCAGATCGGCCGCCTCGTCGTGGCCTCCCATATTGGTGATCACGCCGTTATCGCTGATCTTGGCCTGGATGGTCGGCGCGCTCAAGACCTTTTTGTCGAGCACAATCGCCAGCCGGTCGTTAATGTGAGCGCCGGTGAACCTGGCGAAGCGCGCGGCGGCGTCCTGGCTCAGTACGAAGTTGGTTTCCCATCCTCCGGACTGGCCGTTTTGTACCGGCTTGGCATCGCGCAAATCCTGTCCTCTGACGACCGGGGTGCGCGCCAGGATGTAAAACTCGGCTGGTGAGCCGCCGCGGGCGGCGGAAGGAACGATCTGCGAGCTCAGCGGTAAAACGCCATTCTTGCTTTGCATGGCTTCTTCCCGCGATGCGAATGGGCCGCCCTGCACTTCATACAGCTCCAGCACGGCGGCCGTCTGGAGAAGCTGCTTGATCCGCGCAGGATCGTCCAAACCCGGAAGCGTGACCAGAATCTGCGAATCCCCGCGCGGCTGCACACTGGATTCCGCGAGCCCATAACCGTTGATCTTCTTTTCGATGGTGCTGATGGTCTGCGTGAGCGTGTCCGTCCGGACGCGCAGCGCCTCGCTGGTCTTCATGGTCAGGCGGTAATCGGTTTCGTTCACCGCCGTCATAATCCACACCGATCCGAAGTTATCGTTCACGATCATGCGGAAATCGCCCGCCTTGGTGCCCGGTACGCCGGTGACGTTGATCTGAATGCTGTTGGCGTGATCGAAGTCAGGATCGTTGCGGTTCAGGTCGGCAAACGGAATGGAGGCCTTGGTCAACTCGTCGCGAAGCCGCTGGATGACCGTATCGGCCTCTCCCTTGAAGGCGTCCTGCATCTCGACCTGATACACCAGAATGCTGCCGCCTCGAAGATCGGTGCCGAGACGGATGTTCTTCTTCCAGTTATCCAGCAGCTCCGTTTTCGACGTGGGGAGGCCAATGATGCCATAGATGCATACCAGGATCACACCCAGGATGATCAGAAGCCGTATTTTAGTGTTGCTGGTCATATTGAATCGCTTCTTCTATTGGTTACTTCTTATCTTCCGGTGCTTTCTCCGGACAGTGCTTTCTCCGGGTTCACCAGGCTGGCCACGGCGCTGCGCGCAATCTGCAGCTTGATGTTATCGGGCTTCACTCTTACGATCAAGGTGTCGGGGGCCACGCTTACCACGGTGCCGACGATCCCGCCGGTGGTGACGACTTCATTTCCCGCCTGCAATCCGGCCAGCATCGACGCCTGCTGCTTCTTCTGCCGCTGCATGGGCATGAAAACCAGGAAGTAGAAAATGGCAACGATAAAGATCAGCGGCAGGAAGCTGATAATCGGGTTGGACGCGGCGGGCTGCTGCTGCAGCCAAAAGGCGAGGTCTTGCATCGGGAGATCTATACGGCTTTCTGGGTTACCGCCTACTTAAACTATGGTGCCGCGCTGCGCGCGCAGGTACGTGGGGAACTCCCCAACCAGTATAGCCTCCCTCATCTGCCTCATCATGTCAAGGTACCGGCGCAAGTTGTGTAGCGTCGCGAGGGTGGAGAACGTCATCTCGCCCGCGAGGAACAGATGGCGAAGATACGCCCGCGAGAAATTGCGGCAAGTGTAACAGGAGCAGGACTCGTCCACCGGGCCGGGGTCTTCCTTATACTGCGCCTGCTTAATAACCACACGTCCCTGAGACGTGAACAAGTACCCGTTACGGGCGTTACGGGACGGTAGTACGCAATCCATCATGTCGACGCCGCGCGCGACGTACTCTGGCAGTTCGTCCGGCATGCCGACACCCATGACATAGCGCGGACGATCCTGCGGCAGCAGCGGCGTGGTGACTTCCGTCATTTCCAGGCTCAGCGCGCGGGGCTCGCCGACCGATAAGCCGCCGATGGCGTACCCTTCCGCGTCCAATGGCAGCAGCTCCTCGGCACAGTGACAGCGGAGATCGGGATACATGGAGCCCTGGACGATCGGGAAGAGCGCATGCTCGCCATCACGCGATCTGCGGTAATGATCGTAGCCCGCGCGGGCCCAGCGCAGCGTCCGTTCGGTGGAAACTCGAGCAGCTTCGTGGCTGGCCGGATAGGCCAGACACTCGTCGAGCACCATCATGATGTCGCTGCCCAGCGCGAGTTGGACGTCGATGGTCGATTCGGGTGTGAAGAAATGCTGATCGCCGTTCAGGTGCGATCGAAAAAGCACGCCTTCTTCGGTGACCTTGCGCAGCGTATCTAAACTGAAGACCTGGAATCCGCCTGAGTCGGTGAGGATGGCCCGAGGCCAGTTCATGAATTTGTGCAAGCCGCCGAGTTTGCGGATCGTCTCGTGTCCGGGCCGCAGAAACAAGTGATAGGTGTTGCCGAGGATGATCTTGGCGTCCAGATCGTTCAGCAGATCGCGCGGGAGGATGCCTTTGACGGTCCCCTGCGTGCCGACCGGCATGAATACAGGCGTCTCGACGTCGCCGTGTGCGGTGTGAAGGATGCCGGCGCGCGCGCCTGTTTCGGGACAGGTGGCCTGTAGCTCGAAGCGGAACACAGACTTTATTGTAGGGGCCACTCGTATGGCTGCGGCCCCGAGGGACAGCCTACGAATTTCCGCGACCTCAAGCTTGATAAGCCTGAGTCCGGTCAGCGCGGAATTTCGCTGGCTGTCCCCGTTTTCCCGGATGGCCGCAAATGAGCGCTTGGTAGGATATAGGGACATCTCTCATGTCCTTGCGGTTCTACAACACCCTGACCCAGCAGTTGGAGGAGTTCAAGCCCCTTCACGACAACGTCGTGCGGATGTACACCTGCGGGCCGACGGTCTACAATTACGCCCACATCGGCAACTTCCGATCCTTCGTTTTTCCGGACATCCTGCGACGCTGGCTGCGCGCGCGCGGCTACCAGCTCGATCACGTGATGAATATCACCGACATCGAGGACAAGATCATCCGCGATTCGAAGGCGGCGGGCAAATCCATCGATGAATTTACGACAGTCTACACCAAGGCGTTCCTGGAAGACACCGCGACGCTGCGGCTGGAGCGTCCCGAACGCATTGTCCCGGCGACCCAACACATTCCCGAAATGGTGGAAGCCGTGCAGCACCTCAGCGAACGCGGGCACACTTATGTCAGCGACGGCTCGGTTTATTACCGCATCTCTACATTTCCCGAATACGGCAAGCTCTCGCACAACGACTTCAGCGGCATCCGAGCCGGGGCTCGTGTCGACGTGGATGAGTACGACAAAGACGACGCTCGCGACTTTGTTCTGTGGAAAGCCGCCAAGGAAGGCGAGCCTGCCTGGGACACGCCCATCGGCAAGGGCCGCCCCGGCTGGCATATCGAATGCTCCGCGATGGCGATGAAGTATCTGGGCGATACCCTCGACATTCACACCGGCGGCGTGGATCTCACGTTTCCGCATCACGAGAACGAAATCGCGCAGGCCGAGGGGATCACTGGGAAGCAGTTCGTCCGCTTCTGGCTGCACGCCGAGCACTTGAGCGTGGATTCGCAGAAGATGTCGAAGTCACTCGGCAATATCTATACTCTGCGGGATCTCAAGGAGCGCGGGTATGCGCCCGAATCTTTGCGTTACCTGCTGGCGTCGGTGCCGTATCGCAAGAAGCTGAATTTCACTTTCGATGGGCTGAAAGCTGCGGCGACCGCGATCGACCGTCTGCGGAATTACAAACTGCGCCTGGAGACCGACAAATTTCCTGGGGGGACAAACGTGGCTCTGGCCGAGCGCACACAGGTCGCGTCGACTGCTTTCGACGCAGCGCTCGATGACGATCTCAATACCGCCGAAGCACTGGGAACCGTCTTCGAATACATCCGCGATACCAACACTGCCATGGACGCCGGAGAGTTTCGAGCGGGCAACGTCCCGGACGCGCTCGAATTCCTCGATCGTTTCGACTCGATCTTCGATGTATTGAAACCTTCCGCGCGCACCGGCGGCCTGTCGGATGCCGAAGTGGACACGCTCATCGCCGAACGCACCGCGGCCAAGAAATCGAAGAATTTCGGCCGTTCCGATGAGATTCGGGCGCAACTGGCTTCACAGGGCGTGATCCTTGAAGACACCAAGGAAGGAGTACGCTGGAAACGGTCATGAAAATCGAAAGCAAAACCGTTCACTGGGGCGACCGCCGCAAGGCCGGCGACTTCACTCCGGTCACGACTCCGATCTACACGGCCGCGAGCTACGTCTACGAATCGATGGACCAGCTGGATCGCGTCTTTGCGCTGGAGGAATCGGGTCCCGCATACGCGCGCTACGATAATCCCACGCGCTCGGCGCTCGAAGAACTGGTTCGCGAACTGGAAAACGGGGCGGGCGCGATCGCCTGCTCCTCGGGAATGGCCGGCATCCACATGGCGGTACTCGCCGCGTTAATGGACCGGCCCAAACGCGTGGTCGCCGCCAACATGATGTACGGCGCCACCACTTCCATGCTGATGAATGTATTCGGCCCAATGGGAGTAGAGACTGCGCAGGCCGATCCCTGCGATCCGGCTGCCTTCGAAGCCACGTTGACCGAAGAGAAGACCGGCGCGGTGGTCGTGGAAACCATTGCGAATCCTCTGTTGCGCGTGCCGCCACTGGACAAGATCGCCGCTCTGTGCCGCGCCGCGGACGTGCCGTTGATCGTCGACAATACGTTCGCTACGCCGCTGCTGGTCCGGCCGCTGGAGCTCGGCGCGAGCATGGTCTGCCACAGTGCCACCAAATACCTAGCGGGCCACGGAGACGTGCTGGGCGGCGTGATCGTGGCGGATCAGGCGAACTTCGACGCACTGCGGACGCTCTCCCGCACCATCGGCCCAGTCATGGGTCCGTTCGAGAGTTATCTGACCTTGCGTGGGATCAAAACACTCGCATTGCGCGTGGAGCGGCAGTGCGCCAACGCCTGCAAAGTCGCGTCGTGGCTGGCGACACACCCGCGTGTGGAACGAACATTCTTCCCGGGCGATCCCAAGCATCCGGATGCCGATTCTATCGCGCGGCTGTTTCCGCCGAATCGCTACGGCGGCCTGGTGTCGTTCGAGCTGAAGGACGCGGGTCGCACGGAGGTCTTCCGCTTCATGGAGAAATTGAAAATGGTGGTGCGCGCGACCTCGCTCGGCGATGTTCACACCTTGATGATGTACCCGGTCATGGGATCGCATCGCGATCTTTCGCCCAAGCATCGCGAGCGCCTGGGGATCCACGACAATCTGCTGCGGATATCGGTCGGCATTGAGGCGGTGGAGGATATCGTCGCCGACTTGGATCAAGCGCTTTCCGCTTAGAAAGTTTGTTATACTGTGGTTTCTATGTTCGTCGCCCGTCATCATCGGCACCATCATCATCACGCCCTTGCTGCGCGACGGGCTCACGCGTAATCAAGCAAATCGGATTTGAGAAGACGAGCCCGCCGGAAACGGTGGGCTTTTTCGTTATAGGACCGAATCTAAATAGGAAAAGCCATGGAACTGGATTTCAGCAAACTGGACGGCCTAGTGGCCGCAGTCATTCAAGATTGGAAAACGGGGCGCGTCCTGATGGTCGGCTTCATGAACGAGGAAAGCTTTCGCAAGACTGTCGAGACCGGCAACGCGGTCTTCTACAGCCGCTCGCGCAACAAGCTGTGGCTCAAGGGCGAAACGTCGGGCCACAAGCTGGTGGTCAAGGAGATCTCGACCGACTGCGATCGCGATGCCGTGCTTTTGAAATGTGAGGCGCTTGGCCCCGGCGTCTGCCACGAAGGTTACGAAAGCTGCTTCTTCCGCAAGCTCGAAGGCAACGAATGGAAGATTACCGAGAAACGCGCGTACGATCCCGCCGCCGTTTACGAAACTAAATGAAACTGAAACTCGGCATTCCTAAAGGCAGTCTCGAAAACGCAACCGTCGATCTCTTCCGGCGCGCCGGATTCCAAATCACCGTGAGCAGCCGCTCTTATTTCCCCGCGATCGACGATCCCGAGATCGAGTGCATGCTGATTCGCGCCCAGGAAATGGCCCGCTACGTCGAGGACGGCGTGCTCGATGCGGGCCTGACCGGCCGCGACTGGGTGGAGGAAAATGAAGCCCAAGTTCAGACCGTGGCCGACTTAATTTACGCCAAGCAGAGCTTCGGCAAAGTGCGCTGGGTGCTGGCAGTACCGGAATCCTCGCCGGTGCAATCTGTCAAAGACCTGCAAGGCAAGATCATCGCTACCGAACTGGTCGCAGCCACTGAACGGTATCTCAAATCCCACGGCGTTACCGCCAAGGTCGAGTTCAGTTGGGGCGCGACCGAAGTGAAGCCTCCTGAGCTGGCCGATGCCATCGTGGAAGTCACCGAAACCGGGTCGTCTCTCCGCGCCAACAAGCTGCGGATCGTCGAGACGGTGATGGAATCGAACACCCAACTAATCGCTAACGTGAATTCCTGGAAAGACTCGTGGAAGCGGCGCAAGCTGGAGGACATGCGGATGCTGCTGGAAGGAGCCATCAACGCTCTGGGCAAGGTCGGGCTGATGCTGAACGTCGAGAAGAAGAATCTCGAAAGTGTGCTGGGCGTACTGCCGGCGCTGAAGAAACCGACCATTTCGCCCCTAAGCGATGGCGACTGGCTGGCGCTCAACACGATCCTCGACGAAGCCACCGTACGCACCATCATTCCGCGCCTGAAAGAAGCTGGCGCGCAGGGCATCGTCGAATATCCGTTGAACAAGATCGTGATGTAGGGTTTACGCCAACATGATCCGGATCATTAATTATCGGGAAGCGCAGTCTCTAGTGGCGCGGAAAACGCAGCGACTGGAAGACGCCGAGCGGATTGTCGCGCCGATCCTCGAAGACGTGCGCCGCGAGGGCGACGCCGCTCTGCTCGCATACGCCCGCAAGTTCGACGGTTTTGAAGGCGCCAGTGTCCGCATCCCGGTGCACGGAACGCTTGAGCCGGAATTCGGACGGGCCGTGCGCATCGCCGACGCGAACATCCGCGAGTACGCGCGCCTGCAACTGCCGGTCGAGAAGCTGGTGGAATATCCGGACGGCCGCAAGCTGGGCCAGATCGTTCGGCCGCTCGATTCCATGGGCGCGTACACGCCCGCGGGCCGCTATCCGCTGCCCTCCACGCTATTGATGAACATCATCCCGGCGCAGGTGGCGGGCGTCAAGACTACGTGCGTCGCTTGCCCGCACCCCAGCGCTGAAATCCTGGGGATCGCCGCGTGGCTCGGTGTGACGCATTTTTTCCAGATGGGAGGGGCGCAGGCCATCGCCGCATTGGCGTTCGGAACGGCCACCGTCCCACGTGTCGATCGCATCGTTGGTCCCGGGAACATCTACGTCGCCGCTGCGAAGAAGCTGATCGCAGGGGAGACTGGCATCGATTTCGTAGCGGGACCGACCGAGATCGTGATTATTACGGCGGATGGCAATCCGGAATGGATCGCGGCCGACATGCTGGCGCAAGCCGAGCACGACGTAGACGCCTCGGCGATTCTGCTCACGACATCGCGCGATCTGGCGAACGCCGTAGCCGAAGCCGTGGAGCGGCAGCTTCATTCCTTGCCGACCGCCGCAGTCGCGCGCCAGTCAATCGACAACAACGGGGCCATCGTGGTCGTCGATACACTCGAACGCGCGGTCGAGTTTTCAAATGCGCTGGCACCGGAGCATCTCGCGCTGCACGATCCAGCATTACTCGGTTCGATCCAGAATGCGGGCTCGGTGTTTCTGGGCCCATCGAGTCCCGAAGCCGCGGGCGATTACGCGTCTGGTCCCAATCACGTCCTTCCGACTTCGGGACAAGCCCGCTTGAGAGGTGGCCTGTCCGCGGCGGATTTCGTCAAAGTGATCTCGGTGCAGGAACTCAGTCCGGCAGCGCTGAAGTCGCTGGCGCCCGCAGTCACGACTTTGGCTCGGGCCGAAGGTCTGGAGGCGCACGCGCGATCGGTCGAGGTACGGCATGGCTGATCCGCTTACCCCACGAGCAGCAATCGAGGCGATGGCGCCGTATTCTCCGCCCTCGGGCGGGCGCGCCGGAAAACTGCGCCTCGATTTCAACGAGAACACCGTCGGCTGCTCACCGAAAGTAATCGAGTGCGTGCAGCAGTACCTGACCGCCGACCACTTGACCATTTATCCCGAATATCAGGACGCCCGCCGCGATCTGGGTTCGTTCTTCGGCGTATCGCCTGAGGAATTCACCATCACCAACGGCACCGACGAGGCGATCCAGCTCTCGATCAACACCTTTGTAGACGATGGCGACGATGTGTTGCTGCTCAAGCCTTCGTACGCCATGTACCGTTTCTATGCTGAAGTGGCCGGCGCGTCGGTCCGTGAAGTGGAATACCCGGCCGATCTCAGCTTCCCGCTAGCCGATTTTCTAGACAAGCTGCGGCCGGAAACTCGCGCGATCCTGATCGCTAATCCCAATAACCCCACCGGGTCTGCCATCGGGCTCGACCAGATCGAACTCATTCTTGAAACTGCCCCAGAGGCAGCAGTATTGATCGACGAAGCGTATTTCGAATTCTACGGCGTCACTGCATTGCGCTGGATCAACGAATACAAGAACCTGTTCGTCAGCCGGACATTCTCAAAAACCTACG
>Ga0265313_10002366_pt1 | contig 16414 bp, 11 predicted proteins | sample 4123metaG_FD_203122 | JGI IMG/M metagenome (GOLD analysis project Ga0265313, IMG submission 203122) | Rhizosphere microbial communities from Carex aquatilis grown in University of Washington, Seatle, WA, United States - 4-1-23 metaG | ecosystem: Host-associated > Plants > Roots > Rhizosphere >...
CCACCCACGGCTACCTGCCATTACTAGATCTGCTGCGGCGCTCGAGCGTGAGGGTGCTTCAGCCCACCGCCTTCAGCAGCGCCGAATCGAGGCGCCGCGCGAAGGCCTTGGTGTCGGAGACCGGCTCGCCCTGGACGATGCAGGCCTGGTCCAGGAGCAGCCAGGCCGCTTCGGTGACCGCGTCGGCGCCGCCGTTCTGGGACAGGCGCCTGGCGAGACAGGCGATCACGGGGTGGCGCGGGTTCACCTCCAGCACGCGCTTGGCCTTCCCGTCCAGCTGGCGATGCTGCTTCAGCAGGCGCTCCAGATGCATGTCCATGTCGCCCTCGTCGGCGACCAGGCAGACGGCGCTCGCCTCCAGCCGGTGGGAGGCGCGCACGTCCTTGACCGCGTCCTTCAGGGTCAACTTCAGAAGCGCGATCAGAGCGTCGGTGCCGGCGGCTTGAGGCTCCTCGGCCGCCTTCTTCTTGTCGTCGGGCAGGGCGATTTTCTCCAGATCGGCGCCGCCCCGGGTGGCCGATTTGAACGGCTTGGCGTCATAGGCGCCGACGGCCGGAACCCAGAACTCGTCCACCGGATCGGCCAGCAGCAGGACCTCCACGCCGCGCGCGGCGAAACCTTCGAGCTGCGGGCTCTTGGCCGCCGCCTCCACGCTCTCGCCGGTGATGTAGTAGATCGCCTCCTGACCCGGCTTCATCCGGCCGACATAGTCGGCGAGCGTGGTCAGGCCCTCGGCGCCAGTGGAGCGGAAGCGGGCGAGCTTCAGCAACGCCTCGCGCTGCTCGGTATCCTCGTAGAGGCCTTCCTTCAGCACCGGACCGAAGTCGTCCCAGAAGCTGCCATAGGCCTCGGCATCCTTCTCGGCCAGCTTGGCGAGCTCGGCCAGGCTGCGCTTCACCAGGCCGGAGCGGATCTTGGCCAGCAGCGGATTGTGCTGCAGCAGCTCGCGGCTGACGTTGAGGGGCAGGTCCTCGGAATCGACGATGCCCTGGAGGAACCTGAGATAGCCCGGCAGGATGTCGGCGCAGTCGTCGGTGATGAACACGCGCCGGACGTAGAGCTTGAGACGATGCTTGCGCTCGGGGTTGAACAGGTCGAACGGCCGCGATCCGGGCAGAAAGATGAGGGCCGTATAGTCGATCTTGCCCTCGGCCTTCCAATGGATGGTGAGCCGCGGCTGGTCGAGCCCGTGGGAGACGTGGCGATAGAACTCGGCGTACTGGCGCTCGGTGATCTCGTTCTTGGGCCGCATCCAGAGGGCGGCGGCCTCGTTGAGCTTCTCCTCCTTGCCGCCGGCCTTGAGCAGGATCGGCAACGCGATATGGTCGGAGTAGCGGGCGACCACGGTCTTGAGGCGCAGGGGCTCGAGGAACTCCTCGGCATCCTTGCGCAGATGCAGAACGATGCGGGTGCCGCGCTCGACTTCGGCCGCCGGCGAAACCGCGAACTCGCCCTTGCCGTCGGAGACCCAGCGCCAGCCCTCGGCCTCGCCCGCCCGCCGGCTGAACACCTCGACCTTATCGGCCACCATGAAGGAGGCATAGAAGCCGACGCCGAACTGGCCGATGAGGGAGAGATCCTTGGCCGCGTCGCCGGTGGCCTGGGCGAGAAAGGCGGAGGTGCCTGAGCGGGCGATGGTGCCGAGATTGGCGACCAATTCCTCCCGGTTCATGCCGATGCCGTTGTCGGCCACGGTCAGGGTTTGGGCCGCGGCATCGGGGGCGATGCTCACCCGAAACTGGCTGTCGCCCGCCGCGAGCTCGGGGTTGGTGAGGGCCAGGTAGCGCAGCCGGTCGCAGGCGTCCGACGCGTTGGAAATCAATTCCCGAAGGAAGATCGACCGCTCGCTGTAGAGCGAATGGGCGACGATATCGAGCAGGCGCCCGACCTCGGCCTGGAAACCGTGTTTCTCCTCGACTGACGCCTCGTCCCGCATGGCCTCGAACCCCTCATGACAAATCCCGGTCGGATATGGGGATATTGCGGGCCACATCAAGAGGCAAGCCCGTCTTGCAAATCGGACCCAAGCGCCCGATTCTCACAGGCATGATCGGGAGAGCGGGCCCGCGACTGACGGCCGTGCTCGGGCCTACCAACACGGGCAAGACCTATCTCGCGGTCGAGCGCATGCTGGGCCATGAGAGCGGGATGATCGGCTTTCCACTGCGCCTGCTGGCGCGCGAGAACTACGACCGCATCCGGAAATCCAAGGGCGACCGGGCCGTGGCGCTGGTGACCGGCGAGGAGAAGATCCTGCCGGCGAGCGCCCGGTATTTCGTCTGTACTGTCGAATCCATGCCGCTCGACCGGCCGGTTGCCTTCCTCGCCATCGACGAGATCCAGATGGCGGCCGATCCCGAGCGGGGCCACGTCTTCACCGACCGGCTGCTCCATGCCCGGGGCCTGCAGGAGACCATGCTGCTGGGGGCGGACACCATGCGTCCGCTGCTGCGCCGGCTCCTGCCGGGGCTGGAAGTGGTGACCCGGCCGAGGTTTTCCACCCTCAGCTACGGCGGGCCGAAGAAGCCGACCCGGCTGCCGGCCCGCAGCGCCGTGGTCGCCTTTTCCGCCGCCGAGGTCTATCGCATCGCCGAGATGATGCGCCGCCAGCGGGGCGGAACGGCCGTGGTCATGGGCGCTCTCAGCCCGCGGACCCGCAACGCCCAGGTGGAGATGTACCAGGCGGGCGAGGTCGACCATCTGGTGGCGACGGACGCCATCGGCATGGGGCTCAACATGGATCTGGTCCATGTCGCCTTCGCCGGCGTCAGCAAGTTCGACGGCCGCGCGCCGCGCCGGCTTTCCGCCGCGGAGCTGGCCCAGATCGCCGGGCGCGCCGGCCGGCACATGAACGACGGCAGCTTCGGCACCACGGCGGAGGTGGGCGGGCTCGCACCCGAAATCGTGGAAGCGATCGAGAACCACCGGTTCGATGCCATCCCGGCCCTGATGTGGCGCAACAGCGACCTCGATTTTCGTTCGATTGGGACCCTGCGCCAGAGCCTGGAGCGCCCGTCCCCCGACCCGGCGCTGCGCCGGGCGCGGGAGGCCGAGGACCAGCGGGCCCTGGCGCAGCTCGCCCTCGATCCGGAGATCCTCGAGCGAGTGACGGGCCGGGCGCGGGTCGCCCTGTTCTGGGACGTCTGCCAGATCCCCGACTTCCGCAAGGTGATGAGCGATGCCCATGCCCGGCTCCTCAGCCAGGTGTTCCGCCATCTGACCTCGGCGGCGGCCCGGCTGCCCACCGACTGGGTCGCTGCCCAAGTCGCGCGCCTGGACAGCGCCGAGGGCGACATCGACACCCTCATGGCCCGCATCGCCCATATCCGCACCTGGACCTATATCGCCCACCGGGCCGATTGGCTGGCCGACCCGGCGGAATGGCAGGAGCGGACCCGGGCGGTGGAGGACAAGCTCTCCGACGCGCTCCATCGCTCGCTCACCCAGCGCTTCGTCGACCGGCGCCAGGCCATGCTGCTGCGCCGGATGAAGGGCGGCGGGACCTTGGCGGGGGTGGTGACCCGCGCCGGCGAGGTGATCGTCGAGGGCCATTCGGTCGGGCAGCTCGACGGCTTCCGCTTCGTTCCCGACGGCTCCGGCGGGGCCGAGGAATCGCGGCCCCTGCTGGCCGCGGCGCGTCGGGCTCTGACCCAGGAAATCCCGGCCCGCCTTGCCCGGCTGGAAAAGGCCGGCGACGGCAGCTTCGCCCTGTCCCAGGCCGGCATCATCAGCTGGGAGGGGGCGCCGGTGGCCCGCCTCGTCGCCGGGGACACGGTGCTCGCTCCCCGGATCGATCCGCTTGCCAGCGACCTGATCGAGGGTGCGGAGCGGGAGCGGCTGCGCCGGCGCCTGGCCCTCTGGCTGGAAGCGCATATCGCAAGGCGCCTCGCGCCCCTGACCAATGCCGCCGCCGCGCCGGTCGAGGCCGCCACCCGCGGCGTGCTGTTCCAGCTGATCGAGGCGCTGGGCCTCCTGCCGCGACGCGAGCTCGCGGCCCAACTGCCGCTGGCCGACATCAAGGCGCTCTCGCGCCTCGGCCTGCGCCTCGGCCGCGAGTCGGTCTGGTTCCCGGCCCTGGCGCCCGCGGCCGGTCTCACGGGGCTGCTCTGGTGCATCAAGGGCGGCAGGGCCCTGGCGCCATTGCCCACCCGCCGGCCGGCGAGTCTGGTCCGCGATCCGGCCTTGCCGGCCGAGTTCTATCACGCCGTCGGCTATCGCCTGGCAGGACCCCTGGTGGTCAGGGCCGACGCCCTGGAGCGCCTTTCCCAAGCGGCCGCGCGCCTGGCGGAGCAGGGGCCGTTCCTGGCGGTCGAGGACCTGCGCCGGACCATCCAATGCGATGCCGGGGCCCTGCCGGCGGTGATCGCAGCGCTGGGATATCGCTCGGTCGAGAAGGATGGCGAGCTGCACTTCCATCCGGCGCCGAAGGCGAAGCGCTGGGCCAGGCGCCGGCGCGGCAAGCACGTCCCGCCCGCGGCGGATTCGCCTTTCGCGGCGCTGAGCAACATCAAGTTCCGTGGCACCAAACCGCAGCAATGAGCGAGCCTGGCCTCCGCCTCGACAAATGGCTTTGGCACGCGCGGTTCTGCAAGAGCCGGACCCTGGCGGCCAAGCTCGCCGGCGCGGGCAAGGTCAGGATCGCCGGCGCCCCGGTGTTCAAGGCCCATCACGCGGTGAAGCCGGGCGACGTGCTGACCTTCCCGCTCGGCCCCCATATCCGCACGGTGCGCGTACTCGCCCTGGGAGAAAGGCGCGGGCCCGCGCCCGAAGCGCGAACGCTCTACGAAGACCTGGCGCCGCCAGGAGCCGCGACGCCGCGCGCCGATCCCGCCGGCCCTCGTCCGACCAAGGCCGACCGCCGCGCCATCGACCGGCTGCAGGATGGCGAGGAGCCGTGATAGCATGGGTCCCGTGAACAGGAGGCGGCCATGCTGAGCAAAGCCCAGATCGACCAGTTCCACCGCGACGGCTGTCTCGTCGTCCCCAACGCGGTCAGCGCCGACGAGCTCGCGTCCATGCGGGCGGAGATCGCGCGCTGGGTCGATGAAAGCCGGGGCCACAGCGAGCCCTTCGGCCCGCCGACCCTGGACGGGCGTCCGCGCTATGACATGGGCGAGGAGCATCGCCCGGACCGGCCGGCGCTGCGCCGGGTCAACAATCCCTCGGACATTTCACCGGCCTTCGCCCATGTGGCCTGGGAATCGCGGGTGGCGGACATGGTGGCCGATCTCGTCGGCCCCGACGTAAAGTTCCATCATTGCAAGATCAACCTGAAGCTGCCCGGCACGAATACCGAGGTCGGCTATCACCAGGATTTCGCCTACACGCCCCACACCAACGACGACATCATCACCGCCCTCATCTTCATCGACGAGGTGACGGCGGAGAACGGCGCGCTCATGGTCGTGCCGGGCTCCCACAAGGGGCCGATTTATTCCCTGTTCGAGAACGACCGCTTCACCGGCTCGATCGAGGCGGGTGCCGCGGCGGAGATGAAGGCGAAGCAGGTGCCGGCGATCGGGCCGGCGGGCAGCGTCTGCCTGATGCACACGCGGCTCTGCCACGGTTCCGAAGCCAACCGGAGCACGCGGTCGCGCGGCCTCTACATCTGCGTCTACAGCGCGGCCGATGCCTTCCCGCTCGCCCGCAACCCGATGGCCAATCCCAACGAAGGCCGGATCGTCCGCGGCAAGGCAACTCGCTTCGCGCGCATGATGGAAGGGCCGATCGAATTGCCGGCCCAGCCCAAGATGGCCTCCTTCTTCGCCGTCCAAGGCCAGAAGAGCGCGGGCCGCGCAGCGGAGTAGGCGGCCGAAGGGAACGAGAGCGCGTTTCCTGGCGTACAAACCCTCTCCGCCCGCTTGCGGGGGGAGAGGGTGGGAGCGATAGCGAGCGGGTGAGGTGGGCCTTGCCGCAAAAGGCACCTCACCCTCCCCGTCGCTCACGCGACGGGTCCCCTCGTCGGACCGCGTTGCGGTCCGACCCCCGCTTCGCGCGGAGAGGGACATCCTCAGCGCCGACGGCTCTACGCCGCCTGGGGCCGTTCCCTTCGTCACTCCGGCTTAGGCGGGGGCGACGAATTCAGGTTAGGGTCCGCCCTAAAGCCTTCCCGCCTCGATGATGCGTTTCAGGAAGGCGCGGGTGCGTTCGTCCTTGGGCGCGCCGAAGATCTCGGCGGGCGGGCCTTCCTCATGGACCTTGCCGGCGAAGAGGAAGCAGATCTTGCTCGCCACCTCGCGCGCGAAACCCATCTCGTGGGTCGCCAGCAGCATGGTCATGCCTTCGGCCGCGAGATCGCGCACGATGTTGAGGACCTCGGCCACCAGCTCGGGATCAAGCGCCGAGGTGATCTCGTCGAGCAGCATGACCATGGGGCCCATGGCGAGCGCCCGCACGATGGCGACCCGCTGCTGCTGGCCACCAGAAAGCCGATCGGGATAGTCCTTGGCCTTGTGCTCCAGGCCGATGCGCTTCAACAGGGCCATGGCATTGGCCTCCGCCTCGGCCCGGTCCTGGCGCAGGATCTTGAGGGGCGCCAGGGTCACGTTCTCCAGCACCGACATGTGGGGAAACAGGTTGAAAGCCTGGAAGACGATGCCGACGTCGCGCCTGAGCGCGTTCACGTCCACCCCCGGCCCGGTCATCCGCTCGCCGTGGATGCGGATCTCGCCGGCCTGGATCTCCTCCAGCCCGTTGATGCAGCGCAGAAGGGTCGATTTCCCGCAGCCCGAGGGGCCGATGAGGCAGACGACTTGATGCTCCTCGACCTCGAGGCTGAGGCCGTCGAACACCACGTGGGAGCCGAAGCGCTTGTGGATGTCGCGGATCTCGATCAGCGCCATGGGAGACTGCCGCTAGCCGGCGCCGGCGCGCATGCGCCGCTGGTCGCGTTCGATCAGCCGGTCGACCATCCTCGCCTGGGGGATGGTGATGACGACGAACAGCATCGCGACCGTGGTGACCGCCGACAGGTTGAAATGGTTGCTGGCAATGATCTTCGCCTGGTTGAAGGCATCGATGGTGCCGATGACGTTGACCAGCGCCGTATCCTTCTGCAGGCCGATGAAATCGTTGAGCAGCGGCGGGATGATCCGGCGCACCGCCTGGGGCACGATGACGTATCGCATGGTCTGCATGAAGGAGAGGCCGAGCGAGCGGGCGGCGGCGGTCTGGCTCCAGTGGATGCTCTCGATCCCGGCGCGATAGACCTCGGCGACATAGGCGCCGTAGGTGAGGGTCAACGCCAGGATGGCGAAGGTGTTCTGGGACAGATTGTTCACGATCGGCAGGCCGGTCAGCGGGATGCCGAAGCCGATGAGGTAGATGTTGATGATCGCCGGCAGGCCACGGAAGACGTCGACGTAGAAGGTGGCGATGAGGCGGATCGGCTGGCCCGCCGGCCCCGGCGCCAGGCGCGCCACCGCGACCACGAGGCCCCAGACCAGCACCAGCACCTCGGCCACGCAGAAGATGTAGACGTTGGTCCAGAAGGCATCCAGCACCAGGCCGAAGGAACTGATGATGAGAGGCAGGCGGAAGAAGGTGCGGCTGACCGCCAGGTCGTTGGCGATCATGAACTGGGCGACCATCAGCAGGAGCGCCAGCGCGCCAGCATACCCGATGGTGGTCCAGGCGAGGCTGCGCGATCTCGCCATGGCGACCCGCGCGCCCACGAGGTCGCCCTCGGCCAGCGCCGTCCTGGCGATCCGCGCCGCCGTCAGGCTGCGCCCGGCGGGAACCAGGAGGCCGAGAAAGGCGAGACCCAGCAGCACGAGCAGGATGTCGAAGGCAAGGCTGTCGACGCCAAGGGTCTGAAGCGCGCCCCGGACGCCGGTGAGGGTCTGCCAGCCGAGGCCGATGATCAGCGCCCCCACCAGCAAGGAACTCGCCGCCCAGCTGGTCGAGTCCTTGGGCGGCGCGCCGGCGTGGAAACGGCGCCCGGTTGGGTTTCCGAGACCGCCGCCGCCCTCGCCCGGCCCTCTCGCCTCGGCGGGGCTCATCGCCCGCCGAGGCCAGAGCCGACTTTCCCGGAAAGTCGGCAGGTCGGATTGAGTTTCAGTGTCGGATTCACGCGAATATTCGCGACCAAGCCGGGATCACGAATTTCCGCGTTTCGATACTCGTGGTCGTCTTCACGGCTCGAAGTACGGGATCTTGGTCGGATCGGCGCCCCAGGCCGCGGCCAGATACTTGGCCGAAAGCTGGGCCAGCGTTCCGTCGTCCTCCAGCGCCTTGATGATCTTGTCGAGGGTCGCCTCGTTGGCGGAGCCCTTCGGATAGAGCGCGCCGTAGACTTCGCCGGTGTGGTACTGGCCCGGGACCACCATGGCGCCGTTGGAGGCGGCGGCCTGGCCGAGGACGATGGCGGTATCGGTCATGGCGGCGTCGATCTGGCCGGCGGCCAGCGCGGCGAACATGCTGGGCGTGTCGGGGAACTGCTTCACCTGCTGGGTCGGCATCAGCTTGCCGGTGACGAAATCAGCACCCGTCGTCGCCGTCTGCACGCCGATGCGCAGGGTCTTCATCGTCGGCCCGTCGACCGTGGTCCCCTTCTTCACCAGGATGCCGATATCGGAGTTGAAGTAGGGAATCGAAAAGTCGACCACCTTCTTGCGTTCGTCGGTGATGGAGATCTCGGAGAGAGCGAGGTCGAAATCCTTGGTCTGGCCGGCGACCAGCGCATCCCAGGCGACGTTGACGACCTTGACGGCGCTCAAGCCCGCGCGGTTGGCGATGTTGGCGGCCATGCAGTACTCGTAGCCGTCCTTGATGGTGTCGGGCGTGTCGCCGTTCCACCAGCCCGGCGAGGGCAGGTTGACTTCCACCGTCAGCTGGCCGGCCACCGCCGGGGTCATGGGTATCGAGCCCTTGGTGCCGGTGAGTTCGCAATTGCCGATCATGTCGGCGCTGGCGGAATGCGCGAAGGCGAGGGTGACGAGAGCAGCGGCAAAGCCGACGCAAGCGAGCCTGCCGCTCATCGAAGCGGGGTTGTACTTCACGGGATGAAGCCTCCTTATGCTGGCAAGTTTATCCTTCCCGCCATTTGAGGCCGGACGGGGGATAAAAGACAAGGGCTGATCGGCATCGCTGATTAAGCGCGGCATGGTCGGGAGGTTTCATAAGGTTGGCTTGAAACACCCTCCGCTCTATGTGGCTGAGTTCCAATTCAGGTATAACAACCGGGAGAATGAGAGCATTTTCGGAGAAGCGATCAGGGCATGTTAGGAAAGCTACCAACGGGATTGCTTCCGGCGCTAATTGTCTGCTTGTTCCTGTTTTGGCTACATCTGTCATTTGATCACGCGTACTACCCACAGGATAACAAGGCTGGGCAGCAACGCGGGGGTCCAATCAGCCAGGTGATCGCGGAAGCTGACAATGCTGCAGCCGCTCGTGGGCTGGAACTTTTCACCGCAGTTTTGGCCTTCTCCACGATTGGCCTGTGGGTCGTCACTTGGAAGAGCGGCGCCCTTGCCGAGCGCGCTCTGATCGATCTTGAGCGACCGTGGATATACGTAGAAATCAACCCGCGCCTTATCCCAATGAAGAACCCCGATGAACCCGCCGAAGCTCCAAGCACCGCATTTGCTCAATTCTATATTTCCAACTATGGACGTGGACCGGCGACCATCTTTGAGTGTTCCGAGGTCTGCAACTTCGGTATAGAACCGGATTCGCTGCTCTATGATCAAACACGATGCGGCGTTATCGCCCCTGACAAAAGAGCCGGCCCTTATAAGCTTCGAATGAGTTTTTCTGTTAAAAGAGCCGACATCCTGGTTGACCTCACAGAGACTGAGGCTGGCGAAGCAATCGCCTACAACCCCGAAATGCCGGATGACGAGGATTTGTTTTTCCGCATTACTCTCAATTATCACGGAATTTTGGTTAAAGACCGAGCGAGCGCCTTTTGCTGGCGATTTGATCGACGCGAAGCCCAATGGGCCATTCACGGCGGCGAAGAATATAACCGCCAAACGTAGAGCGCCGGCCTGTCGGAGGGTCACTTATGGCTTCCCCCGACCGGCACATTCTTCAAGTCCGAGCCAATCGCCTCGTTCCGGGTGATTACAACTAAGCGACTGAAACGAAACAGTTTTGTGGCGATGACCGGGCCGCTTGGTAGAGGCCCTGTGGGTAACATTCGCCGCTCCAGACTTGCCAAACCGCACCCTCTTCGGCTAGTCTATTGAATGAACATTCAATCAATATCGGACACCGAGACCATGACCGCCATGGAAGCGAGCCGCCCGCTTTTGGCCGAAACCGGCACCGTGCTGGGCGAGGGCGAGCGCGAGGGTCTGCCCTGGTGGACCTATTTCAATCCCGAGCTCCTGGAGATCGAGAAGGAGCAGCTGTTCCGCCGCTGCTGGCAGATCGTCGGCCATGTCAGCGACATCCCCGAGCCGGGCGACTATCTCGCCCTCGACGTGGTCGGCGAGCGGGCCCTCGTCTTGCGCGGCAAGGACGGCCAGGTGCGCTGCTTCCACAACGTCTGCCGGCATCGGGGCTCGCGGGTGGTGAAGGACGGCCAGGGCCATTGCCGCGGCGCCATCGTCTGTCCGTTCCATGGCTGGACCTATGATCTGGACGGCCGGCTGCGCGGCATGCCCAAGCGCAAGTCCTTCCCCGAGCTCGATCCCGACAAGCACGGCCTGGTGCCGCTGGAGAGCGAGATCTGGATGGGCTTCATCTTCGTGCGCTTCCTGCCGAGCAAACAGCCGAGCATGGCCGAGCTCATGGCCGAGCACGCGCCGGAGATCGCGAAATATCGCCTCGAGCAGATGAAGCCGCTGACCGGCTTCAACACCGAGGTGCTGCCGGTCAACTGGAAGGCCGTGCGCGACGTGGACAACGAGGGCTATCACGTGCCCGTCGCCCATCCGACCCTGCAGGACCTCTATGGCCAGCGCTATCACGACGAGACCCATCGCGCCGGCGTCTCGCGCTCGCTCGGCACCTTGAACGAGGGGCCGGGCCGTTTCTGGAGCGTGCGCCATTACCGGAAGATCCTGCCCAAGGTCGAGCATCTGCCGGAAGCAAACCAGCGCGCCTGGCTTTACATTGGCCTGTTCCCCAACACGGTGCTGAGCTTCTACCCCGACCAGATCGGCTTCTATCAGGAGTTCCCGCTGGGCGTGGACCGTACCGTGCAGCGCGCCGCCTATTACGCCCTGCCCGACGCCAGCCGGGAGATGAAGCTCGCCCGCTACCTCACCAAGCGCATCGACCGGGTCACCGGCCGCGAGGATACCCAGCTCATCATTTGGTCCTGGGAATCCATGCAGTCGAGCGGATTCGCCGGCTTCATCCTCTCGGACCTGGAGGCAGGCGTGCGCAGCTATCACGACCAGCTGCGCCGGCTGATCCCCGTGTTCGGCCAGCCCGACGAGCCGACGGCGGGCAGCGTCGATCAGATCAACACGGCGCTCGCCTCCGGTCGCAACGACGACGCCTGGGTGCGGGACTGACTCCACTCATTTGTCACCCTCGCAGAAGCGGGCGGCATGCTGACCCTCTCCGCCCGCTTGCGGGGGGAGAGGGTGCGAGCGATAGCGAGCGGGTGAGGTGGGCGTCGCTGCAAAAGACACCTCACCCTCCCCGTCGCTTACGCGACGGGTCCCCTCCCTCTCCCCGCAAGAGCGCGGAGAGGGAGATCGTCAGCGCCTCACGCCGGAACCGGCTGCGCAGCCTCCTCGGCGATCTTGCTGATCGCCGGGTAGTCGAACTTGCCGCTGCCCAGCAATGGCATGCGTTCCACCGCCAGAATCTGGCGCGGCAGGAAGAGCTCCGGCAGGCCCTGGGCGCGGGCATGGGCCTGGAACGCTTCGCGGGTGGCGCCGGCATGGTCGCTCACCAGCACCAGCTGCTCCCCCTTGCGGGCATCGGGAACCGCGACCACGGCGAACTGATGCCCGGGCCAGAGCTTGAGCGCCGCCTCTTCGACCGCGGCGAGAGAGACCATCTCGCCGGCGATCTTGGCGAAGCGCTTCACCCGGCCCTTGAGGGTGACGAAGCCCTGGTCGTCGATGGTGACGATGTCGCCGGTGTCGTAGACGCCGTCCGGCGGCGGCTGCAATTCCCCCGGCCGGTCGACGGTCAGATAACCCAGCATGACGTTGGGGCCCGACAGCAGCAGGCGCTTGCCCTCGGCGACGCCCGCGACCGGCTCCAGCTTGCAGGTGAGTCCGGGCACGAAGCGCCCCACGGTGCCGGGCCTGTATTGCATGGGCGTGTTGACGGCGATCACCGGCGCGGTCTCGGTGGCACCGTAGCCTTCCAGGATGCGCAGGCCGAACCGATCGGAGAAGGCCCGGCGGGTTTCCTCGCGCACCCGTTCGGCCCCGGCGAAGACGTAGCGCACGCTGTAGAAATCATAGGCATGGGCGGCGCGGGCATAGCCGGCGAGGAAGGTGTCGGTGCCGAAGATGATGGTGGCGTTGGAGTCATAGGCGAGCAGCGGCACGATCCGGTAGTGGAGCGGCGAGGGGTAGAGGAAGGTCTTCACCCCCGCCAGCAAGGGCAGCAGGAGCCCGCCGGTAAGCCCGAAGGAATGGAAGATGGGCAGCGCATTGAAGACGATGTCCGTGGGATTGAAATCGACCAGCGCCCCCATCTGATAGCGGTTGGCCAGCAGATTCTCGTGGCTGAGGACCACGCCCTTGGGCGCGCCTTCGGAGCCCGAGGTGAACAGCACCACCGCCGGCGCGCTCGAGGCGGGCTGCGGCGGCGGACGGAAGCGCGCGAGCTTGCCGGAAACCAACGCGCCGAGGCGGGCGATCGGCCCGAAGTTGCTGACGATGTCCTCGAGGTAAACGAGCCTCGCCTGGCCGCTCAGCCTGGCCGCCGCTTCCTCCAGCCTGGCCGCGGCGAGAAACTGGCGCGAGGTCAGGACGAGCTTGAGTTCCGCCGCCTTGCACGCAGCGCTCATGCCGGCGAAGCCGGTCGAGAAATTGAGCAGGGCTGGAACGCGGCCTATGGCCTGAAGCGCGAAGAAGGCGACCGCGGTGCCGGCCGCATTGGGCAGCAGGAGGCCCACCCGTTCGCCCAGCTCCGACATTCGCGCCAGACGCCGGCCGAGACCGAGCGAGCCCGCGATCAGCCGGTCATAGGTCACGTTCTGGCGGCGCATGTCCTCGATGATCGGACGCCGGCCGCCATGGAGGCTGCGCGCCTCCAGCAGAGTCTGGAACAGGGTCTTGCGCCAGTCGCAGGTCTCGAACACCAGGCGCGTCATCAGGTCATAAAGCGCGAGGCCGAGGGCCTGGCGCCGCGGCCGGCCGCGCAGCGCCGGATCGATGGCCAGGGTCTGGGCCGGCTGGATCGAGAGGGTGATCTTGGGAAACAGGCGCAGGCGCAGCTTGCCGCGCAGGCGCGAAAACGGCGTGTACTGGGCGCCGTCGATGCGCACCGGCAGGATCTTCGCGTCCGCCTTGTCGGCGATCATGCCCGGCCCCTCGTAGATCTTCATCAGGGCACCGGTCACCGTGATGCGGCCCTCGGGGAAGATCACGCATTGGCGCCCGGCCTGGACCTCGCGGATGAGGGACTTGGCGGCGAGCGGCTTGGTCGGATCGACGGGGAAGGAATCGACCAGGGAGAGGCCGAGCCTTGCCCACCAGCGCTGGGCGATGAAGGAGTTGACGGCGAAGGTCGGCCGGCCGGGCAGGAGGGCCGCCAGCAGGACGGCGTCGAGGAAGGAGACATGGTTGGCGACGATGACCATGCGCCCGCCCGGTGCCGGCCAGTTCTCCCGGCCATGCACCTCGGCACCATAGGCGAGGCGCAGCAGCCCGGCGAAGAGCCCCTTGATCACCGTCTCCGGCAGCAGCCGGCAGATGTAGAGGGCGACCACGAGGTTGACCAGGGCAAGGACGAGGAAGATCTGCGGGATGCTGAAATGGAGCGCGAGCAGGGCGATGGCGCCGATCGCGCCCACCACCATGAACAGGGCATTGACGATGTTGTTGGCGGCGATGACCCGCGCCCGGTGGCTCTCTTCGCTCCGGGTCTGGAGCATGGTGTTGAGCGGCACGATGTAGAAGCCGCTCGAGACCGCGATCATCAGGAGATCGCCCAGCACCCGCCAGGCGCTCGGCCGGGCGAGGAAGGCGCCGACCCCGGCCAGCGCGGCGGTCGCGTCAGGCGCGGCGCTGGAGACGCCGCCATGCATGTGGGCGGTGGTGAGATAGAGGTCGAAGGTGAAGAGGCTGATGCCAAGGGCGCCCAAAGGGACATAACGGGCACTCACCTCGCCCTTCAGCAGCGCGTTGCACAGCATCGAGCCGATGCCGATGCCGATGGAAAACGCGACCAGCATCAGGGTGACCGTGCCGTTGCCGGCGCCCAGCACGGTCTTGGCGAAGGCCGGGAACTGGGCGAGGAAGGTGGCGCCCACCAGCCAGAACCAGGAGACGCCGAGGATGGCGAGCCAGATGACGGGCTGGGCCTTGGCCTCCCGGATCATCTCCCAGCTATGGGCGAGGAAGTTGAGGCCGAGCTTGAGTTCGGGCGCGGCGGCTGGCGCGCGCGGAATGAACAGGCTGGCGGCGAGCCCCAGGACGGCGACGGCGATCTCCAGGCTCACGACCAGGAGGATGCCGTTGGCGGTCAGGATCAGGAGGCCGCCGGCGATGGTGCCGATGAGGATGGCAAGGAAGGTGCCGGCCTCGATGATCGCGTTGCCGGAGAGCAGCTCCTGGGGCAGGAGATGCTGGGGCAGGATGCCGTATTTGAGCGGGCCGAAGAAGGTCGAGTGGGTGCCCATGAGGAACAGCACGGTCATCAGAAGGGTCAGGTTGCCGGTGGCGAAGGCGAAGCCGGCGAGGGCCATGATGGCGATCTCGACCGATTTGATGACGGCGATGAGGCGCTGCTTCTCGAACTTGTCGGCGAGCCTGCCGGCCGTGGCCGAAAACAAAAAGAAGGGCAGGATGAAAAGCGCGGTGGCGATGGTCGCCATCATCCCGGCGTTGACGCCCTTCTCGGCCGCGAGCCGGAACGTGACCAGGATGACCAGGGCGTTCTTGAAGATATTGTCGTTGAGGGCGCCCAGGAACTGGGTGATGAACAAAGGCAGATAGCGCCGCCGCGCGAGGATCTCCAGATGATGGCTGCTCATGGGCTTCCTCTCATGCCTTGATCTTGCGCGGGCCGCCGGCTTTTTCACGGCTGCCCGGGCCCAGGATCCTGCGGCAGGCCTCGGCCAGGGACGGCGCCAGGGCGGTCATGGGCTTGGCGATCCGGCCATAGACCTTGAAGGTCGCGGTCTGCAGGATCAGCCCCATCACCATGGCGGTGACGAGATCGGGATCCGCGGACGCGATCTCGCCCTCCTTCATGCCGCGCGCGATGACGGCGCGCACGCTCTCGACCGGATTGGCCATGCCCGGCTTCACCCGTTGAAGCTGGCCATGCTGGACCAGAAGCAGGAAGCGGAACAGCAGGCTGTCGGCATCGTAGAGGGCGCAAAAGCCGCGGACCATGGCCTCGATCCGCCGGCTCGCCCGGCGCTCGGTGGCGGCCAGGTGCTCCAGCTCTTCGGCCAATCCCTCGAAGCCCTCGCGGAACAGCCGCCAGACGAGCTCGTCCTTGCTCGGGTAGTGGCGATAGAGGGCGCCGTCGGACAAGCCCACCGCCGCGGCGATGTCGCGGATGCCGGTCGCATCCACCCCCTGCTCGACGAAGAGCCGGAGTGCCGCCGCCTCGATCCGCGCCCTGGTCGCTTCGCCCGCTTCGCTCATCGCCGCTCTATGTAAGTGAACGATCGCTTACATATAACGCGAGACGGAATGCCGCGCAAGCCCGGTCATGAATTCCGTCGCTACGCGACGCCCGGCTTGACCGTCGGACGCCGGCCGAGCGTCGCCTCGCGCCTGGCCTGGCCGTGGGGAAGTTCCAGGCGATAGGCCAAGGCGATGAACAGGCTCTCGGCCAGGCTCATGGTGCTGCTGAGGGAGCGGAAGCCGAGGGTCGAGTTGTCCTGAACGAACAATGCCACCTCGGCATCGCGCGTCAGCGGGCTCATGCGGCTGTCGGTGATGGCGATCAGCCGCGCCCCGCGCTTGAGCGCCTCCTCAGCCACGTCGATCGTCTCCTGGGCGTAGGGGTGATAGGAAATCGCGATCATGACATCGCCCTTGCGGACCGAGCGGAGCTGACCCCGTTGCATGCTGCCCATGGCCGAGATGAGGGCAATGCGCTTGTCGGTGTGCTGCAGCGCGTATTCAAGATAGACCGCGACCGGAAACGAGCGGCGCGATCCGCAGATCGCGATCGCCTCCGTCTCCGCCAGCAGGTTCACCGCCTTCTTGAAGCTCGGGCCATGCAGGCGCTTCTGCAACTCCCTCATGCCCAGGATGCTGCCGCCGAGAAATTCGTTGGCGATCTCGACGCTGGACAGCCGGCCGGCCCC
>Ga0265313_10002367_pt1 | contig 16413 bp, 11 predicted proteins | sample 4123metaG_FD_203122 | JGI IMG/M metagenome (GOLD analysis project Ga0265313, IMG submission 203122) | Rhizosphere microbial communities from Carex aquatilis grown in University of Washington, Seatle, WA, United States - 4-1-23 metaG | ecosystem: Host-associated > Plants > Roots > Rhizosphere >...
TGTCTCCTGGCAGTGTCCTTCATCGGCGGTTCCTTTCCGGTAAGCACCCCGATCATCCGATCGGGGCGGGTGGAACCGCCACCTCAACTTTCAACACGCGGCGGGACGTCGCCACCCTTCCCGCCCAAACCCTCAGCTCGAATCGGGCTCACTCGGTGACGAGGAGCGTCTCCGCCTCTTGCAGGCCGGCCGCTCGCGAAAGGACGCGGATGCGCCCCGCTTCTCCGCGGTTTGGCCGAACGATGAGCAGGCACAGGCCGCCGAACGCGTGTCGCTCGCTTGCCTGAAAGGGCTCGACGGTCGCCGCGTTTCCGTTGTCCACGCCGGCCACGCGCCCCGGCCCTTCGATTTCAAACCGGACCAGGTCGTCCGCGAGCGGGCAAAGGTTGCCGTCGCGGTCTTCGACCCGGACGGTCAGAAACGCGAGGTCTTCGCCGTCTGCGCGCAGACGTGTGTGGTCCGCGGACACGCGGAGCCTCGCCGGCGGCCCCGCCGTCCGCACCTCGGTGACCGCGACCTCCTTACCGCCGGCGAATGCCACCGCACGCAGCGCCCCGGCCTCGTACGGGACCTGCCAGAGCAAGCGATACTTTGTCGAGAACGTGCCATCGGGGCTCACGTTGGCCCCGACCGGCAGCACGACCGGGTTCGACCCGCGCCGCTTTCGCCCGATCGATCGCCCGTTGACGAAGAGCTCGGCCTCCTCGCCGTTCGTGTACACCATGACCGGGATCGCCTGTCCTTCGTGGCCAGGCCAGGTCCAATGAGGAAGCAGGTGGACCATCGGTCGCCGGGTCCAGACGCTCTGGTAGAGGAAGTATCGGTCTTTGGGAAAGCCGGCCAGGTCGACGATCCCGAAATAGGAGCTTCGCGCGGGCCAGTCCGCATCGAGCTTGGATCCCCACCCGTCGATGAAATAGGGCGTCGGCTCGCCGAGGTAATCGAACCCCGTCCAGACGAACTCCCCGAGAACGCCCGGATTGCTCTCTTGCGCGTCGAACTCGACGTCGGGCTCGTACGCCCAGGGGGGCGCGATCACGTCGTAGCTCGTGAGCTGCAGCGACGGATCCTTGTCGTACTTGCGCAGCGGAAAGTGATACACGCCGCGCGAGCTGACGGCGGAGCTCGTCTCCGATCCGACCACGATCCACTCCGGATGGTCCCGCCGGATGCGCTCGTACGCCCGCGCCTGGTAGTTGAACCCAGGAATGTCGACTTCGCGCGCGAGTCCATTCCGGATGGCGTCGTCGGCCTGGTTGAACGCCGACGTCACAGGGCGCGTGGGATCTTCCGCGTGACAGACCTGCGTAAGCCGCGCGGCGATCTTCCAGCCCTGGGGGTCCCCCTGTTCGGGGACTTCGTTGCCGATGCTGTAGAGGATGACGCTGGGGTGATTGCGATCGCGGCGAATCATGTCGCGGAGATCCGTCTCGCCCCATTGGTCGAAGTACTGGCTGGACCCATTGGGGCGTTTGGGCGTCTTCCACATGTCGAACGCCTCGTCCATGACCACTAGGCCCAGGCGATCGCACGCGTCGAGGACTTCGGGGGCGGGCGGGTTGTGGCTGGTTCGGAGGGCGTTCGCGCCCATCTCTTTCATGAGGCGGAGTTGTCGCTCGATGGCGTTGCGGTTGACTGCGGTGCCCAGGGCGCCGAGGTCGTGATGCATGCAGACGCCGTGAAGCTTCCGCGGGCGCCCATTGAGGGCGAACCCTTGGGATCGGTCGAAGGCGATGGTCCGCACGCCGAATGCTGTCGTCGAGCGATCGAGCACCCTCTGGCCCTCGCGCACGACGGTGAGCACGGAATACAAGTATGGATCGTCCACGTCCCACCGGTGGGGTCGAGGGACGTCGAGCCGAACGTTCACCTTGTCGTTCGACTGCGCCCCCATGGCGCGATCGCTCTCGGCCTGCGCGACCGCGCGTCCATCCGCGTCGAGGACCGTCGCTTGTAGCGTCACCCGCGCAGTCTCGGGGCGACGGTTGAGAAGCTCGGTTCGCACCTCGACACGCGCGCGCTCGTCCGTCACGTCGGGGGTCGTCACGAATGTCCCCCACATTGCGACGTGAACGTCGGTCGTGGACTCGAGCCAGACGTGCCGGTAGATGCCGGCGCCGGGGTACCACCGCGACGCGTCCGGATCCGGGGCGAGGCGCACGGCGATTACGTTCTCGGTTTCGCCGAACACGAGGTACGGCGTGAGATCGAACGCGTAGCCGATGTACCCGTAGGGCCGCGAGCCGAGGTCGTGACCGTTGAGAAACACCCGCGCGTTGGCCATGGTCCCGTCGAGCTCGATGGCGTACTGGCGCCCCCGCTCGGACGACGCGACGCGAAAGTGCCTTCGGTACCAACCGGTTCCCGCGACGTCGAGCCCCCCGGTGTGCGGATCGAAGCGCCGGTCAAAGGGGCCCTCGATCGCCCAGTCGTGCGGCAGATCGAGCAATCGCCAGGCCGTGTCGTCGAGGCGGGGGTCTTCGCCGGAAGCTACGTCGCCCCTGTGGAAGCGCCAGCCAATGTCGAATGGTTGGCGGTCGCGAGCGGAATGATCTTGGGCACCCGGCGGAGGTCGGCTTGGCCTCGCGCAATCCGAGGCGGCTAGAAATACGAACAGGGCGATGCAAGCCGCGCTGCGCCGATGAAGAGTCTCCTTGCGAGGCGTTCGATGAAAGCTCGCTATGGCCACCGCGGAGGACGTAGCAGAGTGACCCTGCTCGGAAAAGGAGGGGGGGGTTCCACCTCGTCGTGGGGGAACGGGGCACGAGTCAGAGGCAAGCGAAGCGCGCGCGCAACGACACGGCGCCAGTCGCCCTTCCGCCCGTCGCCTGGGCGCTCCGCTCGTGGGGACGCTGCGTGGGACCGAGCCCCCCTCCTCTTGCGAGGGCGCGCCATTTTCTGGTTCCGGGCGCTCACAGCTCGCCCACTCGCTTCTCTCCTCAGCAGGCGGGCCGATACCCGGCTTGCCGGCAAAGGCCCGTGGAGGGCCAAGGGGCGTCATCATGAGCAGGTTCAGAAACGCGAGCCTCTGCGTCGCTGACGAATCGCGAGCGCGGGGACTTCGCCTGCATCGTGGAGATCACATCACGAACTCCGAGGCGCTTGCCGAGGTCCTGATTGCTCATCCTCTTCCAAACGTAACATGGCGCGGTAATGCATGATGAACCGGGCCGAAAGGCGTGTAGCGAGACGCCGCTCAGGGCGAGGGGTTCTTGTATCGGACCGACTTCCAATCGGTGTTCTGACACAAGCCGCACGTGGAAACGGGATAGAAAAACGCTTTGGCCTGCACGTCGGCCATCAACTTCCAGCGAAACCAGGCGGCGGTCGGGGCGTGCATTTTTGGGTTCATCGCGTCTTCGTGAACGCCGATGAACGCGCCCTGAACGAGCTCGGTGGTCGTCGGCCCGTTGTAGATCTGGTTGGCGATCAGCCCGGTTGGGTCGTGAACGTCCATCGTGGCGTTGACGTCGAACATCGGGACGAGTTGACGGGACACGATCGTCGGGTCCGCCTCGAACGACAGGAGGGCCATCAGGGGAAGGGTCGTCGTGATTCCGGTGGTTCCCGGTGCGTTGGCCCCCGCCGCGATGGTGGCGCCGCCGCCTTGCGAATGGCCCGCGGCGCCGATCTTGGTCACGTCCAGGACGTCGAAGTAGGGACTCGCGGGGCGAGCATCCTCGGAGACCATCCAGTCGATACCCGCTTTGTGGGTTCCGCCGCCGGCGGTCGTGTTCGTGTGATTCGCGATCACGACGAATCCGTGCGACGCCCAGTGCTGAAGGAGCGGCGCGTAGTCGTCGACGCTGTAGAGCGTTCCGTTGGCCCAGCTGATGATGGGATGCTTTCGGTTCTCCGCGCCGAGGATGGTGGGCTGGAATACGTCATACGCGGCCCCAGGGCCTACGTCGACTTGGCGCGTAGGCGTGAACGGACCCGCGGCCGAATAGTCGGTCACCGCGGGCCACGCGGCCGATCCGGCCGTCGCCGCGTCACCGCCGTACGCTCCGTCGGACGCATCGCTGGCGACCGCGACGTCTCCTCCCGCTCCCTGTCCGGCGGAAAGCGCATCCGTTGAACCGCTGGTCGCCGACGCGTCGTTCGCGCTTCCTGCGTCGTGGGGTCCACCGCCGCCCGACGAGCCGCCGTCGGGCGACGACCCACCGACCCCGCCCCCGCTCGAAGAGGCGCCTCCGTCCAACGCACTCCCGCTCCCCGACGAGCCGCTCGAAGAGCCCGACCCTTGACGGCTGCCGCCCCCTGCGCTGACGCCTGCGCCGTCCATCGAAGGCGTCGCCGACTCGGAGCTCGAGCACGCGGGCTGGAACACAGTCCCAAGGACGACCGCCGCAATGTAACGGGTCATGATAGAGGCTCCTTCGACGCGAACCGCGTGAGCGTAGGGGAGCGCAGCGTCGAAGTCTCCTGCCGCCGTCGTCGCTTGATATGTCCATGGCAAACGGAAGCGACTACGTTACGCCGCCCGCGCGCGTGCCCGGGCGGGAGCCTGGCAGCGATCTCACTCCCCTCCCAGCACCTCGTCGACAAGCGCGCGCGCCTCTTCGAATCGACGCCGTTGCTCGTCAGAGCGTGCGGGCTTGGCCGTGACCGGCGAAGCGCGCAGTTCCCTCTCCATCCTGCGCTTGTGAAGCCATCGACCCACGAGCCCACGCGCCGGCTCGATGTCGAACATACCGCCCTCCAGAATCGCCGGACTTTCGCGAAGCCCCTCGACGAGGAGCGGGTTCGACGCGACCCACACGAGCGCGAGGTCGAAGGCCTCCCGCTGCGTCGTGTGCAAGAGCGCACGCGCCTCGGATTCTTTGACGTCGTGCACGGTGACGAAGAGCGCGAGCGCGACAGCCGCCTCCTCGACCGAGAGAGCCGTCGCGGACGCCATGCGGAGGCCACCGCACGACTTGGCCCATACCGCTGCCCCGTTGGCCAGAAGGATGCCGAACCCGCAGGCAACCGCCGCGACCTCCGCCGTCTGCGTGGCGACCTCGACGTCCACCTCCTCTCCGGCCTCGCTGAGGACCAACGCGCCGACACTGCGCGCGAGGGACGTGGTCAAGAGCTCGGGGTGCCCGACGTCGGCGGCCGTGACGAAGACGCGATAGCCGTCCTCGAGCTCCTCGACACAGCGGGCCGGCGGCCGGAGTCCCGGGCCGGAGCCGCACGCAATCGAGCCACATCCGGCCGCCGAGGCGCCGTCGTCCGTGGCGAGAAACGCAAGCTCGATGGGTAGGTCGTCCGCGATCGGCGCGTAGGTCATGATGCGGCGGAGAAGGCGCGCGACGCCCGGCGCGTCGCCGCGAAACTCGTCCGGAAAGAACGCGGCGGTCGGAAGGACGAGCGCTGGCGCCGCGATCGCCTCACCGTGCCCGGCACGAAGCCGCGCGTACGTGCGGACGATCCAACGGAGGGCGACTTCAGAAGGAAGGTCCATGGCGTCCGCCTCAATGTACCGCTTGCGCAGATTGGGGGCGATTGCATCCTCCGGTGCGTGCCGCCGTGTGCCAGACCGCGTCGCCGCTGCCAGGGATGTGCCACACTGGCGCTCATTCCCACGCATTCACGATGGATTCCGCGCGTGGCCCTCGCGTTGCTATGCGGTAGAACCGGAGGCTCCGATGAACCACAAAGGGCTCGCGAGGGCGTTTCAGCGCATTTTGGCTTCGTCCATGACGGTGTCCGGCGGGGCGATGCTGGCATCGTGCGGCGGGTCGTCGACGGATGCGTCGACGACTGGGACCCAGAGCGACGGAGCCTCCGGCGCGGACGGGGTCGGAGCGGGCCGCGCGGACGCACCGTCTCCCCAAGAGGACGCGCACGCGGAAGGCGAAACCACGAACGACGCGCAGGTGGCGGACGCCTCGGCTGACGCTTCCATACTCGACGCAGCCGCCACGCCCGATTCGGGCTCGGGACGCGACGCAACCTCGGGCGACGCGCACACGGCCGAAGCCGGCTCGATCGACGCGAGCGTCGATGGCCTCGACGACGCGACGGGCGTCATCGTCGATGCAGCCAGCGGCGACGGCGACGCTGCGTTCGTCGTGACGAGTTGCGGGATGACCGTCCCAGCCGGTCCCAGTCTTTCCACCGGATGCTACCCGGAGTGCTTCCCGCTCGACGCAGGGGCCCTCACGGCCATCGACGCCGGAGACGGCGGACTCTTCGGAGCGCAGTGCGCCGCCCTGTGCGGATCGGTCGGAAACTGGCTCTCGTGCAAGCCGGTCGCAGACGGCGGCGTATCCCTCATTCAATGTCAGCCCAATTGCACGGGACGGCGACCTTCAGGATTGCTCGCCTCGGGGCGCGAGCACGATACGGGGCTGGGCGCCCATTTCGCCGAAATGACGCGCCTCGAAGCAGCTTCCGTCGATGCCTTCCGTCACCTGCGGCGAGAGCTGATCGCCCACGGCGCCCCCAGGCGCTTGGTCAGGGCCGCTGAACGCGCGGCCCGCGACGAGGTTCGCCACGCCAGAATGACGCGCGCCCTGGCGACCCGGTACGGCGGAGAGGTCATCGCGCCGAGGGTCGAACCGCGGCCGGTCCGTAACCTCGAAGCGGTGGCGATCGAAAACGCAGTCGAAGGTTGCGTCCGCGAGGCGTTCGGCGCGCTCATCGCTTGCTTTCAAGCAGCCGCAGCGAGGGACCCCGTGATTCGAGCTGCGATGGCGCGCATCGCGCGGGACGAGACGCGTCACGCGGCGCTCGCGTTCGAGGTGGACACATGGCTGCGCGGGAAGCTCGGAGGCTCCGCGCGAGCGCGCGTGGAAGCGGCCCGAGACCGTGCGCTCGGCGAGCTCGCGTCCAATGCGGTCGAGGCGCCGGCAGCGCTTCGATCGACGATCGGGCTGCCCACGCGCCAACAGTCGCGATTTCTACTCGACGAGCTGACCCGCATCGCGGCCTGAACCGTCCCCGCGACGTCTCGTCGACCCGCGCTCGGCAGCCGGTTGCCCTTGTCGTCCCGGACGTCGGCCCTGACCCTGAAAAAGTGGCGCGGATCGGTTGACGGCGCACCTCATTGAAACAGAAGCTTGCACGCGTCTGGCGGATGGTCGATCGCCAAGCCTTCGCCGAGAGGCCGCGCGGGAACGGACTCGTTCGCGGTCACCGACGCGACGGAACTGTCACCGAACGGCGGCCCTTTCGCGCTCCAGGAGCTCGACATTCTGCTCGAGCCCCGGAAGCACTGGGTTCGAGCGCCGGGCAGCCCGATAACTGACTTCCGCTTCGTCGAGCGCGCCAAGCAGTTGCTGCATCGCGCCCAAGCTCGCTCGCGCCTCGCCCAGGTCGGGAAAGTCGCGCGTCGATTGTTCGTACGCGGTGCGGGCTTCTATCACCCGACCTCGACGCCTGCGCTCGTTGCCGATGTCGTACTCGACGACGCCTCGAACCTCAGGGAGCGATAGGCCGCGACCGTACGCCCCTCCGCTTCCAGTCGGAATGGGAAACCGGGATTCGTACCAGCTATCGGGCATCTCCTCGCCCTTTCGCAAGAGCTCCACGTTTCGAACCCGTGCCCCCTCGCGTATTCGTACGAAGAAGTGGCCCGGACGCAGAACGCCCTCCACGGACAAGCCGAGCATCTCACCGAGCGCCAGGTACATGGTGCCCAGGCCGACGCAGTTGCCGCGTCGGTTTCTGAGGACCAAAGGCAAGAGAACGAACTCTAGACTCGTGTCTTCCACCTCTCGAACGAATCCGAGGGCGCCGAACACGACCTCGTTCAGGGCCGCGACCGGCGACGCGTTCGGGTCGTGCGATCGCGCGTCGTCGAACGCCTTCCGAACGAGCGCGGAGACGCGCCCCAGCTCGGCCTCGGCGCGTCGCGCGTCGCCGGGGGACACTTCGTGCACGGTGCCCGCAAGCGTCAGCAAAGACCGCGCGGCCGGCGCCGGCGACAGCTCGCGCGAGTCGTGGCAATGCGAGAGGGAGAGGTGAGCGAGAATTCCAAGGACCGCGGTCAGACCAAAACGCATCACTTCTTCCCGAGGGGCGCCCAGTCATCCCAGTAGTTGTACAGATCTCGGTCCGTCATGATCCAGACGACGAGCTTCTTGGCGGCGAGCGCGTCCTTTCCGCGCCGAAGGAGCTTTTCACGGACGTTGGGGCCTCCTCCGTAGCTCATGACGAGATCCACGGGTAACGACAGGTTCTTGGCGATGTGCGCCGACACGCCAGAGTGTTCGGCGTCGGTGAGCTCGTAGACGCCCGTGAAACTGTCCCCCAAGACCACGATCGGACTCTCGGGGTCGTCGTCGTACGCCATACCATTCGAAGTGAACACTTGGTGTGCCACGAGCTTTTCCGGCTGGTACTGCTTCTTTGCCGCCTCAGGCAGACGCGAATGCAAATCGCCGAATCGCGTGACCGATGTCTCGCGGCTCGTGAAGACTTCGGTTGCCGCCGCGCCTCGGACCTCGTGGTACCAGGGGTACTGCTTGATCCGTGCGCTGATGATGTCTGCTGCCAAACGCAGCCCGCGGTCGCTCCAGTGGGTGTCCTGATGTTGGTAAAGCGCCTCTTGCTCGCCTGCGTCGACGGCCGCACGAGCTGACAAGAATGGAGGGAGTAGGTCGACGACCTCGACGCCCGCTTTGGCGAGGCTCAGTTCGAATTTACGAAGGTACGGGTTGATGATCTGCCCGGCCAGCGCCTTGTACCGCGGGTCGACCTCGTCGGGAAAAATCTCCTCCTTCGTCGGGACCGGAACGAACAAGAAGTCGACATCGTGCGATTCGAGCTCCTTCTTGAACTCGAGGATGACCGGCAAAGGGTTTTTCCCAGCGCGTTGCTCCTCGAGGTCGCCGCCGGTCACGAGCTCGAGGCCGTTTCGATAAAATAGAAAGCCATCTGCCCCGGCGAATGCCTTGATCGGGGCCGGCATCGACCGCAGGCGAGCACGAATCGCCTCGTGCAGAGGCGCGACTCGCTCGATCCATTTCGCCCAGGAGCCCGCGCCGAGCTCCGTCAGCTCGCGAGTCACCGTGTCCACGGTCGTCTGGACGCGAGGTGTCGGGTGGGTCTTCGCCAGATGGACGGTGTCGTGCGGAGCGGCCGGATTCGGGGCCCGTCCGGCGACCGTGTCGCACGGCGCGCTCGCGCACTCCCGCGGTTTGACGAGGAAGACGTCGTATGTGGCTCGCCCCTGTGGCTTGCCACGCAGCACGACCGCGGGCGCCGGAAAGACGTGGCCGCCGAGCTCGCGCTTGATGTCGGCTTCTGTTCGCTCGTCGGGCCACTGCGCGCCGGGCGCGATGAGGTCCGTGTTGAACGACGGATACCAATACGACGAGAGCTGGTTTGCCCACGCCTTGATCTCGGCGCCAGTGAGGACGTGCTCCATGTAGTCGCGCCCCAGGACTTCGATCGCGGCTGCCGCGCCGGCGCCGATGTCGGCCCGCACGCGGCCGTATATCTCGGGAAAGCCGTCGCCATCTTGATCCGGCAAGTCACGAAAGGCATGAAACCAGGGCACGAACTCGATCTTGACCCAGATCTCGGCCGAGCCGGCAGTCCCTTGCGAATGGACGAACATCTCCGTGACACTCTGGCTCGTCGCTTCCGGCGCATGGGGCAACCCCCAGCTCTCGGCGCGGACTGCCCGTCCGACGTCTTCGAGCCCCTCCACCCCTGGCACGCTCCGAGAGTGAACGAACTCGACGGCAGGTGCGAAAGCAAGCGGGTGGGCTCGCTCGGTATCCGTAAGCGCGGTCCTCTTCACGTCACCCGTGAGCGTGGTCTTGTCGAGGAGGCCGCGAAAGGGTTTCGACGCATCCGGCGCCGTCTGTGACGGTGGCGGAGAAGCCGCCTCCGGAGGCAGGTCGGCAATCATGAAATTCGCGTGGTACGCCGCGTAGTCGAGCGCGGCTCGCGTCGGTCGATCGACTTCGCGGACCAGCGCGCCCGACCGCGTCCGGTCGTAGCCATCGTTCAGCGTGTGGACCTCTGCATGCTCGGCCGGCACGTGAGCGCCGCCCGCTGGCCATGGGAATCTGGCGGGTCCGGCCTGGCACGCGGCGAAGAACGATAGGCCTCCGACGAACGACGTCCCGGCGAATCGCCGTCCTCTTGGCCGCGGACATCCGAAACAATCATGTCGGGGCATATCGACCCCTCCTATATTTCCACATGACCCGAAGGACTCGGAGCCCATAAGAAAGCGGGCGCAGGTGCGAGATTTCGTCACCGTAGTGCGTCGGGATTCCAGCCTCCGCGATCGACAATCCGTGGGCGCGGGCAGAAGCGATGACCTCCAGGTCGAAATCGAAGCTGTCGGAGAATTCGCGAAAGGGCAGCGCCAGCGCGTGCGGCCCGTAAAGAAGGTACCCGCTGTGGTAGTCGGTCATTCCGAGATCGAGCGTGTGGTTCTCGATGCGATTCAAGATTGCATTCGCAAGGTACTTGTACATGGGCATTCCCCCGGAAAGCGCGGTCCCGGGCGCAATGCGCGAACCTTGAAGGAGATCGATTCGCCGCGACGTCATCCGTGCCAAAAGGGTAGGCAAGACCTCGGGGCTATACTGGCCGTCCGCGTGGATGCACGCAACGACCTCCGCGCCATGAACTCGCGCGCGATTCAGACCGTCTTTCATGGCGGCGCCGTATCCGCCGTTGCGGCGTCGATCGACGAGCTCGATGCGGGAGGACGCGGGGCCCGCTGCCGCCACCTCGGCGAGCGTCGCGTCGGAGCTTCCGTCGTTGACGACGACGATTCGGTCGAGCCCCTCCGGCGCGCTCGCCGCAACGCGTTCGATCACCGAGCGGATGTGGCGCGCAGCGTTGTAAGCGGGAATGACGACGACGACCTTCATCGGTCGCCCACGCGCCGGACGCGCGCGCCTGGTGAATTCACGACGTGGCCATACCGGACGACGTAGTCGTCGACGATCCCAGGAAGCATCTCTGCCATCGTCGCTTGGGGAAGCCAATCGAGAAGGCGACGAGCCTTCCGGATATCGGGAATCCGCTCCGGGGTATCGTCGTAGCCTTCCCCGTAGAGCTCCGAGGCGGAAACATCCCGGAAGCGCGCCGGCGCGCCGCCCGGCACTCGAAGAGCAAAGGCGCGCGCTAGCTGCGCGCCGAGGTCGCGGATGGAAACGTCGTTGGCGGGATTCCCGACGTTGATGATCTCGTGACGGCACGCGGCCGGACGCTCGATGACGCGGACGATGGCGTCGACGAAGTCTTCCACGGAGATGAACGAACGGCGATGGGCGCCGCCGCCCACCAGACGCAGCTCCTCGCCTCGCAAGAGGCCATTCATGAATGAGGCCAGGACACGCGGAACGCCCTCTCCATCGACGCCCGGCAGAAAGTCCATACGCGCACCGATGACGTTGAAGGGGCGGACGATCGTGAAATCGAGGTCGCCGTGCCGCCCGTGCGCCCAGATCACCCGCTCGAGAAGCTGCTTGGCGCAGGCGTACGTCCACCGCTCTCGATCCACCGGCCCCAAGAAGAAGCCCGTGTGCTCCTCGCTCATTTCGTGCATGGGCTGGGCTCTGGCGTCGAGTGCAGCGCGGCCGTACACCTCGCACGTGGAGAAGTGGACGAGCCTCCTTCCCCGAGCGGCGCACGCTTTGACGAGTGGGACGAGGTCCGTGTAGCTCGCGTCGATGACGTCGAGCGGTCTCGTGGCATAGAGCGCCGGATTGCACAACGCGGTGAGCGAGAGAAGGACGTCGCATCGTTCGACCGTCTCGGTGATGGTTCGCGGATCCTCGACACGCATCGCGAGCCGTCGCACACGCGGATCGGACGTCTCGAGCTTGCCAAACTGGATGTCGACGGCGTCGATCTCGCAATCCACACGCGCGAGTACCGCCGGCACGAGATGAGACCCGAGAAACCCGCCGGCCCCGAGGACCCCGATGCGTCGCCCGCCGGCTTGTTTCGGCGAAGAATGAACAGAACCCGCCATGGCGTCTATTGGGTCGCCGCGTTCGAATGGATGAAGATGTCGGGCCAACGGTCGTTGGATGAATGGTACGTGAGCCGTACGGCGCTCTCCGCAGGCGTCCCCAGCTGCCACAAGTAGATTTCGTAGTCCGCAGTGTCGTGATCGTGGCCCCGCTGCGTGATGCCCCAGACCATCCACTTTCCATCGGCCGAAAGCTCCGGAAAGTACTCGTGGGAGCGGCGCCCCGGCATGTCCATCAGCCTGCCTTCGTCGTCGGACAGTTCCTTCGCGGGCTTGCCGTCCTTGATGGGCATGCGAAAGACTTCGCTTCCACCGTTGCCCGTCGGATTGACCCAATAAATACCGCTTCCGTCGGGGAGCCAATTGATTTGGCAGCCATCGCCCGTCTTCGTCCAGCTCTTGTTGGTGATGTCCCAGATTCCCGTTTCGCGCTTCGAGCCGCGAAGGGTAATCGCGATGTATTTGCCGTCTCGCGACATCTCCGGCTGTTGAAGGAGCGCTCCGCCAAGCGACGCGACGCCGGCGCTGTCCATGACCTCGGTCTCTTTGCCCGATCCGAGCTTCGTGCGAAAGATCTTGGTCCCGCGCACGAAGATGATCTCGTCGCGACCCAGCCAGGTGCCCCAGCTGGCGCTTTCGACGACCCGGGTCGGGTTGGCCCCGTCCGGGCCAATGGTGAAAATGTCCCATTTGTCGCTGTCGTTCGCGTCTCGCTCGCTGACCCAGCCCTTCTTGCTCCGGCAGAAGAGAATCTTCGTGCCGTCTGGCGAAAAGCGGGGAAACCAGTCGACCTCCTCGCCTTCGGTGATGGGCTTCACGTCGGTGCCGTCGGCCCGCATCGTGAAAAGCTTGTGATTGCCGAGACGCGAGCTCGACCAAACGATGGTCGCATTCAGCCTTTGGCCCACGGCCTTCATGGCTGCCGCGGCCTCTTCGGAAGGAGCGTCTTCGGATCCCTTCGGCGGTGCGCCGGTGAGGGTCGCGCAAGACGCGCCCGCGATGGTGAGGGCAAGGGCAAGGGCACACCTCGTGACGTTTGCGGAGCGCGTTTTCATCGGAGGGATCCTTCACCATGGAAAGACGGTTCGGGCGCGGACGTGTCGTGTGGAGCATGACGCTGGGATGGCGCCATCGGAAAGCAGCGGCGAAAGCCGTCGTGGACGCCGATGGGTCGAAAGTCGAGATCGCGCATCGCCTCGGCAGGGTCGAGATCGGCGTCGTAAATCACTCCCGCGATCGCGTTCGTCGTCAACGGCGGCCGTTGCATGAAGAGGCCCGAAAGGCGCGCAACGGCTCGGCACAGCGGCACCGGGATCGGAAGAAACGGCCTATCCGCGCCGTGATGGCGCAACATCAAGTGTGCGAGATCGGCGATCGCGATCGGCTCGGAGCCGCTGAAGTTGTAGGTCTTTCCGTAGCCAACCGGATTGCCTGCGAGGCGAAGCAGCCCGTCGACGATGTCCCCGGTCCACACCGGGCGCTTGATGGCCCGGCCCGTACCGATGAACGGAACGACGGGGAAGCGCTGCAGGTACTCGAGAAACATGCGCACCTCGAGGCCGCCGGACTCGTCGTACGCCAGCGTGGGCCGCACGATCGTGTGCTCGAAGCCTCGGGTGCCTCGCACGATCTGCTCGGCTTCGAATTTCGACTCGGCGTAGGGAGTGCGGCGCGGGTAAGTGACCGACGCGGAGGAGACATATACGAAATGGCGCACGTTCGCCGCCGCCGCCGCGGTGGCCATGTTGGCCGTACCCTCGAGGTTGACCCGCCGAAACACCGTAGGATCGTGCGAAATGATGACGGCCGCCAGGTGGTAGACGGTGTCGATACCGTCGCAGACGTTAGCCAACGACTCCCGGATGGAGACGTCGCCCTCCCGCGTGTCGCATCCCATCCCTTCGAGTCCGGAGCGCAACGGATCCCCCGGCAGGACCAAGCCCCGCACCTTGAATCCGCTCTCGACCAAGCGGCGCACGAGGCGCGATCCCATGACGCCCGCCGCGCCGGTTACGAGGATATTGCCCTTTTGCACCTCAGGGCGCCTCCCGCACGGCCGAGACGTTCCAGTCGACGGGCTTCCAGTCGCCAACGGAGAGCTCGCGCGAGGCAAATTCCCAAATGACGGCTTTCTTGCCGGCGAGGCGATCTTCTCCAGCCTCGAGGGCGCGCGCGAGGGCCTCGCGCGTCGCGAACGCGCCGGAGTCGTTCTGGGCGATGACGTCCACGCCCAGACCGAGAGCGCGCGCGAGCTGCGCGCCAAAGCCCGCCGACGTTCCCCAGCCCATCGGTTCCATCGAGAAAACGTTCGTGAAGCTGTCGCCGAGAAGAAGCACCTCGCCGCTCTCATCGGCCTTCCAGGGTGCGCCGGTCTTGTCGTGAACTTCGTGAATCGTCACGCGCTGGGGTGCGAAAATAGTCTGATTGTCGGGAAGCTTGAGCATCGCGGCCACGTCCCCGAGGGCTTCCGCCGTAGCGTCGATCGCCGAGAACGGCGCCGGCGCCTCGGGCGGCGAGAGGGCAGCGACGACTCGGACGAACGTGGCCAGCTGGCCCGCAACGTCCTCCATCCATTCGGGGGTCCAGTGGGTGTCCTGCACCAAAAAGTGGGGCCCCTCGCCAGGGCGCAACACCGGCGGCGCGGGGTCGAACACGAAGACCCCCGCCTCGCGCATCTCGCTCACGAAACGAGCCCAATCCGGATTTCGCGGGACGGGCAGGCCCGGCGGGCCACTCGACGGCCGCCCATGCAGCTCGAGCGGCTGCAACATGGCCTTGTCAGGAACAGGAAAGAGGATGAGGCGGATTCCACGTTTGCTAAGCGCCGCGCGAAAGTCGACGATGGCCGGCCGCGGGTCGGCGTGGATGGCGGGCTCGCCACGGTCGAGCGCCGCTCTCTCGCGAGCCCGGATCGCATCTTCGCCGAGAAACCCCGGGCCCCCGAGATGCGCAACTCCGGGCGCGTAATAGAGCCAGCCTCCGAGTCCCACGACGGCCCTCTTGTTGCCCACGCGTCCAAAACGAGTCAAGAGCGCTTGCAGGTGCGGCTGCACGAAGTCCTTCGCGTACGAAGCTTGCTCTACGTCGTCCTCGAAGTGACGCAGGCGCTCCGAGGTCGGCGCATGTCGCGCGAGATCGAGCATCGGCGAGTCTTCGCCCCTGGTCCTTTCGAGCCACGCCTGGCCGAGGGGTACCGCATAAATGAGCGCCAGAAAGCACACGGTGATCCCCACCGTAACACCCCGCGAGCTACGGGTTTCGAGGATGCCGCGCCTGAGCTTCGCGTCGTGGGACGGATCCGTAGGTCCGCCTCTCGGTGACGGGGAATCGGGTTGGGCTCCGTCGAGCGGAGCAGTGGGCAGGAATCGGTTCATGTCGCGCGCAGACAAGAGTCAGCGAGACCGTCTTTAGAACTGGAAGTAAAGGAAAGGGTTGGTGGTCTGCGTCCACATCATCAAGACAGCCAGAAACAAGAGCGCCATGCCGCCCGCGGCGCGCCCCACCGAGAGGCGTTCGGTGAACACCCAAGTGTTCGGCATCGCCCAGACGACGATCGCCGCGACGATGAACATCGCAGCATGGTACGGCGTGTAGACGATGCCGGCTATCGAGTCGGCTGCAGCCGTCGGCGCCGCGAGCCCCGAGAGCGACCGCAAATACGAGCTCGCCTCGGCGAGTGTCTTCGCGCGAAAGAACACCCATGAAAGGCAGACCGTGCCAAACGTCAACGCCACCCGAGCGCCCCGCGGCAGGCGGCGGTACCAGGTGTCCTTGCCGCCGGCCCGCTCCGCTGCGAGCATGCCGCCGTGGATGCCGCCCCAGACAACGAAGTTCCAGCTGGCGCCGTGCCAGAGTCCCCCGAGCAGCATGACCGCCATCAGATTGACGTACGTTCTCGAAGCACCCTTCCGATTGCCGCCCAACGGAATGTAAAGATAGTCGCGTAGCCAGGTCGACAGGCTGATATGCCAGCGTCGCCAAAACTCCGTGATGCTGTCGGCCTTGTAGGGCGAATCGAAATTTTGCACGAGGACGAAGCCCATCATCAGGGCCAGCCCCACAGCCATGTCGGAATATCCGGAAAAGTCGAAGTAAATTTGAAAGGCGTACGCCAATACGCCGAACCAAGCGTCGTACACGCGCAGCGGACCTGCGGCGAAAGCGGCGTCGGCGATATGCGCCATCGCGTTGGCCACGAGAATTTTCTTGGCCATTCCGAAAGCGAAAAAGACGGCTCCGCGGGCGAACTTCTCGATCGTATGCTGCCGAGATCGCATCTGCTCTTCGAGGGCCGCATAGCGAATGATGGGCCCCGCCACGAGGTCGGGAAAGAACGCCTCGAAACACATGTAGTCGGTAAACCGGCGCATCGGGCGCGCGTCTCCCCGATACACGTCGATGGCATAGCTCATCGCCTTGAACGTGTAGAACGAGATCCCGACGGGCAGGACCAGGTGCAGGACAGGGAGCAACGC
>Ga0265313_10002369_pt1 | contig 16406 bp, 17 predicted proteins | sample 4123metaG_FD_203122 | JGI IMG/M metagenome (GOLD analysis project Ga0265313, IMG submission 203122) | Rhizosphere microbial communities from Carex aquatilis grown in University of Washington, Seatle, WA, United States - 4-1-23 metaG | ecosystem: Host-associated > Plants > Roots > Rhizosphere >...
TCGCCGCACTCTCGCTCGGCAGCCAGATCGTGGTGCTCCGGCGGTCGCGTTCACTGCTTTGGTTTATTGCTTTCGGCGCGCTGTGGTTTTTCGCGACGAATTGCTTCGGGCCATTTTATCAAGTGTTCCTGTTCGAACAGTTGAACCTCTCGGCGTTCGACGTCGGCATCCTCTCGACCGTTTCCGCGCTCGGCGGCGCGCTCTCGCTGCCCGCGTGGGGCCGGATGCTCGACCGCTACGGCAACCGGCCGGTCATGGCCGTTTCGCTGCTCGTCTGGCAGGCCGTGAACCTGCTGTGGTGTTTTCTCACGCCGACGAGCCACTTCATCGTTTACGCAATCTGGGCGCTGGGCGGCATGACGAGCATGGGCGCGATCGCGAGCGCAGGTTTCGTGCTCGGGCAGTTCACGATTTTGCTGCGGCTTATTCCCGTCGAGGCCAAGAGCCTCGCCATCGGCCTCAACCTCGCCGTCACCTCGCTCGCCGCCGCGGTCGCGCCGATTGGCGGCGGCATCGTGCTCGCGTGGGCGTTGGCGCGCTGGCCCAACGCCCTCGCTGTCTATCATGCCTGCTTCCTTGTGCAGCCGGTGCTCGCCGTCGTGAGCTGCGTCCTGCTTCTGAAAGTCCGCGAGCCGCAGGCCAGCTCGATGACGATGGTCTTTGGCGCCATGCGCAACATCCGCACGTTGAGCGGCGTGCTCGGCCTCGACTTTCTGGTCAACTACGTCTTCTACCGTCCGACGAAACGTCCGCCGTGAAATCCGCCGCCCCGCACATTTTCACCCTCACCGGCAATCTCCTCGCCGAACGCACGCTCGAATTCGCCGCCTGGTCGCCGGGCAAAACCCAGCGCGCCACCCGCGAGACGTTTCAAGTCGGCGGCAAGGGCATCAACGTTTCCAAAATGCTCGATCGTCTCGCCGTGGCGAACACCGCCCTCTGCTTCACCGGCGGCGCGCCCGGCGCCGAATGCGAAACGTGGATGCGCGCACACCGGATTTCGCTCCACGCGTTTCCGACCAGCCGGCCCACGCGCGCCGGCACTGTCGTTCGCGGCGGCGAATTTCCCGAGACGACTTTTCTCGGCCCCGACGTCGCGCCATCCGCCGCCGCCATTCGCGCCTGCGTCGATTTTCTCGACGCGCAGCCCGACGCGCAGCTCCTTGCGATTTGCGGCAGCATGCCCGGCTGGACCGGCGCCGATTTCGATCCGCTCCGCGCCGCGCTCGAACGCTGGCTGCAACGCGGCACGCTCGTCGCCGACACCTACGGGCCGCCGCTCGCGTGGCTCGCCGACCATCCGCTCGCGCTCGTGAAACTCAACGCGACGGAAATCCGCACGCTCGTTCACGACCACACGCCCCTCGCCGAACTGCTCGCCGCCGCGTCCGCCCGCTGGCCCGCCCGCCGCTGGGTCGTGACCGACGGACCCGGCGATGTTTGGTTTCGCGACGAGACCGGCCCGCCTGCCCGGCTTTCTCCGCCGCCGATCCGCGAAATTTCTCCGACCGGCTCCGGCGACGTGCTTCACGCCTCGTTGTTGAAATCGCTTTTTCACGAAAATCTTCCACTCCGCGACGCCGTCGCCCGCGCGCTGCCCCTCGCCGCCGCGAACGCCGCGCACCCCGGCATCGCGGAATTTTCCCTGACCGGACTATAGGCTTTCCCCGGTTCGTTTTTCCCTAAATATCGAACCGCACCGTCCCACGCCTGTCCGTGCGAGTTATCATGGTTCCATCGAGAAAAGTCATCGTCATCGTCGCCGGCCTTCTTGTCATCGGCGGCGGCGCGATCGGCTATCGCTCCTACAGGCTCTCCATCGACCGCGAACTCGCCGGGCGCCGCGCCCTCGCCGAACAACAGCGTGCCGATGAAGCCCGTCGCCAAGCCGAGGCCGACGCCGAGGCGCACCGGCTCGCCGCGGAAAAGCTCCGCCGGGAAACCGAAGCGTCCGAACGCGCCCTCGCCGAGGTTCGCGCAGAGCAGGCCGCCTCGGAGGCCCAGCGCCTGGCCGCCGCCGCCGAGGCGGAACGGCTCGCCGCCGAGGCCGAACGTTTCAAGCGCGAACGCGAAGCCGCCCTCGCCGAAGGCCGCCGCCTCTCCGAGGAGCGCGAGCGCGATGCCGCCGCCGCCGAACACGCCCGCGACGCGGCCCTCGCGAAGATCCGCGAACTGGAGCGCCAGAAACACGAGCTTGCCGACCGCGAAGCCGCCCGCCTCGCCGCGCTCGAAGCGCAACGCGAAAAGGAACGCGAGCTCGCCGCCGCCGCCGCGTTGGAGCGCTGGCGTCGCGCCCAACCCGATTCGCCTTTCATCCGCCCGACGATGGAGCCGGTTCCGACCTCGAAAAACTGACGCAGGTTTTCGTCCCCCCGGAACTCTGCGGTTCGGCAACGCGGCGCGGTGAAAAACCGCCCAAATACTTCTTGCTTTCACCGGGGCAAAACCGCTTTATCCGCGGTTTTATTTCATGAAAGCCACGATCAAAACCCAAGGGCAGCAGTTCACTGTCACCGAGGGCGACATTCTCATCGTCAACCGCTATCCGAATACGGAAGCCGGTGCCACCGTAGAGATTAACGAAGTTCTCGCGTCCGGCGAGGGCGAGAATTTCCGCGTCGGCACGCCCACCCTAGCGGGCGCTTCGGTCTCGGCGAAAATCCTCGAAAACAAACGCGGCGACAAAGTGATCGTGTTCAAAAAGAAAAAGCGCAAGGGCATGGAGCGCAAACGCGGCCATCGCCAGGAGCTTTCCGTCATCAAAATCGAGTCCATCAAAATTTAACGGAGATCACCCGCCATGGCGCATAAAACAGGTCAGAGTTCCACCAGCAACGGCCGCGAGAGCCAGTCGAAGCGGCTCGGCGTAAAACGCTTTGGCGGTCAGGCCGTCCTCGCCGGCACGATCATCGTCCGCCAGCGCGGCACCAAGCTGCACGCCGGCAAGAACGTCGGCACCGGCCGCGACTGGACGCTCTTCGCGCTGAAGGACGGCGTCGTGAAATTCGACAAGCCGCACCGCCGCGTCGAAGTCGTCGCGAGCTAAGCCGCCTCCGCTTCGCATCTTTTCCAGCGCCGCCCTGCGTCCCGCAGCGCGGCGTTTTTGTTTGTTTGCCAGCATCCGCCAAATCGAGCGAGCGTTGCCGGCGTGAACTCCGAGCGGCTCGCCGAACTTCAACGCCAGCGCGCGCTTGTCCGCGATCACCTCGCCTGGCTCGATGGCGAAATCGCTTCCGCCACCGGCGCCCTGCCCGCTGCGTCACCGAACCCCGTCGCGCCGCCGCCATCCGCCGCGGCGGAACCCGCACTGTTCTACGAGCCCGATCCCGTCTCGGCCCAGCTCAGCGCGCGACGCGGCTGCTTTCTCTATTTCGCCGCCGCCGTTTTCCTCTTCGTCCTCGCTCTCGGCGCAATCTATTTTCTGCGTTATCGCGATCACCCACTTTTGTTTTCCACCCACGACTCCGGCGCGTCGGCCGAAAAAGCTTCCTCGAACTCGTCGCGAAAATAGCCTCCTCCGCGGGCGTCGGAATCGTGATTGAGCTTCCACGCTGCGAATCCTCATTCTTTTCCGCGTGACGCATCCGCCGCTCCTCGCCCCCTCGCTTCTCGCCGGCGACCACGGACATCTCGCCGCCAGCGCCCGCATCGTCGAAGACCTCGGCCTCGCGTGGCTGCACCTCGACATCATGGACGGCCACTTCGTGCCGAACCTTTCCTTCGGTCCCGAGGTCCTCGCCGCGCTCCGCCGCCGCGGCCTGCAACTTTTCTTCGACACGCACCTGATGCTGTCCGAGCCGCAACGCTACATCGAACCCTTCGCCAAGGCCGGCGCGAACAACCTCTCGATTCACATCGAGCCCGCCTACGATCACGCCGCGACGCTCGCACGCATTCGCGCCCTCGGCTGCCAGGCCGGCATCGTGCTCAATCCGGATACGCCCGCCGCCGCGATCGAACCACTCCTCTCGCTCGTCGATCTCGTGCTCGTGATGACCGTCCAGCCGGGTTTCGGCGGCCAGCCCTTCCGCGATGACATGCTGCCGAAACTCCGCCAGATCGATGCCTGGCGCCGCGAACGCGACCTGCCCTTCCGGCTCGAAGTCGATGGTGGCATCGACGTCGCGACCGCCGCCGCCTGCCGCGCCGTCGGGGCCGACACGTTCGTCGCCGGCACCTCGTTTTTCAAAGCCCCCGATGCCGCCGCGTTCGCCGCGGCGTTTGCGCAACTCTAACGCCGCGCATTGCCACCAGCGCCGCAATCATGCCGCACGAACTCCGCCACGGCGACTATCTGCTCACCGACGATCCGTCGCGGCTCGACGCTGCTGTCATTCACGCCTACCTGAGCGAGCAAAGCTACTGGGCCAAAGGCGTTCCCCGCGAAACCGTCGAGCGTTCGCTTGAAAATTCCCTCTGCCTCGGCGACTACACTTCGTCCGGCGCGCAGGTCGGCCTCGTGCGCGTCGTCACCGATTATGCGACCTACGCCTGGCTCTGCGATGTGTTCGTCCTCGACGCGCACCGCGGCCACGGTCTCGGCAAGGCCCTCGTCCGCGCCATTGTCGCGCACCCGCGACTGCAAGGTCTCCGCCGGTTCGCGCTCGCCACGCAGGACGCCCACGGCCTCTACACTCAATTCGGTTTCACCCCCCTCGCCGACCCGACCCGTCACATGGAGCGCCGCAATCCGAACGTTTACCGCGCATCGGCCGCCGCCAATTCCTCCGCTCGCGCGTAGTTTTTTCGGAAAACATTTCCGAGCTTATGCGCGAGGATCACCTCGCTGACCTTGTTCGGCGATGCCAGTGCTCGCTTGATGTCCGCTCCCGCCCGCTCGTAGGTCACGGCCGAAAAATCCTGCAACGCCGCCAGCGCGCGACCGCGCGCCGGTTCGGGCGTGGCATTGATCGCCCGCCACGCGCGGACCAACTCCACGTGCGTGTCGAGCGTCATCACGCGCACGATAAATGCCATCTCGCGAAACAAATTTCCCGTCCACGCCGGCTGGCTGACCAACTGCTCCGCGTCGCCGAACGGATTCGCCTCGGGGTCGCTTCGCGACGGCTTCCACTCCGCGTGCGCATAAAAATCCCGCCGCACCGGCAGCCGCCGCAGCGCGAAATGCTCCGGTCCGCCCGGCGTGCCGGGTTTGAAATTCCACAGCTTCTGCCCTTCCATCGTCAGCGTGAACTCGACGAACTCCTCCGCCACCGCGCGATGCGGCGCGCCGCGCAATACCGCGATCGGATCGACCGAGCTCACGGTTCCGCCGCGCGGCGTCACGAACTCCAGCCGCCCTTCACCGCCATCGCGCCGCGCCGTCGCCTCCGCCTGCGAGCGCCCGTAGAAATCGATGCAGATGCCCGCCGCGCAATCGCCCTGCGCCACATCGATCGGCGGTTTTTGCGACGAGTCCGTGAAGTAGCGCGCGTTCGCCCCGATCAATTGGAGCAACCGCAGCCCCGCCAGCCAGCCCTCGCGCACGGCCTGCGATTCGACTGCGTTCGGATCACGCGCAGCCGCCGCCGGCTCGGCCGTCTTCAGCTCCGCGAGCCGCCGCTGCATCTGTTGCTGGATCAAATTTTCAAACGCCTTCGCGATCGAACTGCTCTTCGTCGGATCGGCGAGCCCGAGTTCGCCGACGTAGCGTGGATCGGCGAGATCGCTCCATTCTCGCGGCGGGCGCATGATCCCGCGCCGCGCGAGCGAGTCGCGATTGTAGAGAATGCCATAATTGCTGAGCACATTTCCCACCCAGCGACCATCCGCGTCCCAATACTGCTCGCCCGCAAATGTCATCGGGACCGCGCCGTCGCGAAACCACTCCGGGTGCGTCCGCATCACGCGCATCGGCACGATCCGTCCCGCGTCGGCCTGTTGAATGAAATCGTAACTCCCACCGCCGAAAAACAAATCGATCCCGCAGCCGACGTCCGAGGCGAGAAACGCCGCCCGCGCCTCCTTCGCCGCCGCCGGCGCATCCGCCCGTAGCCGCGCATTCGCGAATCCCGCCTCCACCGCCGTGCTCCACTCCCGATGCAACCGCCGCGTCCAGAAATTCCGAAACGACGCCACATATTCCGACTCGAGAAATCGCGTGATGTCGCTCGTGCCCCCGATCACGCGCCAGTCGATCGCCACGCTCCGGGCCGTCCGCGCCTTGTGCCAGCGCTGGAATCCTACTTCGAACTCGTGGCGGATCGCCTCGTTGTGCGGCGTGATAATCGTGAGCGTGTCGTCCGTGCGCTCCGGCGGCCGCTGCCTCGGTCGCAGCGCGAACGGCAGCGCCACGCTCGCCACCAGTGCCAGGACGATGATCAGCCGCTTCATCGGCGAACGTCGCTCAGCTCGTCAGCACCACGGCGTCCTCCGGTGCGACACTCGCGAACAGTTCGCCGCAATTCGCCGGATCGAGAAACCGCGGATTCATCTCCAGCACCTTCAACGTCGTCCCGCCCGTCTCGAAACCATACTGCGCCACCTCGCCGAGATAAACCGCCTCGCCGATTCGCCCCTTCACGCCATTGCGCACCGGCACCTCGCGGCCGAGCGTCCAGCATTCCGGTCGCACCGAAATTGTAACCGCATCGCCGCGCGTCACCGCGGCCCTCGGATCGCCGCGCACGCCTTCGAACCGTCCGATCGCGGTTTCGACGATCACGCGCTCGTTCGCCACCTCCACAACTTTTCCCGCGATAAAGTCCGCTTCGCCGATGAAGTTCGCCACCGTCCGGCAAGCCGGACGCCGATACACTTCGCGCGGCGATCCGATCTGCAGCACCCGCCCACCCTCGAGCACCGCCATCCGATCGGAAATCGACAGCGCCTCCTTTTGGTCGTGCGTCACATAGACCGTCGTCAACTTGAACTCCTTGCACACGCGCCGGATTTCCGCGCGCATCTCGAGCCGCAGCTTCGCATCCAGATTCGACAGCGGCTCATCGAGCAACAGGCAACGCGGCCTGATCACCAGCGCCCGCGCCAGCGCCACCCGCTGCTGCTGCCCGCCCGAAAGCTCGTTCGGCCGGCGCTCCGCGTATTGCTCCATCCGCACCGACTCCAGCGCCTCGCCGACTCGCCGCTTGATTTCCTCTCTCGCGACTTTCCGCTCCTCGAGTCCAAATGCCACGTTTTCCGCCACCGTCATGTGCGGCCACAAGGCGTAGCTTTGAAACATCATCCCGGTGTTCCGCTTGTGCGGCGCGAGCCGCGTCACATCCTCATCGCCGAAAAAAATTCTCCCTTCGTCGGGAATGTAGAACCCAGCCAGGCTTCGCAGCAGCGTCGTCTTCCCGCAACCGCTCGGACCCAACAGAAAAAACAGTTCGCCCGGCGCGATCGCGAGGTCGAGCCCGCGCAACGCCGTCACCGCCCCGAAACGCTTCGTCAGCCGCTCTACTCGGATCGAAATCATGGGATTTTGTTTCGCAGAAACCCAAATTATCGTCGTGCAGACCTTCAGCCAGACATTAATAAGTCGGACTTTACCCGCCCAAATCCATGTCCACCGCCCACGACCCGGCCGCCCTTCACCCCGATCTCGCCAGCGTCCTGATTTCGGAGGAAAACATCGGCGCCCGCGTGAAGGAACTCGGCCGGAAGCTGAAGCACATCTACGGCGACGACGAGTTCACCGTCGTCGCGGTCATGAACGGCGCGATCCTTTTCACCGCCGATCTCATGCGCCAGATCGACAACCCCACGCGGCTCGACTGTATCCGCGTTTCGAGTTACGGCAACGCCACCGAGTCGCATGGCGCGCCGAAGCTCGTCCACAGCCTCACGCTCGACGTCACCGGCCGGCATGTGCTGCTCGTCGATGACATCCTCGACACCGGCAAAACGCTCTCGCTGATCGCCGGCATGATCCGCGGCCTGCGCCCCGCCAGCCTGCACGTGTGCGTCCTGCTCGACAAAAAATCCCGCCGCCAGGTCCCGTTCGAAGCGGACATCGTCGGCTTCCAGATTCCGGATCAGTTCGTCGTCGGCTACGGCCTCGATTTCGCCGAACGCTACCGGAACCTTCCTTACATCGGCGTGCTAAAGGCGGAGCTGCAAAAAACGCCCGCGTGATTTGTTGCCCGCCCAACGCATCACAAGAATCGGGCACAAATACTTTGGCGTTCAGTCCACGCTTGCCAGTGAGCGGCTGACAATCAGCCTCGAAATCATGACCAAGTGGAAACAAATCAGCCGCCTCCTCCTGCTCTCGGCCGGTTGTCTCACCGCGTTCCCGGTGACGTGCAACTCCATCTTCGCGAAAAGGCATTTGGATGCCGACGACGGCTACGAATACGTGAAGGTCAGCGGCTCCATGCTTCCGCAGCGCGTCAAGAAAGGCGCGGCGGTGGTCACCACCTCGCCCACGGATGCAGTAAGCAAGGAAGCCTTCGAGCAGATGCGGCAAAAATTGCAAAGCGTGGGCAAGCTGCCGGGTGCTCAGTGACGACCCGGCCGTCGGGATGCGACTATCGGCGTCGCGCTGAATTGCCCCGCGAACGCGGATAATCCTTCGCCGAACCACGCGCCGGTTTCCGGTAATCGCCGCTTTTCAGCGCATTGATCTGGTCGCGCAACAACGCCGCGCGCTCGAACTCGAGCCGTCCCGCCGCTTCCTGCATCTCGTCTTCGAGCTCGGCGATCACCGCCGCCACGTCATCGACCGCCTCCGCGACGGCCGGCTCGTCGCGTTCGCCGCTGCCGTCGTAAACGTGCAGGCTCGCCTGCGCTGACCGCGTCACGCTCCGCGGCGTGATGCCGTGCGCCGTGTTGTAGGCGAGCTGTTTCTCGCGCCGGTATTTAACGATTTCAACCGTGCGCCGGATCGATTCGGTGATGTTGTCCGCGTAAAAAATCACGCGCCCCTTCTCGTGCCGCGCCGCGCGTCCCGCCGTCTGGATCAAGCTCGTCTCGCTGCGCAAAAATCCTTCCTTGTCCGCATCGAGGATCGCCACGAGCGCCACCTCCGGCAGATCGAGGCCTTCGCGCAGCAGGTTGATCCCGATCAGCACGTCGAAATTTCCGAGGCGCAGATTTCGCAGAATCTCCACGCGCTCGATCGCGTCGATGTCCGAGTGCAGATACTCCACGCGAATCTTCGCCTCGCGCAGATAACTCGTCAGGTCCTCCGACAACCGCTTCGTCAGCGTCGTCACGAGCACGCGCTCGCCCGCCGTCGCCGCGGCCTGGATTTCGCCGATCAGGTTTTCGACCTGCCCCTTCGTCGAGCGAATCGTGATCTCAGGGTCGAGCAGTCCGGTCGGCCGCACGAGCTGCTCCGCGATGACCGCCGACCGTTTCAACTCGAACTCCGACGGCGTCGCCGACACGTAGAGCGTCTGCCCCGTGATCTGCTCGAACTCCGCGAAACTCTGCGGCCGGTTGTCGAGCGCCGACGGCAGCCGGAAGCCGAAATTCACGAGCGTCGTCTTGCGCGCCTTGTCGCCGTTGAACATCCCGCCGATCTGCGGCACGGTCGCGTGACTCTCGTCGATCATCAGCAAAAAATCCTTCGGGAAAAAATCGATCAGGCAAAACGGCCGCTCGCCCGGCTTCCGGCCTGTCAGGTGCCGCGAGTAGTTTTCGATGCCGTTGCAGAAGCCCATTTCCTGGAGCATTTCGAGGTCGTAGTTCGTCCGCATCCGGATGCGCTGCGCCTCGAGGTATTGTTCGTTCTTCTCGAAAAACGCCACGCGCTCCTCCAGCTCCGCCTTGATCGCGCCGATCGCCGGCTCGAGCTTGCCGCGCGTCGTCACATATTGGTTCGCCGGGTAGAGGTCGAACTGGTCCAGCGTCCGCAGCACCTCGCCCGTCGTCGGGTCGAACTCGCTGATCGCCTCGACTTCGTCGCCGAAGAACTCCACCCGCAGCCCGTGCTCGAGATACGCCGGCATCACATCGACCACGTCGCCGCGCACGCGAAACGCCCCGCGCTTCAAATCGTAGTCGTTCCGGTCATAAATGTTATCGACCAGCCGCTCCAAAAACCGGTTCCGCCCCAGCGCCTCGCCGCGCCGGATCGGAATCCGCAGCTCGATAAAATCCTCCGGCGAACCCAGCCCGTAAATGCACGACACGCTCGCGATCACGATCACATCGCGCCGCGACACCAGCGAACTCGTCGTCGCCATGCGCAGCCGCTCGATCTCCTCGTTGATCGACGAATCCTTTTCGATGTAGGTGTCGCTCGACGGGATGTAGGCCTCCGGCTGGTAGTAATCGTAGTAGCTGACGAAGTATTCGACCGCACTTTCCGGGAAAAAATTCTTGAACTCCGAGTAGAGCTGCGCCGCCAGCGTCTTGTTGTGCGAGATGATCAGCGTCGGCCGCTCGCACTGCGCGATCACGTTCGCCATCGTGAATGTCTTCCCCGAGCCCGTCACGCCGAGCAGCGTCTGGTGGCGATTCCCCGCGCGCACCGACGCTACGAGCTTGTCGATCGCCTGCGGTTGGTCGCCCGTCGGCTGGTAGTCGGCGCTGAGTTTGAAAAGCACGCCTCGAAACAGCACCAAGTCGCGCGCCTTTTCAACCCGCCCTTTGCCCTAAGCCAATTGCCAAACCGCCGCCGCCGCCCATCCTCCTCTCAAAACACCCACTACCCCATGTCCAAGGTCATCGTCTCGTCCCTCTACGATTCCGACGTCTTCAAGATGGCCTGCCGCCAGTTCGACAAGGCCGCCGACGCCATCAACCTCCCCGAGGACCTTCGCGACCGCACCAAGTATCCGCGCCGCTGCCTCGCCGTCGCGCTCCCGATCCGCCGCGACGACGGCAGCGTCACCGTCTTCGAGGGCTACCGCGTCCAGCACAACCTCTCCACCGGCCCGTCGAAGGGCGGCATCCGTTTCCACCAGCACGTGACGATCGGCGAAGTCGCCGCGCTCGCCATGTGGATGAGTTGGAAATGCTCCCTCGTCGGCCTGCCCTACGGCGGCGCGAAGGGCGGCGTGGTCGTCGATCCGCGCCAGCTTTCGCTCGGCGAACTCGAACGCCTTTCCCGCCGCTACATGCAGGAAATGGTCAACTTTCTCGGCCCGCGCATCGACGTCCCCGCGCCCGATATGGGCACGAACGAACAGATCATGGCATGGATGATGGACACCTATTCCAACCACGTCGGCCACGTCGAGCCCGCCATCGTCACCGGCAAGCCCATCTCGCTCGGCGGCTCCCAAGGCCGCCGCGAAGCCACCGGCGCCGGCATCGCCTACCTCGTCAAAAAATATCTCGAGGACCTGAAGATCCCGATCACCGATGCCACCGTCGCCGTCCAGGGCTTCGGCAACGTCGGCGGCGAAACCGCTCTCGCCCTCCAAAACTACGGCGCGAAAATCATCGCCCTCTCCGATTACGCCGGCGCGATCCACAACCCGCGCGGCATCGACGTGAAAAAAGCCCTCGCCTACGTCCGCTCAGAAAAAATCCTGAAGGACTTTCCCGAAGCCGACGCGATCACCAACGACCAGCTCCTCGAACTGCCCTGCACTGTCCTCGCGCCCTGCGCCCTCGAGCGCGTCATCACCGACCAGAATGCCGCCAGGCTTCGCTGCCGCGTCCTCGCCGAGGGCGCCAACGGCCCCACCACCAACGCCGCCGACCGCATCATCGACGAGCGCGGCGACATCGAGGTCATCCCCGACGTCCTCTGCAATTCCGGCGGCGTGATCGTCTCCTACTTCGAGTGGATTCAGAACCTCGAGAACTACTACTGGAGCCGCGACGAGGTCATGACGAAGCTCACCGGCATCCTCGACAAGGCGAAGGACTCCGTCGAATACCAGAAACGAAAATTCAAGTTCAGCCGCCGCCTCGCCGCGCTGACGCTCGGCATCCAGCGCGTCGCCGACGCCAAGGCCGCCCGCGGCCTCTTCCCCTGAAGGGTGGCGCGCGTTGCCCCCAACGCGCTTTCCCGCGCCCTCGTTACAAATCCGTGGCGCCGCCAAATCCGCTCGCCAGCCGCTGCATCGCCGCCGATTTTCCTCAAAATGTCCCGCCGCCTGCGTCGAACGCTTCCGTGCGCATTGTTCCTTGGCCTGCTCGCCGTCGCGCCGCCCGCGCGCGCCACGATCGTCGGCCTCAACCAGATCGTCACCCCCGAGATTCAGCCCGCCGGCGTGCTCGGGCTCAGCGCGCAGGCCCAGCACTCGCTCATCGGCAACAGCCAGCAGATCCAGTTCGAACTCGGCCTCACCCCGCGCTTCGAGGTCGCCTGGTTCGAGGGCCTGAAACCCACCGAGGGTCTCTTCGCCACGGAACTGAACCTCGTCCAGCAGGGCCCGCACCTGCTGACCGCCGGCGCCATCAACTGGTCCACCCGCGGCGGCGACCCGCAGCCCGTCCTCGAATATGGTTACTATGCCGACGCCGACCACTTCATCGCCGGCGCCATCTACGCCAACCGCCAGCCCGAGCTGCTGCTCGGCTACAAGCACGCGTTCTCCGACCGCCTCCAGTTTTCCACCGACTTCCAGTCCGGCGCGGTGAACTCCGCGACCATCGGCGTGACGTGGAATTTCACCCCCGCATTCTCGATCAACCCCGCGCTCTATCGCACAAATTCCCATCCGCACCACCTCCTCGGCTACGTCGTCCTGACGTGGAACCTCACGCTCTGGAAGTGACCTTGCCGGGAAACCCGACGAAACCCGACGGCCCGGATTGCTCACAGGAGCGCGCTGAGGAAACAGAGCCTGATTCGGATTTCCTCCGAAACCTCCTCCAAAGTTCCGAACCTCTGTGATTCAACCAACTCCTCTCCGTTTTCTCCGTTGTCTCCTGTAAATTTCGGGAGCCGGTCCTTCGTCCCGCTTGCCAACGCCCAACCTTGCGTCCAGTCTCGCCCACCATGACGGTCGTCCCTCCCGCGGCGCCCAGCCCCGGCTTCGGCCTGAAAAGATCCTCTTCGTTCCCAGAGGCGATCCCGCGCCACTTGAGCTTCAGATCCGCCATATCGCGTAATGCTCAACTCAGTTGAGGCGAACAAAACTGTTCGGCCAACCCTCGACGAAACCCGCTCCCCATTACGGCGACGAATTACCTAGCTTGTCCCACTGAGATCGTCGAGGCGCCCGTCGGCGTCGTGTGGAAGCTGCTCACCGACATCTCCGGCTGGGGCAGTTTCTTTGACCTTCGCGTCACCAGCGTCGAGCCGCCGGGGCTGGCGGCCAAGGGCCAGCGCATGCTCGGTGAGACGGGCCCACGCTGGCTGCATCTTGGTGGCTCTTTCGAATACACACTCATCGACGAGACGCATTACAAGCTTGAGATGGACGTGAGGCTGTCACTTGGCCTGACGGTCCACGAGGCGCTGGACTGCGTTCCGCTTGAGGATGGGCGATGTCGCGTCAACTACCATTGCAATTTTGGTTTCCCGGGCGGCTGGCGAGGTCGGCTCATGCGCGTCCTGCTCAGCCGCGGATTGAAGGAAGGCCCCGCTGATTCGCTGTTGCGGTTGAAACGCGCCGCCGAACAAGAACATCGCGGTCGGAAGGCGGAAAAGAGGAAATCGTAGATGCCTTTGTTTCCATGACCGAAAAGCCGAACCAGCCGGAAGGGTTCATATCTTAACTTTTGACAAGGCGACCGTCGACCTAGGTTTTCAGTTTTTGGCGTGTTGCGGTTTCCCGCGCCTTGGGAATTCATCGCGACCTCCCCCGATGAACTGGCCCGAATTCCAGCACGAGGCGATGGCGACCACCTTCGCCCTCGTGATCGCCGACCAGCCGGCCGACTACGCCCGGCAGGCCGCCGCCGCCACCTGGCGCGAACTCGACCGGCTCGAAGGCGAACTCAGCCGCTATGTCGAAACCAGCGACATCGCCCGTGCCAACCGCCTCGCCCGCGGCGAAACCATCGCCATCGGCGACGACGCGCTCGAATGCCTCCTGCTCGCCGCCGAGGTCGCCGTCGCCACCGATCGCGCCTTCGATTGCGCCTACGCCTCCGCCCGCGACGCCGCCGAGGTCCCCTTCACGCTCGACCCCGGCGCGCACACCCTCACGTCGCACGCCGCGCGCCTCCACCTCGACCTCGGCGCGATCGGCAAAGGCTACGCGCTCGACCGCCTCGCCGCTTTGCTCCGCGAATGGGAAATCAACTGCGCCTGCCTTCACGGCGGCGGCAGCACCGCGCTCGCCCTCGCGCCGCCCGCCGGCCGGACGGGCTGGCCGATCGGCCTCGGCGACGGCGCGCCGCGCCGCGTGCTCCCGCTCGCAAACGTCGCGCTCAGCGGCTCTGGCGTCGCGGTCAAGGGCCCGCACCTCATCGACCCGCGCACCGCCGCTCCGGCCGCGCGCGCGCGCCGCGCGTGGGCGCTCGCCCCGACCGCGGCGTTGTCGGACGCGTTATCGACCGCGTTCTTCGTCATGACCGATGCCACCGTCGCTGCCTTTTGCGCCGGCCGCGCCGACCTCGGCGCCGCGCTTGCCACCGCGGACAATTCGCTCGTGACCCACGGCACGCTCGGCCTTATCGTTGCAAACGCCCGCTCATGAATTCCCCAAAAACGCCCACGGTCCACGATCTCGCAAAGATGATCGATCACTCGCTCCTGCACCCGACGATGACCGACCTCCAGCTCGACGCCGGTTGCGCGCTCGCCGCGAAATTCGAGACCGCGACCGTCTGCGTGAAGCCCTACTACGTGCCCCGCGCCACCGAACTGCTCGTCGGCAGCGGCGTGCGCGTCTGCTCGGTGATCGGCTTTCCCCACGGCAACAGCCACACCTCGATCAAGGTGCACGAGGCCGCCCTCGCGATCGCCGAGGGCGCGTGCGAGATCGACATGGTCGTCAACGTCGGCCACGTGCTCGGCGGAAACTTCGCCTACGTCGCCAACGACGTGCAGCAGGTGAACCATGCCTGCGTCACGCGCGGCGCGATCCTCAAGGTCATTTTCGAAAACGACTACCTCCAGGAAAGCCACATCCTCGAACTTTGCCGCCTCTGCTCCGAGATCGGCGTCGCGTTCGTGAAAACCTCCACCGGCTACGGCTTCGTGAAACAGCCCGGCGGCGACTACAACTACCGCGGCGCCACCGACCACGACCTCGCGCTCATGCGCGCGCACTGCCCCGCGACGGTTCAGATCAAGGCCGCCGGCGGCGTGCGCACGCTCGACGACCTGCTGCGCGTGCGCGCCCTCGGCGTCACCCGCATCGGCGCGACGGCGACGGAGACGATCCTGCGCGACGCCTTGCAGCGCGGTTTCGCGCCCGGCTCGCCCAGGCTCGCCGCGCTCCAGGCCGCTTCCGCGTCGCCCGCGCCCGCCGGTTATTAGCGTGCGAACTCGCTGTGCTTGCGCCCGTAGAACGCGTAGAGCACCAGTCCGAGCGCAAGCCACACGACGAAGCGGATCCACGTGATCACCGTCAGCCCCGTCATCAGTCCCGCGCAGAGCGCGACCGAGATCAGCGGGAACCACGGCACCAGCGGCACCCGGAACCCGCGCGGCCGCTCCGGCTGGCGCCGCCGCAGGAAAATCACGCCGAGCGACACCAGCGCGAACGCGAACAGCGTCCCGATGTTCGACAAATCCGCCGCGTCGCCGATATCGACCAGCCCCGCGGGCAGGCCGACCGCGATCCCCGCGATCCATGTTGACCAATGCGGCGTCCGAAACCGCGGATGCACCACGGAAAAAATCTTCGGCAGCAGTCCGTCGCGCGACATCGCGAACCAGATTCGCGTCTGGCCGTATTGAAACACCAGCAGCGACGACACCATCCCCGTCAGCGCCCCGATGATAATGATCGACTGCCACACCGGCGCCGTGCCCAGCATCTTCAGCGCATACGCCACCGGCGCATCCGCCGCCTCGCCCGACGCGAACGTCGAATACCTCATCATGCCCAGCAGCACGAGCGCCACGCCGATATAGAGCACCGCGCAGACGATCAGCGACGCGATGATCCCGAACGGAATGTCGCGTTGCGGATTCCGCGCCTCCTCCGCCGCCGTCGAAACCGAGTCGAAGCCGATATAGGTGAAAAAAATGATCGCCCCGCCGCTCACCACGCCGGCGAATCCCGCGGGCGCGAACGGATGCCAGTTCGCCGGCTGCACGAGCATGCCGCCGACCACGAGGAACGTCACGATCGCGCCGATTTTCACGACGACCATCAGGTTGTTCGTCTGCGCGGATTCGCGCACGCCGCGCACCAGCAGCACCGTCAGCACGAGCACGACGAGAAACGCGGGCAGGTTGAAATACGCCCCCGTCAAATGCCCCGCTTCCCACACCGGGCTCGACCATCGATCCGGCAGGCTGACGCCGAACGTGCCCAGCTGCGCCTTCAAATAGCCGCCGAACCCGACCGCGACGGCGACGTTGCTCACCGCGTATTCGAGGATCAGATCCCAGCCGATGATCCACGCGAAAATTTCGCCGAGCGTCGCGTAGGAAT
>Ga0265313_10002370_pt1 | contig 16401 bp, 15 predicted proteins | sample 4123metaG_FD_203122 | JGI IMG/M metagenome (GOLD analysis project Ga0265313, IMG submission 203122) | Rhizosphere microbial communities from Carex aquatilis grown in University of Washington, Seatle, WA, United States - 4-1-23 metaG | ecosystem: Host-associated > Plants > Roots > Rhizosphere >...
GCTGCCATTCCTCACCTGGAGAAGTCTGCCAATCCGCATATTCTCAATCTCTCGCCGCCTCTCAATATGAGTCCTAAATGGTTTGGACCGCACGTCGCGTATACGATGTCCAAATACGGCATGTCGATGTGCACGCTGGGAATGTCGCAGGAATTGAAGAAAAAACGCATTGCAGTCAATTCGCTCTGGCCCGAGACCGGCATCGCCACTGCTGCAGTGAGAAACCTCCTGGGCGGCGACGATGCGATGAAGATGTGCCGCACACCTGAAATTGTCGCCGATGCCGCTTATTGGATCCTTACGCAACCATCGAGCGAATGCACCGGCAACTTCTTTATCGACTCTGAAGTTTTGAAAAACTCAGGCGTCAAAGATTTGGAAACATACGCAGTAGCGCCCGGTCAGAAGCTGATGCCCGATTTCTTTCTGGGTTAACTGTCCTTGCTGTTGTGCCATGCACCGTTCAACCTGTAGGGGCGACGCCATGCGTCGCCCCTACAGATTTAATTCTTTGCCCTATCCGTTTTCACTGCTGCCAGGTCTTCCGAGAAGTCATCGGCATCTGAATATTTCGGCTCGATTACTACTTTACCGTTGTGATCCAGAAATCCGGTCTTGTCGTCCGACACTATGCGCGCCATTCCTCCGGCAAACGGGTAGGCATCGTCAAAGGAAAGAGGCACGATCAATTTGCCCTTTTTGTCGATGAATCCCCACTTCGCAGACACCAGAGAAGGAGTCATTCCCATCTGCCATCTGCCTCTGGCAACCGGTGCCAGACCTTCGGAGAATGGCAGTCCAAAACTGTATTTGCCATCAATGGTTGTATTGCCGGTGCTGTCGATGTATGTCCACTTGCGTGGTTGTCCATCCTTTTCACCGGCACCTGATGCTACACAGGCGAGACCTTCAGAGAAAGAGCTGGCGCCGTCATATGCTGGTTTGATGATGGTTTTGCCGTGCGAGTCAAGGAATCCGAACAGTCCGCCTGACACCAACCAGTTGTGCCCCAAGCCCGTCAAACCCATCACGGAGCCGCTCAGCTTGAGGTACGTCAAAGTATTGTCAGGGCTTGACAGGATCAATTGATACGATGGCTTGACCATGTAGGTGCCGTCTCTATCGATGACTCCATAAAGCTGTCCCTTCTGGACAATTGCCAATCCTTTGTTGAATTCGGAAGCATCAGCCCATTTCGGCGCAATAATCGTTTTGCCGGTTTTGTCGATATAGCCCCACTGCGTCTCGAAATCCTGGCCGTCTTTGTGCTCGAATTTGACCGCGGCAATGCCTTCCGAGAAAGAATGAGCTTTCTCGAAGGCAGGCTGAATGACAAACTTGCCTTCTTTGTCGATGAATCCGAAAAGCTTGTTTTCCGCAGATGCGTCTGTGACGGCAGCCAGTCCTTCTTTAAAAGGCTCCGCCTCATCGAATTTAGGCTCGATTTTCATGGCGCCGGTTTTGTCTACATAACCGTATTTGTCTCCCACCTTGACGGCGGCCAGTCCTTGCGAGAAAGGTCCGGCCTCATCAAAGCCGGGCGGAATCACCATCTTGCCGTAGCGGTCGATATAACCGTAGGCTTCCTCGCTCTGAGCACCGGCAGCCAGAGCTTTCTGAGCCGTGCCGCCAAGATTTACACCTACGCACAAAAGTCCTAATTGGGCTGTAATAGCCAAAGCAATAATTTTTCGCATGTTTGCCCACCTCCAAGGTCTCAACTGCAAACGACCTGGAATTAGGAGTGGGGCGTCTTAAGTTGTGCTTAAATGCGGAGGATTGGGTTTTTCAATCAATATGAGGCTCTGCCATCAAGATCAGGCTTTTGAAACCAACTCTTGCTCCAGAATGCACTTTGTCAGGTGGGCGACGCGCTTGCCAATATTGGCAATGGATTTCTGATACTTTTCGTCCTTCAGCTTCCCATCTTCGGTAAATGCATCGCCGGCTTGCGAGACAGCCGTCTGTTCGGGAACCACCAGCACATTGATATTGTTGAGTATCGATCTCAAGGTGACAAGTCCGCGCAGACCACCCATGGCACCGGGGGAGCAGGCCATGATGCCGGCTACTTTGCCTGTGAAACAGGCCAGGCTCTTCTCGCCTTGTTCTGGTCTGGATGTCCAATCGATGAAGTTTTTCAGCGCGCCGCTGACTGAGCTGTTGTATTCAGGCGACGCAATTAGAAACGCTTGATGCTCCTTCATGAGCTTTTTCAATTTGAGCGCATTCTCCGGAATGCCGCTTTCCGCCTCGATGTCGCCATCATAAATGGGCATCGGATAATCCTTGAGGTCGATATAAGTAGTCTCGGCTCCAGCCTCTTGCGCTGCCGCCATGGCGACTTTTACCAATTTCTTGTTGAGCGAGTCTTTTCTCAGACTGCCTGCAAAACAAAGGATCTTAGGACGGTTGGACATGACTTCTACCCTCTTTTTCGACGCGGTTGAGTATTATCACATGGCGAGGTTTTTTCGGCATCCCTCAAGTAGTCTAGAATTGCTGTAGAAGCTGTGGCGTTTTGAATACAGGACTGTGGCGTGGCATTTTGATGCAATTTACCAGTCGGTTAATTTTGAATACGAGCATCGCCGCAGCGTTCGCATTGGTTGTTTCGATGATCGAATTTAGTTGCCCACCTGTTTTTGCTGGCGATGCAAGTTCGAATTTGCAATACGACAATGATCCTACTTTGAACAAGATTCGCTTTCTTTTACAGGAAAAACGTTTTGACGAAGCGAAACCGATACTAGATGCGTTTCTCAAGAAAAATCCGCACAGAGCAATGGCACTCGTTTTTCGAGCTCGTTGTTTTGTCGATGCCAATAAATACAAAGAAGCGATTCAAGATTTGAAAGCTGCTGAGAAAGTCGAGCCGACCAACTCTAAAATCTATGCCGAAGAGGCAGATATTTACGCGATGCAGAAGCAGTTTGACAATGGAATCGAGGCCGCCACTTTAGCGATCAAATATCGCCAGGGAAAGCCCGACAAAAATATTTTTCACTCGCGATCGATGATGTACAGTGCAAAAGGTCAGTTCTCCAAGGCAGTCGAAGATATGGACAGTTTTCTCAAGATTGATCCTGGTAAATCCAAAGCGTACATGTGGCGTGCCACTGCATACGAACAAGCCGGGCAGCTGGGCAAGGCTCTTATTGATTACGAAACCGCGCTCAAGAAAAGCAATAGCTATGAATATCGCTTTCACATCGCGCGAATTCTAGAAAAACAGGGCAAATTTAGAGAAGGAATTGAGGAGATGACAGCTGTCATAAAGCAAAACCCTGAGGAGGATGAAGCCTGGAACAGGCGCGGCACGCTGTACTGCAAAATCGGCAATTACAAGGAAGCCGTCAGTGATTACACTAAGGCATTGGCGACAAGTTATGGTTCACAGGAAACAATTTACAGAGCGCGCGGCAAAGCATACGAAAAACTAGGGCAGAAAGATCTGGCCCAAAAGGACTTCAAAAAGGCCGAGGAATTGCAGAAGAAGCCGACGGTATCCCCGATTTGATTGCATTGTGCCGGTGCGGGAGAAACTCTTTGCTGACTGAAAAGAAACTGTTCTGCAAAAGAACCTTTGCATTGATGATTTTTTCAGCGCTGGTGTGTGCGCCGTCCTTAAGCGCGCCGACTACGATTAACGGTGTCTGGCAAGCCAATCCGCAGACTGAGAATCGCGCCGCTCTTCACTATTACGGCTGCGGACTTCGGCTGTTCCGAGTCGCTAAAATGAAGGATGCCGTGGAGCAATTCGATGAGGCTATCAAACTCGATCCGAAATGTGCGGAATTCTATTACAAACGCGGAGATGCCCTGCTTGAGCTTGACAGACTCGACGAGGCATACAAGGATTTCACGAAGGCGATTCAATTAGAACCTGCACACTACTTTGCCTACAAACGACGAGGACGGCTGGAGTTCGAACGAGGGAAACTGGATGCCTCCTTGAAAGATTTCCAGACTGCGGTAAGTGTCTGCCAGAGCAAAGCGGAAAAGGCAGATATTCTAAAATTCGTCGCTAAAATCCACGCGTCCATGAAAAAACACGATCTCGCTATTGCCGATTTGACTCAGGCATTAACTACCACGCGCGATACACACGCTCTGATGCTGAGAGGTAATCAATACCTCGCTGTTGGGGAATACCAGAAAGCTGTGGTTGATTACACAGAGGCTCTTTCTCACAATTTGCCCCAATTTCAAGATCGACTGTACATGATGAGAGCTCAAGCGTATGAAAAAGTGGGACGGTTTGATTTAGCAAAACTTGATAAGAAGAAAGCGAAAGATATCGTCAATGACTCCTGGGGTGGCGTACTTCAGGACTTAGATAAGCATTCCAAGCCGTAGCCAGAGCGTTTCAACGCGTCTCAAAAAAACCGGGTGCAACCCGGCGGCTACAAAGCTTTTTCCAATTCAAATGCGTCGTGAATTAGTTTTGCGGCTTTGTCGGCTTGCCCGCGGGAGACGACGCAAGTGATTTTCATTTCGCTGGAGGAGATCATTTTGATGTTGATCTTCGCGTTGCCCAGAGTGCTGAATAAGCGTGCGGCAATTTCTGGTTGACCAGCCATGCCGGCGCCTACCAGGCTGACCTTGGCGATGTCCTCGTCCGCGTACACGGCTTTAGCGCCCATCTCTGATTTCAGCTCTTCCAAAATCTTGATCGTCTGTGGCAAATCAGTTGACGCCACCGTAAAAGTAATATTGTTCAATCCTGCCGTTGGGTGAAAGGCTTGCATGATCATATCGATGACGATTGTTTTTTTCGCCAGCGCTTCGACGATGCGAGCGGCGATGCCGGGCTGGTCGGGAACATCCATAATCGCTACGCAGGCTTGGTCTTTGTCAGTGGCCACGCCGCTAATGCTGCGGTAGATTTCCATCTGTTCTCCTCCATCGATGCTTGTGCCTTCATGGTCCGGTTTGAAGGTATTGCGAACTCTCAGTATCACACCATACTGCCTGGCCAGCTCTACGGCTCGCGGGTGAATTACCTGCGCGCCCAGTCTTGCCATTTCGACTACTTCACCGTAAGAAATGCGGTCGAGCAAGCGCGCCTTTGAAATTTTGTTGGGATCGGAAGTATAAATGCCGTCTACATCCGTGTAGATATCGCAGTACTTGGCTCCAGCAGCTGCTGCCAGGGCAACTGCTGTCGTGTCGGAGCCGCCGCGTCCCAAGGTGGTGATGTCACCATTGGCGGTGACACCCTGAAAGCCGGCTACTACCAGGGCATCACAAGTCTCGAATGCTTCGGCGAGATTTTCTGTTTTTATGTCAATAATTCGCGCTTTGCTATGCACGTTTTCCGTGAAGATGCCGAGCTGATACGCAGTCACAGAGCGGGCGGAGACATCCAGAGTCTTCAACATCATGGACAGCAATGTGATCGAGATGTGCTCACCGGTGGAAAGCAAGGAATCAAGTTCGCGGCGATCCGGATTTTTTGCGCACTGATGTGCAAGCTTTAAAAGATAGTCTGTCGTATCTCCCATCGCTGAGACAACGACAAGGACTTTACCCTGTTTAAGGCGTTCTTTGACGATTTCGGCAACGTGCTGGATGCGGGCGATGCTTTTCACCGACGTGCCGCCGAATTTCAGCACTGATATTGGAGGCAATTTCTTCTTTGTCATGGCCGCTTCCGACAGACCGCTAGTTGAATGACTCATAGTCAGCCCTCAATCCATTCGTATCGACGTCCAGGTCGAGAACCTTATAACCCTCGCCTTGCCGCGAACACCAGTCAGTGAGCTCGCTCACCATGTCCTTCTGGTTGCGCTGATTGACGATAACCAAAACCGACGAACCCGCGCCACTCAACACGCAGCCGAGGCCGCTCGAACCGCGCACCAGTGCTTTCAATTTATTCAAATCCGGAACCATGGATGCGCGATAAGGCTCGTGCAAAGTGTCAAACAAAGACTCGCGCAATGCCTCATCGTCTTTGCTGGCGACGGCGGCGACAAAGAGGGCGACGCGCTGCACATTGGCGGTGGCATCTTTGAGGGGAACCTTGACAGGCAGTGCTGCGCGCGCTTTTTCGGTCGATAGCTTGTAGGGTGGAACAACCACAATCGTTTTCCATTTTTCCGGCCAGGCCAGTTGTTTTACAACCGCTTTGCTGCCGTGAATCGAAGGCGCGCAAACCACCAATCCGCCGAGCAAACTGGCTGCCACATTGTCGGGATGTCCTTCAATTTGTGCGGCAGCCGCTAAGACTCTCATGCGTTCGGGCGCTCTGCCCTTCATGATTTCCGCCGCCCAGAGAGCGCTCAGTACCGCAGTGGACGAACTCCCCAGCCCGCGCGCTAATGGAATGTCGGTTTCAATCGTGATGTTCAATCCGCGCAGATCGTTTTCGCTTTGCTCCAGTGACGAAAGCAAAACGCTCAGTAAGAGATTGTTTTTCTTGTCTGCTAGATCAGCTGCGCAAGCGCCTTTGGCCTCGATCTTGAGACTGTCGCCTTCAGTGAAATGAAAAGTGAAGCGGCTGTGAATATTGAGCGCCAGTCCGATGGCGTCGAATCCGGGGCCGAGGTTGGTGGTGCTGCCCGGCACGCTTATCACCAGGCGTCTGCCGATTAGATTGCTGGCAAAATCTGGGATGCTCAACATTCTAGATGCCCATCACTTTTCTGAGCTCAGTAAGATCCGCTTCCACGGGATTTAGATCGACTTTGTTGACCTTTTGCGGCGTTTCCGGATCTTTCAAGCCGTTGCCGGTAAGCACGCAGACGGCGCTTGCATCTGGGCGAATCAACCCGGCTTTGAGATGTTTGATCAAACCGGCCACACTGGCCGCGCTTGAAGGCTCGCAAAAGATTCCTTCAGCAGATCCAAGCAATTTATACGCAGCCAATATCTCGTCATCGGTAACACTGTCGATTTTTCCGCCCGAGTCGTGAGCCGCTGCTTCAGCCTCTTTCCAGCTGGCAGGATTGCCGATCCGAATGGCAGTGGCAATTGTCTCTGGGTTTTCGATTGGTTTGCCTCGCACTATAGCTGCCGAACCTTCAGCTTCAAATCCGTGCATCTTTGGTGCGGACGGTACCCTTCCTATCTCTTGGAAGAGTTTGAACCCACGCCTGTAAGCGCTGATATTGCCTGCGTTTCCAACTGGAATGCAGAGATAGTCGGGGGCTTCTCCCAGCTGTTCTATCACTTCGAAGGCAGCGGTCTTTTGTCCTTCCAATCTGTATGGGTTTATAGAATTGACGATGGTGACAGAGCACTTGTCACCGATCTCTCTTACGAGTTCCAGGGCGCGATCGAAGTTGCCTTTGACCTGCACCAGCTTTGCCCCGTAATGTATCGCCTGAGCCACTTTTCCGAGGGCAACATGGCCATGAGGCAGGAGGACGAAACAGTCCAGTCCGGCTTTGGTGGCGAAAGCAGCTGCCGAAGCACTGGTATTACCCGTGGAGGCGCAGATGACTGCCGTAGCTTTGTCTTCGACTGCTTTGGAAACGGCAAGAGTCATTCCTCTGTCTTTAAAGCTGCCGGTCGGATTCAATCCCTCAAGTTTGAAATAGAGCTTCAGAGATGGGAAACCCAGCTTCTTTGGCAGGGCGGATGCCTCCACCAGAGGAGTGTTGCCCTCCCCGAGCGAAACGATGGGAGTGTTGAGAGTGACAGGCAAAAACTCTGCATATTTGTTGATCAACGATAAAACTTGCGGCGCTACTTTATGCACTTCTGAAAATCCTTATAGCGTTGCCCAGCGATTCGAGGAAATCGCACTTCTTCAATTCCGCCAGCGCGGCGTCCATGTCTTTGCCCAGTACGTCGTGGGTGAGAATGACTATTGTCGCTTCTTTCCCTTCCACTCCGCGTTGAACGATCGTGGATATACTTATATTGTGTGCACCAAAAATGGTGCCAATTTTGCCGATGACGCCCGGTGTATCTTTTACGATCAGCCTCAAATAGAAAGGGCACTTCCAGGCATCCGGAGGGGAGGCCGATGCAGGTGACGCTTCGATGGTGGGCTGGAAATAGCTGGCGAAGTCCGGCAGTTTGAGCGCTCCGGCTAGATTCATCAAGTCACCGACTACTGCTGACGCGGTCGGCAGTTTTCCTGCTCCGGGTCCGATCAATGTCAGTTGCCCGACGGCATGACCACGGACAAGAATGCCGTTGTTCGCTCCTGAAACGGAGGCGAGCGGATGATCGAGGGGCACAAGAGTTGGGTGCACGCGCACATCGAAACCGTCACTGCCGTTGTTGCTGCCTCTGGCCGTTGTGCCCAAAAGTTTTATCCTGAAGCCGAATTCCTTAGCCAGCGCCATGTCTTCTTCGGTAATGTTGCGAATGCCTTCTTTGTAGATTGTGTCTGGTTTTACAAAGTGACCAAACCCAAGCGCAGATAAGACGGAAAGTTTGTAAGCGACATCAAATCCATCTACGTCGGCGGTTGGGTCTGCTTCAGCAAATCCGAGATCCTGAGCTTCTTTCAACGCAGCCGCATAACTGTTGCCGGCTTCCATGTTCGACAAAATAAAATTGGTTGTGCCGTTCAAAATTCCTGTTATCGATTGAATCTCATTAGCTTCCAACCCTTTGTGGATTGTGGATAGAAGCGGCACTCCGCCGGCCACCGATGCTTCGAAGAAGATCGCCACGCCATGTTCTTTGGCCAGTGCGAAAAGCCTGGGGCCGTGTTTCGCCAGCACCTCTTTGTTCGCCGTGACGATGTGCTTGCGCTTCTTAATTGCTTGTTCCAGATAAGAAACAGTCGGGTTTTCGCCGCCCATTACCTCGACCAGCACTTCAATTTCTGGATCGTTGATGATCTCATTGACGTCGGTTGTAAGCGGGCAGTTCGGCATGGCAGAACGGTCTTTGTCCAGACTTTTGACCGCTACCTTTTTGAGCGTCAGGTGACGATGCTTGCTCAGGAGTTCAACCACCCCTGTGCCCACAGTTCCAAGCCCCAGCATTCCGAGCACTACTCGTGCCATGTTTACCCCTTATGCGGTGCGCGCGCTTAGCGCCCCGCCGATGAGAACGAAATCCTCCCCACCGCCATTCAGGCAGGCCGGTCGGTTGAATGGCAATTATCCCAAAGACACCGCCCCATTTGGCATTTATGGGTGCGGCTGTTACTCCCGGTTACACTTTGCAGCCTTGCTGTCTAGCTGAAATAAACGCCGACTGCGCCGGTGACGCGCCTGACAAGGCGGACAGTGTCGAATTCTATTTCCTGCCCATATTCCAATTCTTCGGCGCCCTTTTGCTTCAAAAGGGCAATTACCTGCTTGCGCTCTTCCTCGCTCAGGGTGATGCGCTTGTGGTGATTGTCGGCAGCGAGCTTAAGAAGCTCCGCAGTCTTCAGGTCCGCAGAAATTTCAGCCATCTTTCCCCTGATGCAATTTGTGCTTTCCCATCGGCACTTGAAGGCGAATCAGACTTTTATGGGACCCCGTTGCCATATTTTACATGAGCGCGTCCGACGCCCAACTACTGAATGTAAAAGCAGCCGAAACTTAACCCAGATTGGCGGAATTTGCCTGTGCAAATAAAACTGGCTCTTTTTTCCCACAGGTGCTCTTGTTTTTGCTGTCGAAAAATGATTTTGTCTGTGATACCGCACATAGTGCCACAGCCGCATGTGAAATGATGATCGACACGACTATGCCGGTCATTCCTGTATCCATCTGGATCGCCAGCCACGCAGCCATGGGGATGCGCAGGAGAAACAGACCGGCGACGACCGCCAGCATTGGCTTGAGTGTAGACCCGGCTCCTTCCAGCGCGCCAAAGCCGGTAATGTAAAAGGCGGTGAGAGGATAAACAATCAGTGATGCACCAAGTAAAACCTGGGCATATTGGGCAGATTGCGTAGTCGATGCATAGTGCGACGACAGCAATTGAGTATTGAGGAAAACCACCACACCTGCGCCAAATAGTAATAGCGCAGATAAAAGAGCAGCACTCTTGGCTGCTTTTCTTGCCCGCGCAAAGTCTCCTGCGCCGACAAGCTGCCCGACCAGTGATGCGGCGGTCATGTTGATGGCCAGTATGGCCGGAGTGGCAGCAATTTCTTCAATCTTCAAGCGTATTGTCCACGCTGCTTGCGCGTCATTGGCTGAAGACATGTGGGCCAAAATGATGTACATGAAAAAGTTGGAGCCGAGCCAGGCCGCTTCGGTGGCTGCAATCGGCAAACCTAAAAGAAGAACCTGCTTGGCTCTTTCGAAAAATGTCACTGCTGAAAGAGACGCATCCAGCATTGAAAAGCCGGCTTTCTTCAGCTGGCAGTGCCCGATCGCGGCGGCAAAAATCGCCCCTAAATTCCACGCCAGGGCTACATATTGAAGAGTATATGCTTTTCCATTCGGACAGATTTGCGTCAAAGATATCGATAGCCCGACGCTTAGGGTCGTAGCGACAAACCATGGAAGGACAGTTGAAAAGCTCTTTCCTGCCGCGCGCAATATGGCTGATTGGGTGAGCATCAAGCAGTACGGCAAATTGGCAATCGAGCAAAGTTTGAGATACGTAGCCCCTGATTGACGAACCGTCTCGTTGTTGCTGAACAGGGTGAGGAATGAATCGGCATATATAAAAGTAAGTATGGAGGCCGCTGCGCCCAGTATTGCTGCAAGAAGCAATCCGGCACTGGCAAGAACTTTCGCTTCCCGGTATTGCCCGGCACCGGTGGCGCGGGCAATCAAAGAACCGGCGCCCTGTGCAATGCCTGTGCCCAAAAGAGCCGCGAAAAACAGCGCTTGATCTCCGATGCCCACTCCAGCCTGGACAGCGGCGCCCAGGTTGCCGGCCAGTTGCACGTCCACCAGCCCGATGGTGGCAGCCAGACCAACGGCAATGCAGACGGGCAGAGCATTTGTGATGATTGAGAAGAGTTCTCCGGCCTGATTGGAGAGGGTTTGGCGGTTGAAAGTATTCATTGGAATGACCTGCAAAATGTGGTTTTCTTTGGCTGGGCGTGCCAAATCAGCCGCAGTTCGGCGTCCCTTGAGGCAGCCGAAATTGCAGAAGAATTGGCAGCAGAAACCAGCCGCAGGCAATGCGGCGGCTGCACACAGCCTGGTGAATTTCCGGGGAAATCCATTGGAAATTCAATGAAAATTCCGAGGAAATTTTGAGACTGGTTTGGGTTTTGAGGTCGTTGTATAATTACAACGGCTTATCGTGGTAACGATACCACTGGTAGGCGTGGTAGTCAACGCCGACCTTTACAAAAACCGTGAAACTCAACTGGATTGACACTTTGAACGATCAGACCCAATGGACCAGCGAGTCCGAGGCTCTGGATTGGCTATATAAATTGACCGGTCGCCGGCTGGAAGTCTCCACCCAGGATTTGCAGGCCTTTTTTGACCAGCTCAATTTCATACGCGAGCAAGTGACCAGCCTTCATTTTGGAGAAGCACTGGCACTGGAGCGGCTACAAGAAAAATTGAGCAAAGTTTCCCTGACGATTCACTCTCAATATGGGTCAGACGGTTTGCCGCTTTTGATGGCTGGCCGGGCAAGCAATTCCGACCCGGACGTATTAAGATCTGTTTGCGAAACGCTGCTTGTGCAGTTTGGCGCCTTCTTGTCAGAGGCGTTCGACAGCAAATCTTCACCCCGGATTGTCCGTTGCGAAGGTATCTTCCGCGAGGGGCGCCAGGAAAGGAAGCGCTTGGGTGCTTTAAGAAACGAGCGAGAAACAGCCTGGCGAGCCGAATTATCATTGCTTCAAGAGGGAGAGCCTGAGGTGGTGGATGAGATTCAAAGGTGCGAAGATCTGTTTGTATTAACGTCAAAGGCCAAATTTTGTTCCGACGCCTGCAGATTCACCACTTTTCAAATCACCAAACAACTGAAAGAACCCGGATATTTGAAAGAGAAACAGCGCCGATACAGAACCCGGAAAGAGAATTCTTAATGTCAAAAAAGAAAAGCAGGTTCGCAGTGAAGGCTCTCAGTATCGTAAATAGATCGGTTGTTCTGGCCCTATCTGCGGGTCTGGTATTTGCGGCTTCTGCGCAAGCGGTGCCTCGTCCTATCGTTCCTGAGCCTGCATTAAAACTGCATTTCGCATCGCATCAGCCGAAATATACGATCAAGCAATTGCCTTCCGGCAAGAAAATGAAGTTGCACTTTGTCGGACCGCTCATTTTCGCCGATGGCGATCAAGCGCTTTTGCTCAGCTATGAGAGCGATTATAAACTCGACGATACGCAGAAGCTCAAGAAAGAAGTGGAGGAAATTTGGTCCTATTTCAGGCAGGACGCATCGCTTCAAGGTTTCAAACATGCGGTCATCACAGTACGCGAAGAACCGGAAGGGCAGAGTGTTAAAACCTCGCGTGTGAAAAACTTTTTGTTCGAATTGAAAGGAAGCAGATGGAGTTGCCTGACCGATCCCGATGTTGGCGCGCCCACTCCTGAAGAAGACGAATGCGATAAGGGAGCGGACTACGCCAAAGACGGGAAATTTGAAGAAGCAATTGACCATTACACAAAAGCAGTGACGCTCAATCCGAAAAGCATCAGTGCTTTACTCAATAGAAGCACAGCCTATGAAACCTTAGGCGATCACAAAAAAGCTATGGATGATCTCAGTTCTTTGCTGTCATTCTCGCCCAATTACGTAGTTGCCTATGTCAATCGGGCCTGGGCGCACGGCCGTCATAAAGAATATGCAGAAGCGCTCGAAGACTGCAATAAAGCGCTTTCCATCGATCCGAAATGTGCGGCTGCCCTGAATAATCGTGCCGCTGTCTATAACGATCTCGGTCAGTATGATAAGTCACTCGACGACAGTACCAAGGCCATAGATCTTGCTCCTCATCTGGCTGCGGCATATGATACTCGCGGAGTGGCCAGGCGCGAGTTGAAACAGTTTCAACAGGCGATCGATGACTTCAACAAAGCGCTGACTTTGAATCCGAAACTGGGTGAGGCTTATTACAATCGCGCCAAGACGTACAAAGCCATGGGTGATACCGATCACGCCACCAGCGACGAAGCCAAAGCGAAAGAATTGGGATTCAAAAAAGAATAGCCGGACGGGGCATGTCAATAGAGCTGAATATCGGTTGAAGTAGCTCTTTTCCACCTAAATTCGTGCAATCTTCTGTAACTAATGTAGGTTCTTAGCTGTTGGGCTAAAGTGGTCATAGTAGCGTTCTCCAATGCATAGAAATTCGGAAAAATAGTATGAAAGCACGATTGTTTTGTCTCTCACTTATTTCTTTGTGCGTCACTCTCCCCCTGGTCGCCAATCCGGTTTATGCAGGTGCGAAGGAATGGGGTGATTATATTGCCGATGGCGAAAAATTCTATCGCGCACACAATTTTGCTGATGCCGAGACGATTTTTCGCACTGCATTGAAAGAGTGTGAAAGCTCCGGACTGGATGACGCCAAACTGGGCATCACCTTGAATGATCTCGCCCTGGCTCTGGAATCGCAAGATAAGGATCAAGAAGCGGAGACGCTCTACAAGCGCGCTCTGGATGTGAAAGAGAAAGGCGTCGGCCCTGACAATTTCGCCCTTGTCCCCAGTTTGAACAACTTGGCCAAGCTGTATTTCAAAGAGAAAAAGTATGCTGAATCCAAGCAAGCATACGAAAGAGCGCTGGCGATCGCTGAAAAAAACAAGGGCAAAAATGACAATGTGGTCATTCCCTTGCTCAACAGTTTGGGTCGTGTAGCAAAGCTGCTTGGTGACACTGTGGGCGCCACGAAATATCTGGAGCGCGTGGGCGGGTTAACCCCGAAGTCCGGCAATCAAGATGCTGAGACGGTTGCATTGACAAACCAGGCAGTTGTCCTGCGCGGTGATAAAAAGTATGACGAAGCAGAAGCTTTGTACAAAAAAGTTCTTGAAATGAGGGAGAGTGCAAAAGGTCCCGACAGTCCGGATGTCGCCGCGGCCTTGAACAATCTGGCTGGTCTCTATCGAGAAGAAGAGAAGCCTGAGCTTGCCCAACCGCTTTTGGAAAGGGCACTCAAAATAGAGGAAAAGGGCGGCAATGATGATGGTATTGCTGTGTGCCTGGCCAATCTGGCCACTGATTTGCGTGAGCAAGGAAACTTCCCTGACAGCGAACCATACGCGCGTCGGCTAGTGCAGATTCGTGAGAAGCAAGCGGACCAAAAACCACGCGCACTTCTTGAGGCGCTGACCAATCTCGGACTGGTTTTAGATGCGCAGGACAAATATGAGGAAGCCAAACCGCTTTTTCAGCGTGCTGTTACTCTGGCTGAAAAGCTGGAAGGAGACAAGAGTTTGCTCTTCGCTACTGCGATGAACAATCTCAAAGAAGTCTACCTGCATATGGAAGACTATGCCGGAGCAGAAGAGATGTTGAAGCGCGTCATCACCATACGCAAAGGTGTGCTCGGCGACAGCAGTCCTGAGATAGGCAAAGACCTCAACGACCTTGCTCTAATCTACAAGCAGCAAGGCAAGTCTACCGACGCGGAGCCTTCCTTCAAAGAAGCAGTTGCCCTTGACGAAAAAGGCGGCGGCTCGAGCTTGCCGGAGCTGGCCAACAGCCTCAACAACCTGGCTAGGCTCTATCGAGAGGAAGGCAAATTAGCTGAGGCGGAGCCGTTGTATAAAAAGTCACTGGCTTTGCGAGAAGAGTTGTACGGTAAAGACAGTCCGAAAGTGGCAGCCAGTTTGAGAAATTATGCGGTTCTTCTGCGCGACTTGGGTCGCAAGGACGAAGCTGCTGCAATGGACAGCCGGGCCCGAGCAATTGAGGACAAAGACTAATTCAAGAGAAGGAGCTCTGTTGTGAGCGAATTGACCTTTCGTGCCGATGCGGAAACCTTGCGCATTCTTGAAAAAATTGGACTGGACAAAAAAGACGATTTCATCAATCGCGCCGTCAAAGCTTATGCCACTGCTGGTGGTGCGTTCGAGTATGCGGCCGCCAAAGGCGGCTCCGGGTCGCCGAGTCTTTCTGCCGGATTGACCGGCGGTTTTGCTGCCGGTTTGGCGGCCGGTTCCGGAAATTTTGCCTATTCAGCAAGCACTGTCAATGCCGGAAGTACTGCCAATTCCGGTTCTGCCGCATCGGCAGACATTGGTTCGCAATTGAACGCGGAGTTGGAACGGCTCTTAGGTGAGAATTCCGGCGTCAGCGCTACACTTTCGCCTGGAAATGCGCAGATGGTCGAGTTTTACAACCGAGGACAGAAAATTGCCAGTCTGGAATTATCGGAGTGTCAATCAATCCTCAAAAGTTTGCGACCGCCAATTTCGTTTGCTGAAGTAGTGGAAATGCTTACGCTTATGAGCGTCGGTTGAGTTTCATCAATGTGAATCAACTTTTTTTATCGTCGTCCAAAATCATGCAATCGACGTAAGTGACGCCGTGCGAAATAGTGCCCAACTTGACCGCCCCGCCTTTGGATAAATCCATTACGCGCTTGGCGTGATAAGGTCCACGGTCATTGACTCGTACGACCACTGTATTGCCGGTGCGAGGATCTTCGACAAGGACTTTCGTGTTGAACGGTAATTTCAGGTGCGCCGCCGTCAACTTCATCATGTTGAAACGTTCGCCGCTGGCGGTCAATCTGCCATCAAAGCCCGGTCCGTACCAGGAGACGTTGCCGCTAAATGCTTTGCCCTTAGGACTTACCTTCACTGCTTTGTCATCGTCCGAGGTATTGTCCTGTTTTACCGACGTTGTCGCATTGGCTGCAAAAGCGCAATTTCCCACACCAGTAATAGCGATTGTTAATGCCATTGCTGCAACAAATTTCTTGGAGATTTCCATTTTTATTGATACCTGAAAACACATGTGATTATTCAGTTAATAGCTTCTTTAGAACTGATTTTACCCGGTTCTGCCGGATTTATCCTGCCCGCGGTAGGACGGACCTGACCGGCGCCCAGTTCCTGCCTGACGGGAGTCCAATAAAAATACAATATACAATTGGCGATAAGTGATGACTGAACGAATTTGCAGTGGCAAGTTCAGAGGGGAAACAACAAAGCCGGCCATGTTTGCCATTATTCTTGCAGTTTTATCGGCAATGCTTTTCGCGGGCGCAGCGCCTGCCGGTAAGGCCATGCTGGCCACTTTGCCGCCTTTTCAATTGGCTGGTTTGTTCTATCTTGGCGCTGCCCTTGGCGTTTCTCCGATGATCTTAAGAGGGACGGCCAGGCAAGAAGCATGGTCATTTTCGCCTCAGACTATCAAACGTTTGTCGGTCGCCCTGCTCTTTGGTGGTGTGCTGGCTCCGGTATTCTTGCTTTTGGGATTGAAGGCAGCCAGCGCCTCGTCGGTATCCATGTGGCTGACACTTGAGGCTGTTTTTACGGCTGTGATTGCCCGCCTGGTTTTTCGCGAGCACCTGGGTAAAATAGGCTGGCTGTCGGTTTTCATGGCCACCGGTGCGGCTGTGCTGCT
>Ga0265313_10002371_pt1 | contig 16398 bp, 14 predicted proteins | sample 4123metaG_FD_203122 | JGI IMG/M metagenome (GOLD analysis project Ga0265313, IMG submission 203122) | Rhizosphere microbial communities from Carex aquatilis grown in University of Washington, Seatle, WA, United States - 4-1-23 metaG | ecosystem: Host-associated > Plants > Roots > Rhizosphere >...
ATGCAGTCACGTGTCGTCGTCGAGAATAAACCAGCCACGCCGTGCCGATCATCAGCGCGGTCCCTGCCAGAAGCTTTCCTTCGAACAGCCAAATACTGCCGACCTCGCCCGTCGGCACGGCGCTTGAAATGATGGTCGCTAAGGTCACTGCGATTCCAGAAACGGCCGACAGGCGACAGCCCGCCTTCCATGCGCTGGCGAACAAGTAAAGATACGGGATGAATCCGGACAATACCATCAGAGATAGCAGCGCCTGATACGCGGCGCGCAGAGAATCGCCGAGTTGGACCGCCAGCAGCAGCGTCGACGCAACTCCCCCGAATACGAGTATCGAAAGATACGGAGTGGCCCATTTGGGATGGAGGCGTGCAAACGCCGGTGGCAGCAAATGATCGACGCCCGCGGCGTACGGCATCCGCGATACGGCCGAGCCCAGGCCGCCCCATCCCCCGATCGAGTTCACCAGCACGATGACGGCGATCAGCGGCGTCAACCAGCGCAGTCCCAGCATTCCTGCCGCAATGTCGCTGCCGTCGGCGATGCCATGCAGTTCGCTGATGGAGCCGGGTCTTATCAAAACCAGCAGCGCTAGCGTGCTTGCGGCGTAGAACAGGGTGGTGAAAATGGTCCCGATCCAGGTAGCGGGCACCACGGTGCGCCGGGGCTGGCGGATTTCCGCGGCCATCAGGCCGATGGCTTCCATGCCGCTCAGGGCAAAGGCGATCGTGCCGAAGAATCCGAGCGTCTCCCAGTTCCATGCGGCGGCGAAGTTCATCGGTGCGTTCATGGGCGTGGCCGTGCCGCGCCGCATCCAGACCATCGCGCCCACGGCAACCAGCAGGAATCCGAGCATCCATGCTGTGATGCCTCCCAGGTTTTCGGTCCATTTGCCGATCTTCATCCCGACAATGTTGGTGCCGAGGGCAATCCAAATGGAGATAAAGGTCGAGACCACCACATAGGTCTGGTTGTCGGCCAGATAGGCGTACTTGGGGCCGAACGCATAGGCGCTCATACTCATGGCGAACATGGCCGAGTTGGGCAGCGTCAGGGCGATGCTGAACCAGTACAGCCAGAAGCACAGGAAGCCGTGCCACGGGCCGAAATCGTGGCGGGTCCAGGCGTATAGGCCGCCCGCGTCGGGATATTTGTGGATCAGGGCCGCGACCGCGACCCCTAAAGGGGCTGCAAAGAGACCTGCCGCGCCAATCCATAGGATCACCGAGCCCGGTCCAGCACTCGCGGCGACCGCGATCCATCGCGGCCCGACGATGCAGGCAATCGCGAACAGGGTCAGGTCGCGCAGTCCGAGTTCGCGCTTGAGCTGGGTCATCGGTCGTATGTGGCGCCCGTACTCATGCGGGCCGTATCGACACTCTTGTCGATACCTTTTCGGTTTGGAATACTCTTGCCAGGCGTCGAGAAGAGTCTCGACGCTGCACGCACGAGTGCGCGCGCCACGTTGGTCGCCAAGAAGCATTATGGCATTGGGTGCGGGGAATCCGCGATCATGGTATCGGAATGCTGGGCTTGCGAGTAGAGTTCGATCGCGAAGTCGACGGTCGCTGGATCGCCGATATTCCCGCGTTGCCGGGCGTTATGGTCTACGGTCGCACCCGGAAGCAGGCTCTAACAGCCGTCGAGGCGTTGGCGTTACGGGTGATCGCCGATCGTCTGGAGCACGGAGAAGCGGTACCCGCCTCCTTCAGACCACGACCACAAGCCGGGCTATAGTCGAATCGTAGGCCCCTGGTCCGACTTTTTCCGCCCCTACGGCGTCTTTACCAACGGAGCCAAGAAATTGGAGCGATAACTTGATCTTTCGCGAAGTCGAAGATCCAGACCTGATCGCCAAAGCGCGGCGCGGGGATGTGGAGGCCTATAACCTCCTGGTATCCCGATGGGAGAAGCGTGTCTTTAACTATCTCCTCAGGCTGGTCTCGAATCGTGAAGATGCCATGGATGTGAGCCAGGATGTGTTCTTGAAAGCCTACCAAAGCCTGCCCAAGCTGGACGATCCAGCCCGATTTTCGGGCTGGTTATTCCGGATCGCGCACAACGAGGCGTTCTCGATGTTGCGCCGCAAGCGGCCCGAAACTGAACTGGCCAGCGAACCCCGTCCCGCCGACCTGAACCCGAGGCTGCTGCCCATGGAGCTGTCGCTGGCGGTCGAAACGGCTATCGGCCGGTTAAGTCCCGACCAGCGGGAAGCCGTGCTGCTCAAGGTTTACCAGGGCTTCAAGTTCGAAGAAATGGCTGAGATCCTGGAATGCCCGGTATCTACCGTGAAGTCGCGCCTGTACACGGCGCTCGATCTGCTCAAGACAAGTCTTGCGCCGATGCACAAAGAAACTGCGAGGTAAGCATGAATTGCTCCTTTTTTGATTCAAAGCCGGAATCGAAACCCGATTGGAAGGCCTACGTGCTGCGCGAACTCGGTCAAGACGCGCACCGCCAGGCTGAAGCGCATCTGGCCACCTGTTCGACCTGCCACGAAGAGGTGGCCACGTTGCGCCTGACGCTCGATACCCTCTCGACGCTGCGTGAGGAAGAAATGCCGCGGCGCATCGCTTTCGTCTCGGATAAAGTGTTCGAGCCGCGCTGGTGGCAGCGGGCTCTTAATCAAACAGTGCGTAGTCCCACCTTCGCCGCCGGCGTCCTGGTCGCCGCCGCGATTCTGATCCACGGCTCCCTGCGGCCAGGTCAAGCTCAAGTGGACGCGGCCGTAACCCAAGCGGTCTCGCAAGTGGAAGCGCGGCACATGCAGGAAGTTCGCGCGATGTACGAAGAGCTCGATATGCGGAATAAGCAGGTCGCGAATCTGTATCGCAACGCCATGTTGAGTCAATAGGCGAGTCAATAAAAGGATTCTGTCATGAAAACTATGAAATCGTTGGTCCTTCCTTTAGTCCTTGTGTCCGCTGCGTACGCCGCAGCGGGTGAAACCCCGCGTGTGAACCGGGTCCAGATGGAAATTGCGGAAAAGGGCCTGGATGCGACACTTCAGCGCTTCACTCCGGACAATACCTCCACCTTGATCGGGCTCTCTCGCGGGGTCTATTTGGATGGCGTGGGCGTGGTGATATCGGCTGAACTCATCCTGGTCAATCCGCCAGTTCAGCTCATGCACCCGCTTCCGACCAAGGAAGAACTGGTGCAAATGCGCAAGTCGAAGCTCGCGCGCGTTCCGCAGCTGAAGAAGGTTCTGAAGGACGCTCTGGTCTCCGTGGCCAGCACGCTGGAGACAATTCCGCCCGACGAACAGATCGTGATCGCGGTGATTATCCCGCGATTTTCGTTTGAAGAGGCCGCTGGGATACCGGTCCAGATCACCATGCAAGCCTCGAAGAGAAAGCTGCTCGAATCCAAGGGCGCCGCTCTGGATGCCCTGATTAAGATCACGGAAGATTAACGGTTACTGAAGCCAGCCTTTCTATAGCCAACCATGCGCCTGGGCGAGATCCTTATCGAGCGGAAGCTCATTACTCCGGACGACCTCGCCCGTGCGCTCGATATTCAAAAAGAGCGCGGCGGCGAAAAGCTGGGCAAGATCATGGTGGATCTGGGCTTCATCGCCATGCGCGATGTGCTGTCGGCACTGGCTGAGCAGTTGCAGGTTCCGGTACTCGCACTCGACGGTCCGCCGGCTGTCTCGCCCGAGCTTGAGACGCTCGCCCCCCGATTTCTGCGTCAGTTCCGTTGCCTGCCCGTCGCCCTGCACGATCACACGGTCACGCTGGCCATGGCCGATCCGCTGGATTTCGAGACTCGCAACGCCGTCGAGTCGTCCACTGGGTTGACGGTGTTGGCAGGGATCGCACTGGAACAGGAAATCCTCGACGCCATCGACCGCTACTACGGCCAGACGGCCAAGAATGAAGCCGAGCTCACGTCGCCGGTGGGCGAATCGGAGGATCTCGAACACCTCCGCGATATGGCCAGTGAAGCGCCCGTGATCCGGCTGGTGAACGCCATGATCGGGCAGGCGGTCGAGCAGCGCGCCAGCGACATTCACATCGAACCTTTCGAAAAAGAGTTTCGCATTCGCTACCGCATCGATGGCGTTCTGGCGAGTCAGAGTCCGCCGCCGCGCGAATTGAAGGCCGCGATTATCTCGCGCGTCAAGCTGATGGCCAAGCTGAATATCGCTGAACGAAGGCTCCCGCAGGACGGCCGCATCAAGATCAAGACATTGGGACGCGAAGTCGACCTGCGCGTCTCCACGCTTCCGACCCTGTACGGCGAAAGCGTCGTCATGCGTCTGCTCGATCGCTCGGCTGGCGACTTTTACGATCTCGAGCGCCTCGGATTCGACGACCACATGCTGCGGCGCATGACCTACTACACGTCACTGCCCCACGGTATTTTCCTGGTGACTGGGCCGACCGGAAGCGGCAAATCGACCACTCTGTACTCCGCGCTCAAGCGCATCAATCAGACCGACAAGAAGATCATCACCATCGAAGACCCCGTGGAATATCAGATGGACGGGATCAATCAGATCCACGTAAATCCGCAGATCGGGCTAACATTTGCCGGCGGATTACGCCACATCGTGCGCCAGGACCCGGACGTGATCATGATCGGCGAAATCCGCGATCAGGAAACCGCCGATATCGCCATCCGTGCCGCCCTCACCGGCCACTTCGTATATTCGACGCTGCATACCAACGACGCGCCCAGCGCCATCACCCGCCTGACCGACATGGGCGTCGAGAATTATCTGCTGACATCGTCGCTGGTAGCGGTTCTGGCGCAACGTCTGGTCCGGGTGATCTGCCCGCAGTGCCGCCAATCCGCGGGCGAGGTGACGGCGCCCAACGGCGATCGCCTGCCTGCTTTCCGCGGCGCGGGATGCGAGCATTGTTTTGGGACCGGCTATCGCGGCCGGGTCGGCATCTTCGAGTTGATGGAGCTGAACGAAGAATTGCGCGAGATCATCATGCGGAATGAGGATGCCAGCATCATTACCGCGGCCGCCCGCCGCAACGGCATGCGCAATTTGCGCGACGACGGTTGGGAAAAAGTCGCTCGCGGCGTGACTACGCCGGATGAGGTCATTCGAGTGACGCAGGAATTTTAATGGCGACCACTTTCTTTTTCCGCGCAGTCGCCTCCGACGGCAAACCGCGCACCGGCACGCTCACCGCCGAGAACGACAAGGCAGTAGCCAGCGAACTGCGTCGCCAGGGACTGATCCCGGTTTACATTGGGATGGACAAAAAGAGCGGCGGCTTGGAGATCAAGCTCCCGTCCTTCGGCCGCAGCCACCGTAAGGACGTGCTCTTCTTCACCCAGGAACTGGCGACGCTGCTCAACGCCGGCGTGCCGCTGGACCGCGCGCTTTCCATCGTTGCCGAGCTCACCGACCGCGGCGATTTTCGAGTCGTGGTGATGGATGTGATGCGCATCCTCAAGGGCGGTAAATCGCTGGCGGAGAGCCTGGCCACCCGCCCAACACATTTTTCCGAGCTTTACATCAACATGGTTCGCGCGGGCGAGGCGTCCGGATCGCTGGCCCAGATTTTCGAGCGCTTAAGTGAATTTGAGCGTACGCGCGACGACTTGCGCGGCTATATCGTCAGCTCGCTTATCTATCCGATCCTGCTGACCCTGGTCGGCCTGGGATCGATTTTCGTGCTGTTGAACTTCGTGGTGCCGCGCTTCGCCCTGATTTTTTCCGATCCGCGCATGAAGATCCCCACGCCGACGGCGATCCTGCTCGAAGTCAGCGCAATGGTGCAGGCGTACTGGCTGCCGACGGCGATAACGCTGCTCGCGGCCGTGGTGCTGTTTCAGGTTTACATCCGCACCGTCGCCGGCCGTCTATGGTGGGATACGATCCGACTGAAGATGCCTCTGCTGGGCGACGCGCTGCGTAAAGCTGAGACGGCGCGTTTCGCGCGCGCCATGTCGACCTTGGTCGCCGCCAGCGTGCCGCTGGTGCAGTCGATCGGGATCGCGCGCGGGATCTTGAACAACCGCCGCATGTCTGGAACACTGGAGCAAGTCGCGCAAGGCGTGAAACGCGGAGAAGGAATCGCCGGGCCGCTGACCCGCGCGGGAGAGTTTCCGCCGCTGGCTGGACACTTACTAACAGTGGGCGAAGAGACCGGACATCTGGATACCATGTTCAGCCGTATGGCCGATATTTATGACGGCGAAACGCGAACCGCCATCCGGCGATTCACGGCGCTGTTTGAGCCGCTCATCATCCTGGTGATGGGCCTGGTGGTAGGAAGCCTGATCATGAGCCTGATGATGGCCATCACGAGCATCAACGACATTGCTATATGAAAACCAGCCATATGAAAAACATTCCACGCAGAAAGTCTGAACGAGGCGTCACGCTGATTGAAATGCTGGTGGTGATCACCATCATCGGCCTGATTTCGGGGCTGGTAGCGGTGAACGTCATCCGCCAGGGCGAAAACGCCAAGCGCCAAATCGCCAAAACGCAGATCGGCTCGTTCATGAATGCGCTGGGCATTTATAAGCTCGATACCGGCGTGTATCCGTCCACTGCGCAAGGCCTGCAGGCGCTGCGCGAGAAGCCTGGTGAAATGTCCAACTGGGCCGGACCCTATCTCCCGAAGGACGTGCCGCTCGATCCCTGGGCCCGCCCCTACGAGTACAAATACCCCGGCGATCACGGCGAGGACCCCGACATCACTTCGCTCGGCCCCGACGGCCAGCCGGGCGGGGACGGCGCCAATGCCGACATCGTTAGCTGGAGTAATAAGTAAGTTGATGTTGCTAAAAAAGGGGACAGGCCATATCCGCCCCCAGGAGCGTACGGGACGGGATAGGGTGACCTGTCCCCTTTTTCAGCAGAACTGCGTGCGCCATCATGAACGCGGCGTCACCCTCATTGAAGCTCTCATCGTCGTCGCCCTCATCGCCATGGTCGCTGCCGTGAGCTTTCCGGCGGTCAGCGCCGGACTCGACACGTTGCGGCTGCGCTCCGCCTCTGACTCCATCGTTTCGTTCCTGAATATCGCGCTCGATCACGCCGACCGCCGGCAGCAAGCCGTCGAAGTGATCATTTCTCCCCGTGAGAACACCCTACTGAGCCGCACGGCGGATTTAGGCTTTACGCGCAATCTGGACATTCCCGCGCAGATCCATATTGCCTCCGTCCAGCCGGCCTTGCCGATTTCGCTCGATCCGCAGGAGCCGCGTCACTTCCTGCTCTATCCCGGCGGCTCGGTGCCCGGAATCGCGATCGAGATCTCGACGCTTCAGGGACGCAAGCGGTTGGTCAGCGTCGATCCCGTCACCGGATCCCCGCGCTCGGAGGTCGTCCAATGAAACGCCCGTTCAAAAAGGGACAGCGCGGCTTCACACTGCTTGAAGCCCTGGTCGCCACCGTGATCATGGGCGTCGCCGTGGCTGGAATCCTGGACGCACTCGCGGCGTCTTCCCGCAATGTAATCCGGCTCACGCAAGCCGACCGCGCGGTGATTCTGGCGCGCACCAAGATGGACGAGCTGCTGGTCAATGATGGCCTGATTCGCAACGCTGATCTGGGCGCCCCTTTTGCAGCGGCCGAAGCCGGAGCCATGACCGCCGGCTGGCGAGCGCGCGTCACGGCCATCGAATCCGCGCCCGAAGCGTTGGATCTCAACTTCGTGGTCGACCGCATCACGCTCGAAATCTGGTGGATGGATGGCTCCACGCGCCGCAGTTTTTCTCTCGAAGGCTATCGCCGGGCCCTTCTGCCCCAGGGAGCGGGCATCTAGGTGAGCCGGCGGGGTTTTACATCGGGTTTTACATTGATGGAGCTCATGATCTCCATCACCCTGGTCGCGGCCATCGCCGTGGGCATGCTGATGGCGATGCGCGGCGGCCTGCTGTCGCTCAACCGGACCCAGACCCGCCTGGACGAGAATCGCCGGGCGCTGGGAGTCCAGCGGATCCTGTCTCTGCAACTGGCAGGTGTGATGCCGGCGCGGACCGGATGTGCCGGCCCGTTGAGCGGTTTCGCCTTTCGCGGAACTTCCGCGGCGCTCCAGATGGTAAGCACGTATTCGATCGCCGAAGGCTCCCGGGGGGCGCCGCATATCGTCGAATATCAAGTGGCGCCCGACGCAGGTGGAACCGTCAGATTGATCGTGTATGAGCGTCTCTACGCCGGCCCGGCGAGCACGGCCGGGTTTTGCAGTGACGGCATCGTTTTGCAGGGATCTCCGCAGCCCTTCATCGCCGCCACGCACCTGGCGTACTGCCGGTTTTCCTACTTCCAGATGAATCCGGACACGCAATTTCGCGGAGGCGGCTGGGTGAGCGGGTGGACTGATCCGAATCTGCCCTCGGCCGTTCACATCGAAATGGCTCCGGCTGTCGCGGATCCCAATCGGCTGCCCATAGTCGCGATCACAGCGCCAATATTCACGAATCGTTTCTTCGACGACCCGAAGTATGTGGATTATGCACCGTAGATTGGAACAGCGCAAAGGGTGCGGCGCGTACCTGCGGACCGGCGAAGGTAGTGCCCGCGCCGCACTCCGTCTTGCGCGACGTGATCAGAAGGGCGGAGCCTTACTGACCGTCCTGTGGCTCTCGGCCGCGCTGGCCGCCATCGCCCTTTCGGTATCCTCGTCGATTCGCGCTGAAACCGACCGCGCCGGAACGGCTGCAGACGGCCTTCGTGCCATGTATCTCGCCACCGGTTCCGTCGATCGAGCGGTGCAGTGGTTGTATTGGGGCACCGGCTCCGACCGTTTCTTCGACCGCCATCAGTACCCGAGCAAACCACGCCTGTACTTTTCCTACCCCAGCGGAGACGTGGTGGTGGAAATGATGCCGGAGGCAGCCAAGCTGGATATCAATCAAGCGTCCGGAGAAGATCTGCTACGGCTGGTCACGGCCGTGAGCGGAGATCCCGTACGCGCCCAGCAGGTCACGGCCGGGATTCTGGGCTGGCGAGGCGGATCTGCCGCCGCGGTATCGGCTAATCCGGCTTCCGGTTCGACTTTCCAGCCGCGAGGCGCGTCTTTTGAAGAGATCGAGGAATTATTGCTGGTGCAGGGGATGACTCCGGAACTGTTTTACGGAAACTACGCCGCGGAAGGGAATCGTTTATCGCCGCGCGGAGGGCTGCGCGATAGCTTGTCCGTTTGGGGATCGGTCGGCCCGTTCGATGCGAACGCGGTCAGCCCCGCATTGCTTGAAACCCTGGGAGCCACGCCCGGAGCAATCGCCCAACTGATGCAGCGCCGCGCTCAAGTGCCGTTCCACAATCTGGCGGAAGTGGCCGCGCTCGGAATTCCCACCGATCGCCTGGAGGTTAGCGGCGAGCACCTCATCTGGAACATCCGCGCCACGGCGCGCCTTCGCCGGCCGGATGGATCGCCGTCTGAAGTGGTCCGTTCCGCATCCGCCGTTGCGAAGCTGGTGCTGCCGCCTCCGCCGACTCCACGGAATCGCCAGATTCTCCCGATCCGGCTGCGGGTGTTGCGATTTTACGAAGACGCATGGTCGGAGTTCGCGGCCGCCACGCCCGCGCCGGGCGCAGGAGCGAAACTGCCGTGATCCCCGCCGCAATCAGGAAATGGGCGGCGATTGGAAGCGGCGCGGGCCTCGAGATCGTCGGTCCGCGCGGCAGTGAACGCTTACGAATTTCCGCCGTGCGGGTGAGACCTCAGGGCGCGCGCGTCCTGGGCGGCTTCACCGTGGAAGATTTTCAACATCAGCCCGCGGCGGCCTGGGGAGCCGACTACGCGGCGTTCCTGGGCAAACTGGGACTTCGTCACGTTGCAGCCAACGTGGTGCTGCCGCGCCACGAAGTGATTATCCGCCAGCTTTCTGTGCCGGGAGTCTCGGGTAAGGATTTGGCGGGCGCGGTGCAGTTCCAGTTGGACGGACTGCATCCCTACAACGAAGACGACGTCGTATTCAGTTGGACGCGGCTGGAACATTCTTCCACTGTCCTGGTGGCCATCGTGCGCGGCGACGTGGTCCAGCGCTACGCCACGCTGTTTGCGGAAGCCGGTATCAAGATCGCCGGATTCACCTGCTCGGCCGCGGTGATTTATTCGGCGCTGCGACTATTTAGCCAGGTTCCGCCCAGTGAGGTCCTGGCGTACGAAGCCGGCGATAGCGGCATCGAAATTTACGGAGAGAGTCCGGCTAAGCCGATTTTCTCGGCGGCGTTCAACATTCATGCGCAGGACGGCGAGCTGGAAAGCTCGGAATTGGAACGCGCGGCGGCGCAAGCGTCCGCGGAGCTTCGCTTGGAATCCGCGCCTCCCATGCGCCCGCTGCACGAGATGCTGGGGGCCGATCCCGGGCTGCCCTATGCGGCGGCTCTGGCTTCCGCTTGTCCGCGCCTGTGCCTTCCCCTCAACTTGTTGCCGGCCGAACAGCGCCAAACCAGTTCGCCTATGGTGTGGGTTCCCTCCACCGCGCTGGCTGCGCTGGTGCTACTGGCGGCCGGGGCGACGATGGCGATGCCGGGATTCGAAGACCGGCGTTATATGCGCGAGCTCAATTCCGAAATCGCCAAGGTCCAGCCGGCGGCCGCGCGCGCCGCGGCGATCGATCGCGACATCGACTTGACCCGCAAGCGCACGGTCCTGCTGGATGCCTTCCGCGCCCGCAGCAAGGCCGACATGGACGTGCTGGCGGAGATGACGCGGCTGCTGGCCGCGCCCGCCTGGCTGACCTCGCTCGAACTTAATGGCCAACAGGTGGCTGTGTCGGGTGAGACGGATCAGGCCGCGGTCTTACTGAAAGCGATCGACGCCTCGCCGCAGTTCGAGTCTTCGGAATTCGTATCGCCGCCCCAGCGCACTGCCACGGGCGAAATGTTCCGTATCCGGACCACGCGCGAGGCCAGCCGCCAGGGAAAACTCCCATGAGAACTTCTGCATGAGAACGCCCGCATGAGAACGCCCGCATGAGAACACTGGAGCCTCGCGAAAAGAAAGCCTTGATCGCTTTGGGTGCAACCCTGGCGCTCACCGCCGTGGTGCTCGCCTACGAGTTTTGGCCAGCGGGCACGGCCGCGGTAGCGGGCGCTTCTCCGCAGTCCGTGCCGCAGATGGAACAGCGCCTGGCGCGGGTGCGCGAGATCGCCGGCACGGTGCCCGGAAAGCAGGAGATTCTCAAGAAAGTCGCCGGCGACCTGGCGACTCGCGAGAGTGGGCTGATTCGCGCGGAAACGGCGCCGCAGGCCCAGGCGCAGGTGGTCACCATCCTGCGCGGGTTGGCGGCGTCGGAATCGCTCGAGCTCCGCAACTACGAACTGGGCGCCATCACCCCTTTTGGCGATGACTACGGCGCGGTGAACGTCTCCATTCAAGTCGAATGCCGCATCGAGCAGCTGCTGAATTTCCTGGCCGCTCTGGCCGCGCGGCCCGAACTGATCGCCACCCGCGACCTGCGTGTGGTGAGCGGCGATCCGAAGCAAAAAACGTTGAACGTGCGCATCACCGTGGCGGGCATCGTGCCGAAGAGTCTCGCGCCTAAGAAGGGAGCGTAGGAATCCGTGAACCGCAAGATCGTGGCCTTGAATCTCGCTCTGCTGGCGTTGTTGGGAACGCTCGGATGGATGCTGCGCGCGCACTGGCGCGAGACCCGCGCCCAGGAGTTGGCCACGCTCGCGAAACGACCTCGGGGAAGCGCCCAGCTCCCGCCGCCCTCGCCGCAGCCGCCCGAGGCCGTTGTGCCGGCCAACTACCTTGAAGTCGCGCAGAAGACGCTGTTCTCGAAAGACCGGAATCCGAACGTGATTATCGAAGTGGTTCCTCCTCCGCCGCCCAAACCGGAGGAGCCGACGCCGCCGCGTCCCGAGTACTTCGGCCAGATGGGAATTGGCGAGCCCGTCGCGTTCCTCAGCAACGAAAAGGGCGGCCAGAAGGGCTTTCGCGCCGGAGATAAAGTGGGACCTTTCAAGCTGGTCGCGTTCGACCGCGACACCATTACGTTCCTGTGGAAAGACAAGACGCTAAGGTATCCGCTGGCGGAGTTGAGGCCCAAGGCACTGGCGCCGGCGCAAGCCGGGCTTCCGGCTCCGGCTGCGGGCCAGGCGGTCTCAGCCACTCCCATCATCGGGATTAGCACCAGCAAGGAGCCCGTCCTTGGCCCGCAGAACGGTGAAATACGCGGCTGCATCGTAGGCGATAACAGCCCGTCGGGTACGGTCAAAGACGGATTCAGAAAATCGATTAAGCCCGGGTTGTTCGGTCCGATGTGCCAGTGGGAGCCCATTCAATGAGCATTGTGCGCAATTTGACGATTTCGACGTTCGTACTGGCCGCCCTGACGGTCTGGCAGGCAGATGCACAGCCGGCGCCCGCGCCGCCACAGCAGCCTCCAGCGCCCGCGCAAGCGCCTGCCCAGCAAGCGCCGGACCAGCCAGCGCCGGCCCCGCCCGCAACCGCTCAACAGGCGCCTGCTCCACCGCCGGTTCAGCAGGCCGCCGCGGGACCTGTTCTGAATCTGCAGGAGGCCTCACTTACTGAAGTGATCGACGGGCTCGCGCGCCAGCTAAAAATCAATATCCAGTTGGACCCCCGCGTGAAAGGCACGGTTACGCTCAACACCTACGGCGAGACCAGGAATTTGGATCCGCGCAATCTGCTCGACATGATTCTGCGCGTCAACGGTTATGGAATGGTGCAGGAGGGCGATATATTCCGCATAATTCCGATGGCCGATGCCGTCCGCCAGCCGATTCCGTTCCAGGTCAACGGGCGCGATATTCCCGCTGACGATCAGCTCATGCTCAACCTGGTTTTTTTGAAATACGTGAGCGTCGAGGAGCTGAGTAAAGTGCTCCAGGAATTCACGGATGTGAACGCCGTCATGAAGGTCTATCCTCCGGCGAATCTGCTATTCATTCTGGACAGCCGCCGCAACATGCGCCGCCTGATGGAGCTGGTGGCGCTCTTCGACAGCGATACCTTCGCCGGGGAACGCGTCCGGCTGTACGAACTCCACAACGCGCGGCCCTCCGACCTGGTCAAGGAACTGGACAATATCTTCAAATCGATTTCGCTCGATAGCAAAACCGCCACCGTGCGATTTCTGGCGGTGGACCGCATTGGAACCTTGATCGCAGTGGCGCCGAGCCCGGGCGTGTTCGACACCGTCGAAACCTGGATCAAGAAGCTGGATGTAGCGGTTTCATCAACCAGCGGCGTGATCGATACCTACGTTTATCACGTTCGCTACGGCAGCGCCGATTGTCTGGCGATGTCGCTGAATCAACTTTATATGCCCGCTGGCGCCGGAGGTTACGGAGCAGGCGGCTATGGCGGCATGCCCGCTTACGGCGGGGGTTATGGCGGCGCGTACGGAGGAGGCGGATACGGCGGCGGCGCGTACGGAGGAGGCGGATACGGCGGCGGCGCGTACGGAGGAGGCGGCTATGGCGGAGTCGGCGGAATGGGCGGGGCGGGCGGCGGATACGGCAGCCAGAACAGCTTCAGCAGCGGATTCGGCGGCACGGGAGGACCTTGCGGAATGTCCAGCGGGATGGGCGGAATGGGCGGGATGGGAGGTGGATACGGCTACCCCTCCTTCGGAGGCTATTCCGCGCAAACCGTGGCGGCCCCCGGCGCCGTGGGTCCGCTCGGAGCCGTACCTGCCGCCGGTGCTACGGCTGCGGGAGCGCCCGCAGCTACTACCACAACTACCCAGAACCCGCCTCGCATCGTTTCCAATCCGCTGGATAATTCCTTACTAATTCAAGCCGACGCCCAGCAGTACCAGGGCATTCTGAAATTGCTCAAGGAGCTGGACGTGATGCCGCGCCAGATTCTGCTCGAAGCTAAAATCTACTCGGTGGTGATGAGCGGAAGCTTTGCCATGGGCGTGAATTACTACTTCCAGAAAGTGAGCGGGCAGGAACGTAAGCCTCTGGCGAGCCTGGTGAATACCGCGACGCAGCTGTCGGCGGGAATGCTGGTCGGGCAAGCCAAAGAACTGCTCGCCTTCTTAAGCCTGTCCGACAACGCCTCCAACGCGCGCGTAATCTCCGAACCCAGCCTCATCGCTACCGACAGCATCCCGGCCTCGATCAACGTCGGCTCACAAGTTCCGGTGCTGACCGGTACGATCATTACGCCCGGCGGCGGAACCAATACGCAAACCCAGGCCATTTCCTCGCATGATACCGGTGTAACCCTGCAAGTGAATGCGCGCGTGAATCCCAGCGGCGTGGTTACGCTGATCATCGATCAGGAGATCAGCAACCCCACGAATACGACGACTTCCAACATTCCGACGCCTTCTTTCGATCAGCAGGTGGTGCAAACCCAGATCACGATGCAGGATGGCGATACCATCGCCATCGGGGGCCTCATCTCGGAAAACACCAATAGCGGCTCGGCCGGCATCCCCGGGTTGAACCGGCTCCCCTTTATCGGCGGGATATTCGGCAACAAGACCTATAGCCATGACCGCAGCGAACTGATTATCTTCATGACCCCCCACGTTATCTATGACAGTAACGATCTCTTAGAAGCCAGCCAGGAACTTAAGACCAGCGTCCGGCATCTGCGCAAGTCCATCAACTAGTAGCGGATACCCTTCCAGAGGCGAAACACCAGGTTCCATTCACGCCCGGTTTTTCTCCATTCGGTCCCGCTTGGCCCGTTTTCGCTGCTAAAGTTTGTTTCTGAAGCCGTCGAGTGTTATCAATTGAAACAGTCCCTGACCGTGTGCAGAGCCCCAGGCAAGGAGCGCAAGTATCACTTTTTGCTTGACTTGAACCGGCGGAGGGTGGTATCTATATTCTGACTGCGTCCAGGGTGTAACAGCTTTTGCAGTTTTTTTAGGCGGCATTCATTGACCGTGGATCCCGCGAGCACATAAGAAGCAACAAGAGAAGTCGAAACAAATGAGCTTTAAGAGAGTGACGAGCACGGAGCGGCCGACAGGTTATCAAGAGGCTCGAGTCCCGCTTACGGGACGACAGAATTGAGGCTCAGGTTGAAAAAGAGAACTTCCATCAATTCAAATTTCAGATTTCACAAGGAGAAGGAAATGGCAGATTTTCGTAGATGTCTTTATGCGCTCGCCCTAGTGGCCCTGCTCGCGGGGTTCACAGTGTCGGCTAGCGCGCAAGCGTTCCAATGTACCAACAGCACTGGTGTTCCTCCCCTAGTTCGGGCGGAAGGCTATGCGGAACTGATGGGCGACCTGGTGCTCGATTGCACCGGTGGAATTCCTACGCCGCCCAATCAGAGCGTGCCGCAAGTCAGCATCGCGGTGAACCTCGACGTGAACGTAACCAGCCAAACCACGGCGGTATTGAGTCAAGTCGAGTTCCTCGAATCGTTGCTGATGATCGATGAACCCAATTCACCGGCCAATCCGAGCCGGCCGATCCTGAACTGCGGCAACTCGAACGCGCTAGACACTACTCAAGCGGGCGCGGGCGTTTGCAGCATCACTGGCGCCGGCTCCCTCGGCGCCGCGAACACCTACAACGGCACCTCTGGACATCCGAACGTTTTCCAGGGCCGTTCCTTCCGGCTGATCACCGGCCAGTACAACCAGGTGGTTTTCGCCGGTATCCCAATTGACCCGCCCGGAACAACCTGCCCTAACCCGGTCAACGGCCAGTGTCACCGCATCATCCGCATCACCAACATCCGCGGCGATGCTACGGCTAAATCGGTGGTTGTAGCTAATGTGACCCAAACCATCACGGCCGACCTGATCATCAACCCCTCCTCGGGTCTGCCCGTCGATAACCCGGAGCACGCGGTTGCCCGCGTCCAGCTCGGCCTCATCGGTCCGGCGCTCAACGCCCCTAAGGTCGACTTCATCCAGTGCAATTCCCTGGCTTTGCAAACGCAGAGCCTGGTTTACACGTTCCAGGAAGGGTTCAACGAAGCGTTTAAGCCGCAGAGCCTTACGCAGGTGCTCTTGAATGGCGCGGCCAAGCCTAGCTACACCTACAGCGGAACCCCCAACACGACCCAAGGCGTTCTCAATAACCAGAACGTTCCGGGCGCTGTGTATGACACGGAGAGTGGCTTCACCAACGCCCTCGGGCCAGCAGCCGGCGACGTTCCGACCAACGCTCTTACCGGTGGCCCGCCCAGCGGCGGCTCTGGCAATGGCGCCGCGTTCACGAACGCTGGTGGTTCAGCGACCAATATCGCGGCCGCTGGGATCGCTACTCAGGGTACTCGGCTGTTCCTTAGCTTCTCGAGTATTCCGGCTGGCTCCACAGTAACGGCGCCAAACTGCGTGAACCTCGTGAACGTGATCGGCGGCGGAGTAACTGGTATCGCCGTGCAGATTACTGGCACGACTGCCACCGGCTTCGGCGGAACGCCTGCGAGCCTCACTAACTGCTTGACGACCGGTACCACGGTCGCGGGCCTCCAGGGCGGCATCTCTGCCCCGGGCTATGCCGTGTACGAGGTATTCTTCTCA
>Ga0265313_10002374_pt1 | contig 16356 bp, 10 predicted proteins | sample 4123metaG_FD_203122 | JGI IMG/M metagenome (GOLD analysis project Ga0265313, IMG submission 203122) | Rhizosphere microbial communities from Carex aquatilis grown in University of Washington, Seatle, WA, United States - 4-1-23 metaG | ecosystem: Host-associated > Plants > Roots > Rhizosphere >...
TGGTCGCTCAACTTCGAGGCGCTCTACTACGCCGCGTTCCTCGGGGTCTGGTGGCTTGCCCCGCGAATCGTCTGGGTCGTGTGCCTGGCCGCGCTCCTCTCCGCGACCGCGGCGCTTCCCGGCGGGCATGTCCTCCTTTCGAGCTACGCCCTCGGCGCCCTGTATTGGATCGCGGGCCTCTCGGTCGCGTGGCTCGCGCCAAGGCAGGGGCGCACCGGCAACTGGCCGAGCGCGATGCTGGCGGTCGTTGTCACCTGGCCGATGGCGCCGCTCCAGGGCCTGCTCCTGCGCCTGCACGTGCCCGATGCCGTGTCCCCGCTCCCGCTGCCCTCGCTCCACAGGCTGGACATGCTCCCGGCGCTCGTGTGGCTGCTCCTCGCGGTGACCGGCCGCGCCGCCGCCTGGCAGCGCAGGCTCACCGTCTTCTGCCTGGCGGTCGCGACGGCCGGCCTCGTCCGGGGCCTCTATTGCGGCGACGCCGCGGAGCCCGGCGCGATGACGTGCTATGGGCTGCTGCTCGGGTTTGCCTGGTCGATCGGGCGCTGGAAGCCCGGGGTGTCGGCGCTGGAGCGGCTCGCGCCCCTGGGGGCGATCTCCTACGGGGTCTATGCCGTCGGCTTCCCGATCCAGTGGGCCGTGTACCGGACCCGGTGGCTTCCGATGGGCGACGCGCTGACCTACGCCGTGCGGGCAGCGCTCCTGGTCGGGACGACCCTCGGGGTCGCCTGGCTGCTCGAGCGCAGGGTCCAGCCGGCGCTCCGGCGCGCCTTCGCCCGCGCTCCGCGATAGGCCGGGCGCCGCTACCCGGTTCCCACGGCCAGCGGGGACTCCTGGTCGCGCGGCAGGGCGAGGTTGAGGAGCAGCGCCGTCACCCCGCCCGCCGAGATCCCCGATCCGAGCAGGGTGTGCAGCGCGGGCGGCAGCGTCTCCAGCCACTGCAGGCTCGAGGGCGCGCCTATCCCGACCCCGAGCGAGATCGCGACGACCAGCGCGTTGCGGTGGCTAAGGCCGGCCTGGTTGATGAGCCGCAGGCCCGCGACGCCGACCAGCCCGAAGAGCAGCAGGGCCAGGCCGCCGAGGACCGCCGGCGGCATCGCGCTCACCCAGCGCGCGACCGCGGGGAAGAGCCCGAGGAGCGCCAGGATCGCCGCCATCCACCGGCCGACGTGGCGGCTCGCCACCCCGGTGATCTGGATGACGCCGTTGTTCTGGGCGTACGTCGTGCTGGGAAAGGAGCCGATCAGGGCCGACACGATCGAGGTCGCGCTGTCCGCGAAGATCCCCGCGCGCATGCGCAGGCCGTGGTCGGCCCCCCGCGTCTCGAGGCCCGACAGCTGGGCCGTCGCCGTCATGTCGCCCAGCGCCTCGATCACCGAGATGACGTAGATGAAGGCGAAAGGCAGGACAAACTCCCACCTGAAGGCGATGCCGTGAGGGAGGAACCGGGGAACGGTGATCCATCCGTTCGCGCTCTGGGCCGGCGCATGAAGCCAGCCGAAGAGCGCGCACACGACGTATCCCGCCGCCACCCCGAAAAGGACCCCGGCAAGGCGCGTCCACGGCTGGCCGACCGCCTGGGCGGCGACGACCGCGGCGATCACGCAGGCGGCGACGGCGGCCCCGGCCCACGTCGGGGCGCCCGGCCCCGGCGGCGCCGCGATCCCGTGCATCGCCTCCGGGATGATGGACAGCCCGATCAGGAGGACCACGATGCCGCACACGAGCGGCGAGAACGCGTGGCGCAGCCTCGGCAGGAACGGGGCGAGGACAAGGCCCACCGGCGCGGTCGCCAGGGACATGCCGAACATGAGCGCGAGGCCGCCGACCTGCCCCGCCTGCATGAGCGGCTGGATGAAGGCGAAGCTCGTGCCCGTGACGCTCAGCAGACCCGACCCGATCGGCCCGATCCTCGTCGTCTGCAGGAAGGTGCCGAGCGCCGCGGCGACCAGCGCCATGCTCGTCAGGTAGGCCGTGTCGGACGGCGAGAACTTCAGGATGTTGGCGAGCAGCAGCGCCGGCGTGATCACCCCCACGACCATCGCGGCGACCTGCTGGAGGCTGACGGCGAGGGCGGCGGCGGGAGGAAGGCGGTCGTCCAGGCCGTAGACCAGGCCGGCGGGCCGACGTGCTTTGTTTTCCATCAGGCTACGTAAGCAGGCGGCGCACCAAGAACACAAGGGTCCGGTCGCATGGGGCCGCGGCCGGCCCCGCGTCCCCCGCGGGGAGGGCCGCCGCTCACTTGCCGGGCTCGGGGATGAACTCGATCAGCGTCGGATCCTTGACCTGGACGCTTCCCTCCGGGACGCGCGTCCGCTGCAGGCCGTTGCTGTCCTGCCCGAAGAACTGCGAGGCGTAGCGGACCATCACCGGCAGGGCCTTGTCGAAGGCATTGTGGCGCTCGCCGACGCTGAAGCGCGTCTCCCAAAGAAGCTTGTGCTTCTTCTCCTTCCACAGGATCTGGAAGTCATAGGCCATCAGGACGACGAAGTACCGGTTCTCCTCGAGCTCCTCGTACAGGTCGTTGCGGTCCCTGCCAAACGCCGTTCCCCGCACATAGTTCGCCCTTTCGGTCCCGACGAGGTCGGACGCGTCGTAGCCCAGCATCTTGGCGTTCTGGAAGTCGGCGTTCGAGCGCATCTGGTTCTCGATGTTCATCACGGTCATCGCGGACGAGAAGGCGGCCATCTGGTCGTCCCTGAGGCCCGCATTCGCGTTCGGGGGATGGTAATGGCCACCGCCCCCTCCACCGGCCGCCGCTGCGAGCGCCTGGGAGGCCGCCATCTGGCTCTGGATGGCGCTCAGGTTGCCGTAGGCGACGGAGCTCGACGTGGGCGCCGGCACGTCGGTGAGGCCCCAGTAGACCATGATGAGCAGCTTGGTCTTTGCCGGGTCCCTTGCCGGGAGGTACGCTTGGGCGGCGAGAGGGCCCGCGATGATGTGCGCGACCTCCATGAAGGTCACCTTGTCGAAGGTGGAGTCGTTCATCCCCCCCGGCCATCTCCCGCCGTTCCCAAACACATAGGATTCGGGCTGGAAGGAGTCGCCCGCAATCCTGGCGCGGACGTAGTCCTTGCTCACCTTGGATGCCACGGCGGTCACGCCCTGAATCTCATCCGAGGCGCGGGCGGGCGCCTGGGCCGCAAGCAGCACGCCCGCGGCAGCCGCGAGCCAGGGTCCCCTTCGGGAAGAGAAATTGGGTTTCATCGGATGGGGGATTGGCCGTGCGGGAACGGCGGACGTCAATCCTTGCCCAAGCGATCCGGAAACACAAGCGACGGCGACGGGCAGGTTTGGGTGCACCGATGTCAAGGCACCCCGTGTGCGGATTCCGAGGCATGGGGCTCCCGCCCGCGACCCCACAAGGGGTTGCGTCCGCGCTCTGCCTCGTGCATCGAAGTTGAACTCCCCCACCGGTTTATGCCCCGCACCCCTCCCCTCTCATGCATGCCGGACCTCCCCCTGAACCCTGATCGGACGGGCCGCGGCCCGGCGGATCCATGACCGTCTGGCACGGGCTCCTGCTCGCCGCGGTCACCGCGCTGGCGGCGTCGCGGATCTGGCGCGCGGGCCGGCCGGCCCGCGGGTTGTGGCCCGAGGCGGCGGCCGGGGTCCTGGTCCCGGTCCTGCTGTGCGCCCTGGCCTATTGCTACGTGGCGACCCTGCAGCTGAACACCCGGTGGGGCTGGAGCGCCGACCGGCTCGCCCCCACCGTCGGACTCTTTCACGGTTACCCGCTCTACTCGCCGATCGACACGGGCCCCATCAACGGGTGGCTCCACGGCCCCGTGGCCCCGATCCTCTGGTCGCCCGCCGCGCTGGCCGATTCGCCGCAGCCAGCGCTGGCCATCGCCGCAGCGATCAACCTGGGGTTCCTGCTCTTCCCGCTGCTCTATGCGAGCCTTCGTTTCTCGGCCGGCCCCGTCCTGCCCCGGTTGTCGGGCTTCGTCTACGGGGCGGCAGCCATCCTCCTCGTCTATCCGACCTGGTACATGGCGTCGGTGCTCTGCTCCGACGCGATCGCGGTCGCCCTGGGCCTGGGCTCGTGCCTCGTCCTCATGGGCGGCGCGACGCCCGGAACAAGGCGGCTGGCGCTGGCTGCGCTTCTCGGGGTCCTCGCCGCGTGGACGAAGCAGACGGAGGCGCCTTTGGTGCTGGCCCAGCTCGCCTGGCTCCTGTGGGTCCACGGGTGGCGGACGTCGCTCAGGTACGGGGCCCTGTTCGCGGTGATCCTTGCGGCGGCGGCGGCGGCGGTCTTCGGCCTCATGCGGCCGCGCGACGTCATCCTGAACATGTGGACGATCCCGTCGTCCCAGAAGCTGACGGGCTCGTGGGCGGCCGCGGGGACGGAGACCGTCGATTTCCTGCGCTACACGCTTGCCTTCTCGGTTCCGTGCCTTCTGGCGCTCCTGCCCGGCGACTCGGCGACCCGTCCGGGCCCGCGGATCGGCCGGGTCGTCGCCCTCCCCCTTGCGGCGGCCCTGGTCATGCTCCCGCTCGGCGTCATGGCCGCGATGAAGGTCGGCGGCGACCGCAACTCCATCCACTCGGTCTATTACCTCGCGGGGGCGGCGATCGTCGCGATCGCGCAGGTCTGGTCGCCAACCCCGCCGCGCGCCTTTGTGCTGCGGGGCGCCGCGCTGCTGGCCGCCGTCGCCACCGCAGTCCTCGCCCTCAGGCTGATGGCGGACTACCCCAACATGTCGATGCTGCCGCCGCGCTGCCTCAGCCAGCAGGCATGGATCTTCTCCCGGGAGCACCCGGGCCAGACCTATTTTGCGCAGGATCCGCTCTCGACGGTCATGGCCGAGGGCAGGATGTATCACTTCGACTATGCCGTCCTCGACCGGGAGCATGCCGGCATTGTCACCAGCGCGAGGCACATCCGCGAGGGCCTGCCGGAGGCCCCGCTCGCCGTCGTTTACCCGAGGACGGAAGACCCGCACACCGTGCTGAAGGAGTTCCTGCCGGAATTCGTCTTCTCCAGCGCCACCGAGGACTTCATCATTTTCCGGCGGCGCGGCGGGAAATAGCACCTTCTCGAGCGAGACGTCCCGAGGCATCTGCGCAACGGGACGGCGTAGCCGGCTACCCTGCTTTGTCAGGAGGGGTACCGGCGCCGCACCCAAGTCAGCCTATCGGCCCCGAGACCCGCGGTGCAGGCCATCAGGTCGCGGCGACCTTGCCGCCCACCATCTGGTGAATGGCGTCCTGCGTGAGCTTCAGGTACACGACGGCCTCCTCGTAGCCGATCCGGCCGACGGTCTCGGGGAGAAGGAAGATCTCGTCGTCGCCGAAGTCGCAGCTCGCCTTGACGATCAGTTCCCGGATCGTCCAGTCCCTCCCGTTGATCATGAAGCCGTTGACCGAGCCGATGATCCCGTCGGCGGCCCGCACGGTGTAACCCGTCACGGCCTGAGTGCTCCGCAGGTCGGGATCGTCGCCGGACCGGGGCAGTCCGTCCTGCGTGAAGGACTCCGAGGTCAGGTGATCGTCGCCGCCCCCCGGCACCCAATAGAACGGCCAGCCAAAATGCCGGTGGTAGGCCTCCTCGTACTGGCGCGAGACCGGCATATGCAGGTCGATGCCCGGGCTCTTCTCGATCTGGTTCCGGGTCAGGTTGATGTGCAGGAGGTCGTTGTCGGCGACCTCAGAGCCCTCAAACGCGTGGGCGTTGAACGCGTGGGGCGGCAGGAGCACCTTGCGTCCCGCGAGCCACGGTCCCGTGTCGGCGACCAAGTAGCGAATCTTCCAGGTCTGGTCGTCGAAGTAGAAGTCCCTCACGTGGCCGACGTGGCCGTCGACCGCGCCAAGCTTCTTCCCGTAGAACTGTTGGATGTTTTGCAGCATAAGAGGATGGGGCCGAGAGCCCTTGGCCGGGGTTTCGTGCAAGCGGATGCCTCGGAACTTCGCCACCCCACTCTAGGCTCCGGGCCCCCCCTCAGCTATAGGGTGTTCCCCTAAGGGTTGACCCGGCCATGGACCCGGGCTGCGCCCCGTGGGTCTCGCCCCATGGCGGCCGTCACGGCCCTCGTCCGTACTTCATGGCGGGGAGCCCAGTGACTGGTGCCCGGGGCCGGACTCGAACCGACACTTCCTTGCGGAAATCGGATTTTAAGTCCGAAGCGTCTACCATTCCGCCACCCGGGCTAGGGCGTCCTTAGTCTCTGGGAATCAGGAGCCGGATGGCGAGCCTTGAAGCGCCGTTCCGTGGCCTTGGCCGGGAGAATGGCGGAGCATCCCGCGCCCCGGGGTTCGGGCATGCCGGAGGGCGCACGGTAAAATCCCCGCGCGCCGGGAAATTAGGCTTTCCAACATCGGCGGTAACGGGCGAACTTCGCGGACCATGACCCACAATTCGCGGAAGGCCCTCGCGGCCCTGACCCTGGCCCTGACCCTCGCACGCCCCGTGTTTCCGTGGGGGGCGGAGGGCCACCGGGCGATGGCGATGGTCGCCCAGCAGAACCTGTCCGCCGATGCGCGCAGCCACGTGGTTGCGGTGCTAGGAAACGACGACCTGGGCTCGATCGCCTCGTGGATGGACGAGGTCCGCAGCGCCTACTTCCACCAGGGCCCGCTCGGCGCCGACCCCGAGGCGCTCAAGTTCAACGCCGAGTTCCCCAAGAACGGCGAGTGGCATTACGTCGACCTGCCCCTCGGGACGGCCGCCTACGCGCTCGACGCCCCCTTCACCAACCCCCATGACGTGGTCCACATGATCGAGGAGGCCGTCCGGGTGCTCGAGGGGGGCGGCGACCGCAGGATCACGAAGCGCGAGGCCCTGTGCATGCTCGTGCACTTCGTGGGCGACGAGCACCAGCCGCTTCACATCGCAAACGGGTACTTCGAGACGGCGGCGGACGGCACGGCCAAGCTCGACACGGACCCGGCCGCGCTCAACGGAGTCCCCAACGACAAGGGCGGGAACGCCGACTTCTTCGGCCCCGGCAAGTACGACGAGCTGCACGCCTACTGGGACACGGAGCTCGTGGAGAAGATAGGCGCGGGCAAGGACCCCGCCCTGCTCGCGGCGCTGCTCGAGAAGCGGGTCGCGGCCGAGTCCGCGAACTGGAAGAGCGCGGGCGACTACCACCACTGGGCCGAGTCCTGGGCGACGGAGAGCCTGGTGGCGGCGCGCGCCGCCTATTCCGGCATCACGTTCGGCGCGCTGATACCCGACCCGCGAGGTGGGATTAAGAGTATTAAGATCACTTTTCCCCCCCATTACGACGAGGTCGCCGTCCCCCTTGCAGCCGAGCGGCTGGCAAAGTCGGGCTTCCATCTCGCCGAAATTCTAAACGCAATCCATTGGTCGGACTAGGGGCGCCCGGCAGCACAAAAAGTTCGCCTAAACGCGAAGCCCTTTGTCACGATGGAGCCAAAGTAACCCCTTCGATTCACCATGAAAAAACATCCAGCATGGCAACTAGGCGCCGCTGCCATACTCGCCGCGTCATTCACTCCGTCCCTTCGCGCAAGCGAATCCGACATCCACATCCCTGACCTGAACGCCGTGTCGTTCATGGGCGGGAGCCTGACCGGATCCGCGGTCCTCCTGACGGGGCTCGTCGTGTGCGTCGTCGGCATGGTCTTCGGCTGGATGCAGTACATCCAGACGAAGAACCTGCCGGTCCACTCGTCGATGGCCTCGGTCTCCAACATCATCTGGGAGACGTGCAAGACGTACCTGGCGCAGCAGGGCAAGTTCCTCGTGGTGCTGTGGGTCCTGATCGCGGTCTGCATGACCTACTACTTCAGCGCGCTCTCCGGGCAGAGCACGGGGCATGTCGTCGTGATCCTCCTCGCCTCGGTCCTCGGCATCCTCGGCAGCTACGGCGTCGCCTGGTTCGGGATCCGGATCAACACGGTCGCCAACTCGCGCACCGCCTTCTCGGCCCTCAAGGGCAACGCGCTTGCCACCCTGCTGATCCCGCTCAAGTCGGGGATGAGCATCGGGCTCCTCCTGGTCGCGATCGAGCTCTTCTTCATGATCTGCATCCTGAAGTTCATCCCGGCCGAGCTCGCGGGCCCCTGCTTCATCGGCTTCGCGATCGGCGAGTCGCTCGGCGCCTCGGCGCTGAGGATCTGCGGCGGAATCTTCACCAAGATCGCCGACATCGGGGCCGACCTGATGAAGATCATCTTCAACATGCCCGAGGACGACCCGCGCAACCCGGGCGTCATCGCGGACTGCACGGGCGACAACGCCGGCGACTCGGTCGGGCCGACGGCGGACGGCTTCGAGACGTACGGCGTCACCGGCGTCGCGCTCATCGCGTTCCTCGCCCTGGCGCTGGTCTCGAGCCCGTCCCTCTGCGGCACCCTGATCGTGTGGCTCTTCGCGATGCGCATCCTGATGGTCATCACGTCCCTCCTGAGCTACTTCGTGAACGCGGCCCTCAACACCGCCCTCTTCGGCGGCAAGAAGGACTTCAACCTCGAGCAGCCGCTGACGAACTTGGTCTGGCTCACGTCCATCGTCTCGATCGCGGTCACCTATGCGGCGACGTACGTGCTCCTCTCGAAGCAGCCGGACTGCCCCCCCGAGCTCTGGTGGCTCCTCTCGACGATCATCTCGTTCGGCACGCTCGCCGGCGCGCTGATCCCGGAATTCACGAAGATCTTCACCTCGACCGAGAGCCGGCACGTGAAGGAGATCGTGACGTCCTCGAAGCAGGGAGGCGCCTCGCTCAACATCCTCTCCGGGTTCGTGGCCGGCAACTTCTGCGCCTTCTGGATGGGACTGGTCATCATCCTCCTCATGTTCGGCGCGTACCTGGCGGCGGGACATCCCGCCCTGCAGTCGATCATGCCCGAGGAGTTCCGCTTCGCGGCGCCGATCTTCGCGTTCGGCCTCGTGGCCTTCGGGTTCCTCGGCATGGGCCCCGTGACGATCGCCGTCGACAGCTTCGGCCCCGTCACCGACAACGCCCAGTCCGTGTTCGAGCTCTCCCAGATCGAATCGAAGAAGGACATCTCCGCCGAGATCGAGAGGGACTTCGGGTTCAAGCCCGACTTCGCGAACGCCAAGCACCAGCTTGAGAAGGGCGACGGCGCCGGCAACACGTTCAAGGCCACGGCGAAGCCGGTGCTCATCGGCACCGCGGTCGTCGGCGCCACGACGATGGTCTTCGGCATCATCATGCTGCTCAAGCGGCTGCACCCGGACACGATCGAGCGCCTCTCGCTCGTCCACCCCGAGGCGATCATGGGCCTGCTCATGGGAGGCGCCGTCATCTACTGGTTCACGGGGGCCAGCACGCAGGCGGTCGTGACGGGCGCCTACCGGGCGGTCGTCTACATCAAGAACAACATGAAGCTCGACGCGACGACGGCCTCCGTGGCCGCGTCGAAGGAGGTCGTGCGCATCTGCACGCAGTACGCCCAGAAGGGGATGATCAACATCTTTATCGTCGTGTTCTGCTTCGCGCTCTCGCTCGCGTTCTTCGACCCGTACTTCTTCATCGGCTACCTGGTCGGCATCGCGTTCTTCGGGCTCTTCCAGGCCATCTTCATGGCCAACGCCGGCGGCGCCTGGGACAACGCGAAGAAGATCGTCGAGGTCGACCTGAAGCAGAAGGGCACGCCGCTGCACGCCGCGACGGTCGTCGGCGACACGGTCGGCGACCCGTTCAAGGACACGTCGTCGGTGTCGCTCAACCCGGTCATCAAGTTCACGACCCTCTTCGGCCTCCTGGCCGTCGAGATCGCGGTCAACATGCCGGCGGGCCTGAAGCACACGCTCGGCGCCGTGATCTTCGTCGTCGCCCTGGTGTTCGTCTACCGCAGCTTCTACTCGATGCGGATCCCGGTCGACTGAACGGCCGGCTCGGCGGCAAGCGAGCACTCCACCTGGACGGATCCGGTCAGGGTCCGTCCAAAGATGGTCGTCAGCCCGGCGGTTGACGCGTCCCGGCCCCGCGTCGCCTCGACGATGAGCCCCGGGGCGATCCCGTCCGTCGGGTCGAACAGCCTCCAGCCGCCCCCGAGGTACGCCTCGAAGCAGGCGTGGAAGTTCATCGGCTCGAGGCCGACCGCGTAGCCGCCGACGTAGCGGGCCGGGATCGAGAGCGCCCGGCAGAGCGCGATCGCGAGGTGCGTGTAGTCGCGGCACACGCCCTTGCGCGTCTGCCAGACGTCCCACGCCGAGGTCCTCCCGTCGGTCGAGCCCGGGGCGTACTCGACGTTCGCGCCGACCCATGCGCAGATCGCGCGCACCTGCTCGGCCCGGTCCTCGCCCTTGCCGAAGAGCTCCCACGCGGTGGGCCCGAAGCGGTCGCTCTCGCAGTACCGGCTGGGCAGGGTGTAGGTCAGGATGTTGAGGGGCAGCCGCCCGGGCCGGTCCGCCGGGACCTGCGGGGGCATCTCGGGGCGGTCGACCTCCACGACCGCCGCATACTCCAGGTCGAAGGGCCCGGTCGGGGCCTCCGTCCGCAGCACGCGGTCGCCCTTTGACGTGGTCGCGACCTCGGTCGGCACCTCGGGCGCGCACCGGACGGACTCGGAGACCAGCTGCTGCTGGCGGTCGGTGTTGACCAGCACGTTGAAGGTGAACGAGGCGCTGGGAGCCACAACCTGGTAGCGCAGCCTGCAGCCGACGGCGATTTTCATCGGGCCGCAATGTGGCCACTGGGGGGGCCCACCGCAATCCCCGGGTTGCGGCGCCCGCGGGAGGTTGGCGTTGATCTGCGCCAGGCGACCGGCTATCTCACGGGCTGATGACCCACCCTGGAGACGAGAGCCGCGCGGGCTGGCAGATGTTCGCCCTCTCCTTCACGGCCCTCTTCCTGGAGATGATGGTGATCCGGTGGGTCCCGTCGGTCGTCCACCTGGTCGCCTACTACGCGAACCTCATGCTGCTGAGTTCGTTCCTCGGCCTCGGGGCAGGCGCGATGGCGGCGGGCAGGAGGTGGAACCTCTTCGGCTTCTTCCCGGCGTTCCTGGCGCTCGACATCGGGATGCTGCTCATGGACCGGAACGCCGTGCTCGGCACCTCCTCCAGCGAGCTCCACTTCTTCGCGCTGGCGCCCTCCATGCTCCACGCCTTCGTGCTGGTGCGGATCTTCGCGGTGAACGCCCTCGTCTTCGTCCCGCTCGGCCAGCGGATGGGGGCCCTGTTCAACGCGATGCCGCGCCTAAGGGCCTACGCGTGGGACCTCGCCGGGAGCCTCTGCGGCACGCTCTGCTTCGGGCTCTTCTCGCTCAGGCTCTTCTCCCCGGTGCTCGGCATGGCCGGCGTCATGGGGGTCTACCTCCTGGCGGCCCGGGGACGCGCGCGGTGGGCCGCCGTCCCGGTGTTCGCCGCCGTGCTTGCGGCGATCGTCTGGACGGGCGACCCGAGGGCGATCTGGTCGCCCTACTACTACATCACGGTCAGCCGCTTCGAGACGCCCGGGGTGTCCGAGTCGCAGGCGCCGCGGGACCTGCTCACGATGCGCGATCCCCCCATGTACGTGGTCAGGGTCAACCAGTTCGGCTACCACTTCGACGCGGCGCTCGATCCGGCGCGCTACACGCCCGGCTCCAAAAAGGCCAACGACGTCCGGTGGTTCGCCCCGCAGTACGTCCTTCCCTATGCCGTCTGCGACGGCCGCGAGCGCGTCCTGATCGTCGGGGCAGGGGGGGGCTGCGACGTCGAGGCGGCCCTGGCCTCGGGGGCGAGGCACGTCGACGCCGTCGAGATCGACCCGGCGATCGTCGACGTCTCCCGGCGGTTCAACGCGGGCGCCCCCTATTCGGACCCGAGGGTGTCGGTCCACATCGACGACGCGCGCTCATACCTGGCCAGGGCCACGCCAGGGTACGACCTCGTGATCTTCGGCTTCCTGGACTCGCAGGCGCTTTTCAGCACCATGAACAACGTCCGCCTCGACGGCTACGTCTACACCGTCGAGAGCCTGCGCACCGCGTTTCGGCTCCTCAACGACCAGGGGACGCTGGCGCTGTCGTTCGCGCTCGGGAGGCCGTGGATGGGACCCAAGCTCTACGGCCTGGTGAAGGCGGCGACGGGCCGGGAGCCGGCCCTGTACATGGACGAGTCGAGGGAGACGCTGATCCTCTGCGTGCCCAAGGACCCCGCGGTCGTCCTTCCCGTGAAGGTCCTGAAGTACCTCAGGGTGAAGTTCGTCAACCCGACCCGCATCGACCTGCCGACCGACGACTGGCCGTTCCTCTACCTGGTGAAGAGGACGGTCCCCTCCGACTACGTCATCGCGATCGCCAGCCTCCTGGCGTTCTCGGTCGCGGCGGTCGCCTGCCTCAGGCGACGCACGTTCGGAAGGGGAGACCTCCACTTCGGGCTGCTCGGCATGGGCTTCCTCCTCCTCGAGACGAAGGGCATCGGCGACTGCACGCTCTTCTTCGGGGCCACGTGGCTCGTGACGCTGGTCGTCGTCGCGGGCGTGCTCCTCATGGTGATCGCCGCCAACCTCGCTGCCGAGCGGCTCCGGGGCTGGTCGCTGTGGATGTACGCGCCGCTCCTGGCGACGCTCGCCCTGCTGCTCGCCGTGCCGCGCGAGAGCATCCTCGAGCTGAGCCTCGCGGGGCGGGTGCTCTGGACGCTCCTCGCCGTGCCGCTTCCGGTCTTCTTCGCAGGGATCATCTTCTCGACCACGTTCCGCGAGGCCTCATCCCCGTCCGCGGTCTTCGGCGCGAACCTGATCGGCGCGATGCTCGGGGGGTTCTGCGAGTACCTGACCATGGCGGTCGGCAGCCGCAGCCTGTCGGCGCTCGTGATCGCCGCCTACCTCGGGAGCATGCTCGTCCTTGCGACGTCGAGGCGCCTGGGCCGCCCGGTCTAGGGGAAGGGAATATCCGCAAGCCCGCGCAGGTCGCGGTCCTTCGTCTCCGGCAGCACGATCACGCCCACCACAAGCGACATCGCGGCCACGCCGATCGGGAACCAGAGCCCGGAGTAGATGTCGCCGGTGAAGACCACGATGGACGTGGCGATCAGGGGAAGGAACCCGCCGAACCAGCCGTTGCCGATGTGGTAGGGAAGCGACATGGAGGTGTAGCGGATCTGCGTCGGGAAGAGCTCGACGAGGAACGCGGCGATCGGCCCATAGACCATCGCGACGTACGCGAGCAGCACCGTCAGCAGCGCGAGGACCACGGGCGCGTTCATCGCCGCAAGGTCGGCCTTCTTCGGGTATCCCGCCGGGGCGAGCGCAGCGTCATACGCCTTCTCGTCAAAGCCCGCGACGGTCGTGCCGCCGACCGAGAGAGAGACCGGCGCGCCCGAGGCCCCCGTCGGCGAGAGCGTGAAGGGGATGCCCCGGCTGTTCAGGAAGTTCCGCGCCTTGTCGGTCGCCGTCTTCGGCGTGCTCGGCAGGACGATCTTCCTCGCCGCGTCCTTGAGCGCGTCCATCGCGAGCGCGAGGCGCCCGTGGAACTCGCTCGTCGCCAGGACGACCGGGGTGCGCTCCATCGCGTCGGCGAGCGCGGGGTTGGCCGCCCGGGTGAGCCCCCGGAAGATCGGCTGGTAGGTGAGGGCCGCAAGGAGGAGCCCGGTCATGATGATCCGCTTGCGCCCGATCAGGTCGGAGAGCCGGCCCGCGCCGACGAGCATGCCGGCCCCGATGACGAGTGACGCCGCGATGAGCCAGTAGGCCCGGACATAGTCCACCTTGAGGGTCGTCGTGAGGAAGTAGAGGGCGTAGAACTGCCCGCCGTACCAGACGACGCCCTGGCCCGCCGTCGCCCCGAAGAGCGCCTTCAGCACGATCTTGCCGTTGTCCCAGCGCATGAAGCTGTCCGTCAGAGGCGCCTTGGACTGCTTGCCCTCGGCCTTCATCTCGGCGAACACCGGCGACTCCTCGAGCTTGAGCCGGATGTAGACCGAGACGCCGAGCAGCAGGAACGAGAGCAGGAAGGGGACCCGCCAGCCCCACGCCGCGAACTGCTCGGGCGAGATGACCGCGCGCAGGCCCCCGATGACGACCAGCGCGAGGAAGAGCCCGAGGGTCGCCGTCGTCTGGATCCACCCCGTGAAGAGCCCGCGCTTGCCGTGGGGCGCGTGCTCGGCCACGTAGATCGCCGCCCCGCCGTACTCGCCCCCGAGGGCGAGGCCCTGGGCGAGCCGCAGCACCACCAGGATCACGGGGGCCATGAACCCGATTCCCGAATACGTGGGCAGGAGCCCGACGAGCGACGTCGACAGTCCCATCACGATGATGGTGACCAGGAAGGTGTACTTGCGGCCCACCAGGTCGCCCAGCCGGCCGAAGAACAGGGCGCCGAACGGGCGCACCGAGAACCCGACGCCGAACAGGGCGAGGCTCGAGAGGTAGGACGCGCTCTCGTTGCCCGGGGGGAAGAACAGCTTGCCGAAGAACGCGGCGAGGGTTCCGTAGATGTAGAAGTCGTACCACTCGAAGACGGTTCCGAGGGACGACGCGATGATGACGAGCCTGTGCTTTCGGTCGAGGGCGGCGAGATCGGCCATTGGGGGGATTGGGGTGACCTGACGGGGGGCCCCAGAAGCAATTAGGGGCGGCCCGCCGACGCAAGCCCGCGGATCAAAAAAACAGCGCTAGGCCGGAACGAACGCGGAGACCGTCTCGCGCTTGAGCTCCCGCATCATCAGGGCCGAGATGGCGTCGGCCGGCCGGCGCCCCTTGAAGAGGATCGTGTTCGTCTCGCCGAGGATCGGGGCGTCGATGCCCCTCTCGGCGCACAGCCCGGCGAACGAGCGCGTCGTCTCGTAGCCCTCGACGACCGTCCTGCGGCCCGCCAGCAGCTCCGCGATGCTCCGGCCCTCCCCGAGCCGCTGGCCGAACTCGCGGTTGCGGCTCCACGCCCCGTGGCAGGTGGCGACAAGGTCCCCGAAGCCGCTCAGGCCGTAGAAGGTCTCCCTGCGGGCCCCGAGCGCCTCCCCGACCTTGACCATCTCGGCCACGGCACGGGTCATGAGCGCCGCCTTGGCGTTGTCGCCGAGGCCGAGGCCCTCGCAGCATCCCGCCGCGATCGCGTAGACGTTCTTCAGGCTCCCGCCGAACTCGACACCGGCCAGGTCGTCGGTCGTGTAGACGCGCAGCGTCGGGCCGCTCAGCTCGGACTGGACGTCCTGGATGGCGGCCTCGTCGCCGCGGGCCGCGAGCACCATCGCGGCCGGCAGGCCGCGGGCGACCTCGCCCGCGTTCGTCGGCCCCGACAGGGCGCCCACCATCATTCCCGGCAGCGCCTCGGCGATCGCCTGGGAGGGCCGCATGTGGCTGCCGAGCTCGAGCCCCTTGGCGAGGCTGATGACGAGCCGGGGAACGGCGCCCTGCCCCAGGGCGGCGCGCACGGTCGCCGCCGTATGGCGCAGCGTCTGGGCGGGGCAGGCAAGCAGGACGACGTCGGCCCCCTGGAGGCCCCGCGCAAGGTCCTCGCAGACCCTGACGCCCTGGGGCAGCAGCACGCCCGGAAGGTACTCGCGGTTCTCGCGCGTCGAGGAGATCGCGGCCGCCTGCTCGGGCCGGCGCGGGACAAGCGCTACGCCGCGCTGCCCCCTCGCGAGGTGCAGGGCGAACGCCGTGCCCCAGGCCCCGGCACCGACGACGCAGAACTTCATGGGGCTCTTCTAATCCCGGCCGGGACCGCCTTGCTACCTCAAAAACGCCGGGACCTTCTCGTTGGCGATCATCTGCTCGAAGGTTTCCCGGGCGTTGACCTGCTCGAAGGCGCTGTCCTTCACGAGGACCTCGGCCGGTATCGGGCGGGCGTTGTAGCGGCTGGCCATCACGTGCCCGTACGCCCCCGCGCTCATGATCGCGAGGTATTCCCCCTCGCCGAGCTCCTGGATCTGCCTGTCCTTCGCGAAGCAGTCGGTGCTCTCGCAGATCGGCCCGACGACATCGGCGACCAGGGCGCGCCGGGTCGTGTCGCGGTGCAGCGGCACGATCTCATGGTACGAGTCGTACATGGCCGGCCGCACGAGGTCGTTCATGGCCGCGTCGACAATCAGGAAGCTCTTGCCCTGGCCGCGCTTCAGGTACTCGACGCGCGTCAGGAGGACGCCCGCGTTCGCCACCATGGACCTCCCTGGCTCGAGCAAGACCTTGAGCCCCAGCTGCTTCAATATCGGGGACAGCGTCGCGCCGTAGACCTCGGGGGTCAGGGGCCGCTTTGCCTCGGGCTGCGTCTCCCACCAGGAGAAGGGCCCGCTGGCGAGCGCGTCCCTGTAGACGACGCCGATACCCCCGCCGATCGAGATGTAGGAAATCCCGTGCTTCTCCCTCAGGCTCGCGGCAAGCGGGGCGAGCTTCTCCAGCGTCTCCACGAAGGGCGCGACCGTGGTGATCTGCGAGCCGATGTGGGACTGGATGCCGAGGATCGTGATGTTCGGGTACTTCGACGCCGCCTCGTAGGCGGCCG
>Ga0265313_10002375_pt1 | contig 16354 bp, 9 predicted proteins | sample 4123metaG_FD_203122 | JGI IMG/M metagenome (GOLD analysis project Ga0265313, IMG submission 203122) | Rhizosphere microbial communities from Carex aquatilis grown in University of Washington, Seatle, WA, United States - 4-1-23 metaG | ecosystem: Host-associated > Plants > Roots > Rhizosphere >...
GTCGCTCTGCCGTGCCGTATTTCGCCCGTGTTTCTTCGGGCAGTGTCTCAAAATAGGTCTGGGCCATCTGCTTTCCGCCATCATCGAGGCCTTCCCAAGTCGTCACAAACGTATCGAGGTTCATTTCCTTGATGGACCAAAAATACGTTTCAATAAGGGCGGCGGGGGTCGCGTGTCCCGCGTTTTTCCATGTGGACACCGGACGCATTTCTTCCGCCGGCGATGGTGCGCCCTGAAGAGCGCCGCTTCTGGCAGGCGATCCCGATGCCGCAGCCGGGGTGAATGTCGCAGTCTGTGCGCGCGGAGAAGTCGGTTTTTGGATCTGCTCACGCAGACTGCTGATTTCGTTGGCGAGCGCGACGTTGCCGTGGTGTTGAAAAATCAAGACTCCCGCGCCTGCGACGAGAATCCCGATAACACTGAGTTTTAGTTTTGTGGTGGCCATGAGGTGAAGTAGTGGCGAACCGCTTCCGCCGCTGATGGCTCCCGCCAAAGCCGAACCACTGATCGTCGCCGCTAGGCCCGGTGGGGCGGCGATTACGGCGTGATCCGCCAGGGCAAGCGCCAGCGCGCCGGTCGTCGAAGTAACCCCGCGTCTGGCGAGGAGAGTCCCGAGTTTATCGAGGGCGCGATCCACGCTTTTCCGGGCCGCGTTTTCACTTACGCCGAGCCTTTCCGCGATGTTCGTAAACGATCGCTGGTCGAAGAAACGGAGCAAAACAGTTTCGCGCTCGCGTTCGTTCAGTTCGTGCATCGCCCCATCGAGCACGGGTCGAAACCGCATCCAATCAGCCTCTGGCTCCGAGTCGGTTAAGATGTCTTGCATGGCGAGGGCTTCCTTTTCCCGGGTTTGCCGCCGACTCTCCGTTCGCTTCAATTTGGCCGCGGCGAAGTGCGTGGAAGTATAGAGCCAGCCTCTCAAGGCCGGGTGTCGGCCGAGGGCGGCGGCTTTGCACGCTAAATCTGTGAAGACGATTTGAGCTACATCTTGAGCGCGATGGCTGTCTCCATTAACCTGTCGCAATGCGGCAGAATAAACGAGGTCGAGGTGCCGATGCACCAGTTCGGTGAAATCGGCTTCCGAACGATCTTCCACGTAGCGACAAAGCAATTCTGAATCTTCCAGCATGGTCTTCTCACTAACACCCGCTCTCCTCGGATTCAGCCTACAATTTTGCTATTAAGTTTCTCTCCATCGACGTGGTCCTAGAGATGCGGCGCCGACAACTGCGTCAGCAGCTCCCAATTAACCCAGTCTGGAGGACGCCGAGTTGGCCGGCATCGGCGGCGAATTTCAGGGCCGCGCCCCGACTCTTGCTCCGCAATGGCAGTTGGAGGAACTCCGGATTCTGACGGAGCAGGGCGACAACAAGGTCCGCGTCGCCCCTGTGGATCGCGTCCTGGATCGCAACCGCGGCGTCGTTCTTTTCGATGCGGTGTTTGAGCTCCGGCCAAGTCGCATATGTGTATTCCCGGGCGATGACCCACTGCGCGTCGGCCAAGCGGGCCGGCGCCGCGGCGATTTCCTCCAAGGTGAGGCGTTTGAGCCGAGGATGTTGGGCGCGAAGGCGCTCCAGCGCCGCGTGATCCCCTTTTTTCCAATCGGCTAAAAGCTCGCGCGCTTCGCGCCGAGGAACATCGAGGTGAGGCTGGCCAGGTAGCTAGGTTGCCCAAATTTATGCCTTCGCCTGACTCCAGTTTCAGAGAAGGATTGTCCCCACGGGGGCGTCATCCCCGTATCCCGTTTTTTCCGACAAACCGGCCGAAATGGGGTGAAAGGTTGTCCAAAGGTTGCCAAATAATCTGCTTTTGCCTTCACTTCTCCGCAGTTCTATGCATGATGTTGCTCGTTCTAAAACATTAACCATCAACTAAGTCCGCGTCTGTAGAGCGACTTAGCTTCAAGCGTCTTCAAGGTTCGAATCCCCGTGGGGACGCCAGCCGATTGTGACTGTTTGGATCTATACCAAAGATTGGGGCTCTCCACGATGAAGTGGGGACGTCAAGCCGCCGGGATCACAATTGACTTTATTCGAGTTCAGGTGCGTGTGAGTGCGGTATTCACGGGCCGTCCTATTTTTGGCCGCAAGTTTTCATGCCTTACCCCTTTGGCAGAGCCCATGCTCGGGCGCGAAGTTCACGAATCTTTGTCTTACGAAGGACGGGGACCCGTGTGGAGTTGACCAGAGATCTTAGGAGGCGAAATGAAGAATGATTTTCTCGTTTGCTGCGCCGCTGTGGCGCTTGCACTGGGTGCGCCGTTCGAAGGGCGCGCCGCAGTTTTCGATGTCAAGACGTTCGGCGCCAAGGCCGATGGTACGACGCCCGATCGGGACGCAATCAACAAGGCGATCGACGCGGCGGCGGCGGCAGGCGGCGGAACCGTGTCCTTTCCCGCCGGAACCTACCTTACCGGCTCGATCCGCCTGCGCAGCAACATCGCTTTGCAGCTCGACTCGGGATGCGTCATCAAAGCGTCGAAGGATACCTCCACCATCGACCAAACCATGAGCGCCCTGATCTGGGGCGTAGACCTCGAAAATGTATCTATCGTGGGAAGCGGCCTGATCAGTGGTACGGATGTTCTCACCCGACAAAAAAGGCCCGGCACCCTCACTGGCGACAAGGCGATCGGACTGAAACACTGCCGCAACGTGACCTTGCGCGACTTCTCCGTCGCGAACGGCGGGCACTCCGCGATCACGGTTGTGGAAATGGACAATCTGACGATCGACAACGTCAAGGTGGACACCATCCGCGACGGGATCGATGTCGGTGGCACTAACATCAGAATCTCCAACACGAGCGTCAACTCGCCCATCGACGATGGCATTTGCCTGAAATCCGACCGCGACCAGGGAATTGCGTACTCCTGCGAGAATATAACCATCACCAATTGCCTGGTCAGCGGCTACGAAGTCGGTTCGCTGCTCGATGGCACGTACAAGCGCACTTTTAAGCTAGCGCCGGATCGCGATGGCGCCACCGGTCGCGTTAAGATGGGCACGGGAAGCGCAGGCGGTTTCAAGAATATCACTATCTCCAACGTGGTGTTCGACTGCTGCCGCGGGCTGGCCCTCGAATGCGTGGACGGGGGGCAATTGGAAGACATCACGATTTCCAACATCACCATGAGGGACATCACGAACAGCCCGATCTTCATCCGGCTGGGCAGCCGCATGATGTGGGCGACGGAGGGGATGCCCATCGGCACGGCGCGCCGCATTAGCATAAGCAATGTGGTCGTCTACAACGCCGACCCGCGCTATCCGTCGATCATCGCCGGAATTCCCGGCCACGACGTGGAGGATATCAAGCTCAGCGACATCCGCATCTTCAGTCGCGGCGGCCTGACGCTGGATCAGGTGGCGAAGCAGCCGGCGGATATGGTGAATACGTTCTTTTTTTCCCCCGACAAGCGCACACGCGTCCCGCCGCGCGAACCATTCGACACCCCCGAGCAAGAAAAAGGTTATCCCGAGCCCTCCATGTTCGGCCTATTGCCCGCCTATGGGTTTTTCATCCGCCACGCGAAGGGGATCGAACTGAACAACGTCGACATCAGATTCATGCAGGAGGACCGCCGGCCGGCGTTCGTCCTCGACGACGTGAGCGGCGCGGACTTCCAGCACGTCAAAGCGCAGAAAGCCGCCGATGTTCCGACCTTCGTGCTGAAGAACGTCGAAGACTTCACGACCCGTGGTTGTACGCCATTGCCGGATATGAAGATCCCGAAGGTCGATCGGCGCGAGATGTGAGGGGGTCGCCGTCGTGAAGCTGAAGACCGTCCTTCTGGCATGCCAAGAAACCCGAACCCGCGGGGCGCCGAGCTGCTGTCGGAATGGGCTCAGGTCCGCAGCCCCAAGAATCCGGCCAATTGCTTGACCGCCGGCACCACCGCGTAACCTCGCCGGACGCGCTTGGACATCATCGTCAGCCGGCCGGCTTCGCGGTCGGCCTTAGGGTCGACGTGGCCGACCAATTCCGTACCGGCCAGGATCGGAAGCGCATAGTAGCCCCGCTGCCGCTTGGCCGGCGGGACATAGACTTCCCAAGTGTAGCGGAAGCCCCACAAGCTTTCCAAAACCCTCCGATCGTAGATGAGGGGATCGAGCGGGGCGAGAAGCAGTGGGTGCGCCCCAGCCGAATCTTGCTCGGAATTCGGGCGCGCGGCGTCAAAGAGAACGACATTCTCGCGCAGGCAATAAAGCATCGGACAGTCCTCGACCTGGACCGCCTGGACCAAATCTTCGACCGCGGTCAGTTCGCTCCGCTTCAAGCGCACCAGCCGGTGCTGGCGCAGCTTGAGGATCGCGAGCCAGCGGGCGGTTTCGTCCGGCCTCGGCTCCCGCAGCGCTAAGACGGCTGCCGGCAGCACGCGCTCGGGCAGGTTGTAGATCCGCCGGTTGTTCACCCGGTGCGAGATCAGGAGCCGGCCATGGTAAAAAAGTTTCTGCATGACTGTCTTGGCCAGGGTGGAGCGTCCCCACACTTGCCGCCCACGCTGGCCGTCAATCAAGGCCTCCGGCCCCAGGGGCCCTCGTTCGCCGACCGCGGCCAGGACCCGTTCCGCCATCGCCTTTTCCCGCGGCGTGAGCCGGCCCGACCAGGCGCCCGGGCGCTTGGTCCGGGCCCGGGCGGCCGCGTGAAGGTGGGGCCACGCATCGAGGGAAAAGGCCACCAGGATGTTGGTCGACGGCAAATGGTGCTCGAAGGCGATCCGCGCCTCGGCCGCCCAGGCGGCGCCGGGACCGTGGAGGTGGCGAGTCAGATCGCCCTCCCGATAGCCCTGGACCCGGTTGCGCAGGATCAGATCGTGCATCCGTCCGCAGACGTTGATCGGATCGATCTGGATGTAGCCGTGGTGGCGCAGGGCTGCCGTCACGGTCGGGGCGGGGACGTCGAGCAGCACGGCCTGGCGCAGGCCGCGCCGGGCCGCGAGCCGGGAGATTTTCAAGACGTGAGTCATCGGCCGGACACCACGCCAAGCCTTAGCCTGGAAAAAGGCAACTCGAGCGCGTTTAAGAGTGGGGGACGACTCCCGAAAGAGCCAAATATCTCAAAACTTACTTCATCGAAGCTCGGCCTGGGATTGCCAAAATTTCAGAACTTTACCTTCCCTGCTCGCCCGCGCGGATCTTTCAGAACTTTTCTCTCGAGCACCAGGATTTTTGGACCTGGCCCGTTGAACCGGCCGAACGAAGGGGCTTCGATCCCTTTTTAGAATGGGCCGAAAAAAGGGGGGCCTGTTCGGGATGAACACCCTATTCTGTCGGTCGCCTCGCGGTGCGCTGTTGCAGAAACGGTGCGTTTCGGCACGCCGCCGAATAGATCAGAACAGCGGCACGTTGTTCCTTGGGTCGCTGAGCAGCGCCTCAAAGCGCGGGTCGCCTTGCAGCGGCCAATAAATAATCGCGTGACGGAGCGAATATTCGCGCTCGAAGTCGGGCGTGGTTGGCAGGCGGATCACTTCCGCCAGTTTGGCCAAGGCGAGTTCCTTTTCGCCCATCCATGCGTAAATTTGGATGAGGTCACTGCCATTCCAGTTTGATTTCTCCATCTGGGCACGCACCTTGGTCAGAATCTCCCGCGCGGCGGCTTGGTTGCCAAGCATCGCATAGGACAACGCGAGATCGGTCCACTTGTAGACATTCTCCGGTTGTGTGGCGAGCTGGGCCATCAACAGGTCGCGATTTCGCTCAAGCAGTGGCCGAGCCCGCTCGGGCTGTCCGAGTTTTAGAAACGAGGCGGCCACGGAAATCAGGTCGAGTCGGCCCATCACCGGACTGAAACGCCAATGGGGGCCCGCTTCCTCCCACAGCTGGATGACGGCAGCGGCATCGCCTCGGGTGAACGCCCATTGAGCGCAGACAATGACGGCGTTCGGTTCCGTGCGTCGTGCGGCGGGCGACACGCTGGCCACCAGAGCATCCATCGCATCGGTCGAACCGCGCGCACTATAGGAAAGAAAGGCCGTCTTCTGGCGATCCACCAGATTTTCCGGTCCGCCGAGCTCCATCTCGATTTTAATCTGCTGTTCCATTTCATCGTAGCGCCGCACCGCGAACAAGATCTGCACGAGGCTTTCCCGCGTGGAGCGGGAGCGCGGATCGAGGATCACGGCCTTGCGCAACCCAGCGAGCGCCTCGGCCCACCGGCCTTCCCGGCGGTCCAGCAAACTGAGAGCGATGACCGCGTCCGAATTATTGGGAAAGGCTTGGGCGACGCGCTCGTAGCAGGCCCGCGCCTGCCCGAGATCGTTTATTACGACATAGTAGCGGCCGAGCCCGAGAATCACCGCCGGCTCTTCAGGCGCGAGCCGCACCGCGGTATCGATGCAGGTTTTGATCTGCGCGAGCCGGGCGGCCGAACTGTCCACCGTGGCATAGGCCCGAAAGTGAACGAAGGCGAGGCCCAGCCATCCCAGGGCAAATTCCGGATCTAGTTCCACCGCTTTCTCAAACAGCGGTTCCGTCTTGGCCAGACTGTCCTGAGTATTGTCCGCGACGCGGAATTGATCTCGTCCCCGAAGATAGAAATCGTAGGCCGCCAGGTTCGTCGTCGGCCGGGTTTCGAGTAGAGCTTTCTCCTTGGGCGAGATGGCCGCCTTGAGGGCCGTGGCTATTTCACCTGCCAAGGCGGATTGGACGGCGAAAATGTCCTTCAGCTCGAACGCCTGGTCGTACGTCTGGGCCCACACGTGCTCGTCGGTGCGCGCGTTGATGAGCTGGCCGGTGACGCGCACCTGATTGCCGGCGCGGCGCACGCTGCCTTCGAGGACGAACGCCACGCCGAGTTCCTGGCCGATTTGCGGCAACGACTTCTTGGTGTCGCGATACTGAACCACCGAAGTGCGCGAGATGACCTTCAGTCCGCCGAGGTTCGCGAGGTCGGTCAGGATGTCCTCATGCACGCCGTCGGCAAAGTAGCCGTTGGACTTGTCATCGCTCAGGTTTTCAAACGGCAGCACCGCGATGGATTTTTCGTTGGCGGCGAGCGGGACCACCGGGGGTCCGGGGCGGTTTGTCGCCAGCACGAACGCAGCTGCGCCCGCCGCCACGACGGCCAGCGCCGCCCAAGGCCACCACGGCGCGCGCGCCTTGGGGCGCAGGGCTTGAATCGGAGCGGCTGGCGAGGCGGAAAGCGGGACCGCGCCCAGCAGCCGTTCGACTTGCGCGATGAACTCCGGCGTCGGCAGCGCGCGCGACAGGCGAATCCAGTGCGCCCGGAAAAATTCCTCCGGCACGGCGGCGCCACGCTCCGACGTGTCGTCGATGACCACCGGCACAAGGAACGGCACGCTCGCCGCCATATCGTGCGTGCGTTGCGCTCCGAACCGCCACTCGCGGCGAAAATAGCCTTCAAGGCGCGATTGTGTCTGCGCCGACACGACAGGCATGAACAGCGCGCATTCGCGGATTTGGTCCTTTATCTTCGAGTCCCAGATCTCGCCGCCGCGCAGTTCGGCTTCGTCGAACCAAACCTCGACGCCGTTCGCGCGCAGCGCTTCGCACAGGCGCCGTGCGGCCTCCGCGTCTTGCGACGCGTAGCTGAGAAATATGGCCTTGCTGGCGGATTGGGACATGATCAGCGGCAGCGAATCGGCGAAGCGCAAATAGGGCCTGGAGCAAAAGCAGACATCGCCTCGCAATGTTCGATATCCGCGAGGAAATGAATGGGCGATTGGGGAGTAATCTGAAACTGAACGGCAATACGCAGGGGGGCGTCAACACTTGCTCTACACAAAACTCTACACAGCCCGCCTAATTCGCAGTGTTCACCCAGTTCGCCTAGCTCGGAGATCCCTCGAAGACAGGCCTCGGGTCATTTCCCCGTGGGGACGCCAGCTGTAGCTGAGCCTTTTAGCTATTGGGACCTGGCCCGTTGAAGAGACCCCTGGCGCGACCAGGCAAAATATCGGATCGCGAGCAGAACTGCCAAGGCGATGCAGAAAAAATAGCTGGGCGCGCCACCGCCGCCACCACCGGATGAAGAAGCGGGGGCCGTCGTTGTTACGGCAATGACCGTCACTGTTGCAGCGCTGCTCGTCACACTTCCTCTGGCGTTGGACACGACGACGGTGTATGCCCCGGCATTGCCGGAAGTGGCGCTCCCAACCGCATAGGTGGGGCTGGTTGCTCCTGTAATGGCCGAGCCATTTTGAAACCACTGATAGGTGAGGGTGCCCCCGCCGGTCGCAGGCACGCTGAGGGAGAAACTGGATCCGACTGCAATAGCGGTAGATTGGGGTTGTTCTGTGATGACCGGGGTCATGCCGCCGCCGGCAACGGCAGCGGCGAGAGCGCCGATATTTGGGCTGCCGAGGCCGGTTACGAGGTCATAGCCAATGGCGGCGGAATAGGCTCCATTGGTGCCCGAAGTTATGTCGTTGAAGGCACTCGTGCCGTGGAGGGGATAGATGGCCGGACCCAGGAGGCCGATGGGGCTCAATCCGGCATCGGCGCGCGCCTGGTTGAGGAGGGCGACGATTCCACCCCAGATCGGTGTGGCGAGGCTGACAGCGCCGCCAGGCTTGATTTGCCCGTTGACGATACCCAGGGCGGAAAAACGCGGGGCGTTGGTCGATTGAAATACCTCCGAGCAGACGACGCTAACATCCGGGGTGCAGCGATTTGGCCCTGTCAAGATGGCCCCGCCATCCGTTTGCCAGGCTGGCCGCGCAAAAAATGAAGATATGCCACCGCCCGAGGCAAGGTCGGTGCTCTGATCTCCTGGAATTGGCCCGGTGTCGGGAAACCGGGTCCAGGCGGTTTCCCCAAGATTGGCGAACGTGCCGCTGGCGAAGGTCATGATGGTACCCCCGATCGCGGTTACCTGCGGGTCGCTGCTGGGATAGCCGATCTGCAGCGGATTGCTGGGGCTGAACCCCTGGGTGCCATCCAGATTTGGGTTGGATCCGCCGTCCCCCGAGCCGGCGACGACGGTGATGCCTGCCGCTGCCATCTGCGCGAAGACCTGGCTATTGCTGCGGACAATCGACGCCGTATAATGGCTCTCAGGGTCGAAAAAGAGAAGCGAAACGACCGTGATGTGGTTGGCCGCGGCATCGGCCAGAATTTGCGAGCATCCGGCGAGGAACGAACTGAAGACCAGATTATTGACGGCATAGAGGCGAACCTTGGCTCCAGGCGCCATCCCGCCAGCCCATTCGACTTCCCTCGTCACCTCTTCAGTATCCAGCGCCTTGCCGGAGCCATCGGGGCCGCCGCCAACGAGAATCGTCGTGACATTGCCTGCCACTTGCGAGCTTCCGACGGCGGAGTAAAACGCGCTTAAATCCGAGGAAAGGACCGTCGCGTTATATACAACCGCGATGGTCTGGCCGGACCCGGTCAACGTCGCGGGGGTCTTGTAAGCGGCGCGGACATCGGAGGGGACCATGTACAGCGAGCCATCGGGTTCTGTCACTACCTGAGGCGTTATGGCGGCGCGGGAGCGCATGCGGAGATGCGGCTGGAGGCCGGAGATGGCCAGCACGGCGCTGGAGAACTCGACGGGCAGCGCAGGCGCTGTGATCGCCGATGTGAATTCACCGTCCTGGATCGCCACCTTCGCAAAGGTGATGCCGAGCGAGGTCTCGATTTCGGCCACCGTTCCGCTGACATATATGTTGGTATGGTTCGGGTCTTCCAGGGCCACAACGAAGCCCTGAGCCACGAGCCATGCCTGGAGGTCGGCGTATTCGGAGGCAGGCGGAAGGTAGTTTGCTTCCAGGTCCGCAGGAGAAATTGCTTGTCCCAGGGCAAGGCGGGCTTGGAGATTTTCGAAGTTACGCATCTTGAGCGAGACTACGAATGTCAGGCGCTCCGCCTGCTCGGCTTTGCTCAGCGCGCGACGGGAGATGTGCGTCCTTGGATCGTCCGACAATTGCTTGATCGAGTCGGAGAGGAAGTAGCGGACGCCAGAATATGCAGCCGCTGGGGCGGCCGAAATGACGGCCAGCACGGCTGCGGTGAAAACCGCCGCACGCGAGCCGCGGCATCTACGAAATTGGAGGTTGCACACGATTATAGCCGAGGGATGACTTGATCCTTGATGGCGAAATCTGTCCGCAGAAGCAGGGCTAGCCAAAGTAAAAATAGCGCATGGCGACATTCATGAGGATGACAGGTCCGTTAGAATAACACAGGGGTGCGCCGCAGCCCTGCAAATGTTAAGGCCGCCACATCGATGACATCCTTTAGTCCACATACTGCCCTATTCAACATGAGCAATCAGATCTACCGACCAATCGAAAATGGTGATCGGTCGTCCTCATCGGCCTTCTTTTGCAGGTCCAGAGGCATCGCTTTCAGATTGGACTCTACACAGCCCGCCTAACTCGCTGCGTTCACCTTGTTCGGAAAACCCTCGGATTCAGGCGCTGGGTCATATACCCGTGGGGACGCCAGCCGATCACGCTACGAGACTATTGCTAATGACCACTCAAATCCGCTTCGACGACGGGGCTGCCTACGAACGATACATGGGGAAGTGGAGCCAGCTTGCAGGCAAAGCCTTCATCGATTGGCTCGCTCCAAAATCAGGTTTGCGGTGGCTTGACGTTGGCTGCGGCAGCGGCGCCTTTACCGAGATGCTCGTCGAGCGGTGCATGCCAGTCTCGGTCCACGGGATAGACCCGTCGGAGGGGCAGCTGGCCTATGCTCGTTCACGGCCCGCTTCACGCGTCGCGCAGTATCATCTGGGAGATGCCATGGCCCAGCCGTTCCCTGACGACACCTTCGACGCGGCGGTCATGCCGCTGGTGATTTACTTCGTTCCCGACCCGGCCAAGGGCGTTTCCGAGACTGCGCGAGTGGTTTGCCCGGGCGGCATCGTCACAGCCTACGCGTGGGATATGCTTGGCGGAGGGTTTCCCTACGAGGCGTTGCAGGTTGAGATGCGCGGGCTGGGCGTTGAAGTTCCGGTACCGCCGAGCCCCGACGCGTCTCGCCTGGACGCCATGCGGTCCCTGTGGACTGGTGCCGGTTTGAATGCCGTCGAAACGCGGGAGATCACCGTGCAACGGACCTTCGCCGATTTCGACGACTACTGGACGACCATCTTCGGGGGGCCGAGCGTCGGCCCCAAGCTCGCAGCGATGGCGTCCGGGGATCTCGCGCTTCTCAAAACGCGGATGCGCGTGCGCCTGCCGGGAGATGCCACGGGTCGTATCACCTGTAGTGCTCGGGCCAACGCGATAAAGGGTAGCGTCCCAACCCCATCTTGAGGATGCATTTCCGGGTGATTTTGAAGCGTTGATTTGATCAGGCCCTCGGTCTTCACCCGCTGGGGATGTCAGCCGCAGGTCAGAGCCTGCACCTCAAGGGGTCGGCGCTGCGAAGCCAACATCACTCGCGGTCCCTCCGCCCCGCACGTTGCTGATGTAGGACACAGCACCTTTAACCAAAGATCGCTCAAGCCCCATGGGGTCTTGCCCACCAATCCCCGGATTTTGCCGGCCGTTGCCGTACCGGAGCCGCTTCAATTTCACGACGCCGGGGCTTCAACCATTGCGCGAAAATCTTTCCCTTCCCACCGCTCGCCCGATCGGAAGGTAAAGTCAACGTGGGTTCCGGGCGCGAGCCTGCTTGTCGGCAGGTCCCCGAACCAGCAGCCCCCAGCCGTGTCGCGCATTTCCAAGTCGAGCACGGTCGTCCATCCGTCGGAGGTCCAGTGAATCGTCGCGGGGCGCGGGGTGATGATGCGGAGCGTCTGGCCCGCGGCGATGCGCCCCGTCGGATGATCGAACGTCCACATTTCAATCGTGCTGGTCCTGCCCCCATTCGCATAGCGCTGGTAGACGGGTTCGATCCGATCGAAGCAAACGCCGTCCAAGTGGCTGCGCACGAGGGAAACATATTCCGCATGCGCCCAGCAGAGCGGCATCGCGGAGCCGGTCGGGCCACCGCGCTTCAGGTTGCGGGCCGGAAGGTCTTCGGCATCCCAGACTTGCTCCGGCAGCATTCCGCCTTCGTTGGCGAATCCTTCGAGCGTCCTGATGAAAGGGAAAGGGTCGCGTCCGGCGGCGAGTTCATAGTGCGCGCGTTCGCCGGTCAGGATGGGCCAACAACGCCCTTCTCCGGTCCCGTCGTAAGCGCCGCCGTCGGGTTTCTGGCCGTAGCCATCGTGATTGTAACGGCGCCAGCCCGGCCCCTGCGGGAGATCACGTTTGAGCACGTGATCGATCACCGCGATCGAGTCGACCACGATGGGATCATCAGCCGCCCTAACCCCCAGCCGCACCAGGTGAAGAAAATCGCCACCGACGACGTTCCGGACCGGATGCTGTCCAGCGCCATTGGCGAGAATCAATTCCGCCTGGTCCGGATTCGAGCCCTGCCCCGGCTGGGCCGGCGCGATCCTCACATAGTGGCGAGGCTTGCCGGGCAACAATTCACCGTGATGGGTAACCGTCCATGTCTCGAGGTGCGCGGAAAGCCAGTCGGCGTAATCCAGCAGAAAGGCGGCGAGTTCGGGGAGATTTCTTCCGCGCGCAAATTCCGCCGCGCAGACCGTGCTGGCGATGACGGCGGCCAGCGTGGAAGGCGAGTAGCCGGAATTCTCTTCCCAACGCTCCTGCTGGGTCACGGGCCCGTGCAGGATCAAATAGCTTACAGCGCGGGAGACAAGCGCCCACGGATCGAAGAGCCGGAGGGCCTGCCTCTGGTGCAGCCGCCACGCGAGCAGGATCGGCGCCGCGACTTCGTCGAGTTGAATCCCCTCCCAAACGGTTTCACCGGAGATCGAACTGTTCTGGGGGAGACTGCCGTCATCGGCCTGCACACAGGCCAGCCAGATCAGGGCGCGCAGCGGCGACTCCGTCAGCCCGCACGCGAGCAGTGCGGTGGCGGTTTGCACCATATCGCGGGTCCAGACGAGATGATAGCCGCCCCGGTCGCCGTCGCCCTTCGTCTCACCCCAGGGAATGCTCAACGACGCGACGAAGGCGCCTTGGAACGTTTTGTCTTCGTGGGCGAGCAACAGGCATTGGCTCAGGCGGACCATCCCGCCGGCATCACCCGTGTGGGCGCTCAAATCGAGCTCGGACCGGGCGCGCTGCCATTGGCCGACAAATTTTTTCCGCACCTCCGCAAAGGAAGTGGCGAGGGCCTGTTCGAGCTGCGTGGAGGCACTTTGGGGCGAGCAACCGAATCCGACCCCGACCGTGAACTCCAGCCCGGCGGACAGGTCCACCTCCGCCGTGATCGCCAGGTTGCCGTCATCGGCCCGCGAGAATTCCCAGTCCATTTTGAAATTGTCCATCAGGTCCCGCCAGCCGTCGCTGGCGCCCACAAAGCCGACCGAGCGCCGCTTAAAATCGGGGGCGCCGCCCAGCACCAAGCTCACGTTGTCATGGGAGGCATGAACGAGCTTGCGGTTGCCAAAGCTGCACCAGCGCGCGGAATTGTCTTTTCCGGCTCCACCCAGATGGGGCGCAAGCAGCACGTAGAGCCGCAGTTTGCCGGTGAGCTTCGCGTCCAGAATCTCGACGCGGGTTCGCACCAGCAGCACGGGCGTATGCGGGTCCGTGACGATTTCCTTTGTGATGCGATAACGGTCGGCCGGGTCGGAATTGGTGAGACGATAGAGCAATGCGTTTTGCTCTGGGCATTCGATCTGGTGGATCAGGTCGCGTTTCTCCTCGTGGCAAAACGTCTCCCCGTCGGTGATCAGAAACTGCAGGTCGCGCGTGTTGGGCGTGTCGACGAAGGGAAAATAGATTTCGTTGATGATCCCGTGGCTCAGCGTAAACCACACGCGCGAGCTGCTGTGGTACGCAGTCCCCACGCCGTCCTTGGCGCTGGAGGTCCACCGCGGCTCGATTCCCGGGGCGCCGAAGGCGATGGTGTCGTGGTGCATCACGCGGGGTTTGCCGTCAGGTCCGCCCGGGGAAACCCGGCTACAACGTTCTCCCCCCATCAATGAAGAGGGTGGTGCCCGTCACATACGAGGCTTCATCGCTCGCAAGGTACAGCACCGCGGCGGCCACTTCCTCGGGGCGGCCGATCCGGTGCAGAGGGATCCGCTTCAGCTCCTGCCGGCGCTTCGCTGCGTCGTGGAGCCATGAATTATTGATCGGCGTGGAAATCGCGCCCGGAGCGACGTTGTTGACCCGGACGCCGTTTCCGGCGAGTTCGAGCGCCATGGTTTTCATCAACATCTCCAGCCCGCCCTTCGACGCGCAATAATGGGCGTAGCCGGTCCACGGCAGGACCGCGTGCACGGAGGAGATGTTGATGATCACGCCCCGGTTCTTCTTCACCATGCTCCGCGCCGCCAGCTGGGAGCAGAGGAAGACCGAGCGCAGATTGACGCTCATCACCTGGTCCCAGTCCCGTACCGGCATCGTTAGAAAGGAATGCTTGTTTTCCATGCCGGCGCTGTTGATGAGAATGTCGGGCGCACCGACTTTTTTAAAAACCTGCGCGAAGAGCGATTTGATCTCGCCCTCCTTTGCCATGTCGGCGCGCAGGGCCATCGCTTCGCCTCCGAAGGCTTCGATGTTCGCGACCGTTTTTTTGGCGGCGGCCGCATGCGACCGGTAGACGATGATTACTGCCGCGCCCGCGCTGGCCAGACGATAGGCGATCGCCTCGCCGATGCCGGAACTGGCGCCGGTTATGAGCGCCCGACGGCCCTTGAGTGGGAGGAAAGGTGACGACTTTGCTTTCATGAATTTCGATGTTCGGGCCGCGTGACCATGCCTTTGTCCGGTCCACTGCCCGCTGTTTTCTGGCGAGAGCACTGCTCTAAGGCGTGTATCTAATAACACGCCGCTTCTGCCATGTCTGTGGGGCATTACCCTCCCCCGCAAAAACGCCTGCGTCTGTCGGTATCAGAGCGGCGGTCGAGCGCGCATCGGCGCGCGAATAATCCGGGCAAGTTCTTGGGCTATATCCTCGGGCGAGAGAACAAAATCAACGCATCCGCTCGCGATCGCGCTCTTGGGCATATCCGGCTGCGCCGCCGTTTCCAGCTTCTGTGCGATGGTGATGCCCCCCACTTCCTTGATGCCACACAGAGCGTCGGCTCCATCACCGTCATAGCCAGAGACAATGATCGCGACCAGCTGGCCATCCCAGTGTTTGGTCAGGGATTTCAGGAAAACCGTTATTACGTCGGGCCATCCCCGTGGCTTTGAGATTGGCTTAAGACGGAATTCGCCATTGAGCACATGCAGATCACGCTGTTCCGGGATGATGAATACATGGTTTGGCCGGATCAGCAGTCTTTCCGAAATCAGCCCGACCGGCATTGCGGTGAAGCGCGGGAGGATCTCATGGAGTCTGGTGGCGACGGTTCTCAGGTGATTGACGATGACGACGGCCACGCCCAGGTCGGCCGGCAGGTGCTGTAGCAAGCGGGTATACGCGTCAAGGCCACCGGCCGATCCGCCCACGCAAACAACAGGAAAATCTTTGGCCGCATCCTTGGTTTTCATTGGAGGAGCAGTCCCATCATGGGCCGGCCTATTTCGCCACTTTGCGCGGCCGCTACGGCTCGATTTGAGAGATCGCATTTTCCGAGCGCGCGAAGCTTTTCCGGTGGGGCCGATACGAGCGGACTAGTTCGCCCGCTCAGGGGGCATTTTTTCACGAGTGGAGCTTACACACGCCGTCACCTTGGAGCCATGGGGTCTTACCCTTAGAGCGGCGCCAAGTGACACCGGCACCATCCCGATTTGAATGGGGGTTTACGCCCCATTTTAATCAGCCGTTTAAGCGCGTATCGTCTTCGAGTTAACTACGGCTCGCGGTATGAGCCAGTTGGTTCATTCCGACATGGCATCCAAACAACGAAGAGGTATGATGAAACATCACAAGATCGTATCGCACGACAAGTGGCTCGCTGCACGCAAGGTTCTCCTCGTGAAGGAGAAAACGTTCACACGACTCCGCGATCGCATGACCAAGGTGCGCAGCGAACTCCCGTGGGAGGCAGTTGAAAGAGAATATATCTTTGATGGCCCTGACGGCCGCGAGACGATGGACGAGCTTTTTGACGGGCGGAGCCAGCTCATCATCTACCACGCCATGTTCGACCCCGCGACGGCATCGAAGTCGACTCCATGGACGCGTACCGCGGCATGCCCGGGATGCTCGTTCTGGGCGGACAACTTCAACGGCATCATCGTCCACCTGAAACACCGCGATACCACACTGGTCGCAGTCTCGCGTGCTCCCTACTCGAAGATTGCGGCCTATGCGAAACGCATGGGCTGGACGTTCCATTGGGTCTCGTCGGGTTCCACTGAATTCAACCTCGATTATAAAGTTTCATTCACGGCAAAAGAGGTCGCGGCAAAGAAAGCCGATTATAACTACAAGTTTCAGAACCCGATGTTGTCGGA
>Ga0265313_10002376_pt1 | contig 16353 bp, 14 predicted proteins | sample 4123metaG_FD_203122 | JGI IMG/M metagenome (GOLD analysis project Ga0265313, IMG submission 203122) | Rhizosphere microbial communities from Carex aquatilis grown in University of Washington, Seatle, WA, United States - 4-1-23 metaG | ecosystem: Host-associated > Plants > Roots > Rhizosphere >...
TGATTTGCAAGCACTTTTTTGGAAAATTTTGAGGGCAGCTTAAGAGGGCTAAATCCTCCTCATGGTTTTGGGTCGGATTTGATGATTTGTCCAAGCAGATTTTGTGCAAGTTGTGTGGCGCCGTCCTGCCACGGAACGGTGACGGTCAGAAGCTGGGCGGGCTGGTTCTGGCGCGCTTCGCGGACTTCGGTCCACTGCGTGTCCCACCATTCTTTCCATGAGCGAAATTCGCCGGGCTTCGTCAGCAGGCGGCCGCGCGCGGGATCCCAGATCGTGAACGCCACGAGGATGTCTTCGCCCACGCGGTGGAACTTGTAGGCGAAAAAAGGAATCTCGCCGCCGGACCAGCGGACGGTAAAAGGGTAGAGCGTGCTTACGAGTTCGCAGCCGGCGAGCGGCAGGCACACGGTCGGATTGTGCAGGAACGGCACCGAGCGGGCCACCTGGCCGCGCCGCCACTCGACGTAGTAGCCCGAAACGGATACGTTCGATTCGGTCCGCCAACTGCCGCCGGTGAAAATGTCCGGCCGCAGCAAGGCGCGGGCGCCTTCGGTCAGCGGCGTGCGATGAAAACTCCAATGCCGCTCGGGCAGAGCGGCGGTCCATTGCGGAATCGCGGCGCGGACGCGTTCGCCGTAGGTGAACCAGAGCCGCGTGCCGGCGTCGTTGAGGACGAAGAGCGCGGCGACGGCGGCGAGCCAGAGGAAGCCGGATGACCTGGCCTGCGTCGGGGGCGCTTCGAGACGCGGAGCGATGCGCTGCTCGGGAAAACGATAACCGGCCCAGCGGCACGCGAGCCAGCCGGTGAGCGCGAGGCTGGCGGCCATGGCGATCCAGCCGGCGAGATCGTGCGCGCTCTCGACCGCGCGCGCGCCGGCGCTGGCGCGCAGCGAGAGAAAAAGCACGCGGCCGAAATTTCCCAACAAGGCCGCACCGATGCCGGCGGCGACCAGCCAAACACGGCGCCAAAGCGAGAACCGATACCATTCGCCGAAAAACAAACCGATCATCACGCAGGCCTGCAGCGAGCGGATGCCGCCGCAGGCTTCGTCCACGCCGACCCAGCCGTTGCCGAGCCGGACGCTGGTGCCCATCGCGATGGCGGGCAGGCCGAGCAGGTTGCTGATCTCGGCGGAAAGCGCGGCCCAGATTTCGCGCAGCGGAATGATCAGAGTGTTCTCGACCAGGCTCGGCACGGGCAGAACGCTGAACAGCAGGATGAGCGGGCTGCCGATCCAGCGCACGCCCGCGCGGCCGGCGACGAGCCAGGCGGCGGTCAGCGCGACGGTGACGAAGAGCAGCGTGTAAGTGGCGAGCAACATCGGCCACTGCGGGAACGGCGTCAGCAGCAGCCGCAGCGGAAGCTCCACGGCGCCGACAGCTATCGCGAGGAGCCACCAGCCGGATTTCGGAATGCCGCGATTGACGAGCGCGGGCCGCTCGCCCCAGCGTTCCCACCAAAGATAAGCCATCAGCAGCGGCACGGCCCAGGCGTGGCCGAGGTCGGGGGCGAATCGCCAACTGACGGTGACGGGGAAAAACCAGCACGCCGCGAGGACGATCACGGCGAGCGTCGCCAAGCCGGTTTGGCGAACCTGGACGGACGGGCCGCTGGCGGTCACGACTTCGTGTCGGGCAAGGCGACGTCAGTCGCGGGCTTGGCCGTTTTGGGCTTCTCGGGTTTGCGGTTCAGTTCCTCGCGCGCGCGGGTGAAAAGGTAGCTCTCTTCGGGGAGAAAATTCTGACCCTGGCCGAAGGCCTCGGTTTTTTCGAGTTCGTCGGCTTTTTTTGCGACGCCATAAACGAACGCGAGGTAGGGCGCGCGCGGCGGGTATTCGCGCTCGGAGTCGGTCATTTTTTCCACGATCGCGAGCGCCTCGGGGCCTTTGCCGGCCTGGGCCAGCGCGAACGCGTAGCCGGTGCCGTAGGTGGCGTTGTCGGGGTTGGCCTCGTAGAGCGAGCGCATCGTGTCTTTCGCGGGATTCCAGCTCACCGTGGGCTCGGCGAGCAAAGTCAGCAGCGCCCAGTCGTGCTGGTAGCGGGGAACGTCGCCCTCGGCGGCGCGCAGGATCGCGATGACATCGCGCATGCTGTTCGTGTCTTTTCTCTCCTTGTAGAGATTGAACAACGCTTGGTGCGCCCACGTCTGGTCGGGGAAGGTGCGCGCAATGGCCCAGAGCGTGCGCTCGGATTCGTCGTCCCATTTCCAGATGGAGGCGAGACGCTGGAGAATTCGCAGCGCGGCCAGACTGCCGCCCGCCGAGTCGATCGTCATGTCCCACGTCTCGCGGCGAAGCGACGGACGACTGGGGTTGTTCACGGTCTGGGCGGCGAGAGCGAGGCGGATGGTTTCCTTTGAAACCGGACCCCACGCGCCATCTTGAAGCAAGGCGGCGAGACGGTCCCAATCGCCGAGCTGGGCGACGGCGTCGGCCTGGGCGGCCTTGAGGACGGGGCTGCGGCGCAGCGGCTCGGGCAGGCCGCTCAGCCAGCGATCGGCGTCGGTTGCGCGGTTTTGGACGAGGAGCCACTGCGCGAACTGCCCGGCGTCGGCCTCGTTTTTCGCGGCGAGCGGCGACAGCTCGGCGAACAGCGGCTCGAACGGCTGGTGGTCGATGAGCAGATCGACGTTCGCCTTTTGCAGGCGGTCGGTAAAGGTGGCTGCAGGGTCGGCGAGGATGAGCTTCTGCCGGACTTTGACCTCCGCATAGTCGCGGCGTTGAAGCGCGTCGCCGGCGAATTCGCGGTTGATCTGGAGCGTGAGGTCGGGGTTGTGCTTGGAAAGTTCCTCGAGTTCGCGGCGGGCGTCGAGCCGGCGCTCTTCGCGCGGATGGCGCAGACGCAGGAGCGCCTGCGCGTGACGCAAGCCCTCGTCCTTCGGGAATTGTTCGCGGAGAGTGTTAAAGATGTAATCGGCGACGGGCGCGTTGTCGGTGACGATCGCAAAGGTGAGGGCGGCGCGCAGCATCGGCGGCTGGATCGCGACCTTGGGCGGCGTGGTGCTGAGCGCGTCCTTGGCGGCGTTGAAGTCGCGGAAGGCGATGCAGGAGACGACGAGCTTCGCGGCGTCTTCGGCGGAGTCGGGCACAATCTGCACCACGGCGCGGCGCAGGCGCATCGCCTGCGGGGCGCCGACTTGCTCGAGCATGTCGGCGGCGACGCGGAGCGTTTCGGGATTGCCGGGGACGGCGCGGAGCGCGACCTCGAGTGCGACCTGGGCGTTGGGCGCGTCGTGGTTGGCGATGAATTCCTTGGCCTGTTTCAAGGCGCGTTCCTGTTTCCAGCGCAGGTAGCGGGGCTGCAACCGGTCCCACGCCTGCCAGCCTCCGACGGCCAGAACGGCAATGCCGGCGGCGATGCCGAGCTTGAGCCACTTGTGGCGGTGCTTCACTCGATGGGTCTGCATGAGTTGCATGGGTGGCGTCCTTGGTTCGCGATCGATCGCTGGAGTGCTGCGCTTTCGACGGGAGAATCTCCGCGTGGTCCTACGTGAAGCGCGTTACCGGGCTGCGGTCGAGGCGAAACGCGCGTTTCTCGCGGGTGGACGCGAATCCTGGTGCGACCACGGCAAGAAAGCTGCAAGCGCAGTCAACTTGACGGTGACCGCGACGGCGCCGGAAAAACGGCTCGAGATCGCCGGCGTTACGCGGGTTTCGCGGGCGTTTTGTTTTTCTGCACCGTGATGATCGCCACGGCCGCGATGATGACGATCGAGGCGACGATGGTCCGCGATGTGATCGGCTCGCCGAGAATGAGCCAGCCGAGGATCACGGCGACGACGGGGTTGACGTAAGCGTAGGTCGAGGTGCGTGCGGGGGTGCTGTGTTTGATCAACCACACAAACGTGGAAAATCCGATCAGCGAGCCGACCGCGATGAGGTAGGCGAGGGCGATCCAGGATCGCGTCGAGAATGCACCGATCTGGACGTGCGCGAAATCGCCGTGCGCGAGCGCGGCAAGCATCAGCATCGCACCGCCACCGAGCATCTGCAGCGACGCGGCGAGCAGGGGATCGGCGCCGTGTTTCGCGTGGCGCGAGTAGATCGAGCCGAAAGCCCAGAAGACGCACGCGGCGAGAATCGCGAGCACACCGGGAAGATTCAGGCCGCTGCCCGCGGAATTTTCCCACGGTGCTGCGAGCCAGGCGACGCCGGCGAAGCCGAGCAGGAGCGCGGCGGCCATCACGGCGGTGGGCCGCGAGCCGCCGGGCCACGCCCATTCGGTCAGCACGAAAAAAAGCGGCTGCACGCCGATGAGCAAAGCGGTGATGCCGGACGGCACGAATTGCTCGGCCCACGCGACCAGACCGTTGCCGCCGAGGAGAAGAAAGGTGCCGATGACGGCGTTGATCCGCCATTGCCGCGCGGTCGGCACGGGCGCGCCGCGCAGCCGCAAGACCGCCAGCAGCACCGAGCCCGCGATGAGGAAGCGCACGCCGGCCATGAGGAAGGGCGGCATCGTTTCGATCGCGACGCGGATCGCCAGATACGTGCTGCCCCAGACGAGGTAAATCGAGGCGAACGCGAGGATGAGCGCGGAGCGGGAGGGCGCGGGCGAGGAAGTCACGGGAGAAATTGCCGGTCGGAAAACGCTCGATGACGTGGCCGACTCACGCGCGACGATACTCCATGTAGCGCGCGGTGGCGTCCGCGGCGGCGGGGCCGAGCAGGCGGGCGACGACGTGCAGCGAACAATCGATGCCCGCGGAGATGCCGGCGGCGGTGAGGATTTTGCCGTTGTCGACGAAGCGTTCGGTCTCGACGACCTCGGTCTGTGGCGCGAGTTGCCGGAGCATGGCAAAATTCTCGTGGTGCGTCGTCGCGCGCAGTCCGTCGAGCAAGCCGGCGCGCGCGAGCACGAGCGAGCCGGTGCACACGCTCATGACGACTTCCGCGTGGCGGGCCTTCGCGCGCAGCCATTCGTGGAACGAGGGCAAGTCGAGCAGGGCGCGCGTGCCGAAGCCGCCCGGCACGACGAGGACGTGCGGCGCGGGGCAGTCCTCGAGTGCGAAGTCGGGCACGATCTTCAGGCCGTTGCGGGCGTGCACGGTGGCGGGTTGCAGCGCGACGGTGAACGTGTGAAACGGCTCGTGGCTGTGCAGCTCGTCGGCCACGGCGAAGACCTCGAACGGGCCGGCGAAATCGAGAACCTCGACCTCGTCGAAAACGAGGATGGCGACATTTTTTTTCGTGGGCGGCATGGGCGTGGCGAAACAAGGGGCGATAGAAACGGCCGGGCCGCCACGATAAAATCGGCGGCGGCTTTGTCACTGCGGGCGAAATTGCGGCATTACAGCGAGGGCGGCCTGGTGCGTGACGTTGTGGAGGCGATTGACTCGCGCGCTTGCGTCGGGGCGGCGAATCGCGAGCGTCGGCGCAATGCCGGCGGGCGATGCACATCCGGGTTTTCGCGAGGCGCTGCGGTTCTGGTTGAAGCTGGGTTTTATCAGCTTCGGCGGACCGGCGGGGCAGATCGCGGTCATGCACGCGGAGCTGGTGGAGCGGAAAAAATGGATCGGCGAGGAGCGGTTTTTGCACGCGCTGAATTTCTGCATGCTGTTGCCGGGGCCGGAGGCGACGCAGCTCGCGATTTATTGCGGGTGGCTGCTGCACCGGGCGCGTGGCGGAATCGCGGCGGGCGTGTTGTTCGTGCTGCCGGGCGCGCTGGTGCTGTGGGCGCTGAGTTTCGTGTATGTGACGTTCGGGCACGTGCCGTGGATCGCGGCGGTGTTTTACGGATTGAAGCCGGCGGTGACGGCGATCGTGGCAGCGGCGGTGATTCGGATCGGGCGGCGCGCGCTGAAGAACGCGGCGATGGGGGCGCTGGCGGCGGCGGCGTTCGTGGCAATTTATTTTTTCGGCGCGCCGTTTCCGGCGATCGTGATCGTCGCGGGAATTTTGGGCTGGGCGGGAGCGCGATGGAGCGCGTCGCCAACGGCCGGAGAAAGTGCGGTGGACGAGCGAGCGTTGACAACGGCACGGCCGACTTGGGCGCGGGCGGCGAAGGTGATCGCGGTTTGCGCGGCGTTGTGGTTCGCGCCGATCGTGGCGGCGGGGCTGGCGCAGGGTTGGGATGGCACGCTCGCGCGGGAGGGGATTTTTTTCAGCAAGGCGGCGATGGTGACGTTTGGTGGCGCGTATGCGGTGCTGCCTTATGTCGCGCAACAGGCGGTGGGAAATTTCGGCTGGCTCGCGGCGCCGCAGATGCTCGACGGGCTCGGGCTCGCGGAGACGACGCCGGGACCGCTGATCATGGTGGTGCAGTTCGTCGGTTTCCTCGGCGGGTGGAATCATCCGGGCGGCCTGGCGCCGCTGCTGGCGGCAACGCTGGGCGCGGCGATGACGACGTGGACGACGTTCGTGCCGTGCTTCCTGTGGATTTTTCTGGGCGCGCCGCACATCGAGCGGTTGCGCGGGAACGTGCGGCTCGGCGGCGCGCTCGCGGCGGTGACGGCGGCGGTCGTCGGTGTGGTGCTGAATCTCGCGGTGTGGTTTGGCGGGCAGACGTTTTTCCCGGCGCGCGGGGCGGCCGATTGGTTCGCGATCGCGGTGAGCGTGGCGGCGTTCGCGGCGATGCAGCGGTGGAAGGTCGGGATCGTGCCGGTGGTGTTCGCCAGCGGCGTGCTCGGGCTGGCGTGGAGGATGTTCTTCGGCCCGGGATAATCCGAAAGGTGCGTGCGCAAACGCTCGCCAAGGGCGGCGTTTTCGGTCAACGATGCGGGACAATGAGCTTCAAGGCCGTCCTCAAGTCCATCGCCTTTCTCGCGCTGTTGTTCGTCATGCTCTACGTGGGCATGAACAATCCGCAGCCGATCGATTTTCAATTTCCGATCGCGGGCACCACGGCGAAGACGCCGGTCCACGAGCCGGCGGCGATCATCTTTTTCGGCGTGTTCGCGGTGGGCGTGCTCGCGGGCACGCTGCTGCACAGCGGCAAGGGCGCGCGGAAGAGCGGCGGCGGAAAGGAAAAGTAAAGCGACCGCAACGCGCGCGGGAGTGAGGCGTGGCGGCGATCAGGGTTTCAGCGCGAGGGTGCGGATGAGCCATGTCACGCGGTCGGCGGCGACCTCGGGCGTGTGCAGATCGTGGCCGGCGTTGTAGAGCGCGGTCTGTTTGCGGGGGAGCGCGGCGGCGTAAAATTCGGCGGCGGCGGCGGCGGAAACGTATTCGTCGTGCGCGGCGAATTGGAAAAACACCGGGGCGGGCGCGAGCTGCAGGAGAAAGTTCGCCGGGTCGAGCGGAGCGATTTGCGCGCGATAGGCGGCGAGGTCCTTCGGCTGGCGGGCGAAGAGGAACCAGTCGATGAAGTGCGGCACGCCGGCCATGAACACGTAGGTGGTCGCGCGGCGATCGACGCCGGCCATGACGGCGCCATACATCGCGCCGAAATCATGGCCGACGTAGGCGATGCGCCGCGGATCGACGCCGGGCTGGGCGAGCAGGAGGTCCGTCGCGCGGCGGAGTTCGATCACTTGGTGGATGGCTTCGGTGTAGTCGTTTTCGGGAATGCGTTTTTCATACCATTGCGGCTGCGCCCACATCGCATCGACGAGGACCGAGACGGCGCCCTGGCTCGCGAGCGCGACGGCTTCGTTGAGAAATTCGGTGCGATTCGTCGTGGGCGGCTCGCCGAGCCAGTGGACGTAGAGAATGCCGGCGTGCGAGCCAGTGCCGGCGGCGGGGGCGACGGCGTAGGCTTTGACGGGAGTTTTTACGCCGACGAACGTGAGGTCGCGGATGATCGCGCCGTCGCGGTTTTCGGTGCCGAGTTCGCGCACGTCGAGCGGCGCGGTGCGGTCGTAGTCGAAGAGACTCGCGGGCGCGGCGGCGGCGAGGGCGCGCGCGGCAAGTGCGATGGTGAAAAGCGCGGCGAGGACGACGGTGCGGCGGGTGTGGTTTGGCATGCGTCGAGTGAAACGGTCGCGCGAAAGTTGTCCATCCCGCTGCGACGAACGAGTGGCGCGCCGGGCTAGACGATGCAGCGCGTCTGTCGAGCCGGCGCGAGCGCGACAGGTCAGCCGAGCCGCTGCAGGACTTCGGCGGCGAGGGCGCGGAAGGCTTCGGCACCGGGCGCGGACCCGTCGTAGAGCGCGACGGGTTTCGCCTCCATCGGCGCCTCGCTGATCGTGATGTTTTCGGGGATCACGGTTTTGAAGAAGTAGAGTTTCTTGAAACCTTTTTCGTCGGGGAGGCGCGCCATCGTTTCCTGGTGGAAATTCACGTGGCCGCGCACGCGCGAGAAGACGACGCCGAGGCAACGGATCTTAAACTCGAGTTCCTCCTTCAAAAAATCCAGGCGGTCGAGCAAGAGGCCGAGGCCGACGGACGAAAGATAGTCGGGCTGCATCGGAACGAGGAACCAGTCGCTGGCATAGAGCGCGTTTTGCGTGGCGGTCTGGAGGTTCGGCGGGCAGTCGCAGAGAATGAAGTCGTATTCGTCGATCACCTTCGCGAGCTTGCGCGTGAAGATGCGCTCGCGGCCGGGGCGCGCGGCGAGATCGAGGTCGAGGAACGTGAGCTTCAAGTGGCTGGGCACGAGGTCGAGGCCGGGGATTTCCGGGACGACGTTGGGGACGATGCACGCGCGGAGCTTCGAGTGGTCGATGTCGCGCTTGCGCTTGGCGTCGAGTTCGAAGACGTCGGCCATGGTGCCGTGTTCCTCGGCCCATTTTTCCCAGGCGGCCTCGGGCATGAGGCTGAGCGAGGCGTTGGTTTGCGGATCGAGATCGACGAGGAGGACGCGCTTGGCGTGATCGCGGGCGAGGTGGGCGGCGAGGTTGACGGCGACGGTGGTCTTGCCGACGCCGCCCTTCATGTTCACGAGCGAGATGACGGTGGCCTTGGGCATCGTGGTGATGGGTTGAGCGGAGCAGCAGGAAACCTGCCCATTTCCGGCGCGGCATGCAACCTCACACGAAGCGGCGCGTGTTACGTTTTCGCGATTTGGGCGCGGCGGAGGTTGTCGCAGACGATCGCGGCGGCGACGGCGGCGTTGAGCGACTCGGCGGCGCCGTGGCGGGGGATCGTGACGCGGCGCGTAACCAGGTTTTTTACCGCGTCGGAAAGGCCGCGGCCCTCGCTGCCGATGACGATCACGGCGTCGCGGAGCGCGGGCAGCGCGTGGACATCGTCGCCGGCGAGTTCGCAGCCGAGGATGGGGACGCGCACGCCGGCGAGCGCGATGGCGAGGTCGGCGGTGTGAACGCGGACGCGGGCGAACGAGCCCATGCTGGCGTTGACGACTTTTTGGTGGAAGAGATCGGCGCTGTCGGGCGAGAGGACGACGCGATCGAGCGCGAACCAGTCGGCGATGCGCAGGAGCGTGCCGACGTTGCCGGCGTCCTGCACGCCGTCGAGGGCGAGGGTGAAGCCGCGGTCGAGCGCGCCGGCGGGCAGCGGCTCGCGGCAGATGCGGCCGACGGCGAGGACGGCGGACGGAGTGGGGAAGTGGCTCGCGCGGGCCATCTCGGCGTCGGTGAGAACGACGGTTTTCTGGCCGGGCCACGCGGGCAGGGCATAAATTTCCTCGAAGGAAAAATTCGCGGCGAGGAGGTCGGCGACGACTTTTTCGCCCTCGACGACGAAGAGGCCGAGCGCCTCGCGGTTTTTCTTTTCGCGCAGCGAGCGCAGGCGCTGGAGGTCGGCTTTTGTGAGCACGCGTCAGTTTCGGTGCAGCGGCGAGCGGGCGCAACGAAACTGTGGCGGGGCTTGCGCGGCGCGGCGCGGTTTCTTCATCGTCGGGGGCATGGCTGATCGGTTGAACTGGGGCATCGTCGCAACGGGTGGGATCGCGCGGGCGTTTGCGCGCGGGGTCGCACACTCGAAAACGGGGCGGGTTGTCGCGGTCGGAAGCCGCACCCGGGAATCCGCGGAGAAATTCGCGGGCGAGTTCGGCGTGCCGCGGGCGCACGGGAGCTACGAGGCGCTGCTGGCGGACGCGGAAGTCGGGGCGGTTTACATCGCGACGCCGCATCCGCAGCACGTCGAGTGGATCGTGCGCGCGGCGGCGGCGGGCAAGCACGTGCTGTGCGAAAAGCCGCTCGCGCTCACGCGCGCCGACGCGGCGACGGCGGTCGCGGCGTGCCGCGCGGCGGGCGTGGTGTTGATGGAGGCGTTCATGTATCGGTGCCATCCGCAGACGGCGAAGATCGTCGAGCTGGTGCGCAACGGCGCGATCGGGCGCGTGGGGCTGGTGCAGGCGACGTTCAGTTTTTCGACGGGGTTCGATCCGAAGAACCGGTTTTTCAACAAAGAACTCGGCGGCGGCGGGATTCTCGATGTCGGGTGCTATCCGGTTTCGCTGGTGCGGCTGATCGCGGGCGCGGCGGCGGGCGGGCCGTTTGCCGATCCGGTCAACGTGACGGGCGCGGTGCAGCTTCATCCGCAGACGGGCGTCGATGTCTATGCGGCGGCGACGCTGCAATTCGCGGGCGGGCTGATCGCGCAGGTGGCGACGGGCGTGGCATTGTTTCAGGACAGCTCGGCGCGCATCTACGGCAGCGACGGCTGGCTGCACGTGCCGGAGCCGTGGGTGCCGGCGCGCGAGGGCGGTGAAACGAGGATCTTTCTGCGGCGCGGCGCGAACGCGACCGCCGAGGAAATCGTCGTGCGGACGGACGAGTGGATTTACGGGCTCGAGGCGGACGCGTTTGCGGCGGCGCTCGCGGCGGGCGAGCGCGACGTGCCGCAGATGAGCACGGCCGACACGCTGGGCAACATGGCGGTGCTCGACGCGTGGCGGGCGTGTGCGGTGCCGGCGGTGTGAGCGGAGACGCGCGAGTTTTTATTTAGCGAACTCGCGCGGCTTCGACGCGATCTCGCCGGGGAATGCGACGCCCCAGAGCGTCGGGTGCGGCTGCGGCTTCGGGTCGGCGGCGGGCGCGAGGTATTTGAAAACGTCCGCGAAGCGCAGGCTGCACTGGAGGCGGCGCTGCGTGTGCGCGTCGATTTTTGGGTTCAACACCATCACGACGCCGGGGCTGGTGAAGGGCGGGGCGTTTTTGATTTTTTTCGCGGCGGCGCGCGCCTGAGCGGGCGTGAGCGATTTATCCTTGATGACGGCGTCGAGTTTTTCGAGGTCGGCGCGCGTGATCGGGCCCCAGAGTTTCTTCCACGCGGCGGGCTCGATGCGCGGGGCGATGATGTTGACGATGCGCTTGGCGTCGCCGTCCTGCCGCCAGTAGCCGATCACGAGGATGAACGGCTCCGCGATGTCGAACTGGCGGAGCGCGTCGCCCATGTCCACGGGCGTGCCGTATTTCGTGGCCTTCGGAGGAGAATTGCAGGAAAGATTTGAAGTTCGTAGCCCCGGCGGCGGCAGCGCGGTTGCACCGCAGGGCCTTGAAGCCAGCCGGAAAAGCGTCGAAATCCAATTGCTGCAAGATTTGAAGCAAATCGAGGTGTGCTGGAATCCGATCCCGGTCAACAGTCGTATGGCGAGCAGTAGATAATTACGGCGCTAGCCCTTCAACGCTTCCAGGGCATAGGCGCTGAGGGCTTTCCACGTCTCGCGGGCGATGTTCAGCTGGAACTGGTCGACGTATTTCACGAACGCATTCCCCTCGGCCACCTTTAGGCTCGCGTCCACTCCCTGATATTTGCCGATGATCGTGAGGAGATGGCCGGCGAGCAGGCTCAGTTCTTCGTGCGCCTTTCCGCAGGCGACCGTTGCCCCGGCGATCGAGTCGCGCGTCCTCCGCAGGTGCTCGAGCTGGGCGCCGCCGGCCTTGCTCATGATATTGGCGAGACCGCGCGTGACCGGATACAGGCTGAGCTTCAGCACCTCGTCGCGAATGCGCTCCTCATAGCGCTGGATCACGCGGTTCATCGCCGGGGCGCCGTCGCCGAGCGCGTTTTTGTCCTCCTCGATCAACGCGCGCGCCTTGAGGAAGGATTCCCCCGCGTCGACCAGCATATTGCGATCGGAGACGAGCGTGCGGACGAGGGAGCCGAACAGGTTGACGACCTCCGTGCGCTGCGCGGGGGTGGGGCCGTCCGCGGGCATGGCCTGGTATTGCGCCAGGATCCGGCCGGCGGTCGCGTCGAACGTGGGGCCAAACTGCACCACGCCGATGATCCAGCGAAAATACAGCTGGTTGCCCGAGCCGTAGGCGGAGGAACGGCCCTGCGCGCGACGGAGCGCCGCGCCGACCTCGGGGAACTCCTTGAACGGATTGGGCAGCGTGATGGTCATGCCCTCCGTGGTCGTTGTCTCGTCGGCGTCGTGGATGGAGCTGAGCGCACCGACGTAGGCGCCGACGGCGCGGAGCCGCGGGTTGAGGTTCGTGATTTGCGTGCGCAGCGCGTCCGCGGGAGGGACGAGGCTCTGGTCGGAAGCGGCGGTGGCGAGGTTCATGCGGCGGGGGCGTTTTGGCGGACAAGCCAGAGTTTCAACCGGAGCTTCTTGAGCGCCGCGAGCGATCCGGAACGTTCGATCGTGGCGACCCAACTCGTGAACGGAGTCGGGCTCATGTAATTGTCCTTGCTGCGACCGACGGGCTTCCACGTCGACGACGGCGCATCGCCCTTGGTTGGATCATAGATGAAGTCGAGGGAGATGCCCTGCGAAACGAAGGTCGCGGGCGGCGTGGCGCCATAGCCGTTGTGATACTGGCCGGTGGTGGCCACGCGCAGGCCGATCATGCCGTCGGCGCCGGGCTCGGCGCCTTCGAGGTAGAAGCGCGCCTCCTGCACGAAATACGCCGAGCGGCTCGTGCTGAGCCAGCGCTTGAACGGTGGATCAACGAAGGGCATGCTCCAGGTGAGCGTCGGTTTCTCCGTGCCGCCGTTGAGCCGGAGGACCGCGTGCGGCTCGGCGGGAAACACCGCGCCCGCCGCGGCGACCACGACGGGCAGCTCGAAGTAGTCCGTGGTCACCTCCTGCATGTGGATGGGCGCGACGAAGAGCGAGGCGATGTCGTTCTTGAGGGAACGAAACTCCTCGTTCATCGCGTTGTAGTCCATGGTGAGCTGGAGGCGCAGCGGCGTTTCCGCGAGATTGTTGTAGGCATGCGCGGCGCGATAGCCTTCGGCGAGGAGCACGAGCGAGCGTTTCGTGTTGAGCGAGGCCTCGAGGAGGATGGCGCGGCCCACGCTGAATTTCTCCGCGGCCGTCCTGGCCTCGGCATGCAGGGCGGTCCAGCGCTCGATGGCGAACTGCGTGGCGTTGCGCTGCGCGGCGAGCTCGAGCGCGCGCGACTGCAGGCGGGCAAGCGCGACGGATTTCAGGCTGATGGCGCGGCCGTATTCGGCGAGCGTGCGCAGCGCGATGAAATACTCCCGCGCGCCCGTGACGGCGCCAGTGCCGGCGCCGTCCGGATCGCTGATGAACTCCTGGAGCATCACCTCGATTTTCACCACGAAGATGTTCCAATCCATCTCCGGATCGAGCGCGCCCATCTCGGCCAACTCGGGCATGTCGATCGTGCCGCGGGTTTCCATGCCCGTGGTCGCGTTGAGCTCGTTGGCCTTCTCGGCGGCCTTGCCGACGAAGACGCCGATCTTCGCGGAGAGATCGAGGTGGGCCTTCAGTTTCTTCAGGATCGAGAGCATCTCCGATTGGATGGCGTCCTTGATCATCTGCTCGGCATTGATGAACATGCCGGCGAGATTCTGGCTCTGCGTGGTGGCCGAGGTGGCGGCCGTTTGCGCGGCCTTCGGATCGGGGAAGTTGGCCCCATAACAGGCGGCGCCCATCTGGACCACGGCGCCGACGATCTCGAGCACGGCCATGGTGGTGCGGACAATCGTTTTCTGCGCGAGCCCGCTTTTGAAGACGATGTAGCGCAGGCGCACGGTCGCCTCCTCCATCTCGTAGCCCCAGAGCAGTTCCTTGAACTGCTTCGTCTGCGCGGCGATGTCGCCGTTGTTGAGGCGGATGGATTCCTGGAGCGCGCGATCGTCGGCGGCGGAGACATCGCGCAACGCGGCTGCGAGGGCATCGACGGTGCCCTGGATGTCCGAGCGAATTTCGAGCGTGCGGATGCGCTCCTCGTAGGTGCGCAGCACGCCGAGGAGATCGTCGATGCGCGTCTTGATGAGCGGCTCGCTCCAGATCGGCACATAGCGGGCGCCGTTGCCGCCGCGGGCGAAGAGCAGCAGGGCGTTGGCCTGGTAGTTCAGGTGGTGCGCCTCGATGGTCGTCGGGCCTTGCCAGCGCGCGACCGCATTGGTGCAAAACACGATCCACTGCAGCATCGACAGGGCTTCCTCGCGGCGCGCGGGGTTGTCGAGCAGCAGGGTGGCCGCGGCGAACTGGGCCTTGGCCATGTTCCAGACCTGCGGCCGGCGCAGCGCGCTGTAGAAGGGGTGCGAATGCGTGGAGGGGTAAGTGCTGTCCACCGTGACCTCGCTGCCGTGGAAGCGGTTGTCCCTGGTCTCGTGGTAGCAGGTGAAACCGCGCGCGCCCGTGGGCTCGCGGACGACCTCCCATGGTATCCAGGTCTTGCCGTCACGCTTGACGACCTTGATGAGGTGGTCCCACGAGTTGACCCGGCGTCCGCGCAGCTCGCCGAACATGACCTGGAGCACCGAGGTGCCGCTGTCGGGTTTCTCGGTGAGGACGAATGGCACGTTCTGCTGGGTGATATCCAACACGCGCGTGGTGAGCAGCACGATGTCGAAGCCCAGCACCGGATCGTCGAGGATGAAGGTGTCGGCGACGATGATCAGGGCGGTGCGCTTCGACTCGCCGCGCGGATTGAGTTCGTGGAGACGCTGCTTCAGCTCACTGGCGCGCAGCGTGAAGCGCGCAATGGTGACCTCACCCCCGAGGACGACCTGGTCGAACGCATACGCACCCGGCCCGGTGTCATTCGGGCCGGAAAGGAGTGTCGTGCTCATGCGGCGCTGGCCCTGACCTGGACGAAGGCGCGCTCGGTGAACTGGGAGGTCGTCTCGGCGATTTCCTTCCACTTGCCCTGTGCAGTGATGATGCGCGAGGCGGCGGTGTATTCCTCCACATTCTGGAGGTCCTCGGGCTTGGTCTCGTTGACGATGTCCTGGAATTGCGAGGCGACGTTGCCCCACACGCCCGCGATGGTGCCGAGGCTTTCGATGACCTTGCCGAGGTGGAGCTCGATGGGAGTCACGCCGACGTGCAGCCCCTGGACGTCGAGCACCAGCCGCGCCTTCTTGGCGCCCTCGGCGTTGAGGCGGCTGATTTCACCTTCGATTTCGTTGGCGCGTTTGCGCGCTTCCTCGGCCATGGCGCCGAGCACCCCGCCCGCGGTGGCGGCGAGCGGCCAGGCCATGCCGCCGCTGATGATCATGAGGCCCACCGAGCTGCCGGCGGCGGCGGCGCAGTATTTGATGTAGTCTTCGCGCGCCGTGTTGAGCTCGTTCTGCGCCTGGGTGATGCGGGTGAGAATGTCCTTGTGCTTGGACCGGGCCTCCTCGCAGAGCGTGCCTCCGTCGCTGAAATATTTCGAGATCGGGGCCTTCACCGTGGTCATCTCCGTCGTGTAGGTGAGCAGGGCGTCGCGCAGCGAGGCGCTTTCCGTTTCCATGGTCTTCGCCTGGGTCACGAGGCCGCCGGTGCCGGTGAGGATCTGCCGGAGCATCACGAGGCGCTCCGCCGGCGTGGGAATCTGCTGGAGCGCCATCGCGATCGTCATGAAGTTCAGCCCGAACGTCTGGGACGTGTTCGCGATCTTGTAGGCGAGCCAGACGATGCGTCCGTAGAGGGTCGCGGGCTTTTCGCCGCGGCCGATCACCTGGATTTCGGTGGCGAGCTTCGCGGGATTGCCGAATTTCGCGCAGTGCTTGCTCAGACCGTCGAGCGCCTTGACGCACGCGGTGACCGTGACCTCGCTCCCAAACGTGCCGTATTTCTCGCTGAACGTGCCAGTGGCGACGGGCAGAGTCAGCGCCTGCGTGGTGACGATCTGCAGTTTGATGAACTCCTCGGAGAACAGCGCGAACTTGTAGTTCGGCTGCGGATCGGCCTGCAGCAGGCGGTTGGCATTTTCCGGCGTGCCGAGGAGCTGGCCGGAGGAAAATGAGATGACGCTGGCGAGACGGCGTTGCGTGGGGACGATGATGCCGGACGGCGGTTCAAACGAACGGAGTGCGAGGGACGAACGGAGGGAGGGGGACATGATGAGATCGTGGGATGCGGGTTTTTGACGGGACAGGGAAAGGCTCGCAGGGGCGCACGGGAAGTGATCGCGCACCTGCGGATGAAGGGGGCTGGCGCGGTGGCCAAACCGGAGGCGGATGCTCGACGCAGGAATGTTGCGTTGCAATCCTTTTACGCGCGTTGCATGCAATCGATTGCGTGAGCGAATCCCACCTCCCACGAATGATCGGTTGAACATCTTTTGAAGGCCCATATGGTAAGTGGCACGAGGCGGGC
>Ga0265313_10002377_pt1 | contig 16347 bp, 13 predicted proteins | sample 4123metaG_FD_203122 | JGI IMG/M metagenome (GOLD analysis project Ga0265313, IMG submission 203122) | Rhizosphere microbial communities from Carex aquatilis grown in University of Washington, Seatle, WA, United States - 4-1-23 metaG | ecosystem: Host-associated > Plants > Roots > Rhizosphere >...
CGCGCCGCTGAACAGCACCATCAGGCAGTACGAAACCTCCTGCCGCTTCTTGTTCCGCCAACGCTTCCAGCGAAACGCGATCTTGCCGTCCCGAAGATGCAGATTGTTCATTTGCCAGTCCCCTAGACCCTGTGACCCGTCCTTAAGGGCGCTTTACCAAGGTAACGCAAGTTCATTGCGAACGAGCGACACCCACACAAATCATCTATGCCCAAGAACCCGCTTATCTCGGCGAGTCTCAGCCATCTGGCGCAACATAACAAAACTTTTAGGCACCCGCCAAGGGCGAGACGGAATATTGCATTGCACAATGGCCCTCTGGACGTAGTTATCTGTCGTTCTGTGGCAGAAATGGCACAATTGCAGGTCCATGCCAGTCCCCTTCGGAGCAATCGAGCCGTGATTCGGCCCCGAATCGAAGCTTACCGGATCCTGGCGTTTAGATCGCGCGCCATCGTCAAAGTGGTTGCCTAAGCCCCGGTCTTCGCCTACAGGCCGGGCATCTTCGTGCCGTAACGTGCCGGCAAGCGGGGGGCCAAGCACTTGCACAACAGTCACTGGGCTTCATTCCACCGCCATTGGAACCGGCTGAAGCCACCCCAAAGGCCCCACCCCGATGTCGCAGTGGCCCTTGGCAAGCTGATCGCCGGAGATGGATATGCCGATCGCGTCCTGCTGTTGGGTGTCACCCCGGAACTTGCCCCTCTGGGCCGCCAGCTGGTCGCCGTCGACCGCAATCAGGCCATGATCGACCACATCTGGCCCGGCGACGGCAACGGCCGCCAGGCCATCAGGGGCGACTGGCTGGCCCTGCCCTTCCCGCCGGCTTCCTTCGCCGCCGTCATTGGCGACGGCAGCTGCAACTGCCTCGCCTACCCCGATGCATACCGGGAGCTTCTTGCCGAGATCGCACGGGTGACCCGGCCGGGCGGCCGGATCGCCATCCGCGTCTACCTGGCGCCCGACCTGCCCGAAACCGTCCCGGCCTTGCGGACTGAGGCTCTGTCCGGGCGAGCAGGCTCCTTCCACGCTTTCAAATGGCGGCTGGCCCAGGCCCTGATCGCCGAAGCGGGCGATGCCAATGTGAGGGTCGAGGCCATACGCGAGGCCTTCGATCGCGAGTTCCCCGACAGGCCCGGCCTTGCCCGAGCCAGCGGGTGGAGCATGGACGAGATCGCGACCATCGATTTCTACAAGGGATCGGCCGAGGTCTACACTTTCCCGACCCTCGCCCAATTCCGTGCCGCCATGCCCGAGTCTTTTGGGGTAGCCAGGCCGGTTTCCTCGGGCAGTTATGAACTGGCCGAGCGATGTCCGCTCATGGTCATAGATATCCCCCGGGAACTGCCCTGATGGGAAAGCAACAGGAATTTCCCTTCAGGCTACGCAGCAACGTGGCGGAGGTCGTATGGCCGCGGCTGCTGCGCGGCCCGCCGGCGGCCATCATCAATTTGCTGCGAGAGATCGAGGACACCCAATGGTTGGCGAGCGAAGAGATCGTCCAGGCTCAGCACCGCCAACTCGTCGTCCTGGCGCGCCATGCCGCTAGGACCACGAAGCATTTCGCCCAGCGGCTGAAGGCGGCGGGCCTGACGCCTGAAGACCTGGCCACCCCCGCAGGCCTGGCGAAGCTTCCGATCTTGCGCAGGCGCGACATCCAGAAGGGAGGCCCGGACCTCTATTCGACTGAGTTGCCGCCTGGCCATCAGCCCGTGGGCCAATCGAAGACCTCCGGCTCGACGGGCGAGCCGGTCCTGGTGCGGCGCTCGGCGGTGTGCAGGCTGTTCTTCCAGGTCACGAACCTGCGCGACCATGTCTGGCATGGCCGCGACCTCGCCCGCCCTTTCTCGACCATCCGCCCCCAGGTCGAGTCATATGACGTGAGCAAGGACTGGGGAGAACCGATCTCGTCGATAATGGATACCGGCCCCCTGCAGGCGATTCCCATGACTCTCGACGCCGGCCGGCAAGCCGACCTGCTGCGCGAATTCCGGCCCTACTGCCTGATCGTCTATCCGAATTCCCTGGACGCCATCGCGGCCCATTGCGAGCAGCACGGGATCGGCCTGCCGGGTCTCGCCAAGATCCGAACCATCGGCGAGACCCTGTCGCCGCGGATCCGCGAACGGGCGCTGAGGGTGCTGGGGGCCGAGCTCGCCGACCACTACTCCTCCCAGGAGGTGGGCAGCATCGCCATTGAATGTCCAGAAAGCGGCCTCTACCACGTCATGGCCGAGAGCGTGATCGTCGAGGTGGTCGACGACCAGGGCCATCCCTGCCCCGAAGGCGGCACCGGCCGCGTGCTGGTGACCGACCTGCACAATTTCGCCATGCCGATCTTTCGTTATGAGATCGGCGACTATGCCGTTGTCTCGGGTCCCTGTCCCTGCGGGCGTGGCCTGCCGGCCTTGAAGGCCATCCTGGGCCGCGAGCGCAACCTAATCCTCATGCCCGACGGAAGCCGCCACTGGCCGCTGGTCGGCTTCCACGCCTACCGGGACATCGCGCCGGTCAGCCAGTACCAGTTCATCCAGCACGACCGGCAGAAGATCGAAGTCCGGCTGGTCGTGGAAGCGCCCATCAGCCAGGCCCAAGAAGCGAAGCTCAAGGAGCACATGCAGAAGTCGCTGGGCTTCCCCTTCGACCTGGCATTCACTTATTTCCCCGACAGCCTGCCGCGCCAGAAGGGCGGCAAGTTCGAGGAGTTCGTCTGCCTCGCCGACCCGCGCTGACGCCAGCAAGCCGGGCGGGCGTCAGCTTCCCGTTTTGTTGAGCGCGTCCAGGGCCGCCGTTATGCCGTAGAGCGGCACCGGTACCTGCTGGGAGCCTTTGTCCTTGGCCGTAAAGCCGAGCATGAGCTGCTGGCCCGCCTTGGCCTGGGTTTCCAGGTCGGCCGAGAAGTCCGTGGCGCCATAGCAGAACTTCGGCATGCAGGCCTGGATCGGCATGTTGAGGGGCTTGCCCAGATCGACGGTGAGGGAGATGCCGCTGGCCTGAGTGGTATTGGGCGGCAGCTCGAATATGAGAGTGAGCTTGCGCGGGTTGCCGCCGTAGCGGATCACGGCGCGCGCCGTGATCTGCTTGGGGTCCGTCTTGTCATGGGCCTCGTAGTGAATGAAGCAGGCCCGCTTGCCCGCGCCGGGCCCCGTCTTCGGCACCAGGCAGTCGAGCGCCCAGGATCTGAAGGTCTGGGTCTGGCCGGCCGCGGGCGCCGCTGCCGGCTGGCCGGTCCCGGTCTGTGCGACCGCCGGCTGTGAATTCAGCAGGGCGGCCGAGAGCCAGATGCCGAGGACCGCGCCCCTAGCCGGCGCCCTCGGGCCGCTCGGCCCCTTGCTTCCCGAACGCTTGACGGGGCAGCGGGGGCTCTCCGCCCTCGTCGGGTACCAGGCCATCTCCCCCGGCGGCTCAGGAGCCCGTCTTCTGCAAGGCTTCGAGCGCCGTGGCGAAGCCGGCCAGCGGCACGGTCGCCTTCATCACCGACTGGGGATTGATCAGGTAGGTCAGGTTCAGATCGGTGCCGGACTTGAACTGCTTCAGGATGTCGTCGGTCAGGGGGAAACGGCAGGTGCAGACCTGCTGGTCGCAGAGCTCGATCTTCGCGCCGTAGACGGTGCCCTTGTCCACCTGCAGGCGGATGCCCTTCTGGATGTTCGAGGCCGGCGACAGCAGCAGGATGAAAAAGGGCTTGCGCTCCGCGCCGACGTACCGGGCACGAGCGATCAGCTGGACCTTGGTCGAGTCGTTCGCATCGACCACCTCATGGTGGATGATACAGAACGTCCTCGGCTTCGCGGTCGATCCCTGGGCCGGCTTGGGCGTCGCGCAGTCGAGGGACCAGGACTTGAACGCCTGCGACTTCGCCTGGTCGGCACCCGCCCCAGCAATGCTCAAGGCCAGAATCCCGATCGCGGCCAGCGCCGCAACGCCCCAACTCCCGATCCTCACGTTTGGTCCTCCGATCGATATGATTGCCCTGCCCGCCCGTTGCGAGCGCGGCGCAATCTGCCGGGACGCGGCCCGAGTTGCAAGCCCGCGCGCATGCCCGTCATACTCCGGCCAGACATTACCATCGCCACGCGACGCCAGGGGAGGAAATCCCTGGAACAAGATTGGGGTGACGTCTTGAAGCTTGCCCTGCTTCGGACGTTGACAGCCCGGTTCGCGTCCAAAGCCGCGCGCGGATAGGCAAGATCGGGCGCCAGGAGGTTAGCAATGTATCAGATCGATCCTGCCCGGGTGGAGCTGGCGGCGGAGTTCAAAGCCCGCCCCTTCGGCCCCCACAGCGGCGATCTTCACCGGCTTCTGAATCTCATGCGCGCCCAGACGCTGCCGGGCCGACTCGCCCTCCTGACCCTGATCCCTCACCGGGAGTGGGCCCTGATCCGCCTCGGCCCTCCGCGCGGCGGCAGGTTCGAGATCGTCGAGGGCGTGCGCTATCACAGCCCCGCCGAGGCCGAATGGGACGTGTTCAAGCGCCGCTGGCAGGCCATGACCGGCCAGGCGCTGGCTATCGATTGAGCCAAGAATCGCTCCGCACATCACCACGAAACATTGACCTGATCATGACCGACATCCGAACCCGCAGCATCCTCGGCTATGCCGACCGTTTCTCCGTGGCGCCCGGCGAGCGCATTGCCTTCAAGGCCAGCTGCCGGGGCCATGCCCACTACCATGCCGACATCGTGCGCCTGGTGAGCGGCGACCTTTCCCCCGCCGGGCCCGGCTTCCGCGAGGAGCTGGTGCCGACGGGCATCGCTGGAAACTATCCCGGCCGGCTGCAGGAGATAGCATCCGGCTCCTATGCCCTGGTGGCCGATCGGCCGGCGCTGCATGGCCTTTCGGATTTTTCCGTAGTCGCCATGGTCTGGCCGACGACGCCGGGCCGCGGCAGCCAGGTGCTGCTGAGCCGGCGCTCGAGAACCGGCGGCTTCGACCTGGCGATCGATGCCAGCGGCGCGCTTGCCCTCGTCATCGACGATGGGCGAGGGGGCGTGGCCGAGTACTCGACCGGCCGGCCGCTTCTCGCCCGCGAATGGTACCTCATCGCCGCCAGCTTCGATGCGGCCAACGGACAGGTCATGCTGATCCAGGAGCCGCAGATCGCCTATGCCCGCGCCGATAGCGCCGCCATGCGCGTGCTGCCGGCCAAGGTCGTGCTCGGCGAGGCGGCGGCGGAGCTCTCGATCGCCGCGGCCCTGGAACCGCTCCAGTTCGGTCTTCGGGCCTTCGCCCACTACAACGGCAAGATCGACAGCCCGCGCCTCTATCGCGCTGCCCTGCCCGAGGCCTCGTTGCGCCAAGCGGTGACGCAGCCGGCCGCGGCCGCCTATGGCGCCAGCCTGGTCGCCGCCTGGGATTTCTCCCGCGACATGGGCAGCGACAGGATTGCCGATCTCTCGCCCAACCGGCTGGACGGGCGCCTCGTCAATCTTCCGACCCGGGCCATGAAGGGTTGGAACTGGGACGCCAGCGAGCAGGACTGGCGCCGCGCGCCGCAGCAATACGGCGCCATCCATTTCCATGACGACGATCTCTATGACGCCGGCTGGCAAACCGATTTCGTACTCGAGGTTCCAGAGCACCTGAAGAGCGGCATCTACGCCGCCCGGCTTGCCGACGGCGAGGAGGTGGAGCGTATCCCGTTCTTCGTCCGGCCCAGGCCCGGCACCGCCAGTTGTGACACGCTGTTCCTGATCCCGACGGCCAGCTACATGGCCTATGCCAACGAGCATATGGGCTACGACAGCGACCTGGCCGAGCTCACCGCCGGCCATCTCCCGACCATGGCGCCAGAGGACGTGTTCCTCAATGCCCACCGCGAGTATGGCTATTCCTTCTATGAGACCCATAGCGACGGGAGCGGCGTCTCGCTCTCCTCGCGCCTCAGGCCCATCCTCAACATGCGGCCGGGCTGCACCGGCAACTGGACCGGACCTGCGGGCACCAGCCCCTGGCAGTTCAACGCCGACCTCCATATCAGCGCCTGGCTCGAGGACATGGGCCACCGCTACGACGTGGCGACGGACGAGGATCTGCATGCCGAGGGTCTCGCGCTCCTCGAGCGCTACCGGGTCGTCGTCACCGGGACTCACCCGGAGTACTACTCCACCGCCATGCGTGACGCGCTCGGCGCCTATCTCCAGCGCGGCGGCCGGCTCATGTATCTCGGCGCCAACGGGTTCTATTGGCGCATCGCCTTCAACGCGGCGCTGCCCGGCGTCATCGAGCTGCGCCGGGTCGAGGACGGCGTGCGCGACTGGTCGGGCGAGCCGGGCGAGTACTACATGTCCTTCACCGGCGAATATGGCGGGCTTTGGCGGCGCAACGGCCGGCCACCCCAGTCCCTGGCGGGCGTCGGCTTCGTCGCCCAGGGCTTCGATGTCTCGTCCTATTACCGGCGTCTGCCGGACAGCTTCGATCCCCGCGCCGCCTTCATCTTCGAAGGCATCGGGCCGGAGGAGAAGATCGGCAATTTCGGCCTGGCCGGCGGCGGCGCTGCGGGTCTCGAGCTCGACATCGTCGACCGTGCCCTTGGCTCACCGCCCCACACCCTCCGGCTCGCCGCGTCCGAAGGTCACGGACAGCTCTATATGCTGGTGCCCGAGGAAGTGACAGGCACGCTTCCCAACAATGACGGAACGCAAAACCCGCGCATCCGGGGCGAGCTCGCCTTCTTCGAGACGCCGAACGGCGGCGCGGTGTTCTCCACCGGCTCGATCGCCTGGGCCGGCAGCCTCTCCCACGCCAACAACGCCAACAACGTGAGCCGGATCACCGACAACGTGCTGCGCCGCTTCCGCGACCCAAGACCGTTCTGACGGGTCGACCAGGATCGGCTGGCCGACGGAGCGACGCTTGTCGCGAAATTGCCGTTGGCCCGCCGGCGGCAGCGCTTCTATCATCCGCCGCTTTCCAAAAACGACAAGAGCAAGGGCTATGGCACAGTTCGGCATCGGCCAATCGGTTCGCCGCGTGGAAGACCGGCGATTCCTCACCGGCAACGGCCGCTTTCTTGCCGATATCGATCTGCCGCGCCAGCTTCACGCCTATTTCCTGCGCTCGCCCCATGCCCATGCGCGGATTTTGAAAATCGATGCTGCGGCTGCCCGGGCGGCGCCGGGCGTCGAGCTCGTCGGCCTTGGCATGGATATGACTGCCGACGGCATCGGGACCCTGCCCTGCGACACCCATTTGCCGAACAGCGACGGCACGCCCATGAAAGCGCCCGTGCGCCACGCCCTCGCCATCGACCGGGTGCGCCATGTGGGCGACAGCGTCGCCGTAGTGCTGGCCCATAGTTTGGCGGAGGCGCGGGATGCCGCCGAATTGATCGAGGTCGAGTATGAGGCATTGCCGGCCGCGGTCGATCTTGCCGGCGCGGTCGCGCCCGACGCGCCCGAGGTCTGGGACGAGGCGCCGGGAAATCTCTGTCTCGATTGGAGTCTCGGCGATGCGCCGGCCGTGGAGCGCGCCTTCGCGGGCGCCGCTCATGTGCTGCGCCTCCCGCTCGTCAACAATCGCCTCGTGGTCAACTCCATGGAGACCCGCGGCGTCATCGCCGCCTATGACCCGAGCGAGGAACGCTTCACCGTCTGGAGTTCGACCCAGGGCTCTCACGCTCTGAGGAACTGGCTCGCCAGGATAATCCTGAAATTGCCGCCCGAGCGCATTCGTGTGATCACGCCCGATGTGGGCGGCGGCTTCGGCATGAAGGGGTTTCTTTATCCCGAGCAGGTGGTCGCCGTCTGGGCGGCGCGCAAAGCCGGCAGGCCGGTGAAGTGGATCGGCGAGCGCGCCGACGCCTTCCAGACCGACACCCATGGCAGGGACCATGTGAGCGAGGCCACCCTCGCGCTTGACGACGAAGGCCGCTTCCTCGCTCTCAAGGTCGACACCATCGCCAATCTCGGCGCCTATCTCTCGAGCTATTCGACCTATATCCCGACTCTGGCGAGCTGCCCCATGCTGGCGGGGCTCTACCGGACGCCTGTGGTCCATGCCCGGGTGCGCTGCGTCTTCACCCACACGGTGCCGATCGACGCCTATCGCGGCGCCGGGCGGCCGGAGGCCGCCTTCCTGCTGGAGCGCGCGGTGGACGCCGCGGCCCGCAAGCTCGGTCTGGCGCCCGACGAGATTCGCCGACGCAATTTCATCCCGCCCGAGGCCATGCCCTACAAGACTCCGGCCGGCCCGACCTACGACAGCGGCGAGTTCGCGGCCCTGATGCAAGAGGCGATGGTCAAGGCCGATTGGGCCGGCATCGCCGGCCGCAAGGCCGAGGCAAAGGCCCGCGGACGGCGCCGGGGCATCGGCATGGCCACATATGTCGAAGGCTGCGGCGGGGGACCGGAGGACATGGCTGAAGTCCGCGTCGATCCCGGCGGCGACGTCCTGATCCTGGTGGGGACTCAGACGGGCGGACAGGGCCATGAGACTGCCTATGCCCAGATCGCCTTCGAGCGGCTTGGCATCCCGATCGAGCGCATTCGCGTCCATCAGGGCGATACCGACCGCATCGCCTACGGCCACGGCACCGGCGGATCGCGCTCGCTGCCCGTGGTCGGCCACGCGGTGCTGACGGCGGCCGAGAAGGTCGCGACCAAGGCCAAGCGAATCGCAGCCCATCTCCTCGAAGCCGCGGACCGGGACATCGAGTTGGCGGACGGTCGCTTCCGCGTGGTCGGCACGGATCGCGCCGTCGGGTTCGACGAAGTCGCCCGCGCCGCCTATCGGGCGAAGCGCCCGGACGGCGAAGCCGACTTCGGCCTGGCCAGCACGGCCGCCTATCTTCCCCGGTCGAACACATATCCCAACGGCTGCCACATTGCCGAAGTCGAAGTGGACCCTGAGACCGGCGCCGTAGTGCTGAAGCGATTTACCGTGGTCGACGATTTCGGCGCCGTCATCAACCCCCTTCTGCTTGCCGGCCAGGTCCATGGCGGAGCTGCCCAGGGCATAGGCCAGGCCTTGCTTGAGCAGACGGTTTACGACAAAGAAAGCGGCCAGCTGTTGACAGGGTCGCTCATGGACTATTGCCTGCCTCGGGCATCGGATCTGCCGAGCTTCGACATCGGCTTTCGCAATGTGCCGTGCCGGACCAACCCGCTTGGCATCAAGGGTGCCGGCGAAGCGGGCGCCATCGGCGCGCCGCCGGCGATCATCAATGCCGTGGTCGATGCGCTCGCCGAGTGGGGTGTGGTCCATATCGACATGCCGGCCACACCCGAGCGCGTGTGGCGGGCGATCGCGGGGGCGAAATGAGCGACGACATCGCAATCGCCTTCGGCCGGATCGCCGAGCAGGCGGGCCGGGAGATCATGCGCTACTACCATTCGGGCGCGGCACCGCGCCTCAAGAACGATATGACTCCGGTGACCGCGGCCGACGTGGCGGCCGAGGCGATCATCCTGCCGGCCTTGGCCGCGCTCCTGCCCGATCTGCCCTGCGTGGCCGAGGAGGCCGTTTCCATCGGCCAGGTTCCCGATATCGATCCCGAGGGACGTTTCCTGCTCGTGGACCCGCTCGACGGCACGCGGGAATTCCTGGTCCGCAACGGCGAGTTCACGGTGAATATCGCTCTAATCGAGGCCGGACGGCCGATCTTGGGGGTCGTCCATCTGCCCGCTCTCGGCACCACCTATATCGGCGGGCCGCAGGGCGCCACGCTCGCCACCGCCGGCGGCGCGCCGCAGTCGATCCATGCCAGGCCGAAGCCCGCCGACGGCGTCATCGTGCTGGCGAGCCGCGCCCACAATCAGAACGACGTCATGGAACGCTTTCTCGAAGGCGAGCGGGTGGCCGAGCGGATCGCCGCCGGCAGCTCCCTCAAGTTCTGCCGCCTGGCGGAGGGGATTGCCGACCTCTACCCGCGCTTCGGGCGCACCATGGAGTGGGACACGGCCGCCGGCCACGCGGTGCTCGCCGCGGCTGGCGGCAGCGTGCGCCTGGTCACGGGCGAGCCGCTTCGCTACGGAAAGTCGGACTTCGTCAACCCCGACTTCATCGCCCGCGGCCGTTGGTGAGCAGGCCCCTTTCCCCAGCACGCGCGTGTCAGGATTGGTGATCCGCCAACCCGACGACGCCGGCATCGCCGCGGCGGTCGAGGCGCTCGAGGCCGGCCGGCTCGTGGCCTTTCCGACGGAGACGGTCTACGGCCTGGGCGCCGATGCGACCGCCGATCGCGCCGTCGCCGCGATCTTCGCCGCCAAGCAGCGGCCGAGCTTCAATCCGCTGATCGTTCACGTGGCCGAAACCGCCATGGCGGAGGCGCTCGCCCGCTTCGACGAGCGAGCGAAGCATCTGGCGCGCCGGTTCTGGCCCGGCCCGCTCACCCTCGTCCTGCCGCGCACCGCGGCCTGCCCCGTTTCGCTCCTGGCTTCCGCGGGACTTCCGACGATCGCCGTCAGGATCCCGCGCCATCCCGTCGCGGCGCAGCTTCTCCGCCGTTTCGGCCGGCCCGTCGCCGCGCCCAGCGCCAATCCTTCGGGACGCTTGAGCCCGACCACCGCGGCCCATGTCGCCGCGGCGCTCGGCGATGCCGTCGGGCTGATCCTCGACGGCGGGCCCACGGAGATCGGCCTCGAATCCACGGTTGTCGATCTGAGCGGGCTCCGTCCCGTCTTGCTCCGACCGGGCGGCCTGGCCGAGGAAGAGCTCGCGGCCATCATTGGCCCTCTTGCCCCACCGGATCTTGCCCATGCGCCCAAGGCGCCCGGCATGCTGGCGAGCCACTACGCGCCGCGCCTGGCCTTGCGTCTTGGCGCGACAACCGTCGCGGCCGATGAGGCGCTGCTCGCCTTCGGCCGCGAGGTCCCGCCGGGCGCCCTGAAAATGCTCAACCTGAGCGCGGCCGGCGATGTTGTCGAGGCGGCCGCCAACCTGTTCGCCTTCCTGCACCGGCTGGACGAGAGCGGGGCCAGCGCCATTGCCGTCATGCCGGTGCCGGAGAGAGGCCTGGGGCGCGCCATCAACGATCGCCTGCGCCGCGCCGCGGCGCGGGCGTCTTGACAAGCATTCGCCGGATGAAGCGCTGATTTGCTGCGATCACGCAGGGATTCAGATAGAACGATCGACAGACCAAACTCGTGCCGCATCCCCGGCGCGCTGCGCAAGTGAGGCAAAACAATCCGTCTTTGGGCGCCCACATTAGTAACGAGTTGCCTGCGATATGAGTTTCCACATCCCGATCGGGGATCCTTCCGGCCCAGCGCCGCCCGTCTCGCGAACGACCCGCTTTCCGTGAGCACCCGCGCCCAGGAGGAAGCCGAACTGGCCCGTTGGCGCCTGCGCCCCGGCAACCCCTTCGGCCGCATTTTCGCCCGGCTAGTCGACAACGAGTTCGCCTCGCCCGCGACCATTGCGGCGTTCCAGGACCGGCGACTTTCCGAGTTGCTCGCCCTCGCCTTCGAGCGGGTGCCTTATTACCGAAGGCGCTTCTCCGCCGGCGGCCTGAAGGCTGAAGACATCCGGGGACAGAGAGACCTTCCGCGCCTGCCGATCCTCTCCAAGCACGAGGTCATAGAGCATTTCAACGAGCTGCTCGCGCAAGGCCTGCCGGACGGCCAAGAGCCAACGAGAATGGTCCAGTCGTCTGGCACCACCGGCCGCCCGGTGAAGGTCGCAATGACGCGACAGAGTGCCGCGATGTTCGGCATCCTGTCCCATCGCCGCCGGCGCTGGGCGCGCGTCGACCCCATGGGGACCATCTGCGCCATCAGGATTCCCAGCCATTTTCCGCCCAAGAATGGCGTGCCGCTTGCGAACGGCGAGCTGTGGCGGACGGATCACTGGCATTATCTGGGCGCTTTTTTCGAGACCGGACCGGCTTACGGATTCAACGTGTGGAATCCCATCGACCAGCAGCTCGCTTGGATCAAGGAGATCGAGCCCAATTATCTCGAGGCCTATCCTGCCACCTTCGAAGAGCTTGCCTACGCGAACGACTGCGTGAGCCCGGCCAAATCGATCACGGCCCTGTTCAGCAGCGCCTCGAGCACGGCGCCGTCGACCCGCCGCCAGGTGGAGCGGATCTATGGCGCGCCCCTTCACGACGCTTATGGGTTGAACGAGATCGGTCCCGTCGCCAATCGCTGCGAGGAAGGGAGTTATCATATCCATGTGGAGCACTGCATCGTGGAGATCGTCGATGCCGAAGGCATGCCCTGCCCGCCCGGTCGGCTGGGCCGCCTCGTGGTGACGGCGTTGCAGAACTCGGCAATGCCGCTCCTGCGCTACGACACCGGCGACGTCGCGCGGGCCGCCGCTCAGCCATGCGCGTGCGGGCGGAATCTTCCGGCCCTATCCGAAATCGCGGGGCGGTTCCGGCGCTTCGGCTACCTGCCCGAGGGGACGCGCGAGCGTCACTACACCTTGATCGATGCCATCCAGTCGCTGCCGGTCGAGTTGCTGAAACCCATGCGCCAATACCAGCTCTACCAGTATCGGGACCGCAGCTTCGAGTTGCGCGTCCGCTCCGTCGGAGGGATGGCTCCGGAGTTCTCCGATCGGCTCCAGCGGATCTGGGACCAGATCCCCGGCGCCGCCGACACGCCTTTGCGGATCGTCGAAGTCGATCAGATCAAGGCGAGCCCCAGCGGCAAGCAGCTCGAGTTCGATTCCGATTTCTATCCGGATCCCAATGCCGAGTTAGACCCGAAAGTTTATCGGGCTGCCCTCGAGCAAATTGCGCGGGAGGGCTGATGGCGACCCAATCCGGCGAACCTGGGCGCAAGCACTGGAACACGATCGCCCAGTGCTGGCATCTCTATTCCTCGCCCCTGCGGCCCGGCGTGGAGGACATTGAGACCTTCCTGCGCGTCATTCGCAGACATGTGCCCGAACCGGTCGATGCGCCGAGGCAAGCGCTCGTTCTCGGCGTCACGCCGGAGATCGTCACCATGCCCTGGCCCGGACAAACGATGGTGACGGGCGCGGATAGATCGCCGGAGATGATCGAACATGTCTGGCCCGGCGATCGTCCAGGCCTTCGCCAAGCTCTATGTGTGGATTGGTTCAATCTGCCGGAGCCCGCGCGGGCCTATGAGGTCGTCATGGCGGACGGCAGCTTCAACACCTTGGGCTATCCAGCCGAGCTTCGCGGGCTGCTCGCCATGCTGGCCGGGCTGACCGCCCAACGCGCCCTGCTGATCACGAGGACATTCACCCGCCCGAATGAGCGCGAGAGCCTTGCCTCGCTCGAGGAGGCCGCGCGCGCCGGCGAGGCCGGCGGTTTCCACGCCTTCAAGTTCCGCCTGGCCATGGCCCTCCAACCGGCTCCGGAAGCGGGTGTGAGCCTGGACGAGATCTGGCGGCTTTGGCACCGCTTCGACTGCGAGATCGAGAACTTGTCGGAGAGAAACGGCTGGCACCCAGACGTGGTGGGCACCATCGCACATTTTCGCGGCAAGCCGGTGCGGCTCAGCTTTCCTACTCGCGACGAGCTGCTCGCTACACTGGGCGCCGCTGGCCTGTCGCTCCTGGATAGCCACACGCCGACATATGAGATGGGCGAACGATGTCCCATCCTGTCGTGGCGGTTCTAAGTCAATGTCCTCGTTCCCGAGGGCATCATAGTTCCCTCGAAGGTCCCGCCGCTCCGGTTTCCGCTTGCACGAGGTGATGCTCCAGCAGCTCGAGCCGGTCGTTGCCGAAATAGATCTTGCCGTCGAGGACCGCGGTCGGAAGGCCGAAGAGGCCGGCGGCCAGCGCCTGCTCGAGATTGGCCTCGAGCTCTGCCTTGCGAACGGGATCGAACGCCGCCTCGGCCACGCCGCCGAGGCCGACCTCCGCGCCCCAGGCCGCCAGCAATGCAGGATCGGCAATGTCGGCGCCCTCGGCCCAATAGCCGGCCATGACTCGGGGCACGAATGCCTCGGCCTTGCCGTGGTCGGCAGCATGAAGCGCCGCACGCAGAGCCCGGGCCGGACGCAGCGGATAGGCGGGATGATAGGCAATGGGAAGGCCGAGAAGAGCCGCCTGGTCGGCCAAATCCTGCCGGTACCAGGCGACGAAATGCCGGTTCTCCTCCAGCGGCCGGCGGCCGTCGACGGCCTCGATCAGCCGCGCCAGATGCACCGGACGCCAGCGGACTTCGAGATTGTGCCGCCGCGCCAGATCGCCGATGCGGCTTGCGGCCAGGTAGCACCAGGGGCTGTGGAAATCGAACCAAAAATCGAGACGCCGGCGGGAAAACGGCTTCAGGCCTTGGCGTTCGAGGAAACGGTTGAGGAGTATCGCCCTGCGCTCATGCCGGCCGCGCATGATGAGCTTTTCGCCTTGGCGCGCCTCGACCGCGAAGACCACGCGCCGTCCGTCGACGGCGGTGACCCGCGCCTCGGCGATGACCGCCCGGTCTGGAACCGCAGCGACCAGATGCTCGACGTCGACGACGATTCCGACCGAGGCTTCCCCCGGTTCGAGGAAGCCCTCGAGCCCGCGGGCGCTCGCCTGTTCGAGATAGAGGATGAGAGCGGGCGTGGCGACCACGGCCACGCCCGCGTTGCCCACGGCGGCGGCTGTGTGGGCCGGGCCGGGCAGGACGCGATAGACTCCGAGATGGCCGAGGGGCGGCGCTTTCATTCAAGACCCTGGTTGATGGCGCATTCGAGCCCGGCGAAGTAAAGCGATCATGCCATTGCGCGGCCGCGATAGGCTAGGAATAGGGCGTGGGGAATGCTAATAGGAATGGCTACGGGGATTGGCGATGAACGGCCGGACACCTAGCCTTAACCGCGCCGGCAAAAGGCGCCTAGGCCAGGGAGGCAGGCAGCCTAGTATGGAATGCGCAGGACAACAGCCGGGGAACAGACCATGAGAAAGCACGTTCTGGGGGGTATCCTTCTGGGCGCGATGATAGCGCTGACGAGTGTCGCGGCGCGTGCCGACGACGTCATCAAGTTCGGCGTCGCCGCGGAGCCCTATCCGCCGTTCAGCAGCAAGGATGCTACGGGCACATGGGTCGGCTTCGAAATCGACCTGATGAATGCCGTCTGCGCCCAAATGAAGGCCAACTGCGTGCTTGTCGAGACGGCGTGGGACGGCATCATCCCGGCGCTTCAGGAAAAGAAGATCGATGTGATCTGGGCGTCGATGTCCATCACCGAAGAGCGCAAGCAGAAGATCGACTTCACCGACAGATATTACAAGACGCCGGCGATCATCATTGGGCCGAAGTCGGAATCGGTCACCATCGACTTCAGCAATCCAGACAGCCTCAAAGGCAAGATCATCGGGGTCCAGACCTCGACCATTCACTACAACTTCATACAGAAATACTTCGGCAACGCGGCTACCATCAAGACGTATGACACCCAGGACAACTGCAACGCCGATCTGGTGGCGGGGCGCCTCGACCTGGTGATGGCGGATTCGATCGCACTTGACGACTTCCTGAAGTCCGATCAGGGCAAGGACTTCGAACTGAAGGCAACGGCGCCGAACGACCCGATCCTGGGCGAGGGTGTCGGTGGCGGTGTGCGCAAGGATGATCCGGACTTGCGCATGAAACTGAACGCGGCCATCGCGGCGATCAGAGCCAACGGAACTTACGATGCCGTTGCCAAGAAATATTTCGACTTCAACATCTACGGCGACTGACCCGCTGCGGCCGGCAGCCTGACAGCGTCCCGCGTCATGAGCCTGGGGGGCTGGGCCGGCCAGAGATAGGACATGGGCTTTGTCGACTATCTCTGGCGGTTGGGCTGCGGCGACAAACGCTGGGGCGGCGGATCTATGGCAGCCCGGTCGAATCCCGGCGGCGAACGCGTCGGCTCCGTCGCGCGCGGGCCGCGAAAGGCGTAGCCCATGTCCCTCGAATTCTTCCTCGGCGTCTTTCCGCAGCTGGTCGAGGGGACCTGGATCACCATCTTGCTCGTGCTCGTGTCCGCCGCCATCGGCAATACGCTCGCGATCGGCGTGGCGCTGGCCCGGGTGTCGAAGAACCCCTGGCTCTGGATGCCGAGCTACACCTACATCTATCTCATCCGGGGCACGCCGCTCCTGGTGCAGATGTATTTTCTCTACTACGGCATGGGTGACGTGCTGGCCCATGAACCGGCGATCCGGCACAGCTTCATCTGGCCGTTCCTGCGCGACGGCTTCTGGTATGGCGTGGCAGCCTTGAGCATGAGTACCGCGGGCTATACGGGCGAAGTGTTGCGCGGCGCGATCCAGGCCGTGCCCTTCGGCGAAATCGAAGCGGGGCGCGCCTTCGGCATGTCCCACTGGCTGATCCTGCGCAGAGTCGTGCTTCCGCGCGCGATCCAGATCAGCCTGCCGACGCTGGGCGGCGAAACGATCCTGCTGCTGAAATCGACCGCGCTGGTTTCCACGATCACGGTCGAAGACATG
>Ga0265313_10002379_pt1 | contig 16334 bp, 9 predicted proteins | sample 4123metaG_FD_203122 | JGI IMG/M metagenome (GOLD analysis project Ga0265313, IMG submission 203122) | Rhizosphere microbial communities from Carex aquatilis grown in University of Washington, Seatle, WA, United States - 4-1-23 metaG | ecosystem: Host-associated > Plants > Roots > Rhizosphere >...
TGTCCTCTCCGGCGGTGAACCAGCGGCCGAGCATCGGCTGCACGCCCAGCACATCGAGCAGGTTCGCGCTGCTGAGGGCCCCGAAGTGGGTGGACGGTATCCGGCCGGATCCGCTGAGATTGAGGTTCATCTCGTTCACTGCGGCAAGCGACTCGAAGCTGGTCTGCCGCTCCGCCAACGCGAGGTAGTCGCGGTAGGCCACCGCCTGCCATCCAAACGCCCCGCCCTGCTGCGGATCGGCGCGCGAGACGTGCATCAGGCGCTCCGCGCCCGAGATCGGCAGCCCGCGAAGCATGACGCCGTCGATCAGGCTGAACTGCGTGGCGACCAGGCCTATGCCCAAGGCCAGGGACAATGCAGCCATGAGACTGAAGGCCGGCCGCCGGACCAGCATTCGGAACCCGACGCGCAGATCCTGGAGAAAGGATTCGAAGGTCATGGCGCTTTCAGGTGGGGATTCCCCGGCATGAAAGCCGGCGCGCCGGCGGGACTGCGATCAAGCCCGTCGCGAGGCGAGGGTGTTTGCGCAGCGGGGCGGAGTGCAGGGAGATGGGCACGGCATTCATGATGGCATGAAGCATGCCAGTCATCTGGCGGCGCGCTTGTCCCTGGGATCCAGGCATTAGGGGATTTTGGGCTTCGTCTTAGGAGGCGGATGTTGACCAATTCCGAGACCCGCCCGTCCCAATAATGGGAAGTGCCGGGCACGACGCTGCCCTGCGACTGCTGATGAACCTTTTCATGAGCTTCCGAGGGCGTCCTTGCCCCATTTCGGCAATTTCCGAACCGGATCCTTGCGGGTCGGCGGGTCTCCAGCGAACGTCACCGAACACCATTGGACTCAGGTATTCAGTCCCCGGCATCGATTCGCTGCAGATTCCGTTAAACCCCAAGGCCCGAGACACCCCATGCGTCACGTTCCCCTCATTTCGATTGCAGTGCTGACCCTGGCCGCGGCGAAGCCGGGCTCCCTTCGCGCCGACCCCGTTGACGATGCCGTCGCGGCCCAGATGTCGAAGCGGCACATTCCCGGCGTCTCGATCGCGGTCATCCAGGGCGGAGCGATCGTCAAGGCAAAGGGCTACGGCGTGACGGACGTGGCCAGCCGCGACCTGGTGACACCCGACACGCTGTTCCAGGCGGGCTCCGTGAGCAAACCCGTGACCGCCATGGGCGCATTGGCCTTGGTCGATGCCGGCAAGCTGTCGCTCGATTCCGACATCAACAGCGTGCTCAAGTCATGGCATGTGCCCGAGAACGAATTCACAAAGGAGAAGAAGGTGACGCTGCGCCGGCTGCTGAGCCACAGCGCCGGCACGACGGTCCACGGTTTCCCGGGCTACGCGGTTGGCGAACCCACCCCAACATTGCTCCAAGTTCTCAACGGCGACCCACCGGCGAACACACCTGCCATCAGTGTCGACGTGGTTCCGGGCTCGATATGGCGCTACTCCGGCGGGGGATACGTGGTTGTCCAGCAGTCCGTGATCGATGTCAGCGGCGAGCCGTTTCCGGCGTACATGCGCTCCCATGTCCTTGAGCCGCTCGGGATGACGTCGAGCACCTACGAGCAGCCGCTTCCCGCCGACCGCAGGCCGGCTGCCGCGTCGGGCTATTTCCCGGGGATGCAGCCCGTGCCCGGGAAATGGCACATCTATCCGGAGATGGCGCCCGCGGGCCTGTGGACCACGCCGTCCGACCTCGCGCGCTTCGCCATCGCCGTCCAGCGGGCCCTTGCGGGACGCGCCACCCCGGTCATCACGCAGGCGACGGCCCTCGAGATGCTCTCGCCGCAGAAGACCGATAACTTCGGCCTCGGCCTGGCTCTCTCCGGGACAGGTGGTAACCGGCGATTCGGGCACGACGGCCGCGATGAGGGCTTTGACACCACGCTTGTGGCGTACCGCGACTCCGGCCAGGGCGCGGTGGTGATGATCAATGCCAATGACAATTCCCATGCGGTGGCGCGGATCGTGGAGGCAATCGCAGATGCCTACGGCTGGCCGGATTTCCCCCATAGCCGACCGCCGCAACCAATCGAGGACAGGGAGCCCGGCGTGACCGCCCAGGTGAGGCAGATCTTTGAAATGGCTCAATCCGGCCAGCTGGACCGCGAACTCTACACCGAGAAGCTCGCGGACATCATCGCCCCCCAGCTCGCGCCCGAAGGGGGTGCGCGGACCAGCCTGTGTCTCCTACGGCGCGCTAAAATCGGTCGCCCTCGTGGGAAAGAAGGCCGAGGCGGGCAGGCGCCATTACGATTACCGGTTCACTTATGAGCATGAGATCGTGCACGTCCACGTCGATTACAACGAAGCCGGCAAGATATCCGGCCTGTTCTTCGAAATCGAATAAGCGGCGGGGCGTGCGCCCTTCAGGGTGTCCCTTGATTCCATGAAAAACCTTCGGATTCTGCTGCTCGTGTTTCAGATCGCATGGTGGGCCGGGGCGACCCGCGGCGGCGACACCCCACCGCCATTGCCGGAGGGCAACCAGGGGATCGCATCCAGGTATCCGGGCGACCGGGGAATCGAAGCCGACCCGGCGGTCCTCTTCCATGATGATTTCGAATCGGGCGAGCCCCTTAAGAGATGGGACAACAGCTTCCAAAAGGCCGACATACGATTCGCTCAGGAGCCCGAGAACGTGCACGGAGGGAAGCGGGCCCTCGAGTTCACCGTTCCGAAACAGAAAGCGGAGCTCAGCGACGGAGTCGTCAAGGAACTCGGCAGCGGCCAGGACGTCGTGTTCATGCGGTACTATTCCAAGTTCGATAAGGGCTTCGACCAGACGGGCTCGAGCCACAATGGGGGGCTTCTGTCCGCCCAGGCGCCGGGCGTGCCCTATTCGACTCCAGGGGTGCGCGCCGATGGCCGAAACAAGTTCATCGTGAGCTTTGAGGACTGGCGCGGCAATGCCGCCACGACGCCGCCCGGCGAGCTGAATGTCTATGTCTACCACCCGGAGCAGCGCTCAGAGTACGGGGACCATTTCTTTCCCTCGGGCAACGTATTGCCCTACTCGACGCGCCCCGGAAATTTCGGGGCGCACTTCGTCGCCCGCCCCGACATAATTCCCGAGCTGGGCCGCTGGTACTGCTTCGAGCTGATGGTCAGGGCCAACACGGCGGCCCTGCGCGACGGCCGCATCGCCTGCTGGCTTGACGGCAAGCTGATCGCGGACTTTCCCAACCTGCGGCTGCGCGACGTCGACACCTTGAAGATCAACGCCGCCTCGTTGTGCCTGCACATCGGCAGCAACACGGTCCGCGAGAACAAGAAGTGGTACGACGATCTGGTCATCGCCACCGCCTATATCGGGCCCGTCGCGGAAACCAGATAGTGCAGCTAGAGGTGCGGTTTCCCGCGCCGCGAGGGCCGGCCCGCGCGAGATAGGCTCAATAAGGAGGCGCGATGCGTCGATTAGCAGGATTCTGGGCAGGGCCGTATTTACAAAAAGTTGATAGAGAATCCTGCTAGTATTCGGGTTAGCAATGAATGCATCTCAACTAGAACACCCTCAGACAGAATACGACCTGACGAGCACCAAGCGCGTCGTGGCGGCGATGCTCGCCTTGAGCCAGAATGATCCATGGGGAGCCGGAGGGACGTCCGTGCTAAACGCCGTCGACCAGGAAATCGCGAGGTACCGACTGACCGACGCGGATCCGCTGACGGACGACTGGAAGGCAAGTGAGATCCGGGCGAAGCTATGCGCTGCGGAAAGGGAAATGCGGTCGGAGGGGTTCCGTGAAGAGTCGGGACTGCGGCCATGGGGACTTCTGGTATCCACGACGGGCGCAGCCGCACTGACCGATGATCAAGGAAGCTCTCCCTTGCATTGGGCGGCCGAGAACAACGCATGGTACGCGATCCCTGCGAAGGCCCTGACCGCCGACGCGATGCTTCAGGCTAACGCCAGGAACGAGACGCCGTTCGGGATGGCCGCCAAGAAGCATGCGCTTCAGAATATTGGTGAGGATGCGCTGAAGAAGCTGGCGAGCTCACCAAGCCGGACGGGCGAGACTCCGCTGCATCATGCGGCCCGGTGCGGCTACCTCATGAGCCTTCCTCAGTCCCTGAAGGCCGAAGAGCTGCTCGGCCTTGAGGACGCAGAAGGATGCACGGTTCTTGAGAGGCACCGCGCGGCTATTCGCCCGACGGGCTAGGGGATAGAAACCGACGCCTGAGCGATTGCCAATTTATCGAAAACGTTGGCAGGCTGGTGACATTGCCGGTGGCTCTCGAAACGCGTGTTCGTAGATCCACCCGTATTCGGACACGAGGCAGTCGCATCCGTTGCCTTGCGGTTGTAAGACCATTCGTGCGTGTCTCGATCTTGGGAATGTTGCATCCCATTTTCGAAGTGGCGTTGCCCTGTCGGGCATACGGTGAATATGTAAGCTATTGCTTCCAAATCTTATGCGTCAGCCCTCATGTTTGGAACGTCACATGCTGAAACTCGGGGCATAGGCCCGATCCGCCAGCTGAATGGTCACTAAAAGTCACGCCACCCCATCAGTGAATTCCGCCCGCCGTTAACCCCCTCTCGCCATGAACAACCTGAGGCACGCCTTACGCAGGCTCCTTGCGTCGCCAGGATTCACCGTCGTCGTGATCCTCACCCTCGCTCTCGGCATCGGTGCGAACACAGCGGTCTTCAGCATCGTAAACGCCACGTTTCTGCGCCCGCTGCCGTATGCCGACCCGGACAACTTGGTGTTCCTCGCCGAGCGCAACGGCTCTGGAGACGACTTGGGCGTCTCGTATCCCGACTTCCTAGACTGGCACGCCCAGCAGGACGTCTTCTCCGGGCTCGCGCTCTATCATCCCGACTCCGCCAATCTGAAGACAGCCGAAGGCGCCGAGCTGGTATCCACCTGCCTGGTGTCTGGCGACTTCTTCTCGGTGCTGGACCTCCGTGTTGAGCAGGGCAGGGGTCTCGCCGAGGCCGACGACCGGGCCGGAGCGGCGCCGGTCGCCTGGGTGACGAGTGCGGCATGGCAAAGGTATTTCGCTGGTGACCATGGCCTCGTCGGGCGCACCATCCTGCTCGATGGACAGGCGGTCACGGTGGCCGGCATCCTGCCCGCAGCCTTCCGCTTTCACCGCAACGCCGACATTTTTCGGCCGCTTGCGCCGTACGCGAAGCAGCTCTTCATGACGATGCGGGCCAGTCACAATGATGCCTACGGGCTCGGGCGCCTGAAGCCGCACGGGAGCGCGGCGGCGGCCCAGGCGCAGATGGCGGCTATCGCCCAGCGGCTCGAGCGCGAGTATCCGAAGGAATGTGCCGGCATCGGCGCGCTCGTCATTCCGCTGCGCGAGAGGTTGGCGGGATCTGTGCGCACCCAGCTCCTCCTGTTGCTGGGGGCGGTGGGCATGGTGCTCCTGATCACCTGCCTCAATGTCGCCAACATGCTCCTGTCGCGGTCCCTCGCCCGCGAGCGGGAAATGGCGATCCGCACCGCCTTGGGCGCGTCCCGACTCCAGCTAATGGGCCAACTGCTGGCCGAGAGCCTGGTGCTCGCGACCGCCGGGGGGCTGGCCGGCATCCTGGTGGGGCTCTGGGGGAACAGCTTCGCGCGCCAGCTCATACCGTGGGAGATGCAGCCGGTGGCCGAGTCGTCCGGCGCGCTCGATGGCCGGGTTCTGCTTTTCGTCGCGGGAGCGACGCTGCTCACGGGCATCGGGTTCGGCACGGCGCCAGCCTGGCGGCTGTCACACACGAACCCCAACGACGCGCTCAAGAACATGCGCCGGACCGTGCGCACGCGCTTTGGTAGCTTCCGTCTCGGCGACCTGCTGGTGGTCGGCCAGATGGCCCTTGCACTGGTGCTGCTTGTCGGCGCCGGGCTGCTGGTGCGCAGTCTTCATCAGGTCCTGCAGGTTCCCTCGGGAATCCAGCCGGAGCGGGTCCTCACCCTGCAGGTGGCATCTCCGCCGGCGGCCAAGTGGCAGCAGGACCCCTTCAGCGTCACCACCTACTACGGCCGGATCGTTGACGCGGTGCGGGCCCTGCCGGAGGTCGAGACGGCGGCGTCGGTCACGGGCCTTCCGTTCACCTGGAATTCAAATACCATGGACTTCTACGTCGACGGCCAGCCCGTGCCCGAGCCCGACAAGATGTCCAGCGCAAGCCAGCACACGGTGAGCGCGGACTATTTCCGGACGCTGGGCATTCCCTTGTTGCGCGGCCGGACGTTTGACGGCCACGAGAAGCAGCCGGTTTTTCCGCCAGGGCTCGAGTTCTCGCCCCAGAACCTGACCGCCCTCTACAAGGGCGTGGCCTTTGACGGCGTCATTAGCCAGGGAATGGCGGAGAAGTACTGGCCGGGCCAGGATCCGGTTGGAAAGCGGTTTCGAATGGGACCCCCCGAGATGCAGCTTCCCTGGGTGACGATTGTCGGCGTCGTAGGCAGGACCACGCAATTCGGGCAGGACCGGGGCGATACCCCTGAATTCTACCTGTCGCTTCGCCAGTTTCCCATTCCCACGGGTTTCATCGTCGTGCGCACGCGACTGGACCCGGCGGCGGTGCTCGCCTCGGTGCGCGCGGCCGTCCAATCGGCCGTCAAGGACGAGCCGGTCTACGACGTGCAGCTGATGTCGGAACGCATGGCCGGCTTCGTGTCCGGCCGCCGGTTCAACATGGATCTCTTCGCGGTGTTCGCCGGCGTCGCGCTCCTGCTCACGTTGGTCGGCATTTACGGCATGCTCTCGTTCTTCGTCAGCCAGCGAACCCGTGAGGTCGGCATTCGAATGGCGCTCGGCGCCCAGCGCCGAGACGTACTGGTCGACGTACTGGCGCGCGGTCTAAGACTGATTGTCCCCGGGATTCTGCTTGGGCTCGGCGGGGCCTGGGCGGTCAGCCGCCTGCTGCAGAGCCAGCTGTTCGGAGTCACCGGCGTCGATCCCCTCACATATGTCGCCGGTTCGGTGAGCTTTCTGCTGGCGGCGCTGCTCTCCTGCTACTTGCCTGCCCGGCGCGCAACGCTCGTCAACCCGACTGAAGCGCTGCGCGCGGAGTGAGGATGATCCCATCATCGTGTTTGTCTGAATCGACAGGGTCCGAGCTTTCCCGGCCCCCCCATTCTTAACTAGTTCCAATCCCGAGGGGCCCTGGCTAATGTGCGGACTCCGTCCTTAGACGTCACACCTAGGTCGTCCGGTGACATGTTCTAACGCACGACGCAATCATCGCATGCTCCTTAGCCCGCCAGGTTGCAGTGGACAGTTCTCGTGGGACGATACATCGCGCAATCCAAATCCCCATGACACCACCGACAAGCGCGGACGGGAGCTTCGTTGTCGCAGTCAATCCCGTCGAAGAGGTTTCAAGCAGGTGCTTCGAAAAGGACCCTTTATCGCACAGCGATTGGCGCTCTAGTCAAAGCAGCAATCAATCGGGGCTCGGCGAGCATCTCCGCCTGTCGGTTCAGTACTTTGCGTTTGCCGTTCAATTCTCCCTAAAGTCCAATCAATCGGGATTCAATCCAGCTTCCCAGTCACCTAGATGGACGTACCTTATGATTGATCGTTTCAATTGGACGGCCGTTGCCGTCCTGGGTCTTTGCCCTTTGCTTCCTGCGGGATGGGCGCAAGGCACGCCTGGCATCGCCCCATCGCTCTCGCAATGGGTCGATCCGTTCATAGGAGCCGATAACGGGGGGGCGACCGTACCCGGTGCCGCGGTCCCCTTTGGTTTTGTCGAGCTCAGCCCGGATACGACTCACGGCGACACCAACGGCTACGCATCCGCTGGCGCAATCATCGGATTCAGCCATACCCATGTAAGCGGCACTGGCGGCGGCAGCAAGTACGGTAACTTCCGTGTGACGCCCATTGCTGGCCCGTTGTCGGTGGGAAACCTGAACTTCCCAAAAGCGCAAGAGCAGGCCTCACCGGGCTTTTACGCGGTGACGATCGCAGGCGATCATGGAGGGATCCGTTGTGAGCTGACGGCAAGCCGCCTCGTTGGAATGGAACGCTTCACTTTTCCGGCGGGCTCCGAGGGAACGCTTGTTATTGACGCCAGTTCCCACGTTCTCCTGTCGCAGCACGCCACCCATGCAGATGCGACCGTGCTGGACGCAACGCATCTGTCCGGAAGCGCAAGTTTTGTGGGCGGATGGAATCCGGCTCCGTACACCCTTTATTTCTACGCGGCACTTAGCCGCCCAGCGAATTGTTCCGGCACTTGGACGGCAAACATGGGCTCCGAGCACATCGAAGCCGGACTCAAGCACGTGGAGGAGGACCAGAACAGCGATTATCTCAACCGGCTCGGGGCCTTTGAGACCTTTGATACGACGAATGACCGAGTCGTCCTGATGAAGCTCGCCGTCTCCTTCATCAGCGTGGAGAAGGCCCGCGAGAACCTTGAGAACGAAATGCCGGGTTGGGATTTCGACTTGGCCCGGCGCCGCGCGCAGGACTCATGGGAGCAGGTCTTGGAGAAGATTCGAGTCTCCGGCGGCACCGAATCGCAGCGGCGGATCTTCTATACGGCGCTCTACCGCGCCCACTATATGCCCCACGACCTTACAGGTGAAAATGCCTGGTGGGCATCTACCGAACCCCATTACGAGGATTTCTACACACTTTGGGATACGTTCCGCACCCTTCATCCCTTACTGACCCTGATCCAACCGGACCGCCAAAGGGACATGATCCGATCCCTTCTGGACACCTACCGGCACACCGGCTGGCTCCCTGATGCGCGTGTTGCTGGGGCAAACGGCTTGACCCAGGGAGGCTCCAACAGCGATGTGCTCATTGCCGATGCCGTCATGAAGGGCATGACTGGCTTTGACTACAAGACCGCCTACGAGGCGTTGGCGAAAAACGCCGATATCGAGTCCGACCATCCGATGACAGAGGGCCGGCAGCTTGAGGACTACAAGCGGCTTGGGTATATGTCGCTCACGCAAAACCGCTCGGCATCGAGGACGCTCGAGTATGCATACGACGATTTCTGCGTCTCGGAGGTCGCGCGCGCCCTCGGCCGGAATGAGGACGCTGCGAAATATTTGAAGCGTTCATCAAATTGGGCGAATCTTTGGGATCCCGAAAAGCGCTGCATCCGCCCGCGCTACGCCGATGGCCGCTGGCTCGAGAATTTCAGCGGTGAAACGGAATACCCCGATACCAGCACGGCGGAATGGTGGGATGTGCCCTTTTATGAGGGATCCGCTCTCCAGTATTCGACATTCGTGCCGCATGACGTCCGCGGGCTGATCGGGCGGCTGGGAGGCGACGAGGCCTTCACGCTCTGGCTTGACGATCTTTTTGACCGCAAGCTCTACGATCCCACAAACGAGCAGGACCTGTTGGCCCCGTACCTCTACATCCATGCCGGCAGGCCGGACCGGACCGCGGACCGGGTGCGCACGCTGCTCGAGTCCGAATATCACGAGGGCAGGCGCGGCCTTCCCGGCAACGATGATTCGGGCACAATGTCATCCTGGTATGTTTGGGGAGCGATTGGGCTCTATCCTAACGCCGGGCAGGCATTCTATTACATTGGGAGCCCCGTGTTTCAGAGCGTCTCGGTCGATCTCGGCTCGGGGCGAAGTTTCATCATCGATGCGCCGGAAAGTTCCGTAAGCAACCGATACGTCCAGAACGCGGAACTGGATGGGAGGCCGTTGAATCGCGCATGGCTTTCACATGGCGAAATCGCCTCCGGAGGACGCCTTGTTCTGCACATGGGACCCGTTCGCTCGAATTGGGGCGAGGTCGAACGCCCCCCATCGACATCAGCCCCGCAGCCGACTGCCGCATTGGATCACTGACCAGTCATTGGACTCCGGCGGAGTGAAGAATCGAGTGTTCCAATAGGTACCGGATTTTGGACACATAGATCTCATTTCACCGGGGACGCCTTGACATTCTACACATAAAAGATGTAGACATCCTAGGTATCTTATGGAATCAGAAAAATCCGACCTACTTCAGGGAACGCTGGACATGCTGATCCTCAAGGTCGTCGCCTTGGGCCCAATTCACGGCTATGCGATTTCGAAGCGCATTCAGCAGGTCTCGAAGGATGCGCTTCAAATCCAGCAGGGTTCCCTGTACCCGGCACTGCATCGGCTGGAGAAGCGCAAGCTGCTCTGCGCCGAATGGCGCGAGGCCGAAAGCGGACGGGAGGCCAAGTTCTATTCCCTCACGGCTGCGGGCAGAAAGCAGCTTGGAGTTGAGGAATCGGATTGGGAGCGCCTGTCGGAGGCGATCCGGTTGGTCATGCGCGTGGATCAAGCCTAAGAGAGCTATGCGGTGGCAATTGCCAATCTTCCGCCGTCAAGAGCAGGAGCGAAGGCTCGATTCGGAGCTGCGTCTTCACATTGAGCAGCAGGTGTCGAACAACCTGTTGTCGGGAATGACCCAGGAGGAGGCCCGGCGAAATGCGATGATTGAATTCGGTGGACTTGACCAGATCAAGGAGGAGTGTCGCGACGCCTCCGGCGGCCTTTGGCTAGACACTTTGCTCCAGGACATTCGGTTTGGCCTCCGAACCCTTTTCAAGTCGCCGGGATTCACAATCACTGCGCTGGCGACGATTGGCGTCGGAATAGGCGCGAATGCGGCGATCTTCAGCTTTGTCGACAACGTGATCCTCAAGCCACTGCCGTACCCGGATCCGGACGGGATCCAATACCTTTACGAAGTGAAGCCCGATCATAGCTGGTGCAATATTTCGACCCTCAACTTTCTCGACTGGCAGAAGGAAAATGGGGCCTTTAGCTACGTCGCGGGAAACATGTGGGCCCCGGCGACGCTCACTGGGGTCGAACAGCCTGTGTTGTTGCAGGGGCAGAAGGTCTCGGCGCATTTTTTCGATATTTTTGGCGTCAAGACGGCCCTCGGCAGAACGTTTGTGGAAGGCGAAGATCAATTGGGACGCGACCACGTCGCAGTCATCACCAATTCGCTGTGGATGTCCCAATTCGCGTCAGACCCGGGAATCATAGGACGATCGATCACCTTGGATGGCGAGTCCTATACGGTGATCGGGGTCCTTGCCCAGGGAAGCCCGTTCGAGCGGAGCTACTATCAGGTCTGGAGGCCGCTCTCGATCGCTCCGGAGAACCTGTCGCGCGACCTCCACACACTGATGGCATTCGGAAGACTGAAGCCGGGTGTCACGTTGCAGCAAGCGCGCACGCAGATGAACGCAATCGCAATCTCCATTGCACGTGATTTTCCAAAATCAAACAAGGGCTGGGGTATCGGAATTTTGCCGCTCACCTCAGGCTACGTTGGTGGGGACACGACGCAGTCCCTCTATGTGCTCATGGCTGCGGTCGGGATGGTGCTCCTGATCGCGTGCGCAAACCTTGCAAATATCACGCTCGCTAGAGGGATCGTCAGGGAGCGGGAGGTGGCTGTGCGCGCCGCGCTTGGCGCCAGTCGCCTAAGGCTCGTCCGCCAACTTCTCACCGAGAGCCTGCTGCTGTCATTTTGCGGAGGAGCCCTCGGACTGCTTTTTGCCTACGGCGGCATCGCGGCAATCAAGGCGGCAATACCGCCTTACTGGCTGCCTGCGGAGGCCAATGTTGAAATGGATGGCCGTGTGTTGCTTTTCACGATCGGATTGGCGGCGCTCACGGGGCTCGTATTTGGCCTGATTCCGGCGATGAGGGCGTCGCGGCCGGACCTAACAAACTCCATAAGGCAGGGCGGATTTGGAGCCAGTATGGGACGTTCGCGGAATATGCTACGCGCCTCGCTGGTCATTATCGAGGTTGGCCTGGCTTCGGCGCTCCTTTGTTGCTCCGGTCTCCTTATCCGCAGCTTCCTTAAGTTGCAGCGGGTTGAACTCGGATTTGATCCGACAAACGTGGTTGCGGCTGGCCTGCCGGTATCGGACAAGCGATTTCCTACGGGGGAGCGTCTGAACCTGTACCTGCACCAGATTTTGGACCGTGTGGGTGCCCTTCCGGGCGTTCAGGATGTCGCGCTGACTTCGAGCGTGCCCCTTGGGGGACCAGGCTGGGGCATGCCCTTCCAGATCGTCGGCTCAAAGGCGATCGATGTCGCTAATCGCCCTTGGTGTTTTGTGAAGATGGTTTCCCCGTCTTATTTCCGGACCATCGGGATGAGACTCGTCAAGGGTCGATCGCTGAACGACCGAGACGTGAAAGGCGCCCAAATGGCAGTCGTCATCAATCAATCTCTGGCCAAGAAGTTTTTCCCTAACGACGACCCGATTGGGAAACAGCTGTCCATTCAGGAGATTCGTTATGCTTCAAACCTATTCGGGCCCGATGTCTCATGGCAGGTGGTCGGGGTGGCAGCCGACGAGAGAATCCAGGGACTTTCCGACAGGAATGAAAGCATGCCAGGCATCTATGTGACGGATGACCAATGCCCTCAGGGTATGCATTCGCTGGTGGTGCGCGGTTCAATGGCCGCTTCGCTGCTACAGCGCTCAATTGCAAACGCCGTCCATGAGGTGGACAAGGACCAAGTGCTGGACGGAATGAGGGCGCTCGAGGAATCCAAGTCCGAATCCCTCGGCTCCGACCGCCTTCGCACATCGGTTCTCTCGATCTTTTCGGCCGTCGCGCTGTTGCTCTCAGCAATAGGCCTATACGGCGTAATCTCCTATTCGGTGGTGCAGCGCACGCGCGAGATAGGGATCCGCACGGCGCTTGGTGCAACCTCGCGGAATATCCTTGGGCTTGTTCTGCGAAATGGAATTGCTCTCACGGGAATCGGCCTGCTCATGGGTGTCCTCAGTGCGCTGGGCATTGCGCAGTTCCTATCCTACATGCTGTTCAATGTAGAGAAATACGATCCGATCACGATGGGAGCGGTGGTCGGCATCCTGATGGTCATGGCATTCCTTGCCTGCATCATCCCGGCGAGACGCGCTGCCAGGATCAACTCGATCGTCGCATTGAGATACGAATAGCCAGTTGGGAATAGGTGTTCCCAAAAGGACCGTTAATTGGACAAGGTTGCTTATCCCTTGACTATCTACGTCATGATCAGGATAACCTAGAATATCTAGGGAAAGAATTGCCATGGCCAAACCCGAATTACTTTCTGGGACTCTCGACCTGCTCGTGTTGCAGGTTCTTAACGGCGGGCCCTTGCACGGCTTCGCCATCGCCGAACGAATTCACGCCCTTTCCAAGGAGGTGTTGATCGTGGAGGAGGGCTCCCTCTACCCGTCTCTTTACCGCATGGAGGAGAAGGGGTGGATAGAGCCGGAGTGGGGCCAGTCCGACAAAGGACGGCGCGCAAAGTTCTACAGCCTGACGAAGGAGGGTCGGAAGCAGCTGACTGCGGAACGCCAGACATGGGACCGCATCGCCCTCGCGATTTCGGACGTGCTTGGGAACGCCTGATTCCGGATGAAACTGGCCAGGAAATTCCGGTTCTGGTTCGGCGGCCTGTTCTCCAAGGGAAAGTTCAACGCCGATATGGAGGAGGAGATGCGGCTGCATCTTGAGCTCCGCATAGAGAAGAACATCGCTGCGGGGATGGATCCGGAGGAGGCGCGTCACGCGGCGCTCCGCGGTTTCGGCGGAGCCGACCAGATCAAGGAGCTATGCCGCGACGGAACGGGGTGGAGATTTGCCGAGAACATCTTCCGCGACATCCGATTTGGCGCGCGCGCCCTGAGAAAGAGCCCGGGGTTCAGTCTGACCGCGGTACTCACGCTGGCCCTTTGCGTCGGAGCCAACACGGCGATATTCTCGGTCATCTACGCCCTGCTGCTGAAGCCGCTGCCATTCCCCGCGCCAGGCAGGATTGTGGAGATATACAACATCTTCCCGAAGGCCGGGCTTCCCAAGGAGCCCTGTAGCATAATCCAATACCAGGAATACAAGAGTCAGACCGTCTCCTACGAAACCGTGGGATTGTGGAGCTCGAACATCGTGATGCTGGGCGCGGAGGGCTCGGCGGACAGGGTCACCGAGGCCTTTTGCACGCCCGAGATGTTCGACATCCTTGGGGCGAAGCCGGTTATCGGGAGCTTCTTCACACTCGAGAACGATCGCGTGGGCGAGGACAAGGTCATCGTCCTTACCCAGTCGTTCTGGGAATCGCACTTCGCCGAAGACCCGGCGGTCTGCTCCAAGACGATGCGGATCGACGGCGAGACGTACCGCATCATCGGGGTGGCCCCGCGGGCCATCGAGGCCTTTGACGTCCGCGCAAATTTCATAAAGCCGCTCTCTTGGTCGATGCGCTCGGTGTCCCAGTACTCTAGGTTTGCGCTCAACACTCAGCTCTATGCGCGGCTCAAGGCGGATCATTCGCCAGGCAGCGCCCTGTCAGAGGCAACGGCGGTCGAGCGCCGCTATTACGAGGTGGCTCCCGCGAACATGAAGGCCTTCCTCGACAATTCCGGGCACGCAATGGCCGTTGTTCCCATCCAGGACGAGCGCACGCGGCCGGTCACCTCCTCGCTGGTCCTGCTTCAGGGCGCCGCCGTGTTCGTCCTGCTGGTGGGATGCGTGAACATCGCCAATCTCCTTCTGGCGCGGACGAACAGCCGCCAGCATGAGATCGCGATCCGATCCGCATTGGGCGCGAGCCGCCGGGCCATCGTCCTTCAGTTCATGACCGAGTACCTGCTGCTGATCGTGCTCGGGATCGTCGTAGGCGTTGGAATCGCGCTGGCCTGCCTTCCGTTCGCCAATCACTTCATCGTCAAGGTACTTCCGAACACGCTGCCGGTGAAGCTCGATGCAGGTGCGCTCTCGATCGCCACCGGCCTCTTTCTCCTCGTGGGGCTTGTCGTGGGGTTCCTGCCGGTGCTCAGCATCCTTCGCACCAAGCTCACGGGCGGAATCCCGGTCAATGTCAGGGGCTCGTCGGGAGGCCCGGGGATCAAGGTGTTCAGCAGCCTGCTCGTCACGGGCCAGATTTCGGCCGCCCTCGTCCTATTGAGCGGAGCCGGCCTCCTTGCGCGCAGCTTCGAAAAGGCGATCTCCGTCGACCCTGGGTTCGACGCGGCGAACGTCCTGACGGCGAACATCGCGGTGCCGGGGGCCTATCGCCAGGAGCAGCGATGGCCCGGGTTCCAGGAGCGGCTCCTCCAGGCGATCCGGGAGATTCCCGGAGTGGAGTCCGCGGCTGTCGCGACGAGCGTCCCGTTTCGCGGCGTGGACAATAGCAACCCCTTTGTGATCAAGGACAGCAAGCTTCCCCCGGGCTCGCCTCAGCCGGTTGCCCAGTTCATCGGGGTCTCTGCGGACTACTTCAGAACTCTCCACATTCAGCTCCTGGAGGGGCGGTTCTTTGACGAGTCCGATGCGGCTGCCGGCAGGCGCGCCCATGTTGTCGACGAGCGATTTGCGCGGAAGTACTTTCCCTGGCGCTCGGCGGCGGGGGGACGGTTCGCATACGATCGGGCTCCGGACCAGCCGCCGGAAAAGGAGTCCGACGTGCCGATAATCGTCGGCGTTGTGCGATGGGTTCCGCACAACGGCGTCGAGGACAGGAGCGACAATCCCTTCATCTACTACCCCATCGCCAGCAAGGTCCAAGAGGGGCTGAGCCTCCTGGTTCGCTCGGACCGGAAGCCGAGCGACATCCTTCCTGTCCTCCGCGAAAAGATCCGGGGCGTCGACGCCTCAATCCCGTTGTTCGACGTAAGCACCTTGCAGGACGCCGTCGACGGGTCCTTTGAGAACCGAAAGGCCATATTGATAGTCCTCGGCGGCTTTGCGGCCGTGGCCCTCCTGCTCTCAGCCATCGGGATCTACGGCGTCCTTGCATATGATGTCTCGCTGCGGACCCGGGAGATCGGCATCCGCGGGGCGATTGGGGCTTCGCGACCGCAGATCATGCGCCTCATCATGCGCCAGGCTGCGGGGAAGATTGTGGCTGGGTCTCTACTGGGTCTGGTTAGCGCTGTGATGCTAAGCCGCTACATTGCCGACTTGCTCTACGAATTGAGTCCCACCGATCCATTGGCCTATGCTTCCGTGTCCATACTGCTTGTGGCAGTCGCATTATTCGCAAGCTATCTGCCGGCCCGCCGTGCCGCCGGCATTGACCCTATTCGCGCTCTGCGGGCGGAGTAACAATTCCGCGCACAAAGCGTCAGGGGCTTCTACAAACCGATCGCGACAGCGATTCAATAAGGACCCTTTATCGTCGCGCTCCCGAAAACCACAACCCGCGTATGAAAACAACGTCTCCGCCAATTACGTCATTTAGCGGAGAATGCCCGGTAACTGCGTTCCCGTGAGGGGGCGTGGAGAGCAACCGCAAGCAAGGCAGGCAGCTCGTAACGAAAGTGAAGCCCATCCAATGAGCCTCGATAGACCAAATCCCATGGAGCCGAGCCTCTCAATAAAGGGCGAA
>Ga0265313_10002383_pt1 | contig 16313 bp, 15 predicted proteins | sample 4123metaG_FD_203122 | JGI IMG/M metagenome (GOLD analysis project Ga0265313, IMG submission 203122) | Rhizosphere microbial communities from Carex aquatilis grown in University of Washington, Seatle, WA, United States - 4-1-23 metaG | ecosystem: Host-associated > Plants > Roots > Rhizosphere >...
GAATGAACAACAAACAGGCCGCCGCGTTTCTGGAGTCACTCGCGGACGTAGCGATCAAAGAGACCAAAAAGAACGGTATTTTCATTGTGCCGGGTCTGGGCCGTCTGGTGAAGTCCAACCGCAAAGCGCGTATGGGCCGCAATCCGCAGACCGGCGAAGCAATCAAGATTGCTGCCAAGACCGTGGTGAAGTTCCGCGTAGCCAAGGCCGCGAAAGACGCGATTGCCCCCAAGAAGTAGTTCCATTTTCCTGAAACAGAGGCCGGCCGAGCGCCGGCCTTTTTCATGCAGTGGATAGCGGTTCGTGGATAGTTGCCGGTTCGCTATCTCATAAATCCGCCGAGCCTCGGTCAGAAGCAACCAGGAACTAGGCACTGTCGGCTCTCTGGATTAACGCCGCAAAGAACCCGTCGCAGGGATGTATGCCCGGCAGCGTGCGCAAGAACTTCCCGCTGAGCAGCGAATCTACGTCACTCCAAACAAGCTCTCCATTCTCCCGCAGAAGCTCCAGGTCCTCCCGGCAATCACGCAACTGAAATTCGGTCGTGTCGCTCAGCACCTCCTCAATCACCGCCTCGTTCTCCTCGCGCTCCAGCGAGCAGGTGGAATACACCGCGCGGCCACCGGGCGTGAGTTGTTGCAGCGCAGCGCGAAGGATAGCGGCCTGCTTCGCGTGCAACTCGTTCAGGGCCTCTGGCCTGAGCCGCCATTTGATTTCAGGATTGTGCGCCAGCGTCCCCGTGCCTGAACACGGTACGTCGGCCAGCACGCGGTCGAACCCGCCCTGGAGTGGCAGCTTCAACGCATCCGCATTGATCACCTGCACATTCGTCGCATGGACCCGTCGGCGCAGCAGCTCGGCGCGATGCGCGTGCAGCTCCGCGGCAATGATTTCTGCTGTCGGATTTCGCGCTGCCAGGGCGGCGGTTTTCCCGCCGGGAGCGGCGCAGCAATCGAGCAGGCGAGAACCTGTGCCTACCAACGCAGCCACGAGTTGCGATCCCTCGTCCTGAATGAAGACGCGGCCTTCGCGAAAAGCGCGCGTCCCCGTGATGTCGCCACCGGTGACGATTCGCGCGTTGGCCAGCAGCGCCCCGGGAGCGAGTTCGATTCCCTCACTCCGCAGTTCGCCCTCAATTTCCGAGTTGTCGAGACGAATGGCGGTGTGGGGTATCCGCTGGTCGAATTCGCAGATCCCTTGGGCGCGTTCTTCGCCGAATTGCGCTACCCAACGCTCGACCAGCCATTCGGGATGAGCAAACTTCTTCGCTAGCGAGCTTTCCGGCGCCTCGCCGGAGGAGCCGGCACTTGCCAGCTTGCGCAGCACGGCATTGGCAAACGGCGCTGCCGACCGCTTCTTTGCGCGCTTCACCAACTCCACACTCTCATTGATTGCAGCCCGCGCCGGCACGCGATTCAAGAACTGCAACTGGTAAGCTCCCAGCCGCAGGGCGTTCAATACCTCGATGTCCAATTTGTTGAGCAGCCGCGCAGCCGCCGAAGCGATCTCATCGTCCAGCCGCGAGCGCCAGCGCAGCACGCCCATCGCCAGCTCGGTCGTGAGAGCGCGGTCGGGCAGTGCGAGTTTGTCGAGCCGATCGGAATGCAGCAGTTCGCTAGCATACGCGTCCTGCTGATCGACGCGCATCAGGATGTCGAAGGCAGCGGCGCGTGCGGGGGAAACTGGCATAGGGCAGCAACTAGCTACTACAAGCTGTCTCAGAAATCCGCTTTGAAAGGGCGCGGCGGAAGTGAGTGCGTGAGAACTGTGTCGTCCCCTGAAGGGACTCTGGTCGATTTCCCACTGTACCCAGGGCTTACGCCCTGGGCTAACAGCAATTCCGCCCCTGCGGGGCTGATTTTCAGCCATTCAATCCACCGAGGCAAACGAAACATAGCTCTCACCCACACTTAGCCCCTGAGGTACCGATTGCTCAAGACTAACGTCAACCGGCCCCCAGTATCTCATCGGTGCGCGGCCGGTAACCATTGATGAAATCGCGAGCGCTCATCCGCTTCTTGCCTTCGACTTGCAGGTCGATGACTTCCAGCGCCGTTCCATGTGCAAAGCCCAGGAGCAAATGTTCGTCGGCAATCCGGAAATGTGCGCGCGCGGTACCGCCAGCTTCGTGCGCTGGCTTGGCTGCATGGACGTGCAGCATCTTGCCGCGAAAGGTGGTGAAAGCTCCGGGCCAGGGCTGGAATCCGCGCAGGCGGTTCCAAGCTTCCACTGCGCTGCGCGAGAAATCGATCAGCCCATCTTCGCGCTTGAGAATCGGCGCGAGTGTTGCCTTGTCGTTGTCCTGCGGACGCGGAGTGAGCGTGCCGCTCTTCAGTCCGGCTAAGGTCGTAATCATCAACTCCGCGCCGGTTTGCGCCAGCCGCGGCGCCAGCGTCAGCGCCGTATCTTCGGGCGCAATCCGCTCTTCCGATTGCAGCAGGATGTCGCCGGTGTCGAGTCCGGCGTCGATGCGCATGGTAGTCACGCCGGTCACGCTCTCGCCATTCGCAATCGCCCACTGGATGGGCGCCGCGCCGCGATACTTCGGCAGCAGCGAGGCATGCAGGTTGATGTTGCCTATTTTCGGCAGGTCGATCATCCACTGCGGAATGATGCGTCCGTAGCCGACGACGATGATCGCCTCCGGCGCGAGGCTTTCCAATTGCGCGCGAAACTCCGGGTTGTTCTTGATTTTCTCCGGCTGCGCAATTGGTAAGTTCAACACGAGTGCGGCTCGCTTCACCGGCGACGCTGCCAGCGCCATGCCGCGTCCACTGGGCCGGTCAGGTTGGGTCGCGACCAGCTTGACGCGGAAGCCTGCGCTGACCAGCTTCTCCAGTGTAGGCACTGCGAAGAGCGGCGTTCCGCAGAACACCAGGTCCATCATGGCCGCGTTACCATTCGCCCTGCTTGATCAGCTTGCGGACCTTGCGTTTCATCAGGTCGCGCTTCAGGGCGCTGATGTGGCTGATGTAGAGCTTGCCGTCGAGATGGTCGGTTTCGTGGACCAGGGCCCGCGCCAGCAGATCCTCTCCGCTGACCTCGAACGTCTTGCCGTGCACGTCCTGGGCCCGAGCGGTTACCAGACGCGGCCGCGTGACCTTCTCGCGAAACTCGGGCAGGCTGAGGCAGCCTTCATTGGAGGTGAGCCGGCCTTCGGTGTGAATGATCTCGGGATTGACCAGCACAATCTTTGACTTGGGATCTTCCTTAAAGGTGACGTCGATTACCGCGATGCGCTTGCTGATCCCAATCTGCGGGGCCGCCAGCCCCACACCTTGCGCGGCGTACATGCTCTCGAACATGTCGTCGACGAGCTTCCGCAGCTCGGCGTCAAAAACCGTAATGGCGGCGGCCGGCTTCTCCAGGACCGGGTCGCCGAATTTCACGATGGGATAGATCATTTAGAAGTTTCGTAGTTGTTGGCAGTAGCCGTCGAAATTGCGCCGCACTTCCAGCATGGAATCGCCTCCGAACTTCTCTAGCGCACAGCGTGCCAGGGTGAGCGCTACCATGGCCTCGGCTGCGACTCCCGCCGCCGGTACCACGCACACATCAGAACGCTCGTAGGCGGCCTTCACCGGTTCCCGGCTGGCAAAATCCACCGAGCCCAGAGGCCGGCGCAGCGTCGAAATCGGCTTCAGGTAACCGCGTACCCGGATGTCCTCGCCGTTGGAGACGCCGCCTTCCAACCCGCCGGCGTGATTCGACGCCCGCGTGAAACCGGTGAACCCGCCGGCGCGCTCGCGCTCGTATCCTATTTCATCATGCACGGTCGAGCCCAGCGAAGCCGCCGCGCGCACCGCGTCTCCGATCTCCACCGCCTTCACCGCCTGCAACGACATCACCGCGGCGGCCAGTTGCGCGTCGAGGCGCTCGTCCCAGTTCGCGTAGGTGCCGAGTCCGGGGGGCACGTCGTGCCCGACCACCTCGAAAATACCGCCTACGGAGTCGCCGGTACGCAAAGCGAGGTCCACCTGCTCCTTCATGCGCGCCTCGGTTTCAGGGTCGGCGCAACTGAGTAGCACTTCTTCCTTCGCCGCCAAAGCCTGGATCGCCTTCCATGTCACCGGCGCGTCCAGCCGCGCCGACCCCACCGCAATCACATGGCTCAGCACCTCGATACCAAGCTCGCGCAGCATCGACTTGGCGACGGCTCCCGCTGCGACCCGGGCGGCCGATTCGCGCGCCGACGCCCGCTCCAGCACATAACGCGCCTCGGTGAAGTTGTACTTCACCGCTCCTGCCAGATCAGCGTGACCCGGGCGCGGCGAAGCCACGCGCTTGTGCTTCGTCGGGTCGCCTTGCTCGACGGGAAGCGACTCCGTCCAGTTCTGCCAGTCTTTGTTGGCTAGGACGATGGCGATGGGCGAGCCTATGGTTTTGCCGTGACGCACGCCGCTCAGGATATGTGCTGAGTCGCGTTCGATGCGCATGCGCCCGCCACGGCCGTAGCCCTGCTGACGCCGCCACAGTTCGCGATTGACGAACTCGAGGTCTACCACGAGCCCGGCGGGCATGCCCGAAAGCAGCGCCACCAGCGCTTCTCCATGTGATTCACCGGCGGTGGAAAACCTAAGCATAGGAAGGCTGATTGTAGCCGATGGACTTGGTATTTCGCACTTGCGGCGGCTCCGCGACATCAACTTCGCACCGCGACCAGAGTGGCTGGCATCTAACCAAACGCCAAGGCACTTCGTCACTCTCGGCAGCGCTGTAGGTTGCTGTTTACCCCTGCGGTGTGCGAGAGTGTGAATTCCTGTGGTAGTAGGCTCGTTCCAAGAATGACAAAGAAGATCAAAACGAAGTCATGCGAAGACGCTGTCTCCTGGTTTCGCGACCATGGGTTCGACCTTCTGCAGGCCCCCGGTTCGAACGATCGTGTCTTCCTGAAGAAGTACAACGTCTCGGCTGCGATTGAGCGCACGGCTGACGGCGGAGTACGCATCTTCGCCTATCCCGGATACCTCATCGGCGGCGAGATCTCCAAGCTGGTGGATCATGGCTACCAGAAATTCCTGAAAACCACCAAGACCGAAGTCCCTGCGACCGCCGACCACCTGAAAGCGCTGCACGAGTTTGCCGAGGAGTTGAAGGAAGGCACCGGCGGGGTGAGCCTCTATAACGAAGGCCTGGGCACGGTCAGCGAATCCTACATGTACGATCGCGTGCTCAACCGCGACCTGCCGGAGTCGGAACGGCCACAGCGTCCCTGGCAGGAGACTCCTGGCAAACGCCCCGCCTGATTGTCTCCTTCGCGATGTCATCCATCCGATTGAGGTTCTAACTACACACAAAACTACCTGCTTCCGTGTAACCCCGCTTTGCTAATTTGCTATCCAATTCTTAAGTGGCGAGGCTTGGACTCGGCGCGAATTTCTCCAGGAGGAGCAGGCTGATGAGCTACTTGTCGTCGACGATGCGCTCGACAATGCGGTCAATGGTGTCGAGGGTCTTCTTGGTCGCCATGTTGCCGTTGTTGGTGATCACGGAAAACGCGATGCGTTCGCCCCTCTGCGTGGTGGCGTATCCGGAAAGCGAATACACGTGCGACAGCGAGCCGGTCTTGGCGCGCACCGCACCCGCCGCTGGTGGGTTGCGAAAGCGCTCGGCGAGCGAGCCATCGACACCCCCGACCGGCAGCGTGTCTTCGTACTGCTTGCCCCAAGGCTGCTGATGACAGTAGCGCAGCAGCGTGACGACCGCCGCCGGCGTCACCAGGTCTTCACGCGAAAGTCCGGAACCGTCGAAGAATACGAACTGGTCGGGCTTGATACCCGCGGTGATCAGGAATCCGCGCAACACTTCCAGTCCGCCTGCGATCGAGCCTGACGTTCCTTTCTCTTTGCCGAGCAGCCGCAGCATGAGTTCAGCGTGCAGGTTCTGGCTGACCTTGTTGATCACCCGCAGGTCCTGCGCGACCGGCTGCGACTCGTAGCTGGCAAGCACCAGCGGCCCCGGAATCGCAGGGCGCGTCGAGGAGCCACCGCCGGACGCGATCGAGGTGACGCTGAAGGTCTGGGTGGAAGCCAGTTCAGTGTGATGGGTGCGCGCGCGGCCGTAGATGGTGACGCCGCGCTCCTCCAGCAGCTGGCGGAACAGCCGCGCCGTAAAGTCTGCCGGATCCTCGATGGCCAGAGCCTCGCTGAATCCCGGATCGTCCTGCGGAATGTTGCCCCAGAACGTAATTTGGTTCGAGCCCGGCTCGCGATTGATGCTGACGGTGCGCGGTCCCGTACCCTGCGGCGTCGTCATCACCCGGTTGTCAATTTTGTAGTACTCCGGAAACGGCGTGATGTTGAGGAACGCTCGCTCGCCCGTGTGATCGGCCGGCATGAGGTTGACGAAGATGACGTTGTCGTTGACGGTGAGCGCCGAAACCGGAGCGCCCCATTCGCGCGCCAGGTCGTCCTGTGACCAGCCTTCGCTGTAGCGCTCGAAGACGAAGTAAGAGTCGTCGGCCACGATGTCGCCGTCAATGTACTTCAGACCGTGCAGCACCAGTTGATCGGCGAGCTGCTGCAACACCTGGATCGGCGGCGCTCGGCGCTCGGTGCGCAGATTGTAGGGCAAAGTGCGCCCGGAAAGGTTGGGGTCGCCGCGTCCGACCACAACCAGATCGGCGTCGAGCCGGCCGTACTTGTCGAGCGAACCCACAGTTTCGACCGTGGTCCGGAAGCGATAGTCGGGTCCGATCAGCGCGAAGACGGCTGCGGTGGTGAAGAGCTTGGCGTTGGATGCCGGCGTGAACAGCTTGTCCTGGTTCAGACCGAAGATTGGCCTGCCGCTGTCGAGCGAGACCGCGTAAATTCCCCAGAAACCGCGCGCCACCTCGGGATCGCTGAGCACCTGCTCGATGTCATGACTCAGCTTCCTGGGGCCTTGCGATTGCTCCGCGAGCTTCTTCTGGCTGGCTGCAAAGCTCGGCGACAACAGCGCGAGGATCAGGATGATACGAGCGAAATAGCGGACCCGATACATAACCTACTACTTCGATTCTAGCACCCACTACAAAATGCCGATTCACTCTGCACGGCGGTTTGCAGCCGCGCGTCCAAGTACAATCGGGGCATGCGCCCTCCCTATCGCTGGCAATTGCGCTCGCGTGTTCTGGAACTAGGGCAGCGCACACTGGTCATGGGCGTGGTAAACGTCACGCCCGATTCCTTTTCCGATGGCGGCAAGTTCCTCGACGCAGAATCCGCGATTGCACACGCATTACGGCTGCTGGATGAGGGCGCCGACATTGTCGACATCGGTGGCGAATCCACTCGCCCAGGAGCGCCGGTCGCGATTGGCGATGCTGGCGCAACCTCAGCGCCCGTCAGCGAAGAGGAAGAATTACGGCGGATCATTCCGGTAATGCAAGGCGTTCTGCGCGCGCGTCCAGACACCGTAATTTCGGTGGACACCTACAAGTCGGGAGTCGCGCGAGCGGCTATCGGCGCGGGAGCGGAGATTGTCAACGACGTCAGCGCCTTCCAGTGGGACACGCAGATGGCCCGCACCTGCGCTGAGCTGGAATGTGGCGTTGTGATGATGCATACTCGCGGCCGCCCGCAAGAGTGGCACAATCTGCCGCGCGAGTCCAACCTGGTCGCGAGGGTGGAACATGATCTCGCGAACTGGGCTCAACTCGCCTTCGAGCGCGGTGTCCGGCGCGACCGCATCGTACTTGATCCGGGCTTTGGTTTCGGTAAGAACTTCGAAGAGAACTATCCCCTGCTGGCGCACTTGGACCAGCTGCAACGGCTGGGATTTCCGTTGTTGGCGGGAACGTCGCGCAAGTCGTTTGTCGGGCGGACCGTCGGCAAGCGCAACGGCAAAGATGCACCGCCGGACGAACGCCTCTACGGCTCGCTGGCCGCGATGGTGGCGGCGATCCTGCGTGGAGCGCATATTGTGCGCGTCCATGACGTGAAACCCGCAGTGGAAGCAGCAGCAGTAGCCGACGAGATCCTGGTAGCGACACCTTGACCAATTTCGAACAGCTATCCTCTGATCCGCGAGTTACGGTCCGTCGCACGGGGACACCCAGCACCGGCGGCTGTGTTGTCTACTGGATGCAGCGTGCCCAGCGCGCACTCGACAATCCAGCCCTCGACATTGCTGTCGAGGCTGCGAACGCCTTGCGCCAGCCCGCCATCATCTTTTTTGCGCCGGTGCCGTTCTATCCGCATGCCAATTTGCGGCATTACTCGTTCCTGGCCCAGGGCATTCCCGAAACTGCTGAACGAGCCCGCCAGCGTGGGGTAGGCTTTGTGCTGCGAAGCTACCCAAATCACTCGCTGCTGAAGTTCTGCAGCGAGGTAAAGGCCTCGCTGGTGATTGCCGACGAGAATCCCATGCGGGAGCCGGCGCGTTGGCGCGAACTGGCGGCCAAACGGCTTAGCGTACCTCTATGGACAGTGGACGCGGACGCCATAGTTCCGTCGAAGCTCCTAGAGAAGGAGCAGTATTCCGCGCGCATCATTCGCCCGCGACTACAAGGGCGGATGAAAGAATTTCTTGCTCCGCCACGCAATCCCGAGGCAAAGGTTCCATGGCAAAAACCACCGAGGCTGCGCACCCTCTCCGATGACGGGTCGATCGACATCACAGAAGACTGGAAAAGCCTCGACCGCTCGGTGCAGCCCGTGGGTTCGATTCGCGGCGGCACGGGCGAAGCGCTCAAGCTGCTGCAGGATTTCGTGCTCCACAAGCTGACGCACTATCCTGATCGCCACGGTAAACCTGAGTTGGACGGAACCAGCCGCCTTTCGCCGGGTCTCCATTTCGGACACATCGGTCCGCATACGATAGCGCTCGCGGTCGAGCGGGCCAAGGCGCCGCGATGCGCAAAAGACGATTTCCTGGATCAGCTCATCACCTGGCGTGAATTGTCCATTAACTTCGTGCGCTTCAACCCACTGTACGACTCCATCGAAAGCGCTCCTGCCTGGGCACATCGCACCCTGGGTAAGCATGCCCGCGACCGACGGCCGGTGGGGTACTCGCGCGCGCAGTTGGAAAATGCCGAAACTCACGATGAACTCTGGAATGCCGCCCAGTTCCAGATGCTCCATTCCGGGTGGATGCACAACTACATGCGCATGTACTGGGCCAAGAAAATCCTGGAATGGAGCCCGTCCCCTGCGGTCGCCTACCAAACGGCGATCTATTTGAATGACAAGTACTTTCTCGACGGGCGCGATCCCAACGGTTACGCGGGGATTGCCTGGTCGATTGCCGGCAAGTTCGACCGGCCATGGTTCGACAGGCCTATCTTCGGCTCGATTCGCTATATGTCGGGCCGGGCGGCGGCGAAGAAGTTCGATGCGAAGAAATACATTCAGCAGATGGTGGAACTGGCGGGAAGAAGTACGTAGCCGAGGCTGTTCCCATGAAAGCCGCGCCCCAAGCTACGGTGCGATCTTCAGGCTGACCAGGAACGTACTTCCCCAGACCACGAATCCGGCGAGACCGACATAGAGGTAAAGACGCCGTTCCTGCGCATTATGGATTGTAGGTAGCGGTAGGGGAGTCCCCAACGCGCGGTGGAACGAGGCTACCAGCAGGCCTCCAAAGCCAATGACAGCCATACCTCCGCCGAACGAAAGTCCGGCGAGGATCAGGACGAAACAGAGACTGAACACGGCGACACCCCACGGCTTCCCAACAGGCTAGACCTCTCAGGAGGGTTCTGCAACCCAGGCGTATTAAGAAAACCGTCCGACTTTTTCACATGCCAGGCGCTGGGGGATTTCATCGAATGCTATGAAGCGTACCGGCGGACCCAAATGCCAATCCGTGCAGCTCACGAAATTCCTTCTTATTCGAGGAGATGTCCAAAATTCATGAATACGTTCGGCAATCGGCTTGTGCTTAGTTTCATTCTTGTCTTGCTCTCGATCTGCCCGACAGTGGCGCAAAGCGGCAAGAATCCGCAGTCGGCGCCGCCGCCCAAACCACCCTTTACCGACTACCGTTACCAGAAGCCCGGCGCGCTACACAAGATTACGGCCCAAGACCTACCCGCTCCTTATGCCACCAATTCAGCGGTCAACGGGCCGCGCGTGGTCGATCGTCCGAAAAATACCTGGCCGCACGTGCCTGCGGGATTCAAAGTCGAACTGTTTGCCACCGGCCTTGACGAGCCCCGCAAGATCATCACCGCACCCAACGGCGATGTCTTCGTCGCCGAGAGCCATGCCGGCGACATCAAGATATTCCGCGGGATGACCGCCGATGGAAAGCCGAAGCAGACTGAGATTTTTGCCGCCGGCTTGAAGCAGCCGTATGGCATTGCTTTCTATCCGCCCGGACCGAACCCGCAGTATGTCTACGTCGGCGATACCGATGCGGTGCTGCGCCTCGCCTACCACAATGGAGACCTGAAAGCCGCCGGCAAGCCGCAGCATATCGCCGACTTGCCCGCGGGTGGCGACCATTGGACGCGCGATCTCGTCTTGTCGGCGGACGGCAAGCAGTTGTTTGTCGGGGTTGGCTCTGACTCGAATGTGGATGACCCCGATACTCATCCTGACGAAAAGAACCGCGCCGACATTCTGGCGATGAATCCTGATGGTTCGAACCTGCGGGTGTACGCCTATGGAATTCGCAATGCTGGCGGCGGACTGGCGATCAATCCAAAGACCGGCGAGCTGTGGTGTTCGGTCAACGAGCGCGACGGGCTGGGTGACAATCTCGTCCCCGACTACATCACCCACGTGCAAAGCGGCGGCTTCTATGGTTGGCCTTACTACTACATTGGCAGCAATCCCGACCCGCGGCTGAAGGGCAAACATCCGGAGCTCCAGGGGAAAGTGATTGTGCCTGATGTACTCCTACAAGCGCATAACGCTTCCCTCCAGTTGGCGTTCTATGAAGGCAAGCAGTTTCCCGCGGAGTATCAGGGCGACATTTTCTCCTCGCAGCACGGTTCGTGGAACAAGGGCGTGCGCACGGGCTACGAAGTGATTCGCGTTCCACTACATCAGAGCGGGCATGCCAGCGGGGAATACGAAGACTTCCTCACCGGCTTTGTGCTTCCCAATGGTCAGGTTTGGGGACGTCCGGTGGGCGTGACCGTCGCTCCTGATGGATCGTTACTGGTCACGGACGACGGCTCGAATTCCATCTGGCGGGTCAGCTACACCGGGAAGTGAGAATCAACGGCGGATTACGCGGATGCGGCGGATTCCTTGTTGTAGTTCAACCACGCTTTTTGGGAATCAGCGGCCAGAGTCGTACTGGCGGGGGGGAACACACAAACCATGTGCACCGGGCAATCCGCGGTGGCGTGCTCCTACGCCGCGGCCTCGCCGCCCTCCGGGCCGTAGAAGAACACCCACGTGGCGAAGTCGTCGCTGAAGTCGACGAAGCGGTGCTCTTTCCCGGCGGCGACAAACAGAACGTCGCCAGGCCCAAAAGATACCTCTTCTGTCTCGCGCCGGAACTTGCCCGTCCCGCTGGCGATGACATAAATCTCGTCGCGGGTGTGCGGGTGCTGCGGATCGGTGCCGCGCGGTGCATAGAGTTCCACCGTGAGCGTGCCGTGACGAAACAGTTCGATGTAGCGCTCGCCATTGGGACCTGGCAACTGATCCAGCCCCTTTAGGGCCTTCAGATAGCCGGGCACGATCCTCCCCTCGATCTTCATCGCGACACCGCCATCACGGCTTTTGGTTTCCACACGCCGATGATGATCCCCATGATGATGCAACCTACCAACGGATAGCCTGCCGAAATGCCCATGAACATCGGCGACCGCATCTCAAATGCCATCTCGGTGACCATGGCCAGGGCCGCGGCCATCCCAATGAGAATTCCAACGCTGATGCCACGGAGCAGACCGTGGCTCCCGTAGGCGCTCAGCACCCGGGCGATTACATACGCGAGCACGATGTTGCATAGGAGTGCAATGATGTACGGCCAGAAATTGGGGTGCGCCGTGTAGGCCTGCAATTCTTCCTGTGACATGCGAATCCCTGCCTGCCATGGAACCCTGAAAGCCGTAAACCACACCGCTCCCAGCAGCCAATCCACGACTGCCGCCACCAGTATTGCCAGCCAGTTCAATCGCATCGTCGCTCCTCCGGCGTGACGATACCCCGTTTTCCGCCGTTGCGCAATGAAATTACCGCGAGTCACAGCGATCCAGTACCTGTCGCGGGCTAAGTCCCTGCTGGCGTAACGCGCGCAGACTCAGCGGATCGTGCCGCTTGGCCAGTCGCAAGCCAGCTGCGTCGCGCACCAGATCACAGTGGTAGTAGGCAGGAGCAGGCAGGCCGAGGGCCCGGATCAGCAATAGTTGCCGCGCCGTGGACTTCAGCAGATCGGCGCCGCGCACCACCTCCGCGATCTGCATGGCTGCGTCGTCGGCGACCACCGCCAACTGGTAGGCCGGCACATCATCGCGCCGCCACACGACGAAGTCGCCGAAGTCCTCACCAGCCACGAACTGTTGTGGTCCTTGCCCTACATCGTGGAACGCAATCGCCTCCCCGTCGGGAACCTGGAAACGCCAGTTCACACCGGCAGGCAGCTCATAATTGTTGGCCTCTCCGATTCTTGCGCGACAACGCCCCGAATACAGCGGCTCATCATCGCCTTCGTTCGGCGCGGCCGCCGAGGTCGTCAGGTCCTTGCGGGAACAGGTGCACGGATAGATGAATCCGCCATCGCGGAGCTTGCGCCACGCAGCCAAGTAAAACTCGCGTCTGCGGCTCTGCTCATACGGCGCAAACGGTCCACCCACGTCCGGCCCTTCCTGCCAGCGAAGTCCGAGCCATCGCAGGTCCTCCAGCATCGCCAACGCGAATTCCGGCTTGGAACGCTGCGGATCGAGATCTTCATTGCGCAAGATCAGTGTTCCGTTGTGTTGCAGAGCGCGCTGATATGCGGTCCAAAATGTACACGCGTGCCCGATGTGCAGCAGTCCAGTGGGCGAGGGCGCAAGTCGTCCGCGATAAGGCAAGCCCTGGATGGCCGGGACCACGTTCATGCGTCGATTCTAGAACTCATCAAGGCATCTCAGAAATCGTAGGGGACGTCAGAACATGACTTTAGACTGCTGAAAAACTCGAGCTGTGCGCGTTTCGCGTCAGGGCACGACTTCAGTCAAGGCGGGATACTGCTTCAGTTCGGGCGGTTTCACGCTCCTGTCGGGACCTTGGGTTCGGGCGGAGTCGATTCCTGGGTTGCCGGTTCTGAGGTCGCGCTGCGGTAGGTGGCTTCCTTCCACAGGCTCGTCGGCTTCACGAAATAGACGCGCACCGCGGCCAATGACGCCGCCATCAGCACAACGAATGTCCGGATTGGCGACGTCAGCTTCTTTAGTGGGAACCCATCAGGCACGACTGGGTCCAGCAGAGCCAGGCCGTAGAACAGCACCTGCCCCCAAGCCGCCACCGCTCGCCACCCCGGTGGCAAACCAAACGTCGACAGCAACACCGCGATCATGCAGTAAGGCACGACGATGCGGCCGTATTTCGCAGAGAGAAAATGCAGCCGCATGCGGTTCCGCGAGCTGAGCAGCTCGGGCATAATCTTGAGCATCTGGTACAGGCCGGCCTGAAGTCGCACTTTGCGGCGAAATTCGGAGTGCAGCACGGTGGGAAAGTCGTACATGGTCGCCGCCGGCTCGTACAGGATGCGGTAGCCCCGGAAGAACGCCTTCAGCGGCACATAAACATCATCCAGCAGCGTGCCGGGCGGTAGAGTCACCCACAGCGAGCGGCGGAGCGCGGCGAACGCGCCGCTGTAACCGAAAGTCGAGTCAATGCGCGTCAGGCGTGTGCGAATCCAATGCTCGTAGCGCCAGTAGGCGCTGGTGGTCGCCTCTTCGTGGATGTCGCCTTGCACGATGATGGTCTGCGGGCTCACCGATCCGACTTTGGGATCGCCGAAGCACGCCATGACGTTGCGCAGGCAGTCGGGATCGAGGGTCTGGCGGACATCGCACAACACCAGAATCTCGCCCGAGGCCAGCGGCACGCCGGCGTTCAGGGCCATGGCCTTGCCGCCATGCGGCACGCGCAGGAAGCGAACTCCCTCGGCGGCGAAGCTGCGGGCAATCTCGTCGGTGCGGTCGGTCGAGCCGTCGGAAACGACCAGGACCTCCATCAGCTCGCGCGGATAGTTCAGGCTGAAGATGGATTTCAGCTTGCGCTCCAGGAACTTCTCTCCGTTGTAGACCGCGATCACGAAGGAAGCCGAGCGCAGCTTGTCGTCCTTGTGGACGGGATTGTTGGCCCGCTTCGCCAGCCAGCCCAGCAGCAGGGGATAGCCGAACAGCACGTAGAAGATGACGGCGCAGGCGAGCGCGAAAACTGTGATAGAGAGAATCTGCATGGACGCGGGCGTTGAGTGCGATCGAACTCCAGCCTCGGCTTCCCTCAGGGGCTAAAGCCCGGATTTCTATCAGCTACATGGCACAGCTAAAGCTGTGCCCCTTCAAACCGCTTTAGGGTCGAGAGTAGCCCACGCACCCACCTGCGTCAACGGAATCGCCCGCGCCGATTCCTCCATGTATCGTTTCGGTCACTCGGTTCATCCAACGGAGTTAGGTCCGCGCTTCGTCATCCGCAACGCCCAATTCTTCAAAGTGCGCGACCGTGCGGTCTTGATGCTGCGGTAGGTCCGCGCCAGGAGCGCGGCGCGGCGCGATATAATTGCGGATTGCCGCAAGCTTTGGGCTCCAGCTATATATCCCGCGGAAGGACAATATGCCAACCGATGTAATCATGCCCCAGATGGGGGAGTCGATCTTTGAGGGAACCATCACCAAGTGGCTGAAGCAGCCGGGCGAGAAAGTCCAGCGCGACGAGCCGCTGTTCGAAATTTCCACCGACAAGGTTGATGCTGAGATTCCCGCGCCTGCTTCCGGCACGTTGCAGGACATCAAGGTCCAGGCTGGAACCACCGTGCAGGTCAATACCGTGGTCGGCACGATCGCTGGAGAGGGCGAGGCTGCCGCGCCGTCGGCCCCAGCGCCCGCCGCTGCCGCGCCCGCGAGGCCCGCTGCGCCTGCCGGCGGAGACGGTGGCGCCCCAGCGCAAGCCGAGGCAGCGCCGCCCGCTAAAGTAGAAGAGCCTAAGCCAGCTGCCTCAGCCGAGGAGGCTTCCGAAGCAGGCGAGCAGGGCAAGGTCCGCTCCAGTCCGCTGGTTCGCAAGATCGCGAAAGAGAACAATGTCGACCTGACCCAGGTCGCGGGGACCGGCCTTGGCGGCCGCATCACCAAGGAAGATATCGAAGCGTTCATTGCCAAGCACGGTGCTGGAGCGCCCGCCGCTGTGCCTGCGCCAGCCGCGGCTCCTGCCGCTGCCGCATCCGCGCCGGGTGCGCCGGTGGTGACCGGACCGCTACAGGCCGTCGGCGCTGTCAAGCCTGGCGAAGTCGTGCCCATGTCGGTCATGCGCAAGAAGATTGCCGAGCACATGGTGATGTCGAAGCGCACCAGCGCCCACGTGCACGGCGTGTTCGAAGTGGACGTCACCCGCATCGTCAAGCTGCGCGAGAAGATGAAGGGCAAGTTCGAGCAGGCTACCGGCAACAAGCTGACCTTCACGCCGTTCTTCGCGCGGGCCGTGGTTCATGGCATCCGCAAGTGGCCCATCATCAACTCGTCGGTCGAGGGGGATAACATCCGCTACCATGCTTCCATCAACCTCGGCATCGCCGTCGCGCTCGATTGGGGGCTCATCGTGCCCGTTGTCAAGAACGCGGAGGAGCGCAGCTTCGTCGGTCTGCAGCGGGCCATCAGCGATCTGGGCGAGCGCGCCCGCGCCAAGAAGCTGAAACCGGAAGAGGTGCAGGGTGGGACCTTCACCATCACCAACCCTGGCATTTTCGGCGCGAAATTCGGGATGCCGATCATCAATCAGCCGCAGGTCGCGATTCTGGGCGTGGGCGGCATCATGAAAAAGCCGGTTGTAGTCACCGACAAGGACGGCAACGATTCCATCGCCATCCGCTCGATGATGCACTTGAGCATCGGCTACGACCACCGCATCATCGATGGTGCCGTGGCCGACCAGTTCATGCTGGAAGTGAAGAAGTTTCTGGAGAACTGGAACGAGGAGCTGCTGTAAGAACAGCTCTTGGCTGTTAGCTCTTAGCTCTTAGCAAACCGAACTGGTGGACGGCAGGGTACAAAGCTCTGCCGTCTTTGCATATCCGACTCTACTGCGCTCGACAGTCCGGGCGCAGAGTCGATGAGTTGCTGCTTCCCGTGTGAACAACGGCACGCTGGTAGAATCTTGTTAGATGGATTTCATGACTACAGGGGCGACGGGGGTGACCCGCGGACCCGGTATCTCAGGGGAAGCACA